>Ga0304730_1000032_pt1 | contig 170074 bp, 108 predicted proteins | sample M_130628_MF_Meta_FD_190474 | JGI IMG/M metagenome (GOLD analysis project Ga0304730, IMG submission 190474) | Freshwater microbial communities from Lake Montjoie, Canada to study carbon cycling - M_130628_MF_MetaG (v2) (version 2) | ecosystem: Environmental > Aquatic > Freshwater > Lake...
CACGTAAAAACAGGTGAAAGTGGGAGAACATTACATGATTCAAGAATGAAAATAACAATTGAAAGTGAATTAGAATCCTATTATTCAATAAATGTTCCAAGCACTGGATATGGTGGATTTAGAGTACATACAACTGAAGCCGGAGCAGCAACTGCAGTATTTGAATATTGGGCACCAAATAAAAAATTTTATTTTTTAACAGGTGGATTTTATGAATTTAATGATAAAAATAATAACAAATTATTGACTATTGATAGTACTGGATTTATAGGCATAAATCAAGTTACTCCTACCGAAAGACTACACGTTGTCGGCAATGGATTGTTTACTGATACTATGAGAATAGAAGATGCAATAAAAGTAGGTGCAAATAATGCCTATATTTATTCGGCTGGTACTGGTAATTATTATTTTACAAAAGACTTTAAAAATCAATCTGGATTATATACAATAGCTATTGGTGATGGAGTATTAAAAAATGCTACAACTGTTTCAAATCCTTCATCAAGTAGATTTGGAACAATCGCTATTGGATTTAATAATTTACAAAATATGGTTCAAACTGCTGGTAGTGGTAATGCAGTATATAATACAAGTATTGGTTATAACAACATGTCATCAGTAACAACAGGAGGATATAATACTGGTGTTGGTGCAAGTTGTTTAAGATTATTAACTACTGGATTATCAAATGTAGCTTTAGGTTCTGAAGCATTGGATAAAATAACTACTGGTAGTAATAATTTTGGATTAGGAGATAGCGCTTTAAAATTAGCTACTACTGCTGAAAATAATATAGCTATTGGTACAAATGCTGGTAATTTTACTGGAGCTGGAGACCCAGTTACATCTGTTAGTAATTCTATTATAATTGGTTATTCAACAAGAGTAGGTTCAACAACAGGAATTACAAATGAAATTACAATAGGTAATCAAGCGGTTGGTCAAGGTTCAAATAGTATAATGCTTGGAAATTCAAGTGTTACAAATGCTTATTGCTACGACTCAGTATTAAGTAGTCCATCTGATTTTAGAGACAAAACAAATATTGAAAATTTACAAACTGGTTTAGATTTAATTATGAGTTTAAGACCTGTAAAATTTCAATGGAATATGAGGGATTACGGTAAAGTTGGTTATAAAGATATTGGTTTTATTGCTCAAGAGGCATTGGATGTTCAAAATGTAAATAATGAGGCTGATAATATAAAATTGGTAAGTGATGAAAATCAAAATCAATTATCAATGCAAAGTGGCAATTTAATACCAATTTTAGTAAAAGCTATTCAAGACCAACAGGCACAAATTGAATTGTTAAAACAAAGATTGTTAATTCTTGAAAACAAATAATTATGAAAAAAATATTGTTTTTTATTTTAATTCCTTCCCTTTCCTTTTGTCAAGATGTGGTAAGTGATACAGTATATTTACAAAAACAAGGTTTAAACTATTTCATTATTTCGCAAATAGTTTATAGTGATTCTACTGTAAATATTGATAAGAAATTTATTGGCGATAGTTTAAAAGCTATTAGCTATACTGTTGATGGAGCAGAAAGAATAAGTGGTAAAATGTCAGAATTTGCATACCCTTTTATTTTTAATAATAAAAGTCAAAAGCAAATAAAATATTTTAATGATTTGCACTTACAAATAAATAAATTAAGCATTTATAATTCCACGGCTCAAAGGGACACGGCAAAGTTTATCGGTAATTGGAAGTTAAATTTTAACGGTGAAATTATTGATGGAGTAATTCAATTAAACAGCAATAAGCGGCTTATATTTAATCCAGACAATGGCAAGGTTTACACAATTTCAACCAACTTACTTTTATCTACATTTACCAATCAAGTTAGCTTTGCTTTTAATGGCATTAAATACGATTTGTACAAATACGCTGAGGGCAAATTTGCAACAGTTGATGGAGAAATTAAACTAATTAAAATAGAATAAATATGAAGAACCTATTAATGTTGTTATTACTAACAACCACATTATCTGCACAAACAGTTTTATCAGATACAGTATATCTTGAGAAGATTGGTAATATATATTATATTACAACTACAGTAACGTATGACAATTTAACTCAAACTTCTAATAAACAATTATTAGGAGATTCAGCAACTGCTGTACCAGCACTATTAAACTATGCTGACTTTCAAGTTAATGATGCAACTTATTTAGTTAGACAATTAATTAATACTGAAAAGACTAGAAAAAGACTTAACTACTACAATAACTTACATCAACAGTTAACTAATAAATCTCTTTACACTTCTAGTGCTAAAAGAGATTCATTTCAACTATCAGGTGACTGGGTATTAACTATTAATGGTGATGCTACTAATGGTGAGATTAAATTTAATACTAATGAAAGACTTATATTTAATCCTAGTAATAATAAAGCATATCTTATTACACAAAATCTATTATTAGCTACAGTTAACAATTATATTAGTTTTACATTTAATGATGTTAAATACGAACTATATAAAATAGCTGACAATAAGTATTTCTCAGTAGATAGTAGTGTAAAACTTATTAAGAAATAATAAACTATTATTCAATTAATTATACTATATTTGTAACTAAAAAACTAAAATTATGTTATTACTATTAAGATGGATAATTATAATGGCATTCCTAATGCTATCAATAATTACTAATGCACAAAAGCAAGTTGTGAAAGACACTATTTATGTAACAAAGAATTCTAATAATGGAACTTACTTTGTTACAAGAATTACTAATTACTCTGATGAATCATCTAATGTAACTAAAGATGTTATTGGAGATAGTACTGTTACTGCAAATACATTCATGACACAGATTGAACAAGAATCAAACAAGTTATCACAAGCAGCTATTCCTATTATACTAAAGAATACTTCAGATAATGCTATGGCTTTGTATGCTAGTATGTTTGAGAAAGTTACTGGTAAAACAATATGGAATGAATCAAATACTAAGTATGGAAACAAACTTGTAGGAAATTGGGTTATAGTTATAGATGAAAAGATAACTCCAGGAGTTGTTACAATGAATACTAATTCATTACTATTCACTCCTAATAAAGATAAAGAATATACAGTAAAAGATAATGTAATATTAGCTACACTAGAAAATCAATTGTTTGTTGTTATTGGTGATAAACAATATGATTTATTTAAAGTAACTGAAAATGCTTATACTACATTAAATAGAAATATAACATTGATAAAACAATAAAGAACAGGTTTGTTGCAGAAGAATCGCTACCTTAGGCTGAACCATCGGGAGAAGAAGGTGAATCTTCTCCCACATTTTAAAACTAAAAGTTATGAAATCATTATCATCAGTTTTTAATTATATGAGTAGTGTTGTTAGATATGCAGAATCTGATGATGACCAATTACTATCGTGGGCATTACAAGCATGGAATCTATTAAACTATCCTACACTACAGAAAGTTAAAGACTTTGATATAGTAGAAATAACAAACTATAAAGCACAACTACCTACAACTAAAGATAAAATAATAGGAATAGAAGTAGCTAATGATTTAAATAAAACAATGTATGACTATTCAAGAAGTACATACTTTACAGGAAATAACTTACTAGAGTTTACAAAGGATACAACACTAATGCCTTATGTTCAAGAATATACAACTCCTGCTCAAACTGTTACATGGACTAAAACAAATTTGTTACAAGCTGGTAGTACAACTCTTGTATATTTTAATGGACAATTATCTCCTGATAGTGCAACTTATTATACTATTAATAGTATCAACAGGACTCTTACTGTTGCTAATGACTATTATAACGTTTTACTTCCTTCAACACTTACTATTGTTTCTTTCCAATCTACTCTAGTTGCTCCAGGTGATACTGCAACATCTAGTACAGGATTAATGTATGATAATCCATTAGGAATACAAACTACTTATACTAATAATGAATATATATCTAATCAGAAAGTTAATATACTTACTAATCAAACAATAGATTATTTATGTAAAGAATGTGAACCAGCTGTACAAATAACTGGAAACATAGGAACATTTAATTTTGATACAGGTACTATATTAGTAGAGTACTATACTCCATTAAAAGATGCTAGTGGTGAATATCTTATTCCTTCAGAACCTGAAGTTATATGGCATTACTTAGCTAAATATATAGAAGAAAAACATTGGTATGAAAGAGGTTTAATGGGTGAAGCTAATGCTTATCAATTATACCAAGCAATAAAAATGGAACGTAGTAATCTACACAATGATGTAAAGCGGAAGCTGACTATGATGACGATGAACATTAAAGACCAACTTAATATGGTATATGGACCAACTAGATTCCTAAAGATGGCTACACTGATTCATCGTAAATTCTCAAGAAGATACGAAGGAAATAAAATATCATAAGCAATGAAAGCACAAACATCAAAAGAAATTGTACGTTATAACGTAGAAAAATTTGTAACAGAAGATTACTGGGTAGGAGTAGGTTTTACACTATTGAGTTGGATAAGTAGCTTTATAATGTCAGTAGCTATGTTTCTATCATTCACACTAATTATAGTATTAGTAGATTTATATACTGGAAGATTGGCAGCTAAACATAGAGGTGAAGCTATACAATCACATAAGTATCGTAATACTGTGAGAAAGTTTATACTATATATGGTAGGTATTTTAATAAGTGAATTGTTTGTTAGAACTTTTTTGTTGCCTATACCGTTAACGTATATGGTTGCTGGAGTTATTGCATTAACTGAAATAAAGAGTATCTTTGAGAATATAGAAACTGTAACAGGTGTAAACCTATGGGGTTATGTAGGTGACAAGTTAACAAGATTAATACTAAGAAAATGAAATTAGAACTAGTAAGTAATAATACAGCAATAAGAATTACATCTACATTATTTAATCCTATATCAGGAGTTTATACTATTAGTGTTAATGATGGTACTCCTGTAGCTGTAGTTAATAATAGTGTTAATGCTGGTAGTTATTATGACTATACTATTACTCTAGCAGAAGGAGTTCATTCTGTAGTATTAAAAAGAGTATTAAATAGTGTTACAACATTAGATAAAGGATGTATATTTAAGAATATTGAAACTGGTTGCAAGGTTGCTAAACAACTTGCATCAGGATATAATCAACAGTTAGCTACTACATATTTTGTATTAGTTACAGCTGCTGATAAATGTGTAGACTGTGACGACTTAAAAGTTTTATATAACTCAATGGATTATGGAGATTGCGAGTTTTGTTAAAAACCTAGCAGATACACATCGATATGGAATTGATTGTGTTATTGATACAGATAATCTATTAGCATTAGCATTATCTAATATGCCTATTGCATGTAGAGAACCAATGGATTCATGTAATGATATTACTAATACAAGTACTGTTACTACTATAACTTGTGAAGGTGGTGCAATAAATATTACAAGTGATATAGTTAATACATCACATGAAATAACTCAAACAAATTTATTTGGTAAAGGTGTTATAATAAATAATCCAGAACTAAAAGTAAATAAAAATTTTACAGCTAGTATAAAAGGTGTAGGTATAATATCTAAACCAAACCTATTAACAACATCAGGACAAACAACTGTTACAGATATAGATGGTAATACATATACTTTTGTAACTATAGATGGTTATGATTGGTTTACTACTAATTTAAAAACAACTACACTTAATAATGGTATTGCAATAACTCAACATACAACTCCAACAAATAGTCCTTATAATAGTGATAACACTCCTAATTTGTTTATTTGGTCAAGTATAGCTATTTACGATTCTCCTTATTATAGTTGGTATAATAATGATAGCGCTAATAAAAATATTAGAGGTGCATTATATAGTCCAAACACATCAATGAATCCTAATATATGTCCTACAGGATGGAGAGTACCTACATTTGACGAATTAACTAATATGATTAATAGTAATAATTCACGTATAAGAAGTACATCATATTGGAGTACTACACCTAATGTACCTACTCCTAATGGATTTAATTTAATACCTAATGGTTATAAAGTAGCATATAAATATTATGCTAGTGGTGTTGTAACAGATTACAATGCAAAATATTTTGATTTAAATAACGTAGCATCATTATGGACTTTAAATAATAAAGTAGTACAATTAGATAATAATGGTATAATACCAATAAGATTTAATGTTAATGAACCAACTACTAGTTCAACAGGAGCTCCTGTTCCTCAAGTTATAACTAATAATACTACACAAAATGGTAGAGGAATATTTAATACATCTACTCCTCCACTATTTATTGAATCTTATATTCCAACAGGTAACTGTATTAGATGTATGAGAAAAAAATAATTAACAATTAAAAAATAAAACAATGGCTGCTTTTTCAAATTATTTAGAAAATCAAATAGCAAGTTGGTTAAATGGAACAACAATGCCTGCTGCTCCTACTACATTATATGTTGCATTATTTAGTGCAGATCCTACTGATGCTCTTACTGGTAGTGGTAGTGAATTAACAACTCTTATAACAGGAAATGCTAATAGAGTTGCTGTAGCAAATAATGCTTGGACAAAAATAACAGCAACAGGAGTATTAGATGCTTCAATAAAAAATACCAATGATATAGTTATTACTAGTAGTTCTCTTAGTAGTACTACTTTAAACGCTTCTCATTTTGGTGTATTTAGTAATTCAACAGGAGGTGAATTATTATTTCATGGATCATTAGCTAATACTATACCTATTGCTTTGAATGACGCTGTTAAATTTGCTGCTACTACTATAACACTAACTATTCAATAATGAAGTATACTGTCAATAGAAGTTATAAGATTACTTTTACAAAGTCATCAGGATTTACATATACAGTAACATCTAGTAAAGCTAGTGTTACTGCTATATCTAATCCTAGTGGTTTTGTAGTTGGTAATACTAAAGTTATCAATGTTAGAATAGAATTAGGTACTTTAGATGCTTATAATAACAATGTTATTACTGTAACTGCTATTGACAAAGCAACAGGTTGTACTATAGTACAAACAGATAATTTAACTAAGTTAAGTCCTTGCTTACAAGTAAAAGTTAATATAGCTGATACTAGTAATAGTTTAACATATAAAGCTACTGTTACTGGAGGCAACAATCCTTATACTTATAAATGGAGTTTTAATAATACTAATTTTGAAGCTATAGGAAATACTACAAGTGATACATTAAATCTTAGAAATATAATAGATGTTACACCATTTAGTGTAGGTGTTGAAGTTACAGATGCTAATGGATGTAAGGCAACAAGAACTGTAAGTTATTCATTATCATGTAAACCAGCAATACTTAATATTACTGCTACAAATACTTGTACAAATATTGAAGGAATAGTATATAATAAATATACAATAACACTTACAAATACAAATACTGGTTGTGGAGATTTAGTTCAGGAATTAATACCTTTAGATAGTTCTTTTATTAATAAGATAAATTCATTAGGTAATAATAAGTATGAATTAGTTATTGATAGAAGTTTTCCAAATAATATTAAACAATTTTATGTAAAGAATAGTCTTGGTTATAAGAGTAATGATTTTGGAGTATATTTTAATAAGGCAATAGATTGTACAAAGAAAATTGATTGTGTTACAACTATAGCTAATAATAATACTATAACATTAGGTTCTACATATAAAGAAACTAATACAGAAATAAATGTAATAGGTGATGATGTTGATTATACTACATTTAAATTCATAGCTGTAAGTCCTCAAAAACTAACATCTAATACAGAATTAAATACTGAATTAGGTACAGCAATATATAATCCTGCAACTAGAATAATACAACATATCTTTACTAATACTGGAGTAAGAAATGATGTAGTTATTAATTGGTCAATATCAGATAAATGTGGAAATATTATAACAAAAACATTAACAATAAAAACTAAACTTGTAATAGTACCTAATGTAAGTAGTAAACAAAATAAAATTATAAAAGGTAAAACAGCTACTATAAATATAGATGGTGTAGATAGTTTAAGTATAGTAAAGAATCCAACAAGTGGTTCTTCAACTGCATCTAATAATATATTAACTTATAATTCTAATGATATAGGAACTTATAGTTTTGATGTTATACCATCTAATGAAACTGTTACAGGTAATCTATTTAATGTAAGTTATGAAGTTGTATCTTCAGGAATTGCTAATGATTTAGATTTTTGTGATTTAGGATTAATTAATTTATCAAGTTATTTAACTGGAGCAAGTAGTGGAGGAAATTGGTATAAAGTAAACAATACTGTACCAATATCTCAATCTAATCAAGTAGATTTTTCAACACAACCTATTGGTACATATCAATTTCAATATGTAGTTACTGCTGGAAATGATATAGATACAACAACAGTTACATTTAATAAATATAAGTTTGATGTTAAAACAATAAGAGTAATTCCTGCTCAATCAGGAGCTTATAAAGTTACAATAGAACATGAAGGATTATTAATTAATGATATAAGAAGTTCAGTTTATATTCTTAATGGTGTTATAACCACTATAAATTTAGATACTGAAGAATCAGCTACATCATTTAGTTTTACAATCATTACTCCTGACGTAATAAGAAATCTTACATATTCAATTACTACTGTATGTGGAATTAAATCTATAAGTTATACAAGACCTGATGTAATGGTTTCAACTTATAATATAACAGCTAAAAGCATAGTTACAGCAACATTAACTAAACAAGCTATAAAATTAGTATCTGCTAGTGTAATAGGTAAAGGTATATTTTTAACTAATCCTGTATTAACTAAAGGAAATCAAGTAGTATGTACTTCAGGAATGGATGTAGTATTTGTATTAGATTATACTTCTAGTATGGGTGGTGTAATTAATAACATTAAAGCAAACATAGTTACAATAAAAGATACTATTATTTCAGAATCAAATAATGATTATAGATTAGGTCTTGTAATATTTGATGAAGATACTACTTTACCTTCTTATAATAGTTTAGCAGCTTATACATCTTTACCAAGTGGTCAAAAAATTGTAGAATCGGGTACTAGTGTTGCTAATGGAGCTACTGTATATCAATATATTACAGCAATGGAAACAATGAGTGCTAATAATGGAGATACTTTTACTACTCAATTAAATAAATTAAATACTGGTAATATGCCTTTAGGTTCTGGAGTTGGTCTTCCTGAACCAATGGATAGAGCATTATATCATATAGCAAAAACAACTAGTCCTATAACAAATTCTTTTAGAAATAATGTAGCTAAATTAGTTATATTAATTACAGACAATTTACCTAGTGGAAATGATGATGGTAATACTTCAGCTGATTTAAATTATATTAATAATACATTAACTCCTTTATTTGTAGATAGTAGTTTAAAATTATTATTATTATCAACAAGTAGTCAAACTCAATTAATGAATTTAGTAACAGCTTCTAATGGTGTATATGTAAATTCATTTAACGCAGGAGATGTTATAACAACTATACAGAATATTTGTATATAAAATTAAAAACAATGATAGAAAAATTAAATGATTTAACACATGATTGTATTTTAGAATTTAGTAAAGATATTAAAGCTTTTAACTTTCTACTAATAGCTGATGTACATTTTGATAGTATTAGTTGTGATAGAAAGTTATTAAAGAAACATCTTGATGAAGTTGTAGAGAGAAATGCTAAAGTATTAATCTTTGGTGATTTCTTTGATATCATGGGTGGTAAGTTTGATAAGAGAAGTAGTAAAGGAGATTTAAGACCTGAATACAATACATCTAATTACATAGATAATGTTGTAGATGATGCTATAGATTTCTTAACTCCATACAAAGAATATATAATGTTTATTAGTCCTGGAAATCATGAACTAAGTATTCTTAGATATCATGAAACTGATGTTACTAAAAGATTAGCTAAAGCGTTAGATGCTGAAGTTGGAACTTATGGTGGATGGATAAGAATGAGATATTCATTTGAAGGTTTAGGAAGTAGAGGTTCATATAAGATAGCTTATAATCATGGTTATGGTGGTGGTGGACCAGTTACTAAAGATGTAATACAAACTAGTAGAAAAGCTGTATATCTTCCTGATGCTGATATAGTTGTATCATCGCATTCACATGATAGATGGATATTTCCTATACCTAGAGAAAGATTTCTACAATCAGGAAAAATAGAACAAGATGAACAAACTCATGTAAAGTTAGGAAGTTATAAATATAGTTACGCTAAAGGAAATAGTTGGGAAAGACAAATGGGTCATCCACCAAAGAGTGACCCTGGAATATGGATGAGTATAACAATGAATCCGTATAGAAGAGTAAAAGTAAAATTTGAACTAGCTGAAAACTAAGATATGTTAAATCTAACAGGAAAAACAAATAGTAGTAAGTTAAATATTGAACAGTTAAATGTATTTAAGAGTATTAGTTATTATGATAATACACATACCTATTATAATAATGATACTGAACTATTTACAAGTGTAACATCATTAATTAAAAAATATCAACATGACTTTAATGAAGAATACTGGGCTAAGTATAAAGTACTTCAAAATCAAGGACTACAGATTAAAACTGATAAGAGCAATAATGTTCCTAAAGGATTTTACTTACTTGATTCCCAATTAGTTCACTATAAAGATTTAAATGTCGATATCAACACAATGGTCGAAAGCTGGAAAGCTGGTTCTGATACAAGTAAAACAAAAGGAACGAAATATCATAAGTATTTGGAGAATGCTTGGAACAACAAATATGACAACCATGACAGGGTTGAAGTTTTGGATAATATCATCAAAGTGCTATCATCCCAATACATACCCATAAAGTTAGAATGGGTAGTAGCAGATTTTGATAGTAGAATTGCTGGACAATTAGATGGATTCTTTTATGATATTAAAAATAACAAGTATGTTATACTAGATTATAAAACAGATAAAGAGATTAAATACTTTAATAGATTTGAAACCTTTATGCCACCATTAGAATTTTTAAGTGATTGTAATTACAATAAATATACACTACAATTAAATATGTATAAGCATTGTATAGAAAAATACTTAGACATTACTATTGAGAGTATGATTATAGTATGGATTAAACCTGATGGATTTGAATTAATTAATATTCCTGAATCACAGGATTTAGTAAAAATGATATTATGAAAATAGGTGAATTATTATCTACTATTCGTGTAACTATAAAAGAGATAACAGATGATAGTAAATATACTGATAGTTATTTATGGTCATTAATTGTACAAGCAAGAGCTACAGTATTAGGTAATAGTATTAAAGGTAAATCCTATATATCAAGTTGGTCTAGTAATAGATTCTGTGTAGATTTAGAATTAGTTAAAGCTGAAGATTGTGATTGTGTTACTGATACTACTTGTAAAGTGTTAAGAAGTAAGTATCAAATACCTAGACCTTTAATTGGTAGATATAGAGATGCTATGCAAGTTAAGTTATTAGATGGTAGACTATTAGGAATAATAGAACAATACCAATTAAAATCAGATTCACTAGACCCAATAAAAGGACAAGCATTAAGATACTCAATTATTAATCAATACTTATACTTATGGAGAAGTAAAACTTTAAAGTGTATTTATGTTGATGGTATATGGGAGAATATATTAGATTGGCAAGATATACAATCACAAGAAGATTGTAATGATATTTATGAATTAGAAAGTGGTATTGGACATAATGAAGTTACTGGAATCATGCAGATTATGGCTACATTATTACAATTACCATTAGCTAGAAAAGATGATGATAGCGATGACAGGAATCCAGAAATACGATAAGATATTTACAAATAGTGATGATAAAATGACACTATTACATTTCTATAAGGATTATCCTTATAAAAAAAGAAAGTGTGCTACTTGTTTACCTTATGTAACTATTGATGAAAACAGTAACCATGAATACGCTATAACATATACTGAATGGAAAAAGATTGTATTATCATATTTCAAACACATGCTATTATTTTTATTAAATGGTTATACATATTACTTTCATTCAGGAATGGGAGAATTAAAGCTAATAAAGAAAAAGATAAATAAAAAAAAAGTAGATATAGGTAGAACTATATTACATTTTATGAAGAGAAGTAATAAGACTAGAGCTGAAGCTATTGAAGAACTAAAGACTACAAAAGAACGTTTATATTACTTTAATCCTGAACTAGATGGTTACAAGTGGAAAGCTGCTTGGTTTAGAAAAGGATTTAATGTAAAGTATTTGAATCTATGGGGGTTTATGTTACAAAGACAGAGTGCTTATAAGTTTATTAATAACTATTTAAAAACTAATAAACAAGCATTATTTAAAATAGTAGAAAAGTGAGTGTAGAAACAAAGCCTAATAAGTTAACTAAAGGATTAGTATTAGATACTTTCCATACTGATGTAGATAACACAGTAGCTACTTATGCTTTGAACTCACAATTAGAAGACCAAGAAGGTAATCACTTTCACTATGGTTCTGAAGTTGGTACTACATATATAAAAGAAATACCTACTAATCATGTTGTTATTGGACATATCAACATGGAAAGAAATGAAACTGTATTATTTACTACAGATGGAAATAATAGTACTATAGGAATATTATCAAGAAATAATGATATGTCTTATCATTATGAAATAAAAGTAGATGATACTAATCAAGAAACTAAATTAGGATTTAAGAAAGATATATATATTCGTGGAAGTTATAGATTACTAAATGGTTGTGATAAAATAATATATTTTGTAGATGGTATTAATAAAGATAGAAGAATTAATCTTAGTCAATTAAAGAATTACAAGTTATCAAATACTGAATGGAATATAGATGAATTTGATTTACAAAGACAAATCTATGTCAACGCTCCTAATGCTTCTGTAGTAAATACAGGAGCTTTACCTGTTGGTAGTTATGCTGTTGTAATCAGAATCTATGATGAAAACTTACAACTTATAACTCAATCAGATATTAGTAATCAAATAGTATTAAGTGGTAAACAGTTAGTAAGAAAAGAAGCTGTAACTATATTAATTCCAGGAGTTATTAATCCAGTATTACTAAATACTGATTCATCAACTGGAGCATTAAATGGTGAGATATTTGAAGAAATAGATGGTGGTGTAATATCATCAAAGAAAGGAATTAAAGTTACAGTTACTTCATTACCTGAAGATTATCCCTATGCTAAAATAGTTGTTATTGCATCTAATGTAAGTAATGATAAATCAGCATTTGAATTACCAGCATTATTATCTACTAACGGAATAGATTATACTATAACATCATTAGATGGTGCTAGTAGAGTAGATTTAGATTCTGTATATGTTGACCCTGTTATCTATGATACTTCACAACATATAGAAATAGTAGATAAAAGATTAATTAGAGCTAATGTTAAAACTAGATACTATGACTACAGTAACTTTCAAAGTTATGCTAATAGTGTAGAACTTAAATGGGTATCAAAACTTTATGTAGAAAATGAATCATCATTTCAATCTGATGAGATATATGCTTTTGGTATTCAATATCAAATGGTTGATAGTAGTTTTAGTCCTGTATTTCATATTCCTGGAAGAGCAGCTACTCAAGATGATAGAACATTAGTAACATTAACTCCACAAGAAACAGATGCTATTGGAACAGGATTACAGAAATGGCAAGTATATTCTACAGCATCTAGTGATGGAACTCTAGGATATTATGAATCTCAAGAAACATATCCATTAACTAAGAAGTGTGATAATCAATATGTATTTGGTGATTTAGCTAATACTCCAGTAAGATACCATAGAATGCCAATGAAGAATATGATTGGTATGCAGAATGCTATTGGTATTAATGTTAATCCTAAAGCATTTCCACCTAATACTATAGGTTGGAGAGTAATGGTTGTTGAAAGAGATAGTATTAATAGAACTGTAAATGATTCAGGAATTATTACTGGAGTACAAGAATCACTATATAAAGAACAACGTACTATAGATTATGCTGTATATGGTATAGCTAGTAAAGTAAATGCTAGACCTGATGCTTTAATTAATAAGAAACCATTCTATCCATCATTAACTAATAGTATTAGTAATACAGTATATGCTACATTATGTGTTAAAGAATTAGCTGGTGAAGGAATTAGAACTGATTACATTAGTATTCCTTGTATATTTGATTTAGATGGTATTGATACTCCTACAGTTTGGTATAATGAAGCTATTGAAGATGCTGAAAAAGCTATCATTCTTCCTAGTAAATCAGGAACAGCTAAAGGTAATTTATTTCAGAAAGTTAAGAATGAGTTTTTAAGGATATATGTATATCCTGTACTACATGCTGTTACTACATTATTTAATAGAAATTATAATTATTCTAACACAAGTAATAATCCTATTTATCAAACAGTTGCAGATACTTATTACGTTAAGAGTTATAGTAAATATGAATCAACTGATGGTAAAGTTTATGCTAATCAATTTCAATCTAATGATGTAAGTTTTGTAAAACTTAAATATCCACTTAACGCTTTAGATATAAAATCAAAGAATACAGAACAACAACTAGGATATGTATTAAAGAAACAAGCTACAAGACCTTATGCTTCTATTAATAGTTTACAATACAAGGCATTAACTCCTACTATAAATACAGATACAGATACTGTAGATTATTATAGTGGAGATATTTATATTAGTAGGTTTAGACTTACTACATTCTTTTTAGAAGATAGAGATGAAAGTGCTTCAACAGCTTTAACAGTAGGATTAACAATATTATCAGGAATAGGTGGAGCTTTAGTTTCTGCTGGTAGAGATAGAGAATTATACACTGTAGAATATACAGAAGTATTATTAGAATCTGATTATAATCTTAACTACAGAGTTAGAGGTACTAAACAGAATGAAGTATTTAATGGATTTAACTTAGTTGCAGTAAAAAAGAAATCATACTTTCAAGGATTAGCTAACTATTTCTTTGATAAGATAGGTGAACTAGATGAGGGAGATAGAGTATCTACAAAAGATGATAGATTGGTTAGATATGGAATAAATGAAACAAAAGAATACTACGCATATAATAAAGACTTAAATAGATTGTTTATGGGAAAAACTTATTTCCCATTACCAGCTAACTGGAATTACTGTGAAGATTGTTCTGCTAGATTTCCTAATAGAATAATATGGTCTGCTGCATCATTTAGTGAAGATAAATCAGACTTCTTTCAAACATACTTAGCTAATAACTTTACATCAGTAGGTACATCACCTATTACTGCATTAAACTATAGTAGTGGAAGATTATTAGTTCGTAGTACAAAGAGTATGTTTGTAATGGCTCCAAATCCACAAGAGATTAATACAGATGTAAGTACATTATATATAGGTACTGGAGATTTCTTATCTATACCACCACAAGAAATTAGAAAGATAGATTATGGTTTTGCAGGAGGTAGAGGAACTAAAGATTTTATTGCTACTGAATATGGATTTGTATCTGTTGATGATAGAACTGGACAAGTATATTTATTTGGTGAAGGAATGCAAGAATTAACAGATATTAATTCAGGATGTAATCAATGGTTTAAAGAATATCTACCAACAATAAATGGACATATATTATTAGGTTATGACCCACAGTTTAAAAGACTAATGGTTTATAAAAGAGATGAGTTTGATAAAACAGAGAATAAATCATTTGTTATAAGTTATAGTTTTAACTATCAAACATGGATTAGCTTTCATAGTTATCATCCTAAGTATTTCTTTAATAGTTTTGATACTTTATTTAGTACTATAAATAGTAAGTTGTACTCACACGATAGTAGAATATATAATGAGTTCTATGGTGTATTTAAAGATAGTATATTTGAGTATGTTATTAATGCTCCTACTACAGTAGACTTAGATAGTATTGATTACTATGCTGTAACACTAGAATGGAATAATGATACTAAGACTTGGAAGAATGTAAATTATCCTACGTTTGATAGGTTTATGGTATATACTAAACAACAGTCAACTGGATTACAAGAATTAATTCCTAAATCAGATTATAATATTGATTGGAATAATACTAAGAAAACAGTAAGCAATAGAGAAAGAAACTATAGAATTAGTGCTATTAGAGATTTAGCTACAGCTAGTCCTGTAATGAGTAAAGCATGGAATGACATTCAAACTAGTTATCCTATTGATGCTGTTGCAACTAACGTTAACTATAATGCATCACAATGGAATCAAATATCCATAAAAGATAAGTATTTTTATGTAAGATTCTTTTTCAATGGAAAAGGAACTCGTATAATACTTGATATAATGAAATCTAAACAACAGCTAAGTATATCATAATGAAGAATATAGCACCAGGTTTATCTTTAAAGAAATATAAAGGTAACAAACATGAACAAGGAGGAATAATGGTTAACGCTTTAGGCAACAAGACTAAAGACATTAATAAAGCTGTAGCTGAAGTTGAAGGTGGAGAATACAACTATAGATATGATCCTACTAATCCTAACAATAACTATATACTATCAGCCCAATTAGTAGAACCAGCTAAAAAAGCTAAACAAGCTGATAGATTTAAAAACAATGATAGAATAAGTTATAATACAAGAAATAATCTACTTAACAAATCAGTTAAGTTAAATGAAGTATTAAAAGCTCAACAAGAGCAATCACAGATGCAAATGCAACAAGCAGCATTAGGTGGAATGTTAAAAAGATATGATCCAGGTGGATTACTTCCTACATCAAACAGAGCAGTATCAACTCCAGAAAATGAGTTAACTAATGTTCCTATGCAACCTATTGCTCCATTACTATCAGGTTCACAAAAGTTTAATTTACCAACTAAAATTCAATCTGTAAATCCTAAAGTAACTTCTGATACTAAAGCATTAGATGTAAGTAAAGAAATGCAACAAGCACAAACTGCTGCTAGTAAACAAAAAGTTAAAGGTGTTACTTCAGGACTAAGTGGTATTGCTAGTGCATTTGGTCCAATTGGACAAGGAGTTGGTGCTGCTATGCAATTAGCGCCTTACGCTATTGATTTAGGAAAAGCTATGTTTGATAAAACAGCTGTACAAGATTTACAAACTCAAGGAAGTGCTATGAGATTACCAAATACAAAATATGCTAAACATGGTGGTAAACTAAATGTTACACCATTACCTAAATTTAAAAATGGAGGTCTTAAAATAGATAAGAAATCATTAGCTGGTGATAAAAGTTATTTAGATAAAAAGTTTACTACTCCAAGTTACATGGATTATTCTCAAGAACAAGTTGATAAAATAAGTAGAACTAATGCTGGAGTAACTGATAAAATGTATAGGTCTTTAAGTAAATTTTTTAATACTCCTGCAGATTTTGATCCATACTTTAAATCTAATTCTTTAAATGTTAAACCTAATTCTTTAAATTTTACATCTCCAGTAAAAAGTAATACACAATCTTCAACACCTATTATTTCTAATCCTTTAGTAGTTACAAATACAGGTATTCAACCTAACTTAAATATTATTCCTACAAATACTCAAAATTCTGTTTTAGCTTCAAATAAAAATCCATCTATTAGTGAATTATCAGGTGTTCCATTACAAATACAACAATCTTCAGGATTAGTAGATTTTGCTGGAAGAACTACATATCCTAATACTGCAAAGTTTAATCAAGATAATCTTGAAAGAATGAAAGAGTATGATACTTTAGGACTATCTAATGCTTTAAAAAGTTTTTATTCTAATCAAGGATTAACTCCTGGTGGAACTAATGCTCAAAAATCTTTAGATGTAGTAGAACCTACTAAACAAAAAGATAAGTTATCAGAAATGTTAAAGAGTGGATTAATGTTAAAAGGTTCTGCAATGGCTGGTTCACTATTTAGTGCATTACAACCAGCACAAAAAGAAACACTAAGACTTCCTGATTTTGGTAGAGCTGATGATGCAATGAGTAGAGCTACAGGATTTTCAATGAATCCAGCATTAAATGAAGTTGAACAAGCTAGAGGTAAATCTCAAGAAGCTATAAGAAATATGGCTACTACTGCTGGACAATATACTTCTAATATGCAATCAGTAAATCAAAGAGCTGGACAACAATCAGCAGGATTAAGAGTACAAGAACAACAAATAATGAATCAACTAGCTGGACAAAAAGCTGGATATGAAACACAAAAGGCATCAGCAATACAACAAGAGTTAGCTAGATTTGATGAAAATACATTAATGAATAAAGCTGCTACACAAGATGCTAGAGTTGCATTTGTAGAGAATATAAATAATCTTGGAACAGAGATTATGAAACAAGGTAATGAACAAGATATAGCTAGTGAGCAAGATAAGTTAGCTGTACAAAATGCTAAACTTAAAATCATTCAATCAGCATTTGAGAATCCTGATGTAATATCAGGAGCTAATTTAGAAAGTATATTAAAGATGATTCAAGAAGGTGACTATACAAATATACCAAAACTATTTGGACAACCATCTGATACTAGAAGAACAATAAAAGCAGAAGCAGATAGACAAGCAAGAGAAGCTGCATCTAAAAAATAATAAACAATGGCTATAAGTAGATTTAGAAAAACGTTTGCAAAATTAGACCCTACACTATATGTGCCAGAGAAGAGAAATCTTGTTCCTGATATAACTCCTTTAACTAATATTGCTACTGGAATGCAATCTTTATTTGATGATGTATCAATAATACAACCTCCAGCACACTTAAATAATGATGCTCAAGATGTACAAAGTAAATACTTGAATCCAATAAAAGAAGCTAAAGATAAAGCTGTAGAAACCTTTAGAACTAATAATTCTTTAGAAGGAGTAAAAGCATTAAGAGATATAAAAGCTTTTATGATTGAATCTAATCAACCTGGAGGTGTAGCTTATAATTTTAAAGCTAATGCTGAAGCATCATCTAAATGGAATGAAGATTTAAAATCAAGATTAGCTAAAGGTGATATAACTCAAGATATTTATAATAGTTATATAACTTCTGCAAGTAAATTTAAATCTTACAATGATGATGGAGAATATAATACATTTCAAGGTGGACAACCAGCTTCTTATGTTGATTTAAAAAAGATGTCAGATGATATAGCTGGTAAATATAAAGCTGATAAAAATTATACATTTCAATCTAATGGTATTTATACACATAAAATAACTAATGAAATTGTAGATTTACAAACAGTATTTAATGGTACAATGCAATCTATAATGTCTGATAGTAAAGCTGTTGCTTATTTTCAAGATTTACAACGTGTATATGGTACTGAAAAAGCTATGAAGATGGTAAATGATATAGTTTACAGTTCTGCTGATGCAGCTGCACATGTTGATACTGATATATCACTATTTAAAACTGACCAACTTCAATTACATAGACTTAAGAATGCAATAGATAGAGAAGATGAAAAACAAGCTGCTCTTGATAGAGGAATACTTATTAATGTACCACTTAAAGATGAAGGTAATGTTGCTCTCAAACTAACTACAGGAATAACTGTTGATGATGAAATGAAAGTAGATAATGGAAATGTGTTAAATGGATTTTATAGAGATAGTGAAGGTAATATATATCAAAGACAAACTAATGGTCAATATCAATCATTAACTGGTAAAACTAAAGGTGGTAAATCAGTAAAAAGTACAACACTTGTTCCTACAGTTTATAGTGAATCTTCAATAGGATTAGCAAAAACACAAAACAATAGTACAACTGTTACAGGAGAAGGATTAAAATCTATTAATTTAGCTAAGTTAGATTATACTAAAGATAAAAAAATAATAGATTTTCTTGATAAAGAACTACCAGGACTTAGAGGAATAGCTACTAATTTATCAAAAGAAAATAGTAAGATGTCTGTCAATGAATTAAATATGACAGCATTAAAAAGATTTAAATCTAATCAACAACCTTTACTTCAAGCTCAACAATTAATTACTCCTGATAATAAGAATGAAATAGATAAAACTTCAATATCTAATATAGCATCACAATTAAGTGGTATAGTTAACTTAGCTAATGTTTATAAAGTAGATAAAAAGAATACAAAAATAATACCTGATGATAAAGAAATAGCAGCTTTAGAAACAGGTTTAGAATCTTTAAGTTGGAAGAAAAATAATAAAGATGAAACTGAATATAAAATTATAGGAAAGTTTGATGAAAATAATATATTATATCCTAATACTTATGTAATAAAAGATAAAAAGGGAAATAAATATTTTATTGATACTGCAACTCCTGACCAAAAGAATAGAAGTATTCTTCATCAACCTATATTAAAAGCATTAGAACATCCTGGAAAAGCTATTAGATATGATTATGCTCCACCATTAGTTGGTGTTTCAATGCAAAATCTTAGTAATGGACAACAATCTGTTGGAATGAATATCATTCCTACAAGTAGTTATGATGGTAGTACTTTAGATAGTAATACTAAAGTAGGTAGTATATCTCTTATATCAGACCCTGTATTTAATGCTAATAATGAATTAGTAAGTACTAATTTAGTAATAAAGTTTACTGAAGGAATATTTAATCCTGAAACCAATAAATTTGATAAAGGACAAGAATATAAAGTGAGTGTTGCAAACAATAATCTTGAAGGATTAAAAGAAATTATAGGAATAAAATAAAAACAAACTATGTCTAATCAGTCTATAATAAACCCTGATAATAGTAAAAGTTACTTAAAAGGTGCTATTGATGTAACTAAATTAAAAGTTAATAACGAACCTAATTTATTACAAACTATTTTTGTTGGTAAAAGCAATAAGTATGATAGAAATCTTGCTGAAGCTGCTAATGACCCAATGGGTCAAAGAACAAGAGAACAAAATAGATTAATCAATCAACCTACAAGTGAAGCTTTTATTAATGCAGGAATACAAGCTGCATCAGAAATAGGTTTAGGAACATTAGAAGGTGCTGGATTTTTATTAGACATACCACAATGGGTTAATACTATAAAAGGAACTGAAAGAGAATTTGGTAATTGGTTTAGTGATAGTATAAATGAGTTAAAGAAAGAAGTAGCTGAAGATAATCCTATTTATGCAGCAGAAGGATATCATCCTACTAATGCTAAATGGTGGGCATCTATGATTCCATCTATTGCTACATCAGCATCATTAATGATACCATCAATGGGTGGTGCTAAACTTATGTCCACAGTTGGAAAATTATCATCAAAGTTAGCAAAAGGAATATCAGCTAATAGTAAATCAGCTAATCTATTAGCTAAAGGATTAGAAAAGAGTGGAGCAGCATTACAGAATTATACTGGAGTATCTGCTGCTGTATTTAGTAGAATGGCAGAAGGAACATTAGAAGCTACTGAAGCTGGTACTCAAGCATACCAAAAATATATGGAAGAAGGTATGTCAATGGAAGAAGCTACTGAAAAAGCTGGACAAGCATCAGCAGCTACATTTCTTGGTAACATGCCATTATTAGCATTAGACTTATTACAATACAATAGTATATTTAAACAGTTTGGTACTAGAGTTGGTATTCAAGCTGCTGAAAATGCTTTAGAATTAAGTACTAAATCTTTAGCTAGAAGAACATTACAAAAAGCATGGAAATCTGTAAAAGTTCCACTTGGTGAAGGTGCTGAAGAAGGTTTGCAATTTGGTGTTAAAGAAGAATCTATTAAGATGGCAGCAGATGGTATGCCTGATAATAGAATAGAAACAATAATGAAACAGTATTCTGATATAGCTAAAAATGTATTACCAGAGTATTTTAATAATGATGAGTTTCTTACATCAATAACATTAGGTGCTGTAGGTGGTAAAGTATTTGATGCTATTACTCCAGCTGTAAGAAGGTTGGCTAAGATGGATAATACTGTAGATGAAGATTTAAGAAGTGGTAAATTATTAGCACCGTATTATAAGACTAGAAAAGCATTTGTAGATTTACTTCAACAAGATGAAGTTAAAGCTAATGAAATGCTTGAAGCTGCAAGAACAGACCCTAAGTTAAAACTTAACGAAGTTAATTCATTTGATGAATTATTAAAAATATATAATGATTTAAAAGTTGACCCTTTAATTACAAAGAATGCTAATAGTGATTTAATAATTAAAGAAAGAATGAATGAAGCAATTTATTCTGATTTAAAAGAACAGTTAAAAGGAAAAAGTGTAACTATGCCTGAAGGTATAGATGAATTAGATTTAAAGATAGATGCACTAACTCAATTAGAGAGTTATGAAATGCAAACTCCTAGTAAGAATCTTAGAAATATACAAGAAATAAGAAAACGTAAAGCTACATATATAGCTGAAAAAACAAAGAATGAGATTGGTGGAACTAAAACAACTTATAAACCTAAAGAAGGATATAGCTGGGGTAGTAGAAGTCATAGAGCTGCAATAAATCATTATGCTAATATGGAGTTAGCAGATATAATGGCATCAATAGCAAGTTCTAAAGTAATAGCATACGAATCAGAAAATGGTTCTATGTATGCTGATATAGATAGAAAGATACAACAGAAATTAGAAAAGATAGAAGATTTAGAATTATTAAGAGGTAGTGAAGAATTTGATACAGATGAGAAGTATATAAACTTTTTATTAGAAGTAAAAGATAAAAATATTAGACCTGATTTAAAAGAAGAAGTTGATATCATATTAGATAATTTGTATAAAGAAAATATATATGATGAAACACATCCTATAAATAAATTAGCAATTACAACATCCCTTAATGCAGATGGCAAAACTCCTAATCAATTTTATTCTATATATGAAGCTAATAAAACTTCAGCAGATTTAACAAAAGAAGATACTACTAAACTTAGATTTAAAAACTTATTTTCTAACTCAACATCTGTTAATCAATTAGTAGCTGGAGATGAATTAAAATATAGTATTACACCTAAAATAGGTACTGTAGTAGAGTTTGATAAAAATGATTATGTATTATATAAACTAGAAGACAGTAAAGGATTTTTTATATCATTAAAAGACTCTGATACTTTTGAATTAGAAACAGCTAAGATAAAACCTACTGATATTACTACAACTTATAGAACAGTAAAAGACCCTGAAACAAATGAATCATTAATTATACTTCCAAATAAAGCTATTGTTGTTGGTGAAGGAACTGTAGTATATGATAGAAATAGTAACAATGTAGAAGATATTATTAGACATGATGTATTAGCAGAACTATCAAATCCTAAAATATTTAATATAGAAAGTAATAGAAGAAAAGAATTAGAGAAAGCTGATATTAAAATACCAGCAATAAAAACAATAGGTAGTGCTGTAAATCTTACACCATTTACATTAGGTAATAAAAATAAAGCTACTAGAAAAGAAGCTGCTAGAAAGTTAGGTCTTAAAGAAAGAGAATTAGTTAAGTTATCATACTACGAAGAAGGTTCTAAGACTTTACATTCTATTCCATTTATGTTAGTAAATGGAGAATTAATGGATACAAGTAATCAATTCTACGACCCTGAATTTGATAGAAGAGTATTTGTTAAAGCACAGAAATATGAAAGTCAAATAGATATAAACAATAAGATATACAATGAAATAAATGATAGGTATAATAATAAATATCTTGAATTGTTAGATGATGGTACACTTACTGTCAATCAAGCTATTGCATTACTTAATAACAAATCTCCAAATCTAGCATTACGTAAGAAAATAAATGAATTAGCAGCACTTAAATATAGAGTAAGAACTCCTAAAGATATAGCTGACATACTAGAAACTATATCTAATAAAGATGTTATTATTAGAAAGAGAGGACAAAAAAGTGCATATACTGATGGAGTTATTGCTGATGGAATGTATGAAATAAATGGAGACCCTCATTATTCAACAACAGCTTTAAGAGAAGGTGTTAGTAATAATAATTATCCAAAATCTACTGATACTAATAAAGATAAATTTACTAAACCTGGAAATACTATAGATAGTTTATCAAGAGAAATATTTGGAACTACAGAATTAAGTAGAACTAGTTTAATAAAAAAATATAAAGATTTATTTTCTGATGAAACAGTATTAAATGATGCTATTACTGTAATAGCTAAAAGAAAAGCTACTTTAGAAAAAGAAGGATTTACATTTATAAGTGAAGGAGTAATATTATTCTCAAAGCAAACAAAAAAGAATATAGCTGGAGAAACAGATTTAATTGCTTATGATAGATTAGGTAACATTCATATCATGGATGTTAAAACGTTTAGTTCAAAAACGTATGAAGATTTTAAAAAAGTACAAACAAAAGATTCATTATCAAAAAAAGATGGTTATCGTGTACAGTTATCTGCTTATGCTGATATGTTTGAAAAAAGAACTGGATTTAAAGTTTCAGGAATAAGTGTAATACCTTATATATTAGAACGTAGAGATGATGGTATTATTACAGGTATTAAAACAGAGTTAACTAGGTTAGTAAACATGCAAGTAATTTCTGATATAAATCCTCTTGAATATCATAGTAAAACTTATAATTCAGCATTTGAAGTATTAGAAGTTACAGAGAAAACTGAAGGTATTATTACTCCAAAGAATATTGAAAGAGTATTTAATGCTAGATTAGAGCATGTTAAAAAAGAATTACAAGAATCATTACAAACTAAGAAACTTAATATTACTAACTTTATTGTTTACTATAGAGATATTATTGAATTTTATAATGAAAATAAATCATTATTACCTAAAATAAAAAAAGTAGATATTGATAAACTAGTTAATTTATATAATAATCTACAACACGCATCAGGATTAGAAGGTATTAATGATAGTGTTATTGTAGGTAAAGATTTAGGTCTTCAAATAAAAGATGCTATTAATCTTGAAATGGGTACTGTACATCTACGTAACAATGATGATAGCTTTTTTACTATTGTAGATGATAAACTACATTATATAAAAAGACAATATATATTATCTAAGATAGCTACAGAGTTAGACCCTGCAAATGATTTATATGTTATAAAATCTGGTAGTAATTCTTATAGAGGTACATTAGAAAGTCTTGGAAAATTACAACAAACTTATACAGATATAAATGAAAATAATATATCAGCTGAACAACTATTAAGTGCTGAAGAATTAGGTTTTGAACTAATGACTGAAGAACAATTACTTCCTGGTGAAACGTATGGTTTTTATAGCATTCAAGAAATAAAAGATGGAGCATTAAAAGATATTCAATTTAATATTGCTGATGCTGGAAATGCTCAAGATAATGGTATGCCTATTGAAGATTTTATAGTAGCTAAAGCTGTTGATAATAATATTAAAGAATTGACATTAGATAAAGTAAAAGATAAAGTAAAAGATATAGAAGATAAAATAGAAAGTCTTAAAAGTCTTGATGGTGAATCATTAACTAAAGAAAAATTAGAATCTTATCTTGTTATTGGAGATGAAGCTAAACTATTAGATGATGCTGAAAGTCTTAAAAAATTCTATGAAGATAAATTAGAATATCTTGAAGGACAGAAATTATATTATGAACAAGAGTTATTTAAAGATGGTACAGAAGTAATACCTAAAGAAGTTATAGTAGAAAAACTTGATTACATTAATAGAGATATATCTTTATTTGAAAGAATAATTGCTAAATTAAAAGAGTTTATAGATGTAATAATAGATGCAATAACAAATAGAGAAAGACTTGGAAAAGCTGAAATTACATTAAAAGAAAAACAAAACATAAAAAGATATCTTCAAGAGTTATTAGATGAACTTACAGATGTTGAACAACCTGAAATAATTGATACAGATATTCAGGAGTTAAAAGATTTAGGTGTTGTAGTTAAAGGAAATAAACCTGTAAATCTTAAAAACAAAGGTAAATTTAGAAAGATAAAAAATAAGTATATTGGTAAGAAATTGTATATATCACAAGGTGTTGATATAGATAAATTTATAAAAGATGTAGATAATGATAATATAATTCATGTAACAAAAGAATTACCTATTTCTGATATTAATGATTTACTAGATAATGAACATCCTGATAAAATTATAATTGTATCTGACCCAAATATTTTACAAAAAGAAGGTTTAATTGATAATATTATTGCAATATCTAATCCTAAAGAAGATATTGTAAATAAAGATATTTATACAAAAGAAAATGGATTTATATATAATAGAATAGTAACTGGAAAAGATGAAGAGTTTGTTAGTAAAGTAGAGTTTATAAAATATGGTGATAGTTTATTAGATTTTATGACTGAAAGTGTAAAAGCTATTACTGAAGAAGATATAGCTGATGCTGAATTAAATTATTCATTTCAATACAGTGGATTAGTAGATACTGAAATAACTTATAATCCTTATAAAGATTTTACATTAGTTATGAGAGGTGATTATGTTCCTACTGAAGCATCAGATGAAGCTGTATATGGAAGTTTTTATCCTAGAATTGCAACTGATAATGATGAATTAAAGAATATTATTGATGATTTAATAAGTAGAGGTATTGAAACAATAGATGGTCAAACAATTACTCCAACTTACAGTCGTGAAATTTATGAAAGTTTATATAAAGATAAATCTAAAAAAGATTTATTTACAAAGAGTGCTGTAGTATTAGTTAACAAAACAGCTCAAGGTAAAATTAATATAGTATTAGCATACAAAGAAATAAATAATGGTATTCCTAATTACGTTCCAGTAGGATTAATGAATACATTAGAACAATCTTTATACGCTTATAGCACAACACCAGAAGATAAAAATAAACCAAGAGCGGCTAACAATATTATAATGTCTAATTTCATAAGAAATGAAATAGAAGCTTTAGTTACTCCATCAATGCCATTTGGAAAGTTAGTTGAATTAGATTATGATAAAATAAAGTTTACAGGAGCAAGAACTACAGGATTAAACAAAACACAAGATTCTGATTCTGTATCTAAAAGAATAAATACAGATGACCCTAATGTTTATGTAATTCAAAAAACAAATAGTGGTACTACTATATATGCTCATAATCCTACATCAGAAGAATATGAACTACTTGAATATTATAAAGAAATAATTAGTAAAGATGATAAAAAAGGATTTGGAGTATATTATAGAACTGAAGATAAATTAGGTAATACTGTAATTCTTCCAGCAACATTAAGAAAGTTTTATGAGGCATCAGACACGTATAAAAAAGGATTACAAAAATTAGTAGAACAACTTATTGTAGAAAAAAGTACTACTAGAGTATTACTTAATGGAGTTCGTTCAAATGAAGTTAAGTTACAAGAATTAATAAATGAGATAAAAAATAATTACGCTTATTTTGATGGAAATATTGATAATTTTAATAGTTATGATGAGTTTATTAGTGTAAATAATATTAATAATACAAACATGGTTATTAATTATGAAAAGTTAAAATTAACTAGTTATCGTAAAGAGTTAATGAATACTTATCTTACTACTAATATAGCTAAAGACCCTTATGTTAATACTCAATATATATTTGGTATAACTCCTGAAATATATAGCAGAGCAGAATTTGATGAAGCTATAGAAGAAGAACCATTAATAGCAGAAGGATTATTTTATGAAGAAAATGACAAAGTAAAGACTAATAGATTTTTAGTATTAAATGATGATGTTAGAAAGAGTATTAAACAACCATTAAATTATGAAACATATTATAGAAATGAAGTAGGTACTCCTCCACAGTATATTGGAGAAATAGAAAACTCTTTTAACACTCAATATGGTGTTACATATAGTGAGTCATTTAATGAATTTGTAAAAGCATTAGATAGTATAGATACTGAAGATGTTGCTAATGTATTAAGACATGTATTTAAGAATACTAAAAATAATTCTATAAAAAATTTATTAAAAGATTATACATCTGTTGAAGAATTAATTTTAGATTATCTTTCTAATCCTGAAAAAGATTTTACTAAACTAAAAAATTATATAGAAGGTCTTAAAAAAGAAATAAATACTAATAATAAATTAATAAAAGAGTTTTATAATAAATTAGATGATGCTTATTTCTTAGATAATGAACCTGAATTAGACCTAGTTACATTAGCTGCTGCAAGTAGAGCATTGTTATCATTAGCTATACAAGAAAAGAAGTTAGATTTTGCTGACCCTAATAAATTAATATCTATTATTAAAGGTTCAACAGAAAAGAATTTCTTTTTAAATGAATTAGTATTAATGTTATTAGAAAAAACTAATGCTGCTAATCTTACTAAAGTTGTAAAACTTATAAAAGCATTAAGACCTGATATACAAACTATAGAAATTACTAAACAAGGAGAGTTTGTGTTGGTAAAAAACGCCAGAATAAAACCTGATTCTGGAAAACTATATTCTATTATTCTTAAAGGATTAAAGAAATATGGATATGATGTTAATATAGAAAATGAATCCTATGTTCATGATGATTTAGATGACCTTCTTACAATAATAGAAGAAGAAAAGGATTCAAGAGAAGCATGGTCTATAGTTAAAACATTTCAGTTTCCTACTACTACATTAAATAAAAATACTAAAATATTATTACAATCTATTATTAGTGATGATAAAGATACATTAGGTTTAGACATAACTCTTAATTATTCACTTAATACTGCTTATGCTATTACTATAGATAAATTAGTTAACTCTAAAAATGTTGATGATTTAAAAAAGAAGATGTCAGAATATTCTCAAAGTATAGAGTATATTAAAAGACTTAAAAACTATATTGATAGTAGCATAAATCCTGATGAATTATATGGACAACTATATGTAGCTATTGGTAATAAGATTAGAGTTACTTATAAGACTGTTATAAAAGATAAAAATGAAACTGTATATCCTGTATTATCAAATAGACAATCACCAGAGAATATAATATCTACAATGCTTAATGAAGGTATTAAAACTAATACAGAATATACTAGTAGTGATATAATAGATTCATTAAATTTAAGTAGTAAAGAAAAAGCACAATTAAATAAAATAGAAGTATTTAACACTAAAATTAATGCGATACTAGATAGATATCGTATTGATTTAAAACTTTATAATGCTGTAAAAGATGATAAAGAATTTTATGATAAATATAAATCTACTAGAAGTGAATATACTTTTGATACAAGAAATTTTAATCTTGATAAAACAAAGAATCAAACTATAACTAAAAATCTTATTAAAGATTTAGTAAAGTATATACCAAAATCTAGTAATGCTGCACACATGACTGTAGAAAAAACTATGCAGTATCAAGATACTACTGGTAACTTTATTGGTTATGTACAGAATAATAGAAAAGAATATTTTAAGAATCTAAAACAAGACCCATTATATGAAACACTTCCTGCAATAGATAGAGATAATGATTTTGAAGTTGTTCAAGTTATTGGTTATGATGACCAATATAATGATAATGGAATACCTATTGGAAAACTAGATAATAAATTAACAGCAGAGATATTATTATCAATGCACAAAAAAGAAAATAGTTATCCAGTACCAGTACCAGGAGATTCAGGTAATATGGTATTTGTAAATAACATTGTACCTAATAATAAAGATTTTAATATAGATAAAGAGTTATACAATTTAATGTTATTTGAAAAGAATAGAATTGAATCTATAAAAGATAGAGATAGAGGTGTTAAAAGTTATGCAACTAATGGAAAAAACTATGTAATCTTTAAAGCTATAGATAAAATTCTTAAAGAAGGTAATAAAGAATTTAATGAGAGTGAAGTAGCAAAAGCATTTGATACATATTTTAATAGTAATGTTGAAGATTTTATAAAATATTTAAAGAATTTAGATATTTTAAAAGAAGATGGTTCATTTAAATCTAAACTACAAGGATTTAAAGGTAGAAAAACAGTACCTTCAGTTGGTACATTTAGTAGAGGAGGTGAAGCTGAATTAAAAAAGAAGAAAGCTGAAAAAGCAAGAATAGAAAACGAAAATATTGAAGAAACTAAAAAAGAATTAATTGATTTTTTAAAAAGATATACAGCATCTTATGTAAATATTACACTATTAACTATCAATGACCCATCATATTATCCTCGTATTGAAGAAGTATTTAAAAGAGCTAAACAAAATATATCTCCAGGTCAAGATATGAATATGATTGCTTCATATACTAATCCTAAAAATACATCAGATCGTGTTGTATTAAATAATGATACACCAATGCTTGTCACTATACTTAATGATGTAGATGATTTCTTTACAGATGACCCACAATATGAAGAAATTGCTAAAGCATTAAAAAGTATAAAGAAAGATAGAGTAATTAATGATTTTGATGATACTTCAGAAACTGATGGTCAAGCATATATAGACCCTATTGCTTATAGACAAAGAATGGTAGGTTTAGAAGAATGGACACATGATGACCAAGCTATAATGGATGACCTTATGGTTGGTAAATCAGTTGTAAGTTATAATGTAAGAAATAATAAAGTAAGTACAGATTCAAAATTCACAACTCTAAAACCATACTACTATTATAATGGTAGTGGTATTCTTAGAAATAATGATGGTTTAAGTTATTACAATGAACCAATACAAATAAAGGATTCAGAAATGCTGATAACTCCTTACTATGGATTAAAGAAACTTAAAAATAAAGATGGTAAATTTGTAGATAATCCTAACTATAATGGCTTCTTTAGAAATATATTAGAAGGTAAATTTGGTTATACATTTGATGATATTACACATACTGTAACATATAATGCTAAAAATAGAAAATCAGATTTAGTAGTATTTAATTCTGCTGTAAAAGAAGGATTACCTATAAAAGAAAAAACAGAAAATGCTAGTACAGAAATAGAAAGTAAAAATAAAAGTACTGCTTCATTATTATTTGGTTCAGGATTAGATTCTACTATTACTTTACCATTTAGATTCTGGAAGAAACAAAATGAAACACCTAAAGGACACTTTAGTAAAGAAAGTATTTATGGTACTCAGTTAATGAAACTTATAATGGCTGATATTCCTGATGGTGCTACATTTAAAATAGGTAATGAGATTTTAACTAAAGAACAAATTGAAAATAAATATAATGAGATATTAATTACTGATGTAGAAACATCTATTAGTGAATTAAAAAAGAAATATGGTGATGGTAAAAAGTTTATTGTAGAAAAGTTTGTTAAAGTACTTCAACAAGAAATGGAAGATGATACTATTAATATGCGAAAAGCATTAGAGTTTACTTTTGATGAGAATGGTAATATAACTACAAGTTTACCATTAGCACATCCATTTGTAACTAATAGAGTACAACCTAAAACTAATGCTATATTTAAAAATAATGTTACAGTAAGAAAGTTTCTTAAAGGTTTTAAAGCTGCCAACGCATCATCTTTTGGTTTTGAAAACAAACCTAAAATAGTATGGAATAAAGATAAATTTGGTATTCCAAATCCTGAATTAGGTATTGAACATTTTGAAGTTATTGCTCCAATTCATGATAAGAAAATTTATCAATTTGTAGATGAAGTATCAGGTATTATAGATATGGATGCTTTAAGAAGTACATATCCTGAATTACTAGAAGGATTGCTATATCGTATTCCTACTGAAGATAAGTATTCTATGTTTAAAGTTAAGATTATAGGATTCTTACCTAATGAAGATGGTGCTATTATTATGCCATCAATGGTTACTACATTGTCAGGTATGGATTTTGATATAGATAAAATGTTTGGATTCTTTAAATCAAAAGGATTAGATGAATTAGAATATTTTAATCAAGTGTATTTTAAAGAAAAGACTATAGCTAAAAATGCACTTATAAATAATATTCAAAAAGAACATGGTAAAAATCCTAATACATATTCTGATGAAGTAAAAAAAGAATATAATGATATAATTAAAGATTATAATGATATAGAAGCTAATGCACTTAAAAAAGGTACTAAAGCTAATGATGAACTTAAAGCATCTTTAAAAGAATATAATAAATCATTAGTATCTGATAATAATAAGTTAGATATAATGAGAGCTGTATTATCACATCCTACAACATTAAAATCACAACTTATTCCTGGAGGATTTAAAATGATAGAGGAAGAAGTATTGAATATGAGATATTATGATATGCTTGATGAGAATTTAGAGTTTGTAGATAAAAGTGTTACACCTGAAATATTTGCAGCTAAAAATACAGATAAAAAAGCATTATTAAATACTAATGCTAGAACATTTATAGACCCTACATTATGGATTGATACTGTAAATGCTATGAATGTTGGTAAAGATATGACTGGTATTGCTGCTAATCATAATGCTGCTAGAGCTATCATGCAACAATCAGGAATTAAATTACTAGATGATTTAGTTGTTAAACATGGTAATAGTGTTACTAATACTAAGACTGTTAACTTTAGTGATATATATGATTTTGATGGAGATAATACTATAATAAAATCTTTTAGTATAATATTAGCTGCTGTTTTAGATAATGGTAAGAATCCATTAATTAGTTATTTTGGATTAAATCCTAGTAATGCTAATACAGCTATGGCAGCAGTACATTTAGGTTATCCATTAAAGTCTGTAATATATTTTAATAAAGCATATACTAATATGCTTAGTAAATCAATATTAAATGATGAAGAAAAAAAAGCTATTAATAGTGAAATAGATAAAGGTAATAATCGTGTTGTTGATATTAACTTAGAAGAGATTATAGAATACATTAAGCATCGTAAACACATTGAAAAAATTGAACTTAATAGTCCTAATTTTAATAAAGAACTTATTAAAATAGAAAAGAAAATCTATCGTAACTATTATATTCTTCAACAATTAGGTGTAGAGTTTAATGATATTGTAACATATATACAAAGAGGTAATCGTGGTGGTAAACCTACTTTCTTTGAGAACTATGTAGATATTAGAAAGTATAATAATTATATTAAGAATCCAGAAGTAAAATACTTTGATAAAGATTCAATAATAACACATTTTAAAGATGATAAAAAGTTTACTACAAGATTTAATAAATTTATTGGTGAACAAAATGATGAAGTAGTTAAACTATTAAGCCTTCCAGGATTCTTTAATACAAATGAAGAAGGATTAACATCATTTAGAACACTTATTGAAACTAAAGAATTTATAAAGAAACTAGATGATAAGATTCTTGGTAAGTTATACAACGCTCTATATTATAAAGCTACTGTAGAAAGTCAAAGTATTTATTTTAATTTAAAAGATAAACAATTAGAAGAATATTTAAACGAAGATAAATTCTTAGAATTAAAGAAAAAATATTCAGATAATAGATTCATTAATGCTTTACAAATAGATAGTAAGTATGAAGGAGAAGGTTTAAAACTACAATTACTTGTTGTTGATTTTAAAGATAAAGACCAACAAGATTTAATTACTCAAGACTGGAGAAGATTAATACAAAATAAAGACCCTCAAACAAAACTTATTGGTGAATTACTAGCTGTATATTCATTACGTACTACAGGATATGATACTACTAGAGATAGTTTTAATCACTTAATACCAGTTGAGTTTTATACTGAATCATTAGATAATTATTCTAAAAAGTTAAATGATAAAATAATTGAGTTAGTTAATAATCCTGCTACAGGAGTTAACTTATTATCAATGATATTAAGTAAATATAATTATCCTTCTAAGACTTTTAGTGATAGTGTTAATGTTACAAGAAAAGATAATATAAAATCTATAACTATTCTTAATACTGATATTGATACACTAGATGCTACTCCATTGTATTATAATGTATATGATTTTAATAAAGATGAGTTTAATGATACAGTAGTAATAGATACTGAAGAAGAAGATGTAAATGAATTAGGTAGTGAATTAAATCCTACTATAGTATCAGGTTTTCAAGGTTATAAAGGAGGATTTGATAATACTGGTAAAGGCACTTCAGAAGGTGATGGTAAAGATAAAGCGATGAGAAACATTGCTGATGGTTTTATTGGAGAAATTATTGATATTAATGGATTAACATCTACTAATACATCTTATGATATATTAAGAAAAAAATCTCTTAAAAAATATGGTTCGTCTTATGGTATAGGTAATAGTAAAAATGATTCTTCAGATTATTATTCAATAGCTACTTACCAAAAAAATCAAAAAGATATAATTATGTTAGCTCGTAATAAAGAATTAGCTAACAAACCATTAAATGAAAGTACTAAACTTAATATAGATATAATTAATAAATCAGGAGGAGAATTTATAGTAGGGGATATGCCTGGAGTAGATAGTCAGTTTATAGATTACTTACAAGAGATAGGTGCTAAGTTTACTATATATCATACTGGAGATACACCTAGAATAAAAATTAAACAAGATAAAAAACCTACTGTATCACCTAAAATTGATACAAGTAGAGAATGGAAAGGTGATTTAGAATCAAGACCTGTTTATACTAATGAAGGTATAAATACTATGAGAACATCAGCAGCTCTTCCTAATGAACATTTTGGTAATCCTTTTAGTGAAGCTGGTTATGGTAATACTGTAAAAGTTGACACTATAGCAGATGCTGTTATAGCTTACAAAGATTGGTTACTTGGTACTAAACATAATACTGTAAATCCTGAACAAAAAGAATGGATAATTAATCAAATTAATCAAGGAAAACTTGATGGAACTACATTGTTATACGCTGGTAAATCAGAAGCTAGAGGTCAAGGTATGCACCCAACTGCTTTAGTTGAAGTATTTGACATACTAAGAAATACTATTAAAGAAGATACAACTAAAAAAGAAGAACCGTTTTCAGGTTTAGAAGGAGAACAATTAAAAGCTGCTAAAAGAATATCAGAAGAATTTAATAAGAAAAAAGATAGAAAACCTTTATTGATATTAGGTAGAGCTGGAACTGGTAAAACATTTATGTTAGCTGCTGCACTTAAAGAGATTGTAAAAACTTTACCAGCAGGAACTAAATTAAATATAGTTGGTTCAGCTTTAGCTAATGCTGCAAAGAATCAATTAGCAGATTCATTAAGTAAAGCAAAACTTGATACTTTTCCAGGTGTTAAATTGAAATATCATTCAGTAGCTTCATTACTTAATTCTGTAAAAAGTAAGTTAATACAAACTAATAAAGGTAAAGGAAAATCAAAAATAATAGATTATAAGAAACAATCTACAATACTTATTGTAGATGAAATGTCTATGTTATCTGCAGATGATTACGAAAAAATTGAAAATGATGCTGATAATAATGTATTAGTAATATATGCTGGAGATCATGGACAACTTCCTTCTCCAACTAAATCTTTTAGTCTTAAAGATAAAATTGGAAAAGATAATATATTAAATTTAACTGCATCTCAAAGACAAGTATCAGGTTCTCCTATATTAGATTATCTTGACCCTATTTGGGAGAATGCTACTGAACAACCTAAAGCTAAAAAATATATACCTGTACCAAATGTGTTAACTCCTTCAGGTGGTATAGCTAGTATAAATCAAGAAGAATCATTAGATAATATTGTAGGATTATATAAACATGCTATTGATACTGGAAATACAAATTATGTTCAGTTTTTAAGTTATGAGAATAAATATATTAAAGCCTTTAATGAAGATATTCGTAAGAAAATCTTTGGTGATGATATAAAAAGTTATAATAAAGGTGAATTTATTATATTCAATGATAGTACTACTGTTTATGTAGATGGAAAAGAAGAAACTATTGATAACGGAACAAGAGCTATTATTCAAGAAGTTTTTAAAGATAAAGATTCTGAATTTAAAGTAGAACTTAAAGATATAAGAGGTAAAGAATTAACTTTAATAGGAAGAAAATATCGTATATCATATAAACTTAATGATAAAATAGTAGAAACTATTGTTAAATTATTAGATGTAGCTGACCAATATGAATATGAAAAGTTAATAGGTGCTATAGAATATTTAAATGGTAATTTTCCTGTTACAAATACTCAAGTAGATAAGTTTGGAAAATATTTAGATTATGATTTTGGACAAACTCGTGTTAAACGAGGAAATCAATATGCAAATACTTATGATGACAATACAACGAAAGATAGAAGAATTAAAAATCTTGTTCAATTTGCTGCACAAATAGCAACATTTGCTGATGCAAATCCTAGTTACGCTACTACTATACACAAATCTCAAGGTATGACTACTGATGTTGCTATATATGATTATACAACTACTAATAATACCTTAGAATATATTCTTAGTAAAAAAACAACACCTCAAGATAAAAAAGATGCACAACTATTAATTCATAAAGCAAACTATACAGCATCTAGTAGAGCTAAACATCTTATGTTATTAATTGATGGTAATAATTCTAGTATAAATAATGAAGGTAGTTTTGTTGATATTGTTGATAGAATTAAAAATAAAACTCAAGAAAAAGTAGAACTTACTATATCTGATAAAAAATCTAAAACAGAAACTAAAGGTAAAACTACAACTACAAAAGAAAAGGTTTTAGGAACTTTATCTAATAAAACAGTATTTAGTAAAGTATATATAACTGCAAAAACTAAAAAGAAAAAAGATGGTTTATATAAATTAAAAGATGGTACTCTTGTCACATTAAAACATTTTGTCAACCGTGAAACTGGATTAGGTATTACTTATGATAAACTTAAAAAAAGATTTAAAATAGGTAATGTAGAATATACTCCTGACGATTTACGTAGAGCATTAGGATTTAAAACACTTAATAATAATAGTGATATATTACAAGGTATTTATAAAAAATCTAAAGATGTAAATGTATATTTATTAACAAAATACACTCCTCCAAAAGAAAGTACTACAACTAAACCACCACCATCTACTAGAAAACCTAAAGATGAAAAACCTAAAGAAGTTGTAATAGATATGACTAAACAGTTTGAAATGTATGGTGAGAAATTTATACCATTACTTCAAGAAGGTAATGTATTAAGGATTATAAATCTTAGTAATAATACGCAACAATATATTGAAAATATTAATAGTTATAAATCTAAAATAAAAACTACTGATGTATTAATAGAAAGAAGTAAAAAAGATATAGCAATACCTCGTATTAAATCAGGAGGTAATATATATATTGTACAAGGTGATAAAGTTTCAGTTTATCCAAAATTAAGTAAGTTCTATAATAGTGTAAATAAAGATTATTTCACATGTCAATAATAAAACGTATTTTTGTAACTAATAAAATAAAGAATTATGGCTACTCCAACTAAAGAAGAATTAAAAGCTCAAAGAGAGTTAAAAGAATATTTAAAAACTTTAAAAAAAGATAGTGAAGTTTTTACAGGATTAGCAGGAGGATTTGCTGCTGTTGGAAGAGGTGTATCAACCGCTAGTAAAGTAGCTAAAACAGTTAAAAACTCTAAACAAGCTAAAAACGCATTTAATCAATTATCTTCTAAGTTAAAATCTTTTCAATCTACAGCTAAAACAGGTAAAAAAGCAAAATCTACTGTTAAAGAAATTGTAGAAACAAAACCTACTATACCTACAAATATACCTACTTCAGGAACTACTGTACCTGATAAAATTAAATCTTTAAGTAATGCTGAAATAAAAGCTTTTGAAACTGTAAAGAATATTAGAGAACTTGCTGAAAAACAAGTTAAAAATGCATCTACTACTACTTCACCTATTAAAGAAATGTGGAAAAAACCACTTCCAACTCCAAGTTATACTAACGATGGATTTAGAATAGGAGGTACAGAAGCTAAAAGTATTTTAAGTAAATTAAAAGATAATGATGCAGCTAGAACTGCAACTAAAAAAGCTTTTGAAAAAAGTAATGCAGAAATAATTAAAAAAGGAATAGAATCAAGTAGTAAAAAAATAACTGATAAAGTTATAGGAGCTGGAGTTGTAACAGGTGTATTAGGAGCTGGAGCAGGAACTACTTATTATGGTATGCAATTATCAAATAAAAATAATAAACAAACTACAGGTCCTGTTGATTTAAAAAGAATTGATAAAAGTAAATTAAGACCTAGTAAGGTTGAAGGAGTTAGTATAGTTAAAGGTTCTGATGGTAAAGATTATGGTATTAAATGGAATAATACAACTAAAACTTGGGATTATTATAGAGGAAATAATAAACCTGTCGTAGAACCAATAACTCCTAAACCAAAAATAGTAAAAGATAGTGATGTTACTCCAATAGATAATAATAATCAAAATAAAGGAACTGGAACTGGAAGTGGTAATAATCAAAAAACTACTACTGGTGGTGGTGGAACTAAAACTCCTGTTAAACCTACTGTAACACCTACAACTAGTACTTATGTAGGTGACGAATATTATAAAGCTAATCCTGATTTAGAAAAAGCTATACAAGAAGATAGTATTAGACAACAAAGAGAAATGTATCTTGAAAAAATAGCTACTAAACCATTAAGTAGTATTGTATTTAAACCTACATCTAAAGCTGTTGATGTAAGAAATGTAATGGATGAGCAAGATGCTTTAAGAAGTATTAGAGCAGATAACAAACTACCACTCAAAAAGAAAAAGTATGGTGGTAATTTAGCAATGTTAAAATATATGAAATGAAGAAATTAATGCCAAATATAAAAACATTACCTACTATGAAAACTGGAGGTAGTATTAAAATAGACCCATCTAAAAAAGGAACATTTACTGCTCAAGCTACTAAAATGGGTATGGGTGTACAACAAGCTGCTAGTAAAATATTGTCAGCTAAAGAAGGAACTTATACTCCAGCTATGAGAAAGAAAGCTAACTTTGCTAAGAACTTTGCTAAATAAATAATATGGCTTGTAATATATTAACAAATCAAGATGGTACTAATACTATAATAGATTCTAAAGGAAATCCTAGTATTTTGTATGATAATTTACTACAGTTATTAAGTGAATATCCATACACCACATCTGAATTAATTCCTACAGATGATATAAATAATTTAGCACTACAATATTATGAGTTAAGTAATAGTCCTGAATTTAGGAGTAAGTATAATTTAACATCTAAATTAGATGTAGAAGTTTCTATTGATGATATTATAACTCATATTCGTACTGAATATAGTTTTAATGAAAATGTAGAACAAGGTGTTAAAGAAGGAGTAGAAGATTTATTTAATACTAATCCTGAATTAGTTAATATAGGTACACAACAACAATACTCTCAATACTTAGATACTATATTTCCTAATAGTAAAGTAAAAGATATTGTTTATAGAGGTGGAGAAGGAGGTATATCTGAAGAACAATATTATACATTACAAAAAAACTATGCAGAAAGATATGGTGAAGCAATTCCTGTAATTCTAAATTTACCAAATCCAGTTATTTCTGATAAAGGAATACATAGAAGTTGGATAAAAGATGAATTAACAGATAGAGGAATTATAGGAAAAGATTATCCAGGTTCTACTTCAGATGCTGTTATTGAACAAATGAATGGAGACGAACCTTTTTCTGCAAAAGGAAAATTTGATATATACGTTATTAAAAATGAAAATCAGAAATATGTATTAGGTTCTAATATAGATATAGAAGGATTTAAAGAGTTTGTTGGTAGTAATGTAATTCCTGAAGTAGAAATTGTTAGTGAGTTTGGTGTTAATACTACAATAAATATACCTAAAGTAGATAAGTTATCTGATGAAGATAAAAGAAAAGAATTAGATATATTACTAAATGCTATAAATAAACTTAAAAGAGATAAAGTATATTCAGAGAAAACTATTAATACTATAACACAAATGATGCGTGATATAGGTTTTAATATGGGTAGCTTTGAAGAAATAGTAGCTAAGTCTAAGAAAAAATATCTTAAAAAAGAAAATGCTATAGTAGATATAACTGCTAAAATGATTCATCTTAGTGAAGGTGGTACTGTATCTGATTTACTAGAAGAAATAGGTCATATTATATCTGCACAACTAGATGGTGTAGAGTTTGAACAAGCATTAGAAATAATTAAAAATGACCCAAAGTATACTAACGAAATGCAGAAGTATATTGCTATATACCAATCTGAAGAACAGTATACTGGAGAAGATGCTATAAATAAAGCTGCAACAGAAGTACTAGGACAACTTATAGGTAATCAATTAGGCGATAAACTAGAAGAAAATACAGATGAAACATTAGTAGGTTTTATAAAAAGATTTATAAAAAGTGTATTAGGTATATTTAAAAATCAATTTGAATTACATACTTATGTAGCACAATCTGTAGATTACTTTATTAAAACTCCTAACAAACCATTTAAAAGAGAAACTCACTATTATTCATTAGATGTAAAAAGAAATGAACTTTCAGAAGTTATAGTAAATCTTAAAAGACAACGAAGTAAAGTATTACAACTTAAAAGTAAGTTTGATAAGACTGATGGATTATTTGAAAGTGATAAAAGAAAAGTTGTTCTTGATAAGCAAATAACATTTCTTACACAAGAGATAATGAATAATAATACTGATAGAAATGTTATAGATTATTTAAATGAAGTATTAAATGATACAAATGAAATTGTAAGATGGTTATCAGATTATAAAGTTATATCAATATTAGATTATAAAGTTAACGTTACTGGAGAAGAAAAAGAATTAAAACAGTTTGTTAGTAATCCTTATTATAAAGATGGTTTTGATATATCTCAAGTATCTATAAGAGCTTTATCTGATGCTAGAGATTATGTTCATAACTATACATATATTACTACTGTATTAGATAATATTGTTAGTAATAATGTAAGATTAACTGAAGGAGAGAAATTAGCAATATCAACTTATATAACAAACATAAATAGTAGATTAACATTTATTAATAATGAAGTTGAAAATTTAGATAAATTAAAATCTCAAGAACTTATTGAAAGTCTTGTAAAAGAAACAGGAGTAGCTTATGATTATGAAAGTCTTCCACAAAGTATTAAAAATACATTACAAGACTATGAGCAAGAAAAAGATATTAATGCTGCTGAAGTATGGTTTGGTCCAATGGGAATGGTTAATTCTACATTGAGTAGATTAGTTGATGGAGTATTTAATCTTATATATAATAATGCAAGAATTAAAACTATTGATTTTTCTAATACTTTCTTAAATAAATTTAAGTCTTACATAGGTAAAGATATGTCATTTATAGCAGAAAAGTATGATGGTAAAACAACTGGAGACTTTATAGATGAATATCATTGGGGACAATGGAATATAGCTAGAAAAACTAAATTAGAAGAATTAGCTAAAGATGATAAGTATAATTTTCCTAAAGATGCTTTTGATAGAGGTGAAGAATTTGATAGTGTTAAAGTATATAATGATTATAAGAAAGAGTTAAAAGTAAAACTTAAAGAATTACAAGATGAACTAGAAGATGCTGGTAAATTAACTAAGAAATCAAAAGCATTGCAAGAGAATGTTAAAAAGATTGAAGATTTAATTAAACACTATGATGCTAAATCTGAAATAATAGATAGTTATCTTGAAGAAATAGGTAAATGGTATAATGATAATACTCAACCTAGACATAATGTTAATGAAATTATTGACCATTATAAAACAATACTAAGTAAAGATGATTTTAATATATGGTATGAAAGAAATGTTATAGTAAACTCTAAAAATATTGTAATGTATTACAAAGGAGAACTTATACAACCATCAAATAACTGGAGGAATAAAGATTTTAGTAGATTAAGTACTGAACAAAAAAGAATTGTAGCAGAATTAAAAACATATAAGAAAGAGTTTGATGATATGGTAGGTTTACCTAGTAATACGTTAATGCCTCAAATGTATCAAAGTATGTTAAATAGTCTATATGATGGTAAACTATCTAATATAGGAAATAACTTAGGAGGACAATTAAAACGAGCATTTACTAGAACTTCAGATGATACTCAATTTGAACCAGACCAAGAAATGCGTCACTTTCAAGAAGATAATAGAATTGTAAGTTATATAGGTAGTAGATACACTAAGAGATTAAATAATCCTGAACATATTAGTACTGATATTTTAGGCTCGATGATTGGTTATGCACAAATGGCTTATGAGTTTAAAGAAAAAATGCAAAGAATAGACCAATTTGAATTGATAGCACAAAAGATGAAGAAAACTAGATATGCAAATACTTCTAATAAGTTATCATCAAATAGTCTTGAAAAACTTACTAACCATCTTGAAGTACACATGATGGGTAAAGAAGAAAAAGTTAGAGAGATTAAAATTCCTGGAACAAATCTTAATATAAATGTAAATAAAGTTGTAGCTAAATTTAATAAATTTATATCACATACTAATTTAGCTTTTGGTTTTATTACTCAAACAGCTAATATAATTACATCTAATATTAATGGAGTATTAGAAACTATATTAGGTCAACATATAACTGGTAAATCTGTTCAATTTGCATTAAAAGAGTTTACTAAATTATATAGTACTGAAACAATAAAAGAGTTTGGTAAAACTATTAAAACTAATAAGTTAGATTTAATGATGCGTTATTTTGGTTTATCAGAAAGTGCTGATGCTACATTTAATGATTTAGATAAACATATATTAATGCGTAAACCAGTAAGTACTGTAGCTTATGCTGGATATGAAATTGGTGCGTATTATATAAATGGTATAGCATTAATATCTATACTTAATAATAATAGATTCTATGATGGAAAGCTATATACTGAACAAGCATTTAAAGACTTACAGAATAATATATCATTTGATAGTTTACCATCAGCTTATGATTCTATAGTAGTAAAAAATGGTAAGTTAGAATTATTAGGATTAAAAGCTTCTGAACTAAATTTACTAATCAATAAAGTTAGAGATTTATCTAAGAAATTAGATGGTAAATTAACTAAAGAAGATTATGCTATGGCTCATACTAATATTGTAGGTATGTCAGCATTAATGCACCGTAACTGGATGATTGATGGAGCATTTAGAAGATTGAAAGCTAGAGGATTAAACTTTAAAACTGGAGAAATTGATGAAGGTTATTGGGTAACTACTTTAAATTTAATAGGTAAATTTTTATATAGTAAAGAAAAACTCAAAGTATTAGCTAATCTTCGTGCTAATTATAAAAATCTATCAAGAGACCAACAGTTAGGATTAAATAGAACACTATTAGATTTAGCATCTATTGGTACAATGATAGCTATAGCTGGATTTATATTTAATGGTGGAGATGATGACGATGATGAAAGTTCTCAATTCTTTGCTTATTTATCTAATCGTGTATTACTTGAAGTATCATCATTTTACAATCCATTTGAAATTCTATATGCTGTAACAGACCCTATTGTATCAGCTAGACAGATTGAAACATTAATGCACTTAGGAAATGCTATTAATTTTGAAGAAATAGAAAGAGGTAAATGGGAAGGTTATACTAGGTCAGAAAAGTATTTGTATAGTTTAATTCCTGGAGTTAAGGGTTATATGCAAACACAAGATACTGAATCAAGTAATCAATTCTTGAAGAACAAGCAATTGAGTTGGCTTTATTAAAAAAAGAAGGGTTACTCAATTAAGAGTAACCCTTTATAAATAATCTCCCACATGTTTCTACTTCAATAATTTCTTTATAGTTGTTATATTACAACAATAAGATGTAAATATTTCTTTAACATTTGTCTTTCTAATAACAAACGAATCACCTACATTATACCAAGCTATACCATAGGGTTTATTCTTAGGATAATCTTGATTCTTAGTAATATAATGATAACCTAAACCAAATAACAGTTTATGTACTTCATTACTTTCTTCTAAACTTTTAAGTTTAATTTTACCTGATAATACTACTGATAACATGGATAGTTTTTTGCTATGTAAATAATAACAGCTACTAGTATATTCCAACTAATAAAGTTAGCTATATATAACCATTTTAAAATTCTGTAATATTTATTTAAGTCTTTCATGATTGTAAATATACAAATTAATTATTTATTATACAACTGTCTAGTATCTATATTTGTATAAGTTTTTACTATTTCTCTAATCTTATTACCAAAAGATTCAGCCATTTTAATTCTATCATCCATTGATAATTCTTCAGATTCTTGTAAATTCCAAATACGATCTAGCATTACTGATGAGAATATTTTAATACCAGCTCTAAAGCCTTCATCTGTAAACTCTGGTTGGATTCCTATATTAGCTTCATACTCGAGTAGAGTTATTTCTATTTCTTCTAATACAGGACTTAGTTTTTTACCTATCATTTTGTTTAGATATATTGTTCAGCTAATTCCCATAATTTAGTGTTAATAGTATTATCATTAACAAAATTATTAATAGGTCTACTATGTCTATTAGTTGGTAATTTAATACCACCTCTAATAAGTTTCTCTTGTACTACATTAAATACTGTCCATAAATCATCAGAGTAATCTTCAATTCTTGATGGTTTAACTACATCATTTATATTAATACCTATAGCATTAATAAATCTAATCTGTAAAGCATTGTAAGTAAAATTATCAATCTCATCATTACTTAATGTTCTATCTTTCATTCTATTAATATTATTCATAATAACAGGAATCTTTTCATAGAATGAATTGATAATAATATCAGTATATGAATCAGTTAAATCTTCTAAATGCTTAATAGATATAGATTGATTAATACTAGTAGGTACTACTAATCCATTAGAACATACTAATCTGTATATTCCAGTATTAATAGTCATCTTTTTAATCCCATTATGTGAGTTAGTAAACATTAATTGTGGTAGTAAATCTCCAACAGTAGCAATATCATTATTTCTTAATATTACTTGATGTGGAGCATACTCTGACTTACTAACTTGTCTAGCTGAATGAATTGTCCAATCAGCATCAATAAACTTCTGTAAATAATACTCTGAATCAGCAAAAGAATATCTATCAGATACTTTAGGTGATGGAGTTTTAGTAAAAATAGCTGGTACTCTTGTTCGTAAAGAGTCTAATGTTATACTCATAATTTGTTGGTTTAATACCATCCTTTTATTAAGTCAATAATAAAATAAATAGCGTACATTAATGTTACTATAGCTCCAGCAGCAACAAAGCCACGAGCTAGTAAGTCAAGATACTTCTGATTGTCTGGTTTCATAAATTAAAAGATTTTAATGAATATTCAAATGGATTGTTAGGTATTGATTTTATCTCATCTAACATTTGTTCAACTACGTTAGCTATTTCTCTCTGTGATGGTGATAGTAAATTTCTTTTCTTATATATCTGTACAAAACCATCAAATGACATCATTTTATTACTGTTTATCTGTGAATTATACATCTTAAAAAACCTAGCAGATTCTTTAGCTCTAGCTTTTGGTATTCCAGCTTCTACTAATTCATTTAAACAAGTGTGATATATTTCATTTAATATTTTACTTTGTGATTTTAACATATCATACCAAAACTCACCAGTTTTACCATATTCTAACCAATCATTAGGTAGATAAAACTTATCTTCTTTTAATTCTTTATATCTAGCTGATTCAGCATTTTCAGCAGTAAGAGCTACAGAATGTTTTAAAAACTGAATATGAGTTGCTATTTCTGTTGTTGTTACAAAGTGTAATGTACTAAATCTAAATGGTGATGTATGATTTTCTGTAGATAAATATAATAATAACTGTTCAATATTCCTAATTCTTTTAGAATTAGATAGAATATAATCAATAATTACATCAACTCTATCCTCTATTTCAAGAGGCATTTCTAAATCTAACTCTAAGAATGTAGAACTCCATGCAGCTAATGAATGAGTTTTATCTCCACCATAGTGTCCTATTAGTATAGCTTTGTTATCTGTCATAGTTTATTTGTTTAATAAATACACAATTAAATTCTTTAACAAATTTAATCCTGCTAATATAGCTATTGTTAATGAAACAGCAAAACCAGCCCAATACAATCTTTCTCTATTTTTCTCTGTCATAATTCTGCATTAAAGTTACAATCACCAAAGCTTTTTATATGGTCTCTAATCTTTCTACCAAGTATTAAATCTGCATAATCAGATATGATACTTTCATCCATTTGTTTTACTATTGTAGTAAGTTCTGGTTTATCTACTGAATTTACATCATAAAATTCTTCTAGTAATGCTAAATTATCTCCTAACTTTTCTTCAATGAGTTTAATTTCATTCTCACAGTCTTCTAAGTTATCTTCATCAAAATAATATTCAAGGTAATCTGGTGGTTGTCCTATAACACCAAATCTATCGGCTGCATTAGAACTTTGTAATCCAAACCAGAATTTACCTTCAATATCTCCATCATAATATCTTCCCATTGTTATTTTGTTTTAGTTATTAAAAATGCCGTCTAGTTCCGAGCTGCCAATTCATCCTCTGACGCAATTAGGTGTAAAGAAATGTTTAATTAAATAAGAACATCACCTAATCCCGAGGTCTGCAAATGTCTTTGTATTGCTCAATAATTAAATCACAATTATTTATCATATCTAGTATTTCTTTAGTATAATTACTATTTAAATACTGTTCATAATAGATAACATGTTTAATTCCTGATGCAACTATAAGTTTTAAACAATCATTACATGGTTGTAGTGATGTGTACATAGTACAGTTATTAACTGGTATTCCATGTTTAGCTGCCATCATTAAAGCATTTTGTTCAGCATGAATCTCATATAATAATGACCATCTATGGTGTTCATCTTTATCAAAAGTATCACCATCAAATATATCATTACAGTTATCAAATCCTGATACAGTACCATTATATCCTGTAGATATAATTCTACCATCTCTAGCAATAATAGCTCCTACTTTCTTAGAAACACATTTAGATTCTAATCCAAGTCTTACAGCTGTTTCAATAAAGAATTTATGTTTCATTTTATTAAGTTTATTTCTCTAATAACATCTATGTAAAATTCTTTATCTTCCTTATGTCTTTTAATAATATTAACATGTAATATAGCCATCTTTTTAGCTAACTGTAATATATGAACAGCTTCAAATAAATCTTCATCACATATTAATACAGAATAAAATTCAAGGAATATATAGTTAGCTAAATCTTTAGGATTTGACATCATACTTATACTTTATTGTGAAATAATATTCTATTTCCTCTAGTATTTCTTCATCATTTTCAGGTGCTTCACCAATCCAGTTTACACATTCTATATACTTGTTATCAATAGTATTGACAACTATAATAAAGAACTCGTAATCTTTGTCTTTAATACTATAGTATCCTTTATAAGTATGAGTATACTCAATAGGTTTTTTATCAAATGTTAATCCTTTCATGCTCTAAATTCTTTTGGAAATGTAATAGGAAACTTTTTAGCTATACAAATAACTGAATGTAAATTATAAACAGCATCATTAAGCATCCAATTTTTGGTTATAGGATTCCATTCATAAGTTTCAGGTAATACTTCATAAGCTACAAGAACATCACTAATGATTCTTTTAATTCCTATATAGTACTCACCATATTCTAAATTGTTTTTATCAAATGATTCCCAGTGTAAAGGTATAAAATAGTTCATAAATAATTAAGTTTTAGTTTTTTCATAATTAAAATGAGTTATCTAGTTTATCTTCTAGTTCTTGAACTCGAGCTTTAAGTCCTTCAATAGTACCTTCTAAATCTTCAATCTTACTTTCTAACTTTTCATGAGCTTCTTCTAGTTCATTAATTTCTGTTATTAAATCATCAATTACAGATTTAACATCTTCTTTAGCATTAAAAGCTTGTTTTTCTAAGAGTGTGTTATACATTGTTTTTGTTTTTAAGATTTACAAATCTTTAAACTCTTGCTCAAGTTTATAAATCTGATTTTTTAAAGATTCTTTTGTAGAATCAATTACAATTTGTTTTAATTCTACGTCATTTCCGTTAATAAATACATTAGTGTCATTATGATAAACAGATGTACATCTAAATGTAATTTCAGGTATAATCATACTTTCTTCTAATATTTTTAAAATAGACCTAAATTTTGTAACTTTCTGTAAAATTTGAGATGCTATAATTGCTTGTTCTTCTGTCATTGTTTTTGTTTTTAAAGGTTTTCAATTTCATCCTTTACATCTAACCAATAATGAGATAAACTAAAGTCTTTATCAACTGAATTTATATTTAATATCTCATCAACTGCAATCAAAGCACATTGTTTAGCTATATGCGAATTAAACCATTCTTTAGTATTATTATCTATTCTTAGATACCTCAATACTAATTCTTCTGCTTTTTCTTTTGGTGTCATTCATCTTCTTTTTTGTAAGTTTCATTGTAATATTGTTCTGCTTCATGTTTTAACGCCCATCCATTATGCCTATTACCTTCGTTATATGCATCTATTGTCATTTTCTTTTCCATTTCTTTAGCTTGTTTGTATGCTTTAATAAAATTACCTGGATTTGCTATTAATTCATTAAATAAATAATCAACTGCCGTTTGTTTGCTCATTTCTTTAAATCATTTAATTCAGGTTTAACAATATGGTTTCTAGCTTTATTATAACCTTCAATAAAAGCATGATATACAACTCCTTTATCTGCATAAACAACAGAATCTTCGTAGTCTTTAGCTAACTTTTCAATATTATCGTTAGTTAACTGTTTAATATCATTGCATTCAGGATGTGTAAAATGAAATTCTGTTAGCATAGCTGCATTGCACATTAAATGAGCTGAATGTAGTAATCCAGTTTCTGCATCTATTTCTTCACCTAGTCTAATAGCTTCTAAATGTCTCATTGCTGAAGCTATAACTTCAGAGTAAGGCATTCCTTTTTCCCAGTTTCTAGGTTCATATTTAATAGCACCTTGTGTCCATACTTTAGCATATTCTCGTTGAGCTATAGCAGGAATTAAATCATAACGCAATTTACTTTCATTGTAACGCAACGCTCTTGCAGTTGTAGTACTGTAATACTGTTTTATTTCATCCATGATTTATAGTATTTAGATATAATTCAATAGCTTTTTCTTTATAGATATAACTATTCCAAAACGTAGTCATATCTGTTATAATTCTACCACTATGTAACTTATGAACTATTTTAAGTTTTACATTCATAGTATCAGGAAGTATAACTAATTGGTCATCTTGATAATCAATAACTTCTCTAGCATCTATTAGTAAGTCAATTATCTTGTTCATACTAATTTCTATATGAATATCATTGTCTTTATCATCTTTGTAGTTAATCCACAATATACAAGGTCTCCCTTTCATGTGGAATAATGAATAATCTATTAGTTTCATTGAAATATAATAAATTTATCCTTATATTTATAAGGTTTTAGTGAAAAATGAATGTTGTCTTTCGTATATAGATACACAGCTATTTCAGTAAAAAACTCTGAATTAACAATAATATCCATATAATAATCTGTAGTAAATGGTTTAATGTTTTCAAGATTAAACTCATCATCTATAGGTAATACCCAACCTATACTTTTATGGTCAGCTAATACTTTAAATGTAAATGATTCATCACCATCTTTTATTGATGCTTCATCAATTAATATAGGTATATATATATCTCCATCAATAATGTAGTTCTCGCTTACTATCCTGTCGTCCATATTGAACCATAAACCAATGCCTAGAGAGTGTTCCTCTTGTGCTAATAGCATTAACTTGCACAGCTTTTTGAATATCTTCATCAGTTGCTTTTATATAATGTTTACAGTTATCTTGATTATAGTGATAAAATCCTTGCCAATGGTTATCAATGATAGATAACATTCTAAAACATGTAGTAGCAGTAGGACAATCATAATTAGTACATTTTATTGGAGCTATCAATCCTTCTCCTTTACAATAGATGCAATTAACAAGAATATTATTTCTATCTTTTACTCCATTACCATCACACCTTATACATATTTCTGCTAATCTCTCTACCATCATAGTAAATTTTAATGTTTTTGTTCTTTAATACTGTACGGATATCCTTTATAAATTCTTCTACTCCTTCTTCAGGAATATCTATAATAATATCGTAAGCTAAAGTGTATACAAAGAAAGGAAATCTTTTATCATTAATGAAATAAAGATAAGTATTATATCTTTCTTTTTGTGTTTTAAATCTAAAAATAACAGGTTTGTTCATGATTATAGTATAAAGAGAGAGGTATTGCTATCTACCTCTCTCAATTTATGAATTATAATTGTTCACTAACCCATTGGTCATACATCTTCCACGAATTTACTCGTAGTTTTAATACTCTCCTTTTCATAATTATGGATATTTTGTTTTGAAATCAGGTTTAACATAATGATTAGGCTTTTGTATTTTACCAGTTTCATCATGTTTTAATACATAGAATCCAGTAGAAGGACTATCAACTTTACATTTCTTTTGTTTAGCTTCTTTAGTTGCTTCTTCAAGACTTGTAAATCCTTTAGTCATATTAGCTTCGAACTTAATTTTTAATGCTTCATCAGCATTAACTCCCATCTGTTGTAGTAATCGTATAGTAACCCATATTAAATCTACAGCTTCTTCAACAATATTAGGATTGTCATCTTCAGCAATAGCAATAGTAAGTTCTTTATACTCCTCATCAATCAATCGTGTAGCATTTAGCTTTTCTTCCCATGTAATAGTATCATCATAATACTTTCTTACACTAAGTCCAAAAGTTTCAGACCATTCTCTAACTAATTTTTCCATCATAGTGATAATATTTCATTTTTTAAGTTAAGCATTGAATCCAATTCTCCATCTATTTCACAATCATAGAAATTAGATAATTCTTGTTGTAATACAGGTGCTTTACTCAATACTTTAGCACCATAATGTTGATAATCATTATTAGGAGCATATAGAAAGTAATTGAATAACTCATCAGGTGAATACATTTCTGAATATCTACTTTGCATAAACATATCATAACTATGTTTAGCTTGTTCAGGAATATCGAACTCTAACACTACTAAATCACTGTTAATAAATGGATAGTAACTCTTTAGAATATTACGCTCATATAACAATTTAGCTGTAGTTTCTAATACTTCTGTATTACTAAACCTTTTGTCAATTAGCATAAATATTTTATATGGAGTTACTTCATCTATACCCAAACAAAAATTCATATTCAATCCTTTTAACATAAAACCTAACTTAGGGTCATAAGTTTTTAGTGTATGAGCTAAGTAAAGTCTTGTTCTATTGAATACTAGAACAGGTTCTTTTGGACTGTGAAATAAATCAATCGACAGTGTTGGAATTGTAAATGGTGTCATACGCATTGGTAATTAATCGTCCGTTATTAATAAAGATACCCCTATCAACATCAACATCAGGATTAGATAAATGCCAATTATAATTGTTAATAATCTGTTTAATACCAGGAACTTTCATATCTTCAATAAATTCATCTTTATCACCTTTAGATATACCATCATAAGCAACTGTTAAGTCTTTCATAGATAATGTATAAATAAGAGGTGGTTCATTAGTAACATGACTAACAACCATAAATTGTAGAGGAAAATCCTGATGATAACTATACCAAGCAGCTTGTATATCGTATCTAAACTTTCTTAAACTGTAATTAAAATCTTTAACGCTACCATTAGTGTACTTAATATCATACAATCCAGTTTCTGATACTGCATCATATAATCTTTTACTCTCTATACCATTGTAACTAAAATAATTAGGAACTTGAAAATCAGTCCAAGACTTAATAATGCTAGATGTAAATGGATGATTTGTAATCATACTAACTTGATGTAGTATTCTCTCATAATCAACTCTACTAATAATAGTTTTTCCTCTAGCTTTCCATAAATCTTCATAAAATACTTCTAGTTTTAGTAAGTTATTCCATACTGTATCTTCTTTCCAACTACCACCATAACCTTCTTGACTTGCAGCTGCTAGTAATGGTTCTCTAAGCATATCTATTGGTAAATAAGCTTCTAATGTATCATAAATTAACTTAACAACAGATTTAGCTGAACCTCTAGTGTAGTTATCTTCATTACTAATGTAGAACATTTCATCAAAATGTTGTGGATAAGTAAGTAAACACTCAAAAGCATTACCATGATTCATAGCAAACTGGTCAACCCAATACTTCTTGTTTACATAAGTACCATAACCTTTTGATAATGCTGATAACTTGCTATAGTGCAACGCATCATGTTGCCTATAGTCCTTTACAAGATTTAACATATTCATTTAGAAATAATTTAAAATCTTCCATACGCATAATTACTAGCTCATCTAATACTTGTTCTTTTACAGTAACTTTCTTAGTCATTCTAGTAAATAATAATGGTATTTCTCCAGGTTTAATACGCATAGTTAATAATGAAGAAATATCTATAGAAATACTATTCTTTCCTTTAATCATTGTCTTTTTACATTGTACTTTAAGACGTTGAATATAGTTTGGAACAGTATCTCTATAGAATACATCAATTCCTTCTCCATCTAATGGAGTGTTTTTTGTAGTAGAAATTTCATAAGTCTTATGATTCTTATTATTAAAAGCTTCTAAGTTAAATATAGTAGCTAGAAATCTAATAACATCATAATTCCATTTATCTCCCTGTCTTTTATTCTTTATCATTATGATACATTAAGTACACGATCGTTTATTAATTCCTCCACAATGTAAGAAGAAATAATAGTTTTATCTAAACTTTCAATAGAAAATCTTCTACTTTCAGCAATAGCTTTTGGTATATGATTATAGCTAAATGGATTACTAAATGACCTAGTACTCAATAACGCTTGAAATATAAGCCATACATCATCAGGACAATCGAATAAGAATATATTATAACCTTGTAATAGAATAAGTATATCTTTTGTAGTTTTATCATAAACAATAATATCATTATAGTTTTGATTATGTACTCTAGTAACTGTGCTAATAAGTGTGACATTATCACTTAAATGAATAAAATACTTACTATTCAACTCATTCTTTACAGCTTTATCTATAAAATTATTAACGATATTAGCATAATCTAAACCAGGTAATTTATTATGTATCATATCATAATATCGTGAATGAAATATTGTATCAGACGTTAGCGTCATATCTGGTGTATAGTGGAATATCATATACTATTGTATTTGTTTTTTTGTTAACAATATGCTTATTAATCAATTCTACTACTTTACCATGACACATATTAGCTACATATCTGGTTTGTGTAAATGTACAATTTACTGGTGCTGATTCTTCATTAGCTAATCCTTTAATTACATACTCATCTTTTACATTATAAAGAGTATTTCTAGTAATAAAATATATTTCAAAGTATTCAGCTAACATTCTAATATCCATGAAAAAATCATTTCCACCACCACCTTCTTCATGCCATTGATTAAATAGCTCAACTCTTACTAACATCTTATCAGGACAAGCTATTACATTATCACAAGTATAATTTTCATTTAGCCAGTAATAATTACAATAATCTACATTTATATCAGGATAGAAATCTAATTCTTGTTTTATAGCATCAGTTTTCTTCATCCCTATTTGTGTAGGATAATATCCTTGTGGTATGCAATTATGTTGTTCAACTGTATCTCCATCATAAATATTAAGTCTATGACCATTTAATGCAAGATTTACAGCAACACCTTTACCTACACCACCAAGACCTATAATAGTAATAGGTAATTTATAATCAGCCCATATTGCTGATTTGTATCTTTTATCATAACTCATCGTAACCTAGTTTAAAGATTTCAATATAAGATTTTAAATCCTTATAGAATTTAGTATGAGAAAATCTACTTAACTCTTTCAATAATACATTAGCTTGAAATGGTTCACCAATAGCTTTAATAAACATATCAACAGTTAATCCCTGACTTGTATAGTTATTAAGTTTTGCTATTTTATCCATGTAACTATCTGATAATGAAAACTCAAAATATTCATTCAAATCATCTAAGTAATCATTTTCTATGTTATCCCAACCACTAATTACTTGTTGTGAGTACATATTAAGTTTACCCTTTGATAATTTCTTAATACTAGTAGCTTTACTAATAACATTCAATGCTTCATCTATATCAGCATATTCTTCAATATCAAATACAGTATTAATACTATAGATACTAATATCTTTTATTGGTTCAACATCTCTGTTTACTACTTCACCAAACCATTTATACTTGTGTGTTACAGTAGGTTGTTCTTGCTCAATACTTACTAATGATGTAAATTCCATCTTATGATTACATATTACACTTAAATAAGTACCGTTATAGTTAGAATTATTAGTCATTAACTCACTCATATCTACAGATGAAGGACTTGTACCCATTTCTATATGACTATGAATTAATCCTTGATAGCAATCCATAATCTTATCAGCATTATTCATAACATAGTTAGATAATACACTAGATAATTCAGGATATACACTATAATCTATACTGGCAACCATACTATTTTCTGGACCTTTACCCATATAGCAAATATCAATAGCTTTTAATGTTTTAGCATCAATCTTCTGATAGAATAATATACCAATCCATTCTGATTTCTTACCAGTTTTAATGTTAGATGCAATAATCTTTTTTACAACATCAGTAGAGATTATTAAAGTAATATCTTTCAAGTTTTGATAAGAAGTTAGTGTTTTTTGATACTCCTGTGGAGATTTGTTTGAATTGTTGTAATACATTTTCGTTTATGTTTGACTTTGTGTTATCAATAATAGTCTTTGCATCAAAGCTATCTATTGTAATATAATATTGTTTGCCTTTGAATGTTAATTGTAATTCACTGTATTTTGACATCAAGTTTGTTAAATCATTAACACAATAAACTCTTTTATGTAATGAACATTCATCGAGAGTATTTATAATAGCATTATCATCCCATTCTATATCAATAATATCTCCAAATATTGTTTTCTTCATGGAAACATTTGATATCATATCTTCTATTAATTCATTCTTTACATCATAATTAAATGTAATATTTGTTAATGAATCATTACCATTATTATAGAATAAATTAGCTATATGTGTATAACAATCTGATGAGTTCTCATTATGTAACCAGAAATCAGTAAAATTAATAGCTTGTATAACATAGCTAAGATTATTAAAATCATGTTCAGTATTAAGATTTCCCTTACAATATGATTGTAATTTAAATGCTGTTTTACTTCTTGCTATATGTGGATGTGTAAACAATGAACCTGTTTGATTCATGTAATCATTTAGTGTGTAATGTAGTTTTGTAAACTTAAAATTATTATCATTATAACCATAATGTATAAAAACATTATGTATATCATACGTTTGTAATGTAGAGTTTTTAATAGTTACTTTAGGATAGTATATAATGAGTTCATATTCTTGAAACTCATATCTATCTGGAAACATAGATTCTAAGTAATCATTAAGTAACTCAAAGTCAAGTGCGTTTAACACATCATTTTTGTTCATAAATATTAGTTTAAAAGAGAGTGGCTTTTTACACCACTCTCTATCCTTAAATAATTACTTAATCAAATGTGGATAATCTTTCTTCAATCTGTTTAAGAATCTTAACTTGTTCACATCTGTTAATAATTGTAGGTTATACTCTATCTCAAATACTCTTTCATCGAGTTGCGTAATTAGTTCACTAAGTTTCTCAACTTGGTCATCAGATACTAACGATGTTGCAGTATTAGGATTTAAATAATTGAAAGCATTTGTAAGCATTACAATCAAATCATTCTTAGGTATACTCATATATCTTGAATGAACAATCTCTAGTAGTGTTTCGTCATCATTCTCTACAGCAGTAACTCTAAATTCTTTAGCTATAACTTTCAAATCATTGTATGTCATGTTTGCAAAGTCAATAGCAGCACTAGATTTTGCTGGTGTTACAGTTACAACCTTTAAGTTTTCAGGTATATCATTATCAGGATTACTTAAATCAGTATTTCCATTAATAGCCATACCCTCCTCAAATAAATTGTTCTCTTTCAAATAGTCTTGTAAGTCAGAAATCTTCTTACCAGTAAATTCATGAATTGTTACATTGTTTGACAATGTGGAAGTGATTAAGATTTTCATCTTTAAATTGTTTTAAAAGTAAATAAAAAAGGATTTTCAGTTGTTGATAATATATAGATATCTTGTGATGAGTTGTTTGGTGAATAGTTTAATTCAGTATCAAACATCAATTTACACACTTTGAAATTACCCATTATCAATCTTTTGTTGTTTCTTATCATTGATGTTACCAATGATTCTTTAAACGTTACCATTGTATCTTTTCATTATTTTGATATAAACAATGAGCATCAACAGCTTTCCATATTGAAGTATTAATCTCTAAATCAGGATTATACTTTTTAGCAACGGGATGTATTGTACATAATCCATTCTGTACTAGAGGATAATATACTTTAGCATCATTACCAAAGAATATGAATAATGGTTTTACAGTATCATCTAAGTATTTTACTAATGCTTTAGTAAATGGTGTCCATAACTTGACATGTGCTGTTGGTGAACCATTCTTTGGAACTGTTAATGCTGTATTTAATAGCAATATTCCTTGTGATTCCCAATGTAATAAATCTTTCTTCAGATTAAATGAGTAATCATCAAGGTATTCTTGTAAACTCTGTTCTAAAACAGATAGCGTTGGAGTCATAATCATACTTGAAGTAGCTAGTCCATTAGCATAGTTATTCTGATATGGAGATAGAAACATAAAAACCACTCTAACATCATAGATGGAGTGGTTTAAAGCTCTAAATATATTCTTTGTTTCAGGATAATATGATGTCTTACTTAGTGTATCTTTTATTTGACTTATATCAATAGAATCAAATAACGGATGATAAGACTGATGTACTATTTTTGGGTATGAGTTGACGTATGAGGTGTTTTGTTTCTGTATGACCATACGTTTTGTAAAAATCAGATATATCTTTTGGATATCCTTCAGGAATAGATATACCTATAAAATGATTGTTAGAAGATAATCGTTTACAAGCATTAAGACCTGTAATATCATTATCCATTAATACATAAACCTTATCATATCGAACATAGCTCAATAAATCAGGATTTGATGTTTCAGAATGAATAAATCTACTACTATAACCTAAGTTATCGAGTACCATATAATCTTTAGCAGACTTAGTAATAACTACAGTATCTGTAATTCTATTTGTACCACCAATAGTATTCTCATTAAAGTTACTTAAGAACTTAAATAAACTATTAGGTTTATAAATCTTAATCTTATTATCAACTACAATAGCTGTAGTTTCATCATAAGCTTTAACTTTTTGTAAGAAATCAGGACATGAATGTGTATTAAATGAATAAGAACTTACGGCATAACAGTTTTCTGATTCTAATTGTGATTTAGATATACCATACTGTGACCAATAATCTTTATGATGATTATTCCATGCACCTTTATTAAATGATAGATGAAACTTAAAGTCGTCTTTAGTTACTTTATTAGACAATTTTAATTGTTTACTAACATAACTAAAATCTTGTTTGATTATTTCTAATGCTCTAGTGTAATCACAATGGTATTTAATCATTACAGCAGTAACACAAGTTATTCCATGAAATCTAGTATCAGCAAAATCAGCTAATAGTATAATGTTATCATGTTCGTATAACCAGCATCCAGGTTTAGTATCATGTCTTAGTGTATTAACCATTCTAGTATTTAGTGTAACAGTTGTACCTAATAATGATTGCCATACTTTTAACTGGTCTATTTGACTATAAACGTTGTAACTCTCTGAAGCTACAATACCATTGAGTTTCATAATTGGAATTTATAAAAGAAAGCGTCACACAATGTAACGCTTTCTAATGAATAATTTTACCAATCAGGTGAATCAGTTGTTTCTGTTGATTGCAACGGAGTGTATTCTTGGTATTTAATACTAAAGAAACTATTAGTAATCTTGTTACCAGCTTTCTCAGCATTTTCTACTTGACGTTGGAAAGATGTAATAGCTTTCTGTGGTACAATAAGATTACCATTGTTTACTTCTGAACGATAGATGTATCTGAATAGTGAACTTTGTGATAAAGTACCATCAGCTTTCTCTCTCACTACGAGTGGTAATACAATTTGGCAGTTATTATTAGTAACATGGTCAATCAATGATGCGAAATCAGATTTACCTTTTAATACTGAATCAAAGTCTAGCTTATTAGCTTTCATATCTTTCAAGAATGTCTCTTGGTTAGATTGATAAGATAATAGTTGACGTAAGAATTCATACCAATCAATCTCACCAATTCTAGCTTTAACTGGTTCATTCTCTTTAGTAAAGAATGACCAATCTCTACCATTAGAGTTCTTGATTTCAAACATAGTAGATTCATCCTTAATATAGAATGACCTCCAATCTCCCTTAGTTGACATATATAAATGACTACCAGTACTTGATACTACTGGTTCATCTTTTATTGTTACACCAACTAAGAAGTCACCATCTTGAAACTTAAATGGAATCCATAAAGACTCTCCATTGTCAGATAGTTTAATAGATGTAGGTTTGCATAATGCTAAACCTGTGAATAGTGGCTTCTCTTCCACTCCCATGTTACCTTCAAAATTCATCATAAGCTTCTACATTATTTACTGTTGCTAAATCTTCTTCTAATATGCTCTCTATTCTATCTACTACATTATTAGTAATTGTTGTATTACTAGCATTTGTAGGTATTACTTCACTAGGAAAAACTATAGATTGTGCATCTTGTTGTGTAGATTCTTCTACTAATACTTCCATTCTAAAGATACCTTCTGCTTCATTCTCTACTACTAGTGTATACTCATTAGAACTTAATGATGCATGAATAGCTTTAGAAGATACTTTACCATTCATTCCTAAACGATATACCATCTTTCTAGTTTCAAATGCTTGAGCTAGTTGTGGATTTACTTCCTTAACTTTGTCAAATGCAGCAATAAGAATTGTTCCATTGTTATCAATAATAACTACTTGTGTAGGTATTTCAACACCAATTAACTCTTGTGCTTTAGTATTAAAATGAATAGATGCAGAACGTTGTCCACTCTCAATAGCTAGTTTAGTAATAACTGCTGTATCAGGATACTTTTCATTAGTTACAGTTTTTACTCTAGTCTTTCCTTCTAATGTAAAATTAGAAAATGTAATCATAATTATTTAATTTTAATGTCTGAATAAATCTTATCCCAGTTAACTGTTTTACCATCAGAAATCATAATATTCTGATTTGATAATCTAGCTAATCTGCAACCAGCAATAACATCTTGTTTAGCTTCAAAGCTAATGTAACATTCTGTCTTATCACGATAAACAAATCCAATACCATCTACAACAGATGACCATATAGATTTAACTTTACCTGTAAGATTGATATCTGCTACATCGACAATATCTTGTAGTTTAGATTCTACTCTTTTGTCTTTAACATGAGCTACAAGTATTACTCGTTCTGCTATCTTTTGAAACTTTCTAAACCATTCCATCATTACTTCTCTTGAGTATTGATAACCAGCACCATTAGCTAGATTATATACACTAGTAAATCCTTCATCACCATATAGTATAGGATTACCTTTACCATCACGATTAAATGATTTACCCTGTACACTTTTCATATACACATAAGTGCCTACAATCTCTGACCATATATCTAACTGTGTTACAGTATCGATAATAAGGTATTTAAGTTTAGAATCAGCCAGTTCATCCAATAACTTATTAAAGTCTTTGTAATCATCTACTTGTTTTACTCTAGCTTTTAGGAAATGATAACCCTTTGGGTCTGTACTAATGACTAAAGAATTAGGTTCTTTAATAGTCAAATCAGCAAGAATAGTAGATTTACCTGTTTTAGGTAATCCATACAACAATAAACTGGTTAGCTGTTCATCTGTTGGTTCTACAATATCAAACATTGTTAATTTGTTTTAAAAGTTTTTCGTTACTATCCATATCGTCTTTATCTAAATGTGCAAAGTAATTACGACTACCATCGAATAGTACAGCCATTTCTAAATCATCAAGAATACCTTCTCGACTCTTTAAAAGAATTAGTGTACGTAAATTATTCTTCCATAATTTTAAGTCATATCCTAAATACATTGCTGCTGGAATATGGTCTCTCCATTTGAAAGGATAAAATAATCCTAGAATAATCGTCGCATCTTGAGATGTTGTTTTAATCTTGTTTAATCCATCTATACTTGGTTTTAGTTTGTCAATAATTGTTTTACCTTTGATGTTAACTTCAAGTGCCTCTTTTGAAGGTACTTGCTGCTGCACAAAGAATGATACTACACCACATTTAAGACCCAATCTCTGTCTAGTATATTGGGCACTAAAATGCTCTAGTGTTTCATACCATGATTTTCCTGATTCATTCAAGTAATTACCAATATGGTCTGAGAAAGTAATAACCCATTGATTAGGGTCATTAGACCTATACTCATCCCACATTTCTCCTTGATTTGCTGGAACACCATTAAAGTAATATGTACCATTTTTTACTAAGAAATCTCTTACTAACTTATAGAATCCAGTAGGATGAGGTATTTGTACTACCTCAAAATATGGTTCTATAGTATTAGTAAAATAATCAGCAGCTTCGATGATGTAGGGGTGATATTCTGTAGGAAACTGTTTATCCCAGTAACCCATTATTTCATAGTAAGATAACTTAATGTTATGTTTCTCTCTCAAGTAATTGATAACAAACATAGCTTTAAACTTTTCTACAGGTTCTTCTAAACTATTGTAGAAAATCTTAATCTTAATATTAGGTATTGTTTGTGATAAAGATAACAAATAGGAGGCAATAAAGAATCCTAATCTTGATTTACCAGCACCAGTACCACCTGTAATTAAGATTTGATCTCCACGAATAAATCCTGGAAGAAATGATTTTAATCTAGGAAATATGGGATATAATGGTAAAAAGTTTACACCACCTTCTCTAATAAATGCTTGATTTCGGATTATCTTATCCGCTAGTTGTTTAAATAACATTGTCGTATTCTTCTTTATTTGTTTCTTTGTCTTCTAACATAGTCATTAACATAGACTTACCAGTATTATCGTAGATAAAATTATCACAGTCTTTTAAGAATCTACTAGTAGCTAAACACATGTCTACATATTTCTTACAAGCTGTAATAATATCACTACTACTCCACGATACACTAGAACTATCATTAAATAATTCTAATGCACGTTTTACGTCATTATTATTAGAAGATTTACCTGATACACCAATATACTTTGATGACCAAAATTCTCTAATACTAGTAATTAAATCTCTTTTTGGAATACTACTCTGATTTACAGTAGTATTTAATTGCCACGTACCATCTGGAGATAAATATATTAATTTTTTATCAGACCAGATTTTAAAGATACGAAGAATTTCCAATTCATCAGTAATAATTAATTCTTTTTCAGAACTAATTCCACAGTATTTGAATAAATTGATATTATTATCTACACAATATAGTAATAAATTAATCAATTTATCATCTACATCAGCTAAGTTAAAGTTTTCATTTATCATTTGCTAAAATTAGATGATGATATATACCCTTTAATCCTTAAATCAATCTCATCTATTTGATTAAGATTCTTGTCATAAACTTTATTCATCTTATCAAACCAATTTTCCTCATAGGTATTCATAGTTCTAAAGATAAATACTTTACCTACTTTACCTTCTTCATATCTTACTACTCTACCAATGTATTGCATTAGATGATGATAACTAGTATAATAGGAAAACATTAATAAATGGTGAAGATTTGGGATAGTAACACCTCGCTTCAACTTCTTAGAAGTGCCTATAATTTGAGGGGGGTCAACTAGCATGTCTTCTACGGTTCGTTTAACGACTTCTAAGTTACCACCCAAATAATCACCTGTTTTTAGTAGTCTTTTATTACTACATAATATTCTTTTAACTTCATCAACATCTGTAATTAGTTCTTGACTACCACCATTAGGAGTTACATAATACTTAATAGTATCTTCAGCTATTTCATCTACTAACGATCTTATAGGGTCTAGTTGTACACTACATACCATTCCTCGAGTTTTAGATTCTCTAACTGTATCTAATAACTGTCTAGCTACTGCTTTTTTACTACGTAAGTCATACAATAATGTTACTAACTGTTTACTCATTGCTTTCTTGAGTATAACAGGATATTTATGATTCTTAATCATAGTTGTACGTACATTATAATACTCAAGTTCTGTAACTAATCTTGGAGTTTTCTTGAATAGAGGTAAATACTTATTTGTATTATCTAATCTATGGTCTATTACCCATGTTTCGTATGGTGATAGTATATTATCTTCTATACCTTTATCTATATCATACTCTACAATTACTGGACAGTATATCTCTAGCAATTGTCCTTTGTTGATATAATCTGTAATTACTTTATCTCTTGTAAACTTATCTGCTTGTTTAATCTTATTCATTAAACCTTCAGGAATCCTATTACGATATACAGATAATACTTCAGGAACTGTAGCTGATAATCCTAACTTATAGCAGTTTATCTTTAACACTTCTTGATATTTATCTGATATACATTCTTCTACTTCATCATAGATAATGAATTTAGGTGTTCCTTTAGGTTTTGATTGATAGCAATAAAACTGAAAATCAACCAATGATAAGATATCACTTCCTGTAATCTCTTTGAACTTAGGTAGTTCATCAGTCCAGTAAGTATGTTTACGAGCTGTAGTTTCTGCTAGTATCCATACTGTATCTCCTTTGTTGATTTTACCATCCTCTAATAGTAACAATATAGCTTTTAATGATAGGAAAGATTTACCAAAACCTGTAGCTACTAACATTGTGCCCTTGTAATGATTATCTTTCCATATCATTAAAAACTCTTGTTGTAGAGAATTAAGTTTCTCTATTCTATTCATTAGGAACTTTAAATGATTTAGCTATATACTCTATAACATCCATATCAAAAGGTGCTTCATCATAGCTTATAAATTCTCCATAAAGAACATCAACTGATATAGGATAATCACTATTTTTTACTATAACTAAATACGCACCATCTGAATAGATAACATTCTTTGGAAAGAACTTCTCAAAACTAAGAGTAACTGTTACATCAATCTTCTTTCTAATTTCTTTTAGCATAATAATACCAGTATCTACACCAGTAACTATACTACCTAACTCATTAGTTAACCAATCTATTGCTTGTGCAATTAATGCAGCACCACCTCCACCAGGAGTATTAGCTGGTTTAAGTATTAACTCTCCATCGTATCTGTAATACGCTAAACAATCATCATTAAATCCTAACTCTTTAAGACTTTCAGACTGTTCTTTACTAACAAAATAATTCTTTAAATCCATGTTTCTAGTTTTTACCAAATTTACTAATCTTTAACAATTGAGGGTCAATATCAATACCCAATTCCTTCAATCGTAGTACAGCATTATCTACTGTGTCAGTAGTAATAATGATTCTTGTTGTTGTTTGAGTGTCTTTCAACTCATAGCGATTCTTTGTTTCTGTCATTTGTTGTTTTGTGTTTAGAATAATGTTAACTCTTTACTCATTTGTACTGCATTGATTAACTTATTAGCTTCGTAAATATAATAAGAATAATCAATATTGTAATTATCACTATCATAATAGTGATTAAATATAGTAACTAATCTATACTTAAACTTATTACCATTTCGTAGTGGAGCATTTACATGAACTACTTTACCATCACTGTAATGTTTCATCATTACACTACCATTAGTAGATATAAAGAATCTTACAGTCTTAGATAACTTTCTATCATGTATATACCGTGATTTAACTCCTTTTAATTCATACCATGAATTAGATTTAGCTCTTACACCAATACAGAAATCATGTATATCTGTATGATTAGTAATAGTATCTTCTACTGGTATGCCATGTAATAGATATTGACTTACTGCTAATGGTACAATAGATTGTGATGAGTTTTTGTGTAGTGGTATATTCTTGTATTCAAATGTACCTTTATACTTAACATCATTGTTAGTAGTTACTGATATATAATTATTGACATCTCTAATAAAGAAAGATTTGTATTCTACATACTCTAATTCTAACTTAGTTATTAATTCCCATTCTTTACATATCTTATAATACTCATCTATTGCACTTCTATGCAACTTAACAGTAACACCATCTGTATTAGCTTGAATGATTGTACTAATAGCACTTAACTTTTCAACTAACATAGCTAACATTAATTGTCCATTAATAGTAACTGTAAATGTAACTTGTGGGTCATACATCCATGAATATTGATCCATTGTTTTACCATAAGTAGCATTAGCTGCTAACTTATATCCATCAACAATAACTTTATTCTGTTCTTTCTTTGGTTTCTTTTTCTCTAACAATCTAACACTTACTATGTTATCTCGTAGTATATTGATAAAAGATTCATCAAGATGTTCAGGATATAAGTTATTACTAATCATTATACTAGGATACATTGATGCTACATCACAATCCATAATGATATAATCATCATCAGATTTGATTGTAGTATTTAACATTGAACCATGAATACCACCAGCAGCAAATGTATATTTAATGTTATTGTAATTAACACTAAATAATGGTGTATCACTACCAGGAATTACATAGCCTTCTTTAAATGTATTCAATGCTTCGTTAAATTCCTTGCATTCAAATGCAATGTATGGAAATATGATGTCTTTTATATCTATACGATGTCTTGGAGTTCGTAACTTATTTATACTTCTTTTGTTACTATCTGTAAACTTACAAAATAACTCTAACAATAACTCTGAACCTATACTGGAATCAGATGAGTTCATAAAATCTATACCATAACTAACACTTAACTCTTTTCGTAACTCTATTTGAGGTTTGCATAGCTGATACAATTTCTTTGTTGCTATACAATCATTTAGATTATAGCTTAATATTGCATTAGTGTCTGTTGTTACAGGCATATCTTCAATATTAATCATTCTCATTCCAAACTCACACCACTTCAAACTAGTTCTCCTATTCTTATTGTTGTAATGATTTACTAAGTATAAATCTAAATGTTTAACAAACAAGGTGTAATAGTGATTCCTCTCATTCTTAATATGAAAATCAGCTCTTCTCCATATCTCTTGTGGTGTTCTACATAATCCTAAATAGATATCTTGTATTATCTGTCCATCAAATGCAATACAATTATATCCTATTAATCCTTTAACATTAGTGTTTAAGAATGTAATTAGGTTTTTAATATAATCATCTTGATTGGAATGAAATACAACTGTATCATCAGAATCTCTATCTAAAAATGTAGCAGTAAATAAGTTTGGAAGAGTTTCTAAGTCATAGACATAAACTCTTTTACTCATTCTTTTTTTAATTTAGATTTGAATTTAGGTTTAGGAAATGGTTTTTCTATTCCTGATCCCTCACACTGTGGACATACTATCACCTTTGTATGTGTGTTTACGTTACCTGTACCATCACAAGCGGTACAAAATGTCTTTTTCATCGTGTTTTTTGTGCAATATAATAATTTAAAATGAAAGGAGCAACATATTTTAGTTGCTCCCTCATAAAACCACTTAAAACGCACTACTAAACCCTAACTCTTTCCTCTGATGTGTAATATAATTATTGTCACATCATCCTGCTGTTTGTATTCCTTTTTGTAAGACGACACAGTATCTTTATCAATCACTATACATTTCTCTTTTGACTTTCTAGTAAGTCTAGCACGTCTTAGATGATTGTAGTAACGATTCCTTACTGCAGCAGGAGTTCTATTTAATAATAAAGCACTCTTATCAAGTGCTTCCCATAAATTAGGATACTCTTTTACTGATTGAATAATAACTGCTTCTTGTTCTAAAGTCCAGCTTTTCATCATTAATAATTTTGGTTATTCTTTGTTTTGGTATATAAAAAAGAAAGAGTAAACTATTACATTTACCCTTTCCAAACCAAAACCTTATGAATTGTAGAGAGTCAAGAATCGAACTTGAATTAACCATTCTCTCTGTTAATACTACTCATTGCCTATTGCTAGGTTATTGAATTGTTTCATATCATTTACTGTGAGATAGTATTCTTTATCTTCAGTAAATATAATGATAGAATCTCCTATTACAGGCTCTGCAACTGTTTGTAGTTGTAGTAATCCCATAATCTGTCCATTTCTATCTGAAACTACAGTGTAATCTATGTATTCAGAAAAGAATTCTTTCTCTTTCTGAATTAGATAATCTCGTACAGTAATATGTACATTAAAACTTAAACTGATTAGTAAAACTACACCAACGATAACTTTTTGTAACATCTGAATATTGTTTAATGATTAATAATAAATTTGAGGGAGAGAACTCCTCTGTATTGTAGAGTCATTAATTATAAATGAACATCACTCTCATACTTAACTCTCTATTTGAGAGGTCAGCATCTATAATTACTAATTCCTTTCTCAAGGGAACAATACTTATGCTGTCTTTCCAGACTGTCAGGTAAGTTCTTCAGATTAACGGACTGAATGCCATATTGGAAGATTACCATTTCTTCGTAGTCAAAATAGGATTCGAACCTATATCTAATTGCTCAAATGTTTCCAGTTACACCACTTGACTAACGTAAAGTTATTGTTTAACAATACATATTGAAGTTAATATTGTTATCAGACATAGTCTCTTTTAGAAAATCTCTAATGCTAATTAAAGCATCAATAGTTTCTTGACTAGTAGTGTCTGAAGCATATTTAGTTCTTGATCTTAATTCTTGGTCAACTTCCCATAGAACTGACATGATTTCTTTAGCATTAACAGCTAATTTAAAATCATTTGCTTCTTCGTTTAAGTCGAATTTAATTATAACTTTAGCCATACACTTAAGATTTAAACATTAGGGTAAGCACTTAACTTACCCTAATTAAATAACTATTGTAATCATAACAAATCTATAACTCTTTTTCATCTGATAAAGATACATAACTACCATTAGGTAATATAATAATATGGTCTAATAATTTTATACCAATTATATCACCTACATCTTTTAAAGATTTAGTTATATTTCTATCAGCATTAGATAAATTTCTATTACCTGATGGATGATTGTGACAAACAATAATACCTGATGCAACTATCTTTAATCCACATGCAAATATCTTTGTATTACACATAACTGTTCCACCAATTCCACCAATACTTGTAGTGTATAATCCTATAACTTGATTCCTACGATTAAGATACAATACTTTGGTTTGTTCTTCCATTGCTATTGTATCTTTATCCCATGATTCATATAGTATTTCAGCTGCTGTAGTGCTATTGTTAATTACAGGGTAATCTGTAGTATCATATTTCTGTTTATAGATTAATGATACTACATTTACCTTGTATTTTTTATCTTGTTTCATGGCAAATGTTTCTTTAATTGCCAGTATTCTGACATTAGTGATGCACGAAACTCGTAGTCTGTATCTGTATGATACCCACTTTTGTAGATACATTTACAGATTTTCTTGTATAGTTGTGGTGGTTTAACATCGTAAGTCTTGCATTTCTTGTATCTATCAGAGTTTAATACTCCAGACCATAATGCAATACCATCTTTAGTATTGTTACTACTAAAGAATTTAGCTTTAATACGTTTGTTTCTACCACCAATAACTTCTCTAGTACTGTAAGTTACATGATTATGACCTTTAAGTGCTTTTACACCTCCAGCATTAGCATGTATTCTCCATAAGTCTGTCTCTATTCCTGTAGTAGTAGCTTCTATAATAAAGAAACTGTAAATCATACTAACAGGAAAATCAGTAAGTACATGGACATTCATTAGCATATCATTATAGTTATATAATAACCATATTCTACGCATCTTAAACCAATCTACATTGTCTAAGTGTTTGAATCCCATGTTCGTTAATTTCTGCCTTAATTCTCTTTCGTTAAGTCTTCTAATACTGTGACCGTAGTTTCTATCACCATAAGCTTCTTCATTGATAACTTCCTCTTTAACTTTTTCTACATAAACTGTATCAATTTTAGTTTTAAATATAGTGAAGAATTTAGTTTCTGGTACTATTGATTGCTCATAGTAATCACCAGTATCAGAATACTTAACTCCAAGAATAAAGGCAGTAACTGTTAATATACCTATTATAAGAGGTAAACTCTTATTTTGTGGTACATAATCAATTACTTTCTTTTTCATAACTCTTTCCATCTTTCAAATGGAACAAAATAAGCAGATGAACCTATATTTTCTAAATGATTTGTATCATTCATTAATATACATTCATCAAACCATTCCATATCCATTAACATTTGACTTTCAGGCCATGAAACCAATACGTAAGTCGTAACTTCATTCATAATTATAGGTTTAATATAGGTTTAATAATGATTCATCATATTCGTCATTCTCTTGTTGGCTAGAGTTAAACTCATTAGCCATATCTCCATGTAACATAAAATTAGTCCTTTTAGATTTAAGAATTTGTTTTACAACAGTCTCTCTATTTCTTAAGACTAACTTTAATGTATTGCGTAAATGATTAATATCCATATCATCTATGTCTATTAATTCACCATTTCTTTGTTTCCAGTAAATTTTGCTCATATATATAGGTTTTGGTTTAAATAATATTCCCTCTGTACTCAGTTGTAAGCAATAACTAATACGTTATCCTAGTAAGGCACTTATTGCAATATCATGTGCTTACAACTGCTCACCCTTGGGAGCTGATTACCAGTGTTTACCCCTTTTACGGTTGATTGACTCTGCAATAATCAGGTGGTTTTACATTTTACTTCCAGTGAATCTTAAAGCTACCGTTTGTATTACTACAAAGTGGCGTTCACGATGCTTAGTTAAGTAAGAAGTCTTTATATCCACGTGAGAATGGTACATTAAATAAAGCAGTTTATAACACATGCTTAGGTGTCAAATACAATAGCTCATACTTGGGTTCTATTTTCCAGAGGTAAGGAACTATATTCTCCTACTATCATTTAATAGTAGTTAGCTTATTGTATTTAGTTGTAATAATAATTACAACTCTAACTTTCTATATTCTTCTAGTACGTTAATATCGATACTAATCCATGTAATATTACCAAAATATGCTATAAGTTTAGCATACTTTAATATAACACAAGCAAATAAATATTCGTTTATGTTATTTCTTTCTTCTTCATCTTCATGTACTGTAAACATAATAGAATTTTTGATATCAATTCTTTTAGTTATCATATCATTTTCTATTACACAAATATTGTTATTCTCATCAATAACAGCATTAGTGCTATCAAATTCTATAACAATACCTCTATTACCCTCATTAATCTCAGTACGTCTGTATCTACTATCGCATAAATAATCTAACTCCCATTTCATATTTTCATTAAGAAAATAATGACCTATTCCTAGTGGAGTTTCTCTAGCACAGTATAGTCTGTTACTACTAGTATTAGTCCAAAATCCTGCTAAATCTTTAGCATACTCTTTTGTTAAATACTTTTGGTCAATCCATTCAATTTGTTCTGGATTATACTTAATGTTCATAACTATATATATTTAGTGGTTAATAATAAAATAAGACATCTAAAACTTACAGCGTAGTCATGAAGTTATCTGGACTGTATGTAAGAAACTAATGTCTTTAATAACTATAATAGTTATTGAGTTTTTTATTAGATATTCTTAGCTATTTCACTAAGTTTATCTAATAATTCTTGCTTAGTCTTGATAGACTCTACAAGAATCTCTTTTGCTTCATCTTCTGTAAGGAATTCTGCTTCCTCAGAGAAAAGATGTTCTTGTACATTCTGCATTATTGTTAATACAGATTGTCTTATGTCTTGCAGCTTTCTGCCAATTTTGGCTTCAAGCTCGACATTTTGAGATATCAGAATATCCTGAATCTCGTTAGTTAAATTTTCCATAATATAATAGTTTTGGTTTAAAATAATAATTAGTTGTACTATCAAATGGAACTTACAGTCCAATACATTCCTTCAAATACATGAATTTATCTGTAGATAGTACAACTATATTTTATTAACGTAAATAAAAGTTGAAACACTGTGTTACCCATCTTATTTCTCTAACAGAATAAAATTCATTAGGGAAATCATCAATAGTAACATCATCTAATAATTCTGGGTCAACAGTAATCTTTAATGCAAATTCGTGAATACGATTTGATTTATGATTACTGGCTGCTAATTCAAGCATTTGAACTAATAATAACTTTTTCATAATTTAGATTTTGGTTTAATTACAAATATACAATATAACAAGACGGTTTTTAGCTGTCCAATTAAGTAGTTACAGCTTGTACTACTCTTGTTATATTGTAAAATCTAAGATTTTAAGCTTTCAATTTCATTACTAATAATCCATTTATGCTCTTCATATTCAGCATAATTAATTAGACCATTAAGAAAGTCTTTGTCTAATTGATTTTTCTTTTCAATTAGATTATTAATAGCTTGTTCATAGAATGCTGTTAACATTTTTTCTTTAATAGTTGTCATAGTTTTTTTGGTTTGTGTTTTACACCTAAAACTTTGATTAATAGAGTAAGTAATCAAGGATAACCTTAACTCTAAAATGTCACCTAAACAATATCATAGCTTGATTTAATATTGTAAAGGAATTGTAGGACTTTTGAATCATGCTCAATAGTATATTAAATAAGTTTCATTACTGACAAAGAAATTATATTTCTTATGCTTATTTTATTTATACTATTGTTTTCTACAATCTTTATCAAAGAAACTGGTGTCCTCAACAACTTGGAATGTTATTAAGTTTTTTTATATAGTATAACAACAATAACCCAAACGTGCATATTTACTACAGTTGACGATTATTGTGTTATAGAATATTAATTTGATGCCTAATTTAGTACATACAATCTGCAATAATTGTCTTCGTAATTTAGGTTTTAATCAAATATTTTATGATAACACTAATTAGTATTATCAAGATATAACAAATGGTATCAATAGTGAAATGAGTCGATAATGGGTGTTAGAGAAGTAATCACTCCCATTCACACACTCAACTCATTCACTATCAACATTTTAACTACTAACAGCGACACATTGTGACGCCAGTAATTAACAAAAAGAGTAAAAAGTGTAACAACAAAAGGAAAAGAGTAAAAGTGTAACGCAACAGTCGGGCATTAGCTCCGTGCATTAGTTCCCAGTTGTTTAGTAAACTAAATAGGAATAAAAAAGAAAGAGAGTTATTGCTAACTCTCTTAATTTTTCCTATCTTAGTTTAAGACCAGGTGGTACGTAAGGTTTGATAGAACCTGAACGTACTGCTTGTACCCATTTAGTATCACTCGAAAGCTTCGAGATTGATACTTTGGGTGCAACACCTGGAGGTGCTACTTTCCATAGAAGAGAATCTTCTTTGGATGAGTTAGCAGTAACAACGGCATCGATTGGCACGACAGAGCCAACTTCGTAACGTTGTGTGCCGTTTTTGTCAAACAAGACATTCTTGAAAAGCATGGCTGATTGCGACAAACCATCTTCACGAGTACACTCTGCCCATAGGTAGAGTGAACCTGAAGTGGATTTATAGTATGCGATATCATCCTCAACTACACGTAGTTCAGGATTAGCGCATTCTCTAATGTCAGTCAACTCAGCCATGAAATGGATGATGTTATCGACATTCTTTACAGTCTCAACAGCGTTAGCTGGAGACTTTGTAGTGGATTTAGTGCCTAAAGCCATCTTGAAAAGTATTAAAAGAAACAAAAAAACTATATCCAAAGGGAATATCCTTTATATAAGTGCATCTATTTTTATATTACATTAACATTAGTTATAGTTTTTATACGAAGTATAAAAAAGTACAGACTATTACATCTGTACTATATTATTATACTTGATAATAACCACAAAGTATCATATCTTTTTGGTCATCGATTGACAAAGACTTAAATCTTTTTCTATCAATATCATTATCAAATTTTAATGATACAATTTCAACATCATTAACTGTTGATATTTTATCATTTTTTACAACAGCAATTATATTACTATTGTAATTCATTGGTTTAAAAACTATTTTCATAATAAAGAATTTTGATTCAAAATAGAATATCCATTACATAAGTCTATTAACATTAGTTATAATACTAGTTTTATACGAAGTATAAAAGTAGAGAGTCTAAATAGACTCTCTCTTTTTGTTATTTAAATATCTATTTATAATAAGTTCTTCTCCTTTTTTTATATCACAATACTTAGCACTAATAATTGTGTTACAATAATAAGGAGATATACAATATTCCCAAGGATTAAAGTTATCTTTAATCGTTGTGTATTGTGCAACTTTGTAAGTAGTATAAGTTTTGTTATCATTGATAACTACAACTTTACCATTTACAAGTATTGGCAAAACATTTAATGTTGCCAACATAATGTTATTGTCTTTTTCTTTAACAATCATTTTGTTATAATTTAAGATTAAGAATTAATATCAAGATGAAATACCCATTATATAAGTATATGAATATATAGTATGAAAAAAAGAAGAGTAATATTTCTATTACTCTTATTTTACTACCATTCTTCTAAATGTTTATAGTAGAAGTTAACGTTTGCTATTGCTTTTTCATAACGGTCAATAGCTATTTTATAAAGCTCTAGCCATAAACCCATGTCTTTAATTTCACTATCTTCTAGTGATAATAAATCATGGTAACATTTTTCTAGTGCTTCCAACACTGCTTCTCCAGCATATTCTTGTGAAATCATAATTATTAATTTTGGTTCAAAATGAAATATCCATTATATAAGTCTATTGCATTACATTAGCTACTGTATGTTTTATACACAGTATAAAAAGAAAGTAACACACTACTAATGTAATGTGCTACTTCTTTACTACATAAATCCACCAGCTTGCGCTCGGAGTTCTGTTGTTTTAACGTAATCTTTTAACTCGTTTAAACACTTAGCATAATGTTTTACTGCTGAAACATATGCTGCGTCAAATGACAAATCTCCGTTGTCATCGTCATTTGACAAGTCTATTAATTCTTGAAAAGACATTTCAAGATTAAAGAATAATACTTTTGCTTGTTCACTCATGATATTAAGGTTTAGTTCAAGATGAAATATCCTGTACATAAGTCTATTTTATTCTACAGTTTATGTAGTAACAACAGCCAACCACAATCACCAATTACCACTAGATTCTTTGACGGGGTACTCGAATTCAAAAATGTTGATGGGGGTTGTGATATAGATGCTAATAAACATATTATTTTTTTCTAACTCAATTTTTTTTATTCCACCACAAACATACTATATTTTTTACAACTAGTCATAGCTCACAAACAAACTATTTTTATCACTCTAATTTTTTTTAAAAAACATAGGGGGGGGTACAAAATAAAATAGTAACAAAGGGGGATATGTTACGAAAATAGGTATATATTTGTTACAAAAAAGTTATGATGTATAGTATTATAATAGAAGGTAAAGAACAACCTTTAAAGTTTTATGCAAATAATATCAATGATTTAATAGATTTTTTAATTGACTATGACATTGATTTTGATGCAGTTAAGGTAGATACTAATCTAAGTGACCCAAATAATTTTTCATTAAACTAACACATTCTCTTGCTTTATACTTTTTTTAGTTTATATTTGCATTATCTAACCTCTTTAAGGATACCAAGAATCCTAAGTTGTAGTGATACAAAGCATTAACACGACTAAAGAGCAGATTGGAGTAGATAGTTTAAATAGAACGAAGGACTTCATTAGATTTAGAAAGTTATTAATAGTTTTAAGGGTATCCTCCTGCCATCTTGGTGAGAATTTCATGGTAAGGGAAAACGGAGGAATAGAGATTAGTCTCTTTGGTAAAACGAAAGTCAGACCGCCAGTGAAAAACTTAGATAACTTTTAAAAATCAGAACTAACCTCAAAACAACAAAAAAGTTGTAATGGGCTTTGTATGCCTTTCAGGCACTCACATATAAATATGTGAGCTTGATTGTTATATAGATGTTGAGGTTTTAAACTAATTATTATGATTGACTGTATTATAATATGCTTTGCACTTGCTATACCTATTAAAGATTTAAATATGGAGATAAGTAATATTAAAAGAATAAATTTATATGAAGTACCTTATGGAGATAAGATAATATTATTAAATCATGAAGAATTTGAGAAATATGGAGTGGGTAGTAAGGATGATTTAATTGCTAATGCTAAAAGACCTAAAAGATATTATGAGGTTACTATAGATGGAATTGTTTATACAGTACCTGAAGAAAAGTTTGATGAATTTATGAAATCTAAAATACAATGAAAAAATTAATACCTACTATTAGTAAGATGGCAATGGGTGGAGAGCCTCCTAAAAGAGATACAATGTATGTATCTAGTAAAAACGACCCTCGATTAAAATCTTATCAAGATAGTTTAGCTATTTATAATAGTAATAGTGATTTATTAAAAAGTCTTAAATCAAATAATTATAATAAAATAGATGAAAATCTATCAAATACTCAATTAAAAAGTATGATTCAAAATATTGAAAATTTTGCAAATAATAATTATGTAGATGTTAGAAATAACAGACCTTTTAATGATAAAAGAAAAGAACTTTATACTAAACAAAGAGTAAGTAAAGTAGGGAATTTAACACAAACAGATGATTTAATACCTTTTATAATTAATAAAAAACTACCTACACAATTAGTAAGTTCAAAAATATTACCTAAAGGTAATGCAGTATTTTCAGATGGAATTCTTGGAGATAAAAGAGTTACTTTTGATTATTCTAATGTAAAACCAGTACAACCAGTAGAATATAAACAAGCTATTACTCCTACTGTTGTACCTAAACCTAAATCAAAAGTTATACCTAAAGTTACTCCTACTGTTAATAAAAAAATACAAATGGAAACTACTAAGTTAGATACTGTACCTGTTGTAAAAACTCCACCAACACCATTAACAAAGAAACAATATTATGAAGTACCTGATGCTAATGGTAAAAATGTTTTACTTACTCCAGAACAATTTAGTAGAATGTCATCAGGAAGTAAGAATGATTTAATGTCTAAGTCACCTATTATGAATAAACCTAAGTATTTTTATGAAATGAATAGTAGTGGTAAAAGACAATTAATTCCTGAAAATAAGATTAGAGAATACATGCAATCTAAAAATAAATAAACATGGAAAAGAATTCACTCTGGAAGAACATAAGAAATAAAGCTAAAGAGAATAAAAGAACTGGAGCTACACCTAAGAAACCTACAGATGAAATGTTAAAGCAAGAAAGAAAAATTAAAGCTAATAGTAAAATGATGGGTGGTATGTTACCTGATATTAGTAAAATGAAGTATGGTGGTAAAATGAAAAACTGTTAGTATGACACATAATACATCTATAGACCATTTCTATGCTAAAATAAGAAATACACATTTATATCAGCATAATAAAGAAGTAACAGGATGTACTAATGTAGTAGTATTTGGTGTACAATCACTAGAAGGTAGAGCTTTAACATTTCATATATTAATGGATAATGGAGCAATGAGAAGTAGAGTTCCTATTCACATGTTATGTTGGAAAGATGATGCACCATTACAAGAGTTACATGAGTTACAGTTATGGGATTGTTTTGGTGATGATATTAGTGTTACTAAGTTTAACTACTTAGATGAAATGAGAGTACAAGTTTTATTTAAAGATAAAACAATAGAGTGGGGTAGTTATGTTATGACTTTTGATTGGTATAATAACTCATCTTCAGAAGAACCTACACAATATAAGTGTGGACATTTTATAAGATTAGATAATGGTAATTATACTATACAACCTAATAATAGATTATTATGGAAAGATATGTCATTTACAGATAAACCTTTTCCTACAAATCCTGATTGGTTAGTAGACGATAAAAAATGGATATGTGAAAAAGTAGCTGAAAGATGGGTAGTAGATAGCAGTGATTATTATTGTTATGATTTTAAAAAGATAAAAGATGAAGAATAAATTATTACCTGATATTAATATACTACCTAAAATGGCTGATGGTGGTAAAACTCCTAGAGATGGTGCTACTAAAAAGTCTGATAATAAAGGTAAAAAGATAGCTGTATATATGGGAGGTAAATGGCATCATTTTGGTGATTCTTCTATGCAAGACTATAGACAACATAAATCAGAGAAAAGAAAAGATGCTTTTTATTCAAGACATGCTAAGAATCTAAAAGGTAGTGACAGTAGGTCAAAGGCTTTTAGAGTATATGCTAAAAAAACATGGTAATATGAAAATACTTCCTAATACTCAAAGACTTGGTAAACTTACATTCGATAGTAATCAAGTAAAGAAAAGTAAGACTAATCCAAATGTTTTAATCGCTAAAGCTAGTGATGGAAAAGATTATGGTGTTGTTAGAAAAGATGATGGTAGTTATGATTATGCTGGTAGTAGTAGAAATTTATCATTAAAAGATAGATTATCTATGGCTATGATAAATCCTGGTGATGCTGTACTTCCAGCATTAGATATATTATCAGCTGAACCACAAAGAATGATGACTAGAGCGTTAACTAATAATAAATATAATACTCCAGGTGAAGTTGTAGCTAATAGTAAATTACCTAATGGTAGATTAAAAAGTACTTTAGGTCTTGCAGCTGATATAGTAGCAGACCCTTTTAATATAGTTGGTGCTGGAATTGGTGCTAAAGCGTTATCTGGTTTACGAAAAGTAGCAAATAAAATACCTATTAATCAAATTGCTTCATTACCAAAATTTTCAATGCCAAGAAGTTTAAAAGGTTTTAGTGTAGAAGATTTAAGAAATTTAACACAACAACCTGGCATTACAAATCAACAAGCAATTAGAGTAATAGATTTTAAAAACAGAAAAGTAGAAAATATACTTGCAAATAGATTTAGAGAAAATGACGCATATTCTGCAAGATTAAGACAAGAAAATATAAATACTGAAACACCTTTTAGTAGAATGGCAGAATCAATTGAAACTAGACTTAGACAAAATGAACAATATGCTGAAGAACTTAGAAGAAGAAATGATTTAACTTATTCTGAAAGTCAAAATAGACGTAATACATTTAAAAGATTTATAGATACTAAAAATCAAAGAGACGAAGATCTTCTTGAGTCTTATAGAAGAGAAATTGTAGAAATGAAAGAAAGAAGAAATTCTTCACGAGTACAATTACCTAATTTACCTAATGTAACAAATGTATATAGTAGGTCAGGATTTACTAGAGAAGGTGTTTTAAATAGAGTAGATAATGAAACTAAAGAGTTAATAAAAAATTTACCAGATAAAGATTTTGAAAAAATAGTATTGAAACCTAATGGTAAAGTAGATTTTATAGCATCAGATTTAGATTTAGATGTAGATATATTAGGAGCTGAAAGAATGACCAAAGAAGATTATGTAAAAACTTTTAATGATAATTTACCAAAATTAAATGAAATAATAGCTAAAAAAAATATATCAGGTATTCCTTATACTGTTAAAGGTATTGATATAGGTGGTACAATTACTTTTAATTCACCTAAAGGTTTAAGTTATTTTAATACAAGAATTATTCCTGGTAAATTTAAAGGTAAAGTAGAAGATATTTCTGATGAAGATTATTATAAAAATATTCCAGGATTAAATATGGGCGATTCATTGAGTGGAGTTTTTGGTGATAGTTCAGGTAGACGAGGAACAAAAACTTATGAATCAATAAACGATTATCTTAAATCATTAGATTTAGGTAGAGTAAAACCAGGATTTAATTCTCAAACAACAACTATAAAAGATGATTCTGGTAAAATAATTAGAACAGGTTCTAAAGATGTTTGGGAAAGCTTTGTTAAATCTGGTAAAGCTGTTGGGTATTATAATAATACTGGTACTGTATATGGTAGTATGAAAACAGTTCTTCCACCAGCAGCTATAGCAGCAGGAGCAGCAGCTAGTACTATCAATAGTAAAAATAATAAATTTAAGTATGGTGGAAAGTTATTACCTTTGTTAAATAAATTCTAATTATGGAAATAATGAAATACGGACTAGGAATAGTCATTGGATTAATATTAGGAACAATTTACTTTACTGTATTCAATAATAAAGGAATAGGTATTGAATTTGTTACTGATACTAAAACAAAGAAAGAATACATTACAGTATTCAAAGATACTTGTGCTGTAGTACAAAATAAAGTATCTGTTACAAGTAGATACAAACCTGGAAAGTTAGTAGATACTCAAGTAACTATAGATAGTGTAATAGAAGATAATGATACTACTATTGTAGTAGATGATAGATTAAGAACTTATTTACTAAGTAGTAGAAATGGTGCTGTATCTATATATGATACACTCAATGTAAGAGGTTATTACATGGGAACTAAAAGAGGTATCAAGTTAGATACCTTAGAAATACAAAGTATATTTACTAATACTGTTGTAGTAAATCCTGAAAGAACAGTAGAGTATATACCTATAGAAACTAAATACAATACTGTAATGCTAACAGGTACTATATACACCAATAAAGATTATGGTTTAGGATTAATGTATAAGACAAAAGGTAATTATACATTGAATGCTCAATACAACATAATAAGTAAAACAATATCGTTAACAGTAGGAACACCAATAATAAAATGGAAGTAAATTTGCTAACTGGAAAAGTTGGAGAACAAGCATTAGCTACACAAGGAGTAACTAAAATGAATTTCTGGGAAACTTATTTTAAATTACTTAGTCTTAGAAAGAATTTTAAGTTTGGAGATAGAGCATTAGAAACTATAGCGTATATAATGGCTAAAGACCCTAATAAGAATTTCTTTGCTAAACCTTATTCTGTAGATATAATGCAAGACTTAAGAATGAAAGCACCAAGACTTACACAAGTTAAGAAAGAACTCATGTCATTAAACTTAGTAGATAGTTATGGGTTTTTAAGTGATAAGTTAATAAAGTTTCATACCTTTGTACTAAGTCAAGAAAGTGTACAATTTGTATTTTCATTTCATATAAATAATTATGCTGCCAAATAGTAAAAGTGATATATATTCAATGGTAGCTAATGAGTGTGGAAAGAGTAAAGGATTAGTTAAGTTTATTATACAGAATTTTGAGTTAAAATTAAAACATGTACTACGAAATCCTTTAGAGAATACAAAATATGTTATGTTAGAATGGTTAGGTACGTTTAATCTTAAAGATAAAAAGTTACTAGATAAACGTAAGAAACTAGAGATACATAGACCTGATAGTAAAGAACTAGAATATATTAATAACATTATAAAAAAGTATTATGACAAAGAAGAGGTATGATAGACCTGCAATGAGTGTAAATGTAGCTGAATTTGCAGCTGCTAATTTTCCAGACCCTAATAGAAAAGTATTGTTTACTGGAATGGGTGGTGAATCAACAGAAGTTGGTAAAGAAAGTTTTGATTTAGCAAGAGTTACAGATCATTGGGATAAAACAGAACAATTGATTAAAGACTATAATGCTAATCTTAATACATTAGATGAAGATTATAAGAATATTACTCCAGTACATATTGCTGTAGTAAGAGCTTATCATATTGAAGCAACTAGAACTAAATCAGGATTAATTATTGCTCCAAAGATTCCAATGAAAGAAATGACACAGAATGGTATTGGTATTAGACAGACAATAGATTCGCCATGGGCTTTCTCAAGAAAGTGTGTAGTAGTAGCAGTTCCTGAACATGTTACACATATTAAAGCTGGAGATATAGTAGAGATAAATAGAAGATGTGTATTAGCTGAAAAACCTTCAGTAGATACTCCAGCACATTTAGCACATGGATTTACTCTATCAGATTGGTATGATTTTGAAGCACCAACAGATATTAGTAATAAACACTTTGGCTATTTAGCGGTAGACCCGATTAATGATATTACGTTAATAATTAAAAAATCATAATTATGGCTCAATTTGTAAAGAAGGCAGGTTGTCACACAGTTAATGTGGGAGAATTTATGTCAGAACTCGGTGATAAGTATATTAACACCGATGGTAAAGTAGTTCTTAACTATGCAACAGCAGTAAAACTTGTTCAGTTTGTTTATGACAAAACAAATGAGAGCTTTGTTGAGTGTGAGGGTAAAGAACTACAGATTGGTTTACCTACTGGAATGTTTGGAATGATTCTTAAAATGGTATTAAAAACTATCGGTCTTGAAATTAAGTTTAGTGACAAAGTATCTGATAAGCCATCCTAAAGATTTAGTGAAGGGTTTGGTTTTCATAGTGAAAGCCAAACTCTCTCTTTGGTTGATGACTGAAACACATCCATTAGAAAAAGCTAGAAGGTGTAAACCATGCTTTGAAAGTGGTTACTGTATTGTATGTGGTTGTGATTTTGATGAAATGGTATTAACTAATAAAAAGTGTCCTAATGGAAAATTTTAGTAAGATTATAGCTACTATATTTCAGAGTTTAATATATGCTAAGTATAAACATTGGACTATTAGAAGACTAGGAACTCATGATGCTTTAGCATCATATTATGATGAAGTACAGCCTTTAATAGATACATTAGTAGAAATATATATGGCAGATACAGGAGCTATAGTAGCACCTAAGTCAGTTGATATTCCTGAATCAGATGATGTAATCATTTATTTTAGAGGTTTGCATAATATGATTAAAGCGTCAATGACTAAAGAGAATGATGAAGCTATTAAGAATACTATGGCTGAAATATCAGCAAGTATAAAACGTTGTTTATTCAGATTAAAATTAGACGAAGTATATGTTGGAGATTAACTTAGGAGAACATAAAGAAGAATCAATCGTAACACATACGTTTGAATTCAAAGAACCCATAGAGCATACTGAAGTATCTTGCGGTTGTCTATCTACTAGTTTTACTGGTAATACAGTAAACTTAAAAATGAATGTAGGTAAAGTAAAGAATCCTGAAGAAGAATTCTTTAATAGATTTGTACTGTTAAAAGTAAACAGTACAGAGTACATAGTTAAAGCAAAAGTAACAAGATGATTAAAATTAACTATAGAATATTAGACCAAGCTACTAACTTCTGGGAAGTTAATCCACAGTTTAAGATATATTCACCATTTCATTTACTCTATGAGAAAGATAAGTCTAAAGATAAATCTTTTTCATCAAGACAGATGTGGACTATATTCTTTATGTGTGACCCTGATGAACATGATAATATATTTTATAGAATGGCTTTTAGTGAAAGAAAAAAAGCATTATCAGAAACTTTTGTTAAAGACTTAGATTGGGAAGAAGCTAACTTTGTTAAATGTTTAGAAGCATATCCACTAGAATGTATGACTGCTGTACAACGAGCTTATGCAGAAGAAAAGAATCAGTTACAAAAGAGAGCTAAGTTAATTGCTGATACAGAATTAACATTAGATACTACAGAGTTTCTTGGAGATAAAGTAATAGTAGTAAAAGGTACTGCTACACAGATTAATATGTTACAGAAAGATTCTCTATCTATATACCAAAAATATCAGAAGATAGAAGAAGAATTTATTAAAGATAAACAATCAGTTAGAGCTAAAGGTGGTTCTAAATTAACTAAAGCTGAAAAAGGAGACTTATGGTAGATATACAAGTAAAATTAGTAGACAATAATAGACCTGGAAGAAAACTTAAAGAACTAAAAGGTATTATTGTACATTGGACAGCTAATGTAAAACCTACAGCTGGAGCACAAGCACATCTTAAATATTTTGGTAGTACTACAGTACAGGCTAGTTGTCATTATGTAGTTGATGATGAGAATATTATACAAATGATTCCTGATAATGAAGTAGCATGGCATGTAGGTGATAAACCTAGACGAGCTAATCTACCTGTTAGAAGAACATTAGTTCCAGCTGGAGATAGTGCTAATAATTATTTTATTGGTATAGAAGTATGTGTTAATACGAATAGTAAATATGAAGATACGCTAAGGAATGTTAAGTATCTTATTAATGTATTATTAGCAAGACATAAGTTAACTATTGATAATGTTTATAGACACTATGATATAACAGCTAAAGATTGTCCAATAATGTATCAACCTAATTATGTTGAAATGCAATATTTTGATTGGTCTTGGATAACATTTAAAGAATATGTCAGAAGTAGTAGCTAATGTAACCACTTGTTTAAATGAATGGGATTTTAAATGGATTCAAATTGAAGACTTAGAAGGAATATTAAATCAATTTAAACCTGAAATATATCATCCTGATGACCCTCGTTATAATCTATTTTGGCAAACAGTTCGCTCTAAATGTATTGAAGGTATTTGGTATCCTCAATTTGGACAATATAGATATGTACCAGGAAGATTAGGATTCTATGGTAATTACTGTACTATTGTAGAAACAGATAAGAAAACAAAAGCTAGATTAAAATTAAAACCTAGTATTAGAGATATAGAATGGCATATTGCTTACTATTATCTTGAAGCACAAGGATTTTCAGGATTTGAAGATGATGATGAGTATAGTTGTAATATAAAAATATTAAATCCTGATGTATATCATATATCATTAGAAGAAAAGATTACACTATTTAATAAGAAAGGATTCTTAAAAGAATTTATACATCCTAGAGATTATCTATTTCAACTACATGATAAACCATTAGGAAGACCATTATATTATAATGATGCTAAGAACTTTGTTATACTAGGTTCTCGTGGTGGTGGTAAATCATATACTGCTGCACTAATGTGTATTCTATTTGAATTAATATTCGATGGAGAGAAGTATTATAAACCTGGAGATACTAGAAGGGAATTAAAAGCTGAAATAGATTTAGGTTCAGGAAGAAAAGATAAGTCTAGTGAACTAGCTGAAAAGATAGAAGCATCATTAGATGAATTAGCATTAAATCCTGAATTTGGTGTATGGGGAAAACCTGGAGACGAAGAATATGAACCATGTCCATTTTGGAAAAGAATGACAGGGCATATTAGTGCTAATAACAAAGATAACCCTTGGCGCAATACAACTCCAGTAAAGATTAAAAATGAATGGAAAGAAATAGGAACTGGTTCTACACTATATCATAATGTATATTCTACTAACAAAAGAGATGGTGGACAATCAGGAGCTGGTGGTAGAAGAAATCTTATAGTCTATGAAGAAATAGGATTAATGGAATTGTTTATAGAAGCATGGTTATCAAATACAGCAGTAGTAAAAACTGATGGTGAACAGTTTGGTGTACAATGGGGAATTGGAACATCAGGTAATATAGAAACACTACATGATGCTATGAAGATATTCACACATCCTGAAGATTATAATTGTTTAAAGTTTAGATATGGAGAACAAGACCAATGTTTATTTCTTCCAGCATATATAACAGATAAAAGATTTAAAGATAAAGATGGTAATACAGATATACCTAAAGCTATAGCATTTTATCAACAAGAAGAAAAGAAAGCATCTAAGTCTACAGACCCTAAAGTATTAATACGACAAAGAATGAACTATCCATTGAAAATCACAGATATGTGGTTATCAGAAGGTGGTTCACTAATGCCAATAAAAGAAGCTGAAGAAAGAGAACGAGCATTAATACATGATAATACTTATCAGACTTTAGGAACTGCTATTGATATGTATTGGGATAGTGCTGCACAATATGGTGTTAACTATCAGATTAAAACAAATGGTAAACCTATTTACGACTTTCCAATTAAAGCTGGAGATGAATTAGGTGGTGAGTTTATGATGTATATAAGTCCTGATAAGTTAAAGATAAATGGTGTAATTCCTAATGATGCTATTATTGTACTACATGACCCTTATATATCAGATGAGATGGATAAAGGTGGTTCATTAGGTGCTGCATACTTTATTGTTAATCCTAAATACGAAGTATATGGATTACCAGGAAATGATATAGCAGCTACATACATAGGAAAGAATTTAGATGGTATAGATAGATATAATGAGATACTAGAAATGGGAGTAGGATTATATGGTAATCCAGTAAGGAATTTATGGTATGAAGCTAATAGAGGAGATAGACTAAGAGCTTACTTTTTAAAGAAAAGAAAAGCTGATTTACTATGTCTTAGACCACAGTTTGAACAAGGACAGTTTATCTATTCCAGAACAGTAAGTCAGACTGGATATATAGTAGGAAATAGTCTAGCAAAGATATCATTGATAGATGCACTAAGAGATTGGCTTTTAGAAAAAAAAGAAATTAATGGGATAGAATATTCTAACCTAGAACGAATTCCTTGTATATTTACCGTTAGGCAAATAAAGAGTTATAACTTAAAAGGAAACTTTGATGGTGTTTCTGCGTTATTAGGTATAACTCTAGCTATTGGTGAACAGAATCACAGACTAATGAATAAGACTAAAACTGTAGCATTGCAGACAATACGTAATCATATAAATAATAGATGGAAGCGGTATTCAACTTAAGAGAAAAAAATAAATCAGATGATTGGTATAAAAGTATAATGAACACCATTGTACCTTTTAATAATACCAACATGGAATCTTATGAGAAGTATAGGCTTATCTATGCTATTCTTAATAATGATGGGAGTGTATTGTTTAGACAACTATACGATTTATGCAATCCTGAAGGGGATATGTTTAAGTTACCATTTGAACAAGATAGAGAAATAGTTATATACAATAGACTATATCCTAAGTTTATGTATCTCGTTGGACAAATGCTCAAACGAGGTGATAACTTTGATGTATTATTATTATCTGATAGAGATAATGCTGCAAAAGATGAAGAAATAAAAAAAGTATTAGAAGCTGCAATCAATCAGGAATTAATGATATTCCAAGCACAACTGGAAGCTGGAGGTGCTAATCCTGAACAGATTGAAGAATCTATGCGTACTATGCCTAAACCTGAAGATATAGATATAAAGAATTTTAAGAGTGAAATGGAAATATTCTACAATGATGTAGTAGAATACTTTAAAGTTAAGTTTGATATAAAGTCATTAAAGTCGTTATCATTTAAACATGTACTCGCAGTAGATAGATGTTTTATGGTAGTTATAGAAAAGAATGGGCAACCACATCCAATGGTATTAAATACACTCCATTGTGGTTTTCATAAGAATAGTAATGAAGAAAGAATAGAGAAAGGAGACTATTGGTGGTATAGAACTCCAATTACTGTTACGGAAGCTATTGATGAATTAGAAGGTAAAGTAGAAGATGAAGTATTAGAAAGATTAAGAGGATATACATCATCTAACTATTTAACACCTAATACAGCATGGGATGTAACTAGTGGACAAGCTAAATCACAATATAATTATCTTAGTGTAGAAGAAGGAATGGAATCTAGGTTTCATGATAATAGATACATAGGACAATCTACAGGAACATCTGGAGATAGAAGATATAGAGCTAATCAGTTAATATGGAAAACATATTTAGAGTTTAAAGCCTATAGAGAAGTTATATTCCTTACTATGTTTAATGAATACAATGAAGTAGTTACTGAAATAGTAGATAGTAAATATCCTATTCCTGAAGATGCAGCTACTACATTTATTATTAACAGATATAATCAGAAAGCTAAAAGATACGAATGGATAGATGAGTTTGGTAATGTAATGTATGCTGAAAAGATGTATATACCTAGAAGATATGAAATAACTAGATATGGTTATGATATCTTTACTGATATGCGTGAAGTTCCTAATCAACCACTATCTATTGATAATCCTTATGATTTTGAATTATCATGTAAAGGTAGAATCTTTTCAGGATTAAATGCTGAATCTATATCATTAGTAGAAAGAGCGTTACCATCACTATTACAATATACATTTGTTAAAGACTTACAGAATAGAGAGTTAGCTAAATACGAAGGATATATTAAAAATATTGATGCTAGTCAGATTCCTGATTATCTTGCTATGGATGAAAATGGTAATCCATTATATGAAGGTGCTGATAAACTAAAAGTATGGAGGTATTTAAGACGTACACTAGGAGATAGTTACTATGACCCAACAGCTACTACATCAGGATTACCAAACAATCAAAGAACTACAGCAGTAACTGCTGAACAAGCTGGTTCTATTGGTGAGATAGTTAATATGCAACAGTTGTTAGATTTGATAGATAGAGAAATGGGAATGCAAATGTTAGTACCACCACAAGCTGAAGGTATATTTTCTCCAAGTTCTAATGTATCAGATAATCAACAAGCTATAGCACAATCATATACTATGGCTGAAGAATATTTTAGAATGCATCAGTTAGTTATTAAAGAAGTAGTAAATGAATATGTTACACAGTTTACTAATTACTATCGTAGATTCTTTGAAACTAATCCAGAAAAGACTGAAACTTTCTTAAACTATGTTACTAATGATGGAATGAAAAAGACTATTAGAATAAAACCTGAATTACTTAATCATGAGGATTTAGGAATCTTTATTCATGATGGTGACTATAATGAAAGATATCGTCAAATGATGACACAAATGATACAACCATTAGCACAAAATGCTGGTGAAGGAGCTGAAAGAATATCAGAATTAGTAATGGCTATGACTAGAGGTGATAGTCCAGAAAAAGTACATAAGATGATTGCTGCTGCTGCTAGAGAACAAGAACAAAGAGCGCAACAACAAGGACAACAACAACAACAAATGCAACAGCAACAGTTACAAGCTCAAGCAGAAATGAAACAACAAGAGCATAGTAATAAACTAGAACAAATCACATTAACTAAACAATTAGATGCTGAAATAAAAGCTATGGATGTCTATAAGTTTACTGATGATTTGAATCAAGATAAAGATGGAGTTCCAGACCATATTGAAGCATATAGAGCTATGAGAGGAATGAATCAAAAAGATAGAGAACTAGATATAAAAGAAAAAGATATAGCTAGTAAAGAGAGAATAGCTAAAATTTCTAAAAAAGAGAATATTAAGGCTACTAAATAATATTAATTGAATAACATAAAATATATTTGCTTATGGAAATAGGAGATGATTTTCTACCAGAGTTAGATTTTGACTTTGAAGAACAAGATGATACTACACCAATTGTTACAAACAATCAGGATGATAGTGAAGAAGAAAAAATAGAAGATGACAATCTTGAAGATGATTCTGAAGATGAATCAACGGATGCTATTGATACGGATGAAAATGCTGTTGCAGCTTTTAATTATTACAAGGATAATAATTTTATTACCATTGACCATGAGTTTGATGGTACTTTCGACTCATTGAAAGAAGCATTAGATAAACAAGCGCAAGTAACACTTGTAAATGCTATTGATAACTTTCCTTCTTTTCTAAGACCTATTATTGAATATGCTACACTCAAGGATGATATAACTCCTGATGAGGTAGCTAACTTTTTAATGCAATATCAACCACCTTCTTTTACAGAAGATGATTTGCGTAATGATACAGATTTAGCTGAAAACTATTTAAGTAATTCATTAAAACAAGAAGGATTAGATACAGATGAAATTGAAGATAGATTGGATTATTTGAAAGATAGAAATCAATTAACTAAAGAGGCTGTTAGACAATTCAAGAAAGATGAAACAAATAGAGAGTCTGAAATGAATTATCAACTAGAACAAGTAAGACAACAAGAGCAAGTTGAACAACAACAACAAGAAGTATTTGTACAGAATTTTGGTCAAGTATTAAATGATACTAATTGGAGAAATGACCATAAGCAAGTAATTGCTCATGAGTTTACAAGTGGTAATTTTAAGACTAGAATGGAACATGTATTTGAGAATCCTAAAGCATTAGTTAAGTTAGTAGATTTCTTAGCTAATTATGATGGAGAAGATATAAACTTAGATAGATACAAAAAATCAGCATTTAGTCCTTCAGTAAAAGGAGTAAAAGATACTGTAGAAAAATATTGGTCTAACTCATCGTTAGCTAATAATAAATCCTCGAAGGGTGGAAATCCTAAAATAGATTTATCGGAATTGGAACTTATGTAAAATAATAATAAAATGGAAAGAAAAACCGCCCTTAAAGTAACAGAATACAAAGGATTTGGTGGCAACTTCTTCGATAGTGTGTCTCATAGCGCATTGTTTAGAGATGATCAACCTTACGACTTTGGTGTTATGACTGCACGTTTGTTTTCTAGTTCAACCAATTTAGGTTTAACTAACAAGCGTTGGAACTATTTAACTATGGCTCAAGGTAATTACTTTGTAATTCCTGGTGGTCGTAATGAGTATGCTTGGTCTGTAATTGGTGATGCTGATGTTGACTTCCGTGTTACGGAATTGTTAGTTTCAGAAAGCTCTAATCCTGGCAAAGCTAATACTACTTTTGGTATTGCTTTAGACCGTAATTGGTTAAAAGCTCCAGTAGTACTAAAGACTGCATCTGATAATGCACCATTGCTAGAAATTATATCTGGTCCTGAACCACTTGGTACACATTCATTTAGATATGAAGTGAAGATTCAGGATGGTAATCCTAATAGTTGGATTCCTGTAGAATACTTAAAACCTGGACAAGTTGTTACTAGAGTAGGTACTCGTGTAACTAATGAAGAAAATACTAAATATGGTACTGACCAATACTCAAGTCAAATGAAACTTCGTGGTGTTGTAGGTCAATATGCTAATGAGGTATCTTTCACAGATAGGTTTATTCGTATGGAATTAGCTGCTGGTAAATCTGGTAAATCTAATGCAGGAACTTATGATGACCATGATGGTAAGAAGTATCGTGATGCTTTCTCTCGTGGACATATCTATCAAGCTAGTTTGAAGAATAAAAATACTAATGAAGTTATTCAGAAAGGTATGTTTATTACTAAAGCTGAAGAAAGATTGTTAGAGCGTACTGAGATGGATAGAGAGATGATGTGTGAATTTGGTAGATTACAAATTGATACTGACCAAGATTCTAAGAGAGTAAAGAAAACTGCACCAGGTTGGAGACAATTAGTTCGTGATGGACAATATATGCCACATGGAGGTAACTTTACACTAACAGGATTGTATGATTTCTTACATCAAGTACTATACAGGAGACGTGGATTTATGAATCGTAAACCTATGTTAGTTGGTGGAACTGGAGCTATTAGTTACTTGTCAACACTTATTGCACAACAAGCATCTGTATTCCAAACACTAGAGCCAGGATTTGCATTAAGAGATAATGCTGAACCTACTGGAGTACATAAGTATGAGAAAGAATGGGGATTCCAGTTTACTCGTATTAAGTTACCAATGGGAATTGATGTAACTATTATGTATGACCCATCTAAAGATGATGATACATTATACAAAGAGAAAGCACCAGGTTCTTATTTACCACTAGAATCATTTCAGATTGATATTTTAGACTTTGGACAAACTGAAAATGCTGCTGAAAACTCTAATGGTAATAACATTTGTATGGTAATGGAAGATAATATTGACTATTACTTCTCTGTAGCTAATGCTATTGACTTTAAGAATGGTATTATTAAAGATGGTTCTAATGCTTACAAGTTTGGTAAAACATTAAGTATTTATAGAGAAATGAGTGGTTCATTAAATATTTGGGATACTGGTGCGGTAGGTCGTATTGAGTGGGTTCCAGGTTATGTATCGTAAACAAATAAAATAATAATTATAGCCTATGATTAAGGGACAAAAAATCTACGTGGTTCACGTACCACGTACATCAGCGCAAGGGAGACATACTTACGAGTATAAGCGTGATGATGGAACTACTATTTCGATGGGAAGAACTAAGTCTAAAGGAATATCTATACCGTTTAGTTTTGTAAGAAATGGAAACCAGTTATTAACAGGATTAGATGAATTGATTGACAATCCATACTATGAATTAACAAAAGACCAACTTAATTTTGGTAGTAACTGGTTTTCTAATTTAGATAGCGTAACTAAACAAAAACAGATTACTCTTCAAATGTTGTATGAGATAATGGATGATATGATTGCTGGAACTTACACTTCTACTACTAATACTCCATTAATGAGTCAAATCATGAATGATGTCAAAGTTGCTGATAGATTAAACAATCAATCAGAACTAGAGCAATTCAAGATATGGCTACAAGAAGGTACTAATGTATTTTCTTCTGATACTTCACGAGGTAGATTAGCAATACAACTTTTAAAGAATCATCCTAAAATAGCATTAGATAAGAATCAAGTAAATGAAAATATACATGAGTTTTATATTGCTGAAGAAGAAGAAGCTATAAAAGAAGCTAACAAGAAGATTGATATTGTAATGGATGGATTGACTAAATTAGGATTACTATTTAGTAACTACGATATGTTTAGTCGTTACCAAATGTCTGTTATTTTAGATTTAGTTACTGGAGAAGCATCTGATTCTCTAGTAGAAATGTCTTTAAAAAATCATATTTGGGAACAACGTAAAGTATCTAAAGGAACTCAAGAAGAAAGAATTATACAGTTCTTAGAACAGTATGATTTACTATTGAAGGATAAAGATAAAGTTTACATTCGCTATATGATACAACAAGCTATTAATACAGGATTATTCTATCTTACAGGAGGAAAACACTTTTGGAGAAGTCAAAAAGGAATTGAAAACTTGTATAATTTAGGAACTTCTAAAACTAAAATAGAGAATATGTTGTATCAAGAAATGGAAGCTTACGACCCTGACTTAACAGATGACAATGTATATTACAAACTTTTAAGTGAATTAAAACAAAAAGGAATTAAATGCAGATAGATATAGATTTTCTACATTTCAAATTGGAGCAAAGTTATAACAAGCTATCCAACAATCACCAGAAGTATCTTACTGATGTTGAAAAGGATGAAGTGTTAAATACTGCTATATTTGAATATTTAGAAATATTTATACACGGTAGGAATCCTAAGAATTTTAATTTAGGTTTTGAAGTTACGCAACAACGAATAGATATGCTACATACTTTAGTAGTATCATATCCTGAATTCTCAAAAAAAGATTTAACACTATTTGAAAATGGTGTTTACTATTATGAGTTTCCTGAAGATTACAGGTCTTATCGTAGTGCTAGAGTTTATGAGAGTAGTTGTGATACGGCTTATGATGTAAATATAGAACAACATGGTGATTTATCTACAGTAAGACGTGCAGTACACAAAAGAACTTCTAAAAGATTTCAATATATTGTAGCTACTATTAGAAATAATAGAATGTATCTGTATGGTGATGGGGAAGTGTTTCCATCTACAATCGAACTAACATACATTAAAAAACCAAATAAAGTATGTAAAGGAACTTATCCTAGTTTAGAGAATAGAAATGAATCTAATCCACCTTTACAATCTAAAATAGATTGTGATTTACCTGAAGAATATGTAGATATAATAGTTAGTATAGCTGTTCAAGAATTAGCAAGAAGATTTAGCGATGGCAATACTAAGAACATTCAAACCGATAAACTCATAAATTTAACATAATATGAAAAGAACTCACAAGCCGTATCAAGAATATTTTCTTGTGGCAAAAAGTAATGCAGGACTACCTAATGATGGTACTGATTTTTTATCAGGAAATGGTGTAGCATTAGCAGATGGACAGTTGGGAATACTAGATGTAAAAACTAACAAATTAATTAAGAGTAGTAGTGCTACAGTAACTACTAATCCTGCTATCAAATTAGTTGCTGGTACTCCAACATCTACTGACTTTAGTAAGAACTACGGATGGAATATTGGAGAGGTTAAACCTTTCTTAGAAACCCCAATCATTGATAGAAGTCATTCTATTCAATCATTTACTGCAAGTTTAACTCCAGTACAATCTAATTCAGCTGTTTACATTGATGGATTTTCCGATGGAGAATTATCTACTGCAACTGTTATAAAGAATTATGCTGTTAATATTTTATTCCGTTCTGTTCGTAAGGATAGAGATTATGGTAATAATATTGATAAGTTAATTACTAGTTATGATGCTCCAACTGCATCTAATACTTTGTATAATGGTTATGATGGTCCTGGTAAAAAATCATTTGTATTAGCTAAGTTAATTAATAGAATTAATGCTCAATCTAAGTTGAATAATCTTCAACCACAATGGGCTAACATTGCTGCTAAGAAACACGTTATTGCATTAGGTATTAACTTAGATGGAACTGCTACTGGTAATCAACTTGTTTCTAGTGTAAAAATTGGTACTGCACTTAATGTAATGACTACTACTAATGGTACTTTGTCTATTATGCCTACTGCTGGTATAGTACAAGCATTACATAATTTTATTGATAAGAAACTTGTAAATCTTAATGCTGAAATTGTTAACGTTGATGTTGATACATCAAATTCTAGTAAGATTGATGGTATTTTACTTATTGCATTAGACCATGATTTAGCTGTAGCTTATGATGATATCTATGCAGTAAAACCTACTATTGATGTTACTGTTGGTGGATTTACTTCTTATACTACAACTACTGTATCTTCAGCAGTTGAAGCAGGAGGTAGTGGTAGATTATTTAAGATTGCATTTGACGAAAGAGCTTTTGCACAATATGGTAATCACCAACTAACAGGATTTGCTGATGAGTTAATCAAAACTCCATCTTACATTGATGAGACTAAAAGTTACTCTGCGTACATCATTGATTTGTATAACAAAGATGAGAAGTTTGATGATTCTATTCACCACCAAACTCGTATTTGGATTTTAGTAGAAACTAGTTTAAATACTACTGCTGATGCTGGTGCTGGAATTGTTCCTACTATTACTGAAACAACTTTAGTAAATGATTTAGCAACAAACTTTACACCGTGGTTAAACAGTTTAACTTCTGGGTTTAATGTTAATGATACTGGAATAGATACTGGTTATGCTAACTTGTTTACTATCACAGCTCCACCAAGTATTACTGCTGTAGGTGGTACTAATACTGTTACAGCAACTGCTCTTAATGGTTCAGGTGTAACTGTTACAGGAGTTAATCTTGCTGATATATTAGCTGCTGATGTTAGTATAAGAGCTGTAACTACAGGTGCTGTTGCAACAGGAACTATTGTTGTAAGTGGTCAAATTGCTACTCAATTTACACTTGTTAACTCAACTATTGGAGCTGGTAGTTATTATTTAAGAGTAACTGATGCAAGTGATTCAGATAATCAAAAAGTAATATCTTATAAGAGGTTTACTGTATCCTAAACATAAAACAAGCTGGTAGTATTAATTTACTACCAGCTTTTTAAAATGCTAAAAATGAAAAGACTAGTATTATTATCATTACTTATATTCCCTATATTCTTGTTTGCTCAATATCCTACTTTTAGTAATAAACAAAAGTTAGGAGTACAGACTACAGGAGATGGGTTAATATTTAGAGGAACTACTGTAGGTAATATACCTAACTATACACCAAGTAATGTTAATAATGCTTACTTTCATTTAGATACAATAAATAATAAGTTATACTTATACAATATTAATTCTTGGCAACAAGTATATCCTGCACCACAATTCGATACTACAACATTAAATGTTTATTTAAAAATATCAGATACAACAGCAATGTTGTTACCTTATTTTAGAGATTCTGATACTACACAATTAAAGTTAATAAGTAGATTTGCTTTAAAATTAAACATTAGTGATACTTCAGTAATGTTATCTCCCTATTTAAGAAAAGCTGACACTATTAGTTTATCTAATAGAATTAATTTAAAACTTAATATAAGTGATACAACAATCTTATCCAATAGGATAACAACTAATGCGAATAATATAATAGTTATAAATAATAAATTAAATACTAAATTAGATACTATATATAAAAAACTTAAAAACGTAGTAACTAGAGTATTAAATAAAGATACTTTAGATTTAGGTGGTTCTTTAACAGAAGGTTATGGAATAAATATAATAGGTGATTCAATTAATGTGGATACTATTATTATATTTACTCAATCAGATACAATAACTTTATCAAACAGAATAGACTTAAAGCTAAACAAATCAGATACAGCATCACTTTCTAATAGAATAGACTTAAAATTAAATAAAACTGATACAATAAACTTATCAAATAGAATAGATTTAAAACTTAATAAGAGTGATACTGTATCATTATCAAATAGAATTAATACTAAATTAAATACTAGTGATACTATAAGTCTTTCTAATAGAATTAATACAAAGTTAGATACACTATATGTAAACTATCAAACTAATGTAGATTTATTAAGTAATAAAGACACAATAAATATAACTACATTAGAAGCTGGTGCAGGAATTAATATTGTAAATAACGTTATAAGTTTAGATACTGTATTATTAGATAGTGTAGTAAGAGTACAAAATGTATATGTAAAGAATGGTACAGGTACTGTATTAAATAAAGGAGAAGCAGTATATGTTACTGGTGCTAATGGTACTAATATAATAGTAGGTAGAGCATCTAATGTTGCTGAATCAACTTCTAGTAAAACATTAGGACTTACAATGACATCTATTGGTGTTAATGGTTTTGGTTATGTAATTAAAGAAGGATTATTAGCAGGATTAAATACTAATTCAGCAACTGAAGGAGACCCTATTTGGTTAGGTGTAAATGGAGGATTAATATTTGGTTTAGCTAATAAACCTTATGCTCCTAATCATTTAGTTTATTTAGGAGTAGTTACTAGAAAACAAACAAACAATGGTGAAGTATATGTTACTGTACAAAATGGATTTGAGATTAAAGAATTACATGATGTACAAATAATTAACCCAGTTAATAAAGCATCATTGTATTATAATTCATCAGAAAGTTTATGGAGAGATACTACAGCTACATTATTAGTTAGTGATACTGCTAGTATGTTAAATCCTTATCTTAGAAAGTTAGATACAATATCATTATCTAATAGAATAGACCTTCGTGTAAAATATGCTGATACAACTAATATGTTATTACCATATTTCAGAAAAAATGATACAACATTATTAAATCTTAATTCAAGATTATCAATTAAATTAAATTTATCTGATACTGCTAGTATGTTATCTAAGTATGTAAATACTTATTCTAATCAAACTGAAATTAATGGTGATAAAACATTTAATAATGTTATTACTATTGATTCAGCTACTGTTACAGGAAAACTATTAGTTAATACAAATATTAGTGATGCTGTAAAGATAAATAGTAATACTAATTCTACTAATCTTGAATTAATGAATAGTGGTGGTAGTGTATATATTAAATCTAGTAATAAGAATATGACATTACAAACAGGTGATACTGCTTTAGTATATCTTAAAGGTGATGTTAATAAAGTTGGTATTCTTACTATGAATCCACAACAAGCATTAGAAGTTGCTGGTACTATTAGAGTTGATAGTTTAGGTAATAATTTAATTCCAACAAAACTTGTAGGTGGTAGTAATTCTAATGATTTAACAAATGTAGCATTAGGTACTGGATTATCATTTGTAAATGATACATTAAAGATTGCTGATAATATAATTAACTCTGGAGATACTGCTACATTATTAAGAAAAGATTATCTTGGTATAACTAGCAATGTTCTAGTTTGGACAGAAGGTAATAAAAAACTATTACCATATTTTACACAAGTATATAGAAATGGACAATTATTAAAATATGAAAATCAATATACAATTACTAGTGATAGTATTTTAACATTAGCAGTTGGTAGTTTTAGATTAAAAGACAATATTACAATAATAGCAATAGATAATATTATAGCATTAGCTGGTAGTGGTGGAGTAATATCATTATCTGGTCATGTAAGTGGTAGTGGTACAAGTAATATAAATACAACTATAAACAATGGTGTAGTAACAAATACTATGTTAGCTGGAGGTATATCTAATGATAAATTAGATGTTATCAGTACAGCTGGTAAAATAAATAATTCAGCAACTACAGCTACTAATTCAAATACAGTAAATGCTATTGTATCTCGTAATGCTTCAGGTGATTTTAGTGCAAGAAATATAACAGCTACTAGTTTTCTTGGTAATGCTACTACAGCAAGTACAGCAACAATAGCTAATAGTGTACAATCATATTCTACAACAAGTATTATTAGGTTAGCTACACCAAGTAATTCATTATCACCAACAATTACAGTACCTGATGCTAGTTCTACTATGGCTATTACTAATGCAAGTCAAACATTTAGTGGAACACAAACATTTAGTAATCAGATTATAGGTAGTATTAGTGGTAGTGCATCATCAGTTACAAGTACACTTACTATATCAGCACCATTAACAGGAACAAGTTATAATGGTAGTTCATCTACAAGTATAGGAATATCTGCTGCAACAACTTTAGCTGCTGGTAGTATGTCAGCTGCTGATAAAACTAAACTTGATGGAATTGCAGCAGGAGCTACAGCAAATAATGGAACAGTTACTTCTGTTAGTGGAACTGGAACTGTAAGTGGATTAACTTTAACTGGAACTGTAACTAGTACTGGAAATCTTACTCTAGGTGGTACATTAGCAGTTACATCTTCTAACTTTGCATCTCAAACAGCTAATACTATTCTTGCTGCTCCATCTGGTGTTGCTGGAGTACCTACATTTAGAACACTTGTTTCAGCAGATATACCTACACTAAATCAAAATACTACTGGAACTGCTGCAACAATTACTGGAGTATATGGTGGAACAATTACTAGTTCTCAAGTTACAACAGGTTTAGGATTTACACCTTACAATGCTACTAATCCAAATAGTTATATTAATAGAACAGGTTTAAGTTTTGTTGCTGGGAGTGGAGCTTATGATAACACAACTGGAGTAATAACTATCCCTACTAATAATAATCAAATCACTAATGGAGCTGGATATATTACTTCTTCATCATTATCATCTTATTTGCCATTAACTGGTGGAATATTATCAGGTAATTTAAGATTATCAAGTAGCGTTGGGACACAATTAAATATTGATGCAAGTGATAATAATTTAGAAAGTAGAATTACTTTTTCAACTGGTGGAAGTGCAAGAAGCAAAATATATACCACATCAAGTGTTTCTTCAATGACATTTGAAAGTATTGCTCAAGCATCAGCAAAACGTGGCTTTAGATTTATTTCAAGTACAGAAACAAATCAATATTTAGGATTAGTTCAAGACCCTCAAGGAAATGTTGGAATTAAATCAGATGCAACGGGTGATAATCTTCACCCAAATACATTGTATGTCAACGGTACACTTGGAGTTACAGGTGTAACTACATTATCTAATCTTGCAAGCGGAACTACACAAATGGTTACAGCAAGTAGTACAGGTTTATTAAGTACTCAAGCTATTCCTACAGGAAATATAAGTGGTACAGGAACATTAAATTATTTAACAAGATTTACAGGCACTAATACAATTGAATCAAGTAGTTTAATAAATACTAGTTCTAGTTTATTTGTAAATCCAGAAACTCAATCATCTTTTGGTTGGAGTTTTATGACAAATACTTCTAATCCATTTATTGGAAATAATGTTAAAAATGGTAGTGCAAATGAAAGCTTACAAAGACAATCGTCTACAAGTTTATTTTTTCCTTCAGCAATTATATTTGGATATCAAAGAGTAAATAATAGTACAGGTGCTGTTTCTACAGGTGGTATAAATTTTATGACAACTGATGCAAATATAGAAGGTAATATAAATCCAATAACTTATTCAAGAATGTTTATAACTATAAATGGTAATATTGGAATAGGAACAATGCAACCATCTTATAAACTTGATATTAATGGTTCATTAGGTGTAACTGGAGCAACTACTCTATCTACTACTTCAGCTACACCTACAAGTTTACTTGGTAAAGATGGAAGTAATGTTGTAGGAACTGTTACAAGTGTTAATCAAACTGGTATTATTGGTAGAGGTTCTACAACTAATCAAACAACTAATTCAAGTGGTGAAATAACTATTGCTCATGGATTAGGTTGGACTCCAATAATGGCATTTGCAAATTTACCAGCATCAACAACTAATATTGTAAATGTTAAATCAGTTGATGCAACAAATATAGTTTTTATTATTAGAGATGCTGCAACAGGTAATCCTTTAAATAGTGGTTCAGTATCTAAAGTAGAATGGTTAGCAATTAAATAAACAAACATGAAGAATATATTTTATATCTTATTATTACTCCCTACAATTATCTTTGCACAATATCCAAATAATAGTGGGCATAAGATTACATTAGGAGAACAGACGACTGCCGATGGATTAATATATAGAGGTAGAGCATCCATTGACACAGTTACGGCAACAAGTAAAATTACACGGGCAAACAAACAAGATACAAGTGTTTATATATTACTTGATACAGTTACTAATTTACTATGGAATTATAAAACTATAAATGGTTGGGTACAAGCTGGAGGCTCAACCTTTGATACAACTACTTTAAACCTTGTTTCTCGCTTTGGTTTAAAATTAAATATTAGCGATACTACTTCAATGCTTACTAATTACTATCGTAGTGGAAGAGCATTGGGCACACCTTCAAGCGGTGTTTTAACCAATGCAACGGGGTTGCCATTGACAACGGGAGTAACGGGCACTTTGCCTGTGGCAAATGGGGGAACTAACTTAACAACTTTTGGCGCTGCAAATAGAATACCTTTTGCATCATCTGCAATGGCATTAACAACAAGTGATGATTTAACATTTGATGGTACTGTTTTAACGTTAAGAAAAAATTCAAGCGGAAGTTCTTTTGCAACTCTTCCTAATATAGCTGTTGAAAATACAAATTCATCTACAAATTCTTACTCATCAATAGTAGTTAAGGCAGGTAATAGTGCTGTTATGGGTGATATTTTAGCTGATGGTTATGGTAATATAATAACTGGAGGTGCTGTTTTATTTAGAACAGTCACAAATCATCCATTTGGTATTTTAACAAATAACACAGAAAGAATGCGCATAACAAGTACTGGAAACGTCGGAATTGGAACTACGAGTCCTGAAGGAAAATTAACAGTTCAAGGAATATCAGCACAACCATTAACAAGTGGCACAACTGCAAATTCTTTACTTCAATTAAAAGGTAGTTTGGGTAATGAACTTAATATTGGTTCAAATACCGCTGCTGGTGATTACGGTTCTTATATTCAGTCTTCTGATAATAATCTTGCAGTCCCATATAATTTATTTTTACAACCCAATGGTGGCAACGTTGGCATTGGAACTATGAGTCCAGCAGAATTATTTCAAGTAACAGGAGGTAGAATATATGCTAACGGTACAGGTACAAGTAGTGGACTTACTTGGAATAACTATAATATACATCAAGATGTAAACACGAATTTAATTTACAGAAATGGAACTACTGAGATATTTAGATTTGCAAACTCAGGCGCAGCTACATTTAGTAGTAGTGTGAAATCTACTCAATTTCAGTTAACTAATTCTTCAGGTCAATATTATTATTTTGATAATGCATCAGGAAATAATTTTATTGGATTAACAGCAACAAACACATTAGGTTTATATGTAGGAGGTAATTTGTCATTATCGGTCGCCTCCACAGGAGCAGCTACTTTTAGTAGCGGAATAGCAACTAATGGATATACAGCATCTTCTAGTTATGCCGCTTTATTTAATGGAAATGTTGGAATTGGAACTGCGAATCCAAGTGGTAAATTAGAAGTGAATGGAGGAGTAGTTAACGGAACCTCGTTTGGTGTTAATAAGGTTTTGAAATTATCTAACACGTCTGTGACTAATGGCAGCAGAATTGGTATTGCCTTTTCTAATAACGAAAACGTTGGTTCTTCTTTAGCGTTTTTAGAAGCTGTTGCGTATAGCCAAAGTATTGGAGCAACATCTTTGCAGTTTAGTGTTTATGATGGGACTAGTTGGTGGGGAGACATGATGACTTTGAAAGCGGGCAATGTTGGCATTGGAACTACAAGTCCAGTTGCACCTTTACATATTGCATTTAACTTAGCCAAAACGGTTCTTGGAGATTCTCGTAGATTAATTTTAGATGACTTACGTGGTGGACTAAACGAGCGGACAGAAATAGGTATGGGTTATATAGGAGCATATCAACCAGCAATAATAGGATACATTACAACCGATAACACTGGATCAACATTAGGAGATATATATTTTGCAACCCGTAGTGTAAATACTAACACAGCACCAACAGAAAGAATGCGAATTACAAGTGCTGGTGCTTTACTAATAGGAACTACTACTAGTACAGGAGTTACTACAGGTAGTTCTGTAAATGTAGGTATTACACTTGGTGCAGGTGTAATTTCATCTCAAGTTAACAATAACTCAAACCAATATTGGTCAAAAGCTGCAGGTTATACTTCACCAGATTATACTGCTCACTATGTAAATGGTGGTTATGTTGGCGGTATTAGCACAAATGGTTCAACAACTAACTATGCAGTAGCATCTGATTATAGACTAAAAGACGATTTTAAAGATTTTAATGGTCTTGATTTAGTAAGCAAAATTAAAACATACGATTACGAATACAAATCAGATAAAAGTCGTTCTTATGGTGTTATTGCTCACGAATTACAATCAGTAATTAGTTATGCAGTTACAGGAATTAAAGATGGAGAAAGGATGCAAGGTGTTGATTATTCTAAAATAGTACCCGTTCTTGTTAAAGCAATCCAAGAACAACAATCTCAAATTGATATACTAAAACAAGAAATTATAAATCTTAAAAATAAATAAATATGAAGAACCTATTAATGTTGTTATTACTAACAACCACATTATCTGCACAAACAGTTTTATCAGATACAGTATATCTTGAGAAGATTGGTAATATATATTATATTACAACTACAGTAACGTATGACAATTTAACTCAAACTTCTAATAAACAATTATTAGGAGATTCAGCAACTGCTGTACCAGCACTATTAAACTATGCTGACTTTCAAGTTAATGATGCAACTTATTTAGTTAGACAATTAATTAATACTGAAAAGACTAGAAAAAGACTTAACTACTACAATAACTTACATCAACAGTTAACTAATAAATCTCTTTACACTTCTAGTGCTAAAAGAGATTCATTTCAACTATCAGGTGACTGGGTATTAACTATTAATGGTGATGCTACTAATGGTGAGATTAAATTTAATACTAATGAAAGACTTATATTTAATCCTAGTAATAATAAAGCATATCTTATTACACAAAATCTATTATTAGCTACAGTTAACAATTATATTAGTTTTACATTTAATGATGTTAAATACGAACTATATAAAATAGCTGACAATAAGTATTTCTCAGTAGATAGTAGTGTAAAACTTATTAAGAAATAATAAACTATTATTCAATTAATTATACTATATTTGTAACTAAAAAACTAAAATTATGTTATTACTATTAAGATGGATAATTATAATGGCATTCCTAATGCTATCAATAATTACTAATGCACAAAAGCAAGTTGTGAAAGACACTATTTATGTAACAAAGAATTCTAATAATGGAACTTACTTTGTTACAAGAATTACTAATTACTCTGATGAATCATCTAATGTAACTAAAGATGTTATTGGAGATAGTACTGTTACTGCAAATACATTCATGACACAGATTGAACAAGAATCAAACAAGTTATCACAAGCAGCTATTCCTATTATACTAAAGAATACTTCAGATAATGCTATGGCTTTGTATGCTAGTATGTTTGAGAAAGTTACTGGTAAAACAATATGGAATGAATCAAATACTAAGTATGGAAACAAACTTGTAGGAAATTGGGTTATAGTTATAGATGAAAAGATAACTCCAGGAGTTGTTACAATGAATACTAATTCATTACTATTCACTCCTAATAAAGATAAAGAATATACAGTAAAAGATAATGTAATATTAGCTACACTAGAAAATCAATTGTTTGTTGTTATTGGTGATAAACAATATGATTTATTTAAAGTAACTGAAAATGCTTATACTACATTAAATAGAAATATAACATTGATAAAACAATAAAGAACAGGTTTGTTGCAGAAGAATCGCTACCTTAGGCTGAACCATCGGGAGAAGAAGGTGAATCTTCTCCCACATTTTAAAACTAAAAGTTATGAAATCATTATCATCAGTTTTTAATTATATGAGTAGTGTTGTTAGATATGCAGAATCTGATGATGACCAATTACTATCGTGGGCATTACAAGCATGGAATCTATTAAACTATCCTACACTACAGAAAGTTAAAGACTTTGATATAGTAGAAATAACAAACTATAAAGCACAACTACCTACAACTAAAGATAAAATAATAGGAATAGAAGTAGCTAATGATTTAAATAAAACAATGTATGACTATTCAAGAAGTACATACTTTACAGGAAATAACTTACTAGAGTTTACAAAGGATACAACACTAATGCCTTATGTTCAAGAATATACAACTCCTGCTCAAACTGTTACATGGACTAAAACAAATTTGTTACAAGCTGGTAGTACAACTCTTGTATATTTTAATGGACAATTATCTCCTGATAGTGCAACTTATTATACTATTAATAGTATCAACAGGACTCTTACTGTTGCTAATGACTATTATAACGTTTTACTTCCTTCAACACTTACTATTGTTTCTTTCCAATCTACTCTAGTTGCTCCAGGTGATACTGCAACATCTAGTACAGGATTAATGTATGATAATCCATTAGGAATACAAACTACTTATACTAATAATGAATATATATCTAATCAGAAAGTTAATATACTTACTAATCAAACAATAGATTATTTATGTAAAGAATGTGAACCAGCTGTACAAATAACTGGAAACATAGGAACATTTAATTTTGATACAGGTACTATATTAGTAGAGTACTATACTCCATTAAAAGATGCTAGTGGTGAATATCTTATTCCTTCAGAACCTGAAGTTATATGGCATTACTTAGCTAAATATATAGAAGAAAAACATTGGTATGAAAGAGGTTTAATGGGTGAAGCTAATGCTTATCAATTATACCAAGCAATAAAAATGGAACGTAGTAATCTACACAATGATGTAAAGCGGAAGCTGACTATGATGACGATGAACATTAAAGACCAACTTAATATGGTATATGGACCAACTAGATTCCTAAAGATGGCTACACTGATTCATCGTAAATTCTCAAGAAGATACGAAGGAAATAAAATATCATAAGCAATGAAAGCACAAACATCAAAAGAAATTGTACGTTATAACGTAGAAAAATTTGTAACAGAAGATTACTGGGTAGGAGTAGGTTTTACACTATTGAGTTGGATAAGTAGCTTTATAATGTCAGTAGCTATGTTTCTATCATTCACACTAATTATAGTATTAGTAGATTTATATACTGGAAGATTGGCAGCTAAACATAGAGGTGAAGCTATACAATCACATAAGTATCGTAATACTGTGAGAAAGTTTATACTATATATGGTAGGTATTTTAATAAGTGAATTGTTTGTTAGAACTTTTTTGTTGCCTATACCGTTAACGTATATGGTTGCTGGAGTTATTGCATTAACTGAAATAAAGAGTATCTTTGAGAATATAGAAACTGTAACAGGTGTAAACCTATGGGGTTATGTAGGTGACAAGTTAACAAGATTAATACTAAGAAAATGAAATTAGAACTAGTAAGTAATAATACAGCAATAAGAATTACATCTACATTATTTAATCCTATATCAGGAGTTTATACTATTAGTGTTAATGATGGTACTCCTGTAGCTGTAGTTAATAATAGTGTTAATGCTGGTAGTTATTATGACTATACTATTACTCTAGCAGAAGGAGTTCATTCTGTAGTATTAAAAAGAGTATTAAATAGTGTTACAACATTAGATAAAGGATGTATATTTAAGAATATTGAAACTGGTTGCAAGGTTGCTAAACAACTTGCATCAGGATATAATCAACAGTTAGCTACTACATATTTTGTATTAGTTACAGCTGCTGATAAATGTGTAGACTGTGACGACTTAAAAGTTTTATATAACTCAATGGATTATGGAGATTGCGAGTTTTGTTAAAAACCTAGCAGATACACATCGATATGGAATTGATTGTGTTATTGATACAGATAATCTATTAGCATTAGCATTATCTAATATGCCTATTGCATGTAGAGAACCAATGGATTCATGTAATGATATTACTAATACAAGTACTGTTACTACTATAACTTGTGAAGGTGGTGCAATAAATATTACAAGTGATATAGTTAATACATCACATGAAATAACTCAAACAAATTTATTTGGTAAAGGTGTTATAATAAATAATCCAGAACTAAAAGTAAATAAAAATTTTACAGCTAGTATAAAAGGTGTAGGTATAATATCTAAACCAAACCTATTAACAACATCAGGACAAACAACTGTTACAGATATAGATGGTAATACATATACTTTTGTAACTATAGATGGTTATGATTGGTTTACTACTAATTTAAAAACAACTACACTTAATAATGGTATTGCAATAACTCAACATACAACTCCAACAAATAGTCCTTATAATAGTGATAACACTCCTAATTTGTTTATTTGGTCAAGTATAGCTATTTACGATTCTCCTTATTATAGTTGGTATAATAATGATAGCGCTAATAAAAATATTAGAGGTGCATTATATAGTCCAAACACATCAATGAATCCTAATATATGTCCTACAGGATGGAGAGTACCTACATTTGACGAATTAACTAATATGATTAATAGTAATAATTCACGTATAAGAAGTACATCATATTGGAGTACTACACCTAATGTACCTACTCCTAATGGATTTAATTTAATACCTAATGGTTATAAAGTAGCATATAAATATTATGCTAGTGGTGTTGTAACAGATTACAATGCAAAATATTTTGATTTAAATAACGTAGCATCATTATGGACTTTAAATAATAAAGTAGTACAATTAGATAATAATGGTATAATACCAATAAGATTTAATGTTAATGAACCAACTACTAGTTCAACAGGAGCTCCTGTTCCTCAAGTTATAACTAATAATACTACACAAAATGGTAGAGGAATATTTAATACATCTACTCCTCCACTATTTATTGAATCTTATATTCCAACAGGTAACTGTATTAGATGTATGAGAAAAAAATAATTAACAATTAAAAAATAAAACAATGGCTGCTTTTTCAAATTATTTAGAAAATCAAATAGCAAGTTGGTTAAATGGAACAACAATGCCTGCTGCTCCTACTACATTATATGTTGCATTATTTAGTGCAGATCCTACTGATGCTCTTACTGGTAGTGGTAGTGAATTAACAACTCTTATAACAGGAAATGCTAATAGAGTTGCTGTAGCAAATAATGCTTGGACAAAAATAACAGCAACAGGAGTATTAGATGCTTCAATAAAAAATACCAATGATATAGTTATTACTAGTAGTTCTCTTAGTAGTACTACTTTAAACGCTTCTCATTTTGGTGTATTTAGTAATTCAACAGGAGGTGAATTATTATTTCATGGATCATTAGCTAATACTATACCTATTGCTTTGAATGACGCTGTTAAATTTGCTGCTACTACTATAACACTAACTATTCAATAATGAAGTATACTGTCAATAGAAGTTATAAGATTACTTTTACAAAGTCATCAGGATTTACATATACAGTAACATCTAGTAAAGCTAGTGTTACTGCTATATCTAATCCTAGTGGTTTTGTAGTTGGTAATACTAAAGTTATCAATGTTAGAATAGAATTAGGTACTTTAGATGCTTATAATAACAATGTTATTACTGTAACTGCTATTGACAAAGCAACAGGTTGTACTATAGTACAAACAGATAATTTAACTAAGTTAAGTCCTTGCTTACAAGTAAAAGTTAATATAGCTGATACTAGTAATAGTTTAACATATAAAGCTACTGTTACTGGAGGCAACAATCCTTATACTTATAAATGGAGTTTTAATAATACTAATTTTGAAGCTATAGGAAATACTACAAGTGATACATTAAATCTTAGAAATATAATAGATGTTACACCATTTAGTGTAGGTGTTGAAGTTACAGATGCTAATGGATGTAAGGCAACAAGAACTGTAAGTTATTCATTATCATGTAAACCAGCAATACTTAATATTACTGCTACAAATACTTGTACAAATATTGAAGGAATAGTATATAATAAATATACAATAACACTTACAAATACAAATACTGGTTGTGGAGATTTAGTTCAGGAATTAATACCTTTAGATAGTTCTTTTATTAATAAGATAAATTCATTAGGTAATAATAAGTATGAATTAGTTATTGATAGAAGTTTTCCAAATAATATTAAACAATTTTATGTAAAGAATAGTCTTGGTTATAAGAGTAATGATTTTGGAGTATATTTTAATAAGGCAATAGATTGTACAAAGAAAATTGATTGTGTTACAACTATAGCTAATAATAATACTATAACATTAGGTTCTACATATAAAGAAACTAATACAGAAATAAATGTAATAGGTGATGATGTTGATTATACTACATTTAAATTCATAGCTGTAAGTCCTCAAAAACTAACATCTAATACAGAATTAAATACTGAATTAGGTACAGCAATATATAATCCTGCAACTAGAATAATACAACATATCTTTACTAATACTGGAGTAAGAAATGATGTAGTTATTAATTGGTCAATATCAGATAAATGTGGAAATATTATAACAAAAACATTAACAATAAAAACTAAACTTGTAATAGTACCTAATGTAAGTAGTAAACAAAATAAAATTATAAAAGGTAAAACAGCTACTATAAATATAGATGGTGTAGATAGTTTAAGTATAGTAAAGAATCCAACAAGTGGTTCTTCAACTGCATCTAATAATATATTAACTTATAATTCTAATGATATAGGAACTTATAGTTTTGATGTTATACCATCTAATGAAACTGTTACAGGTAATCTATTTAATGTAAGTTATGAAGTTGTATCTTCAGGAATTGCTAATGATTTAGATTTTTGTGATTTAGGATTAATTAATTTATCAAGTTATTTAACTGGAGCAAGTAGTGGAGGAAATTGGTATAAAGTAAACAATACTGTACCAATATCTCAATCTAATCAAGTAGATTTTTCAACACAACCTATTGGTACATATCAATTTCAATATGTAGTTACTGCTGGAAATGATATAGATACAACAACAGTTACATTTAATAAATATAAGTTTGATGTTAAAACAATAAGAGTAATTCCTGCTCAATCAGGAGCTTATAAAGTTACAATAGAACATGAAGGATTATTAATTAATGATATAAGAAGTTCAGTTTATATTCTTAATGGTGTTATAACCACTATAAATTTAGATACTGAAGAATCAGCTACATCATTTAGTTTTACAATCATTACTCCTGACGTAATAAGAAATCTTACATATTCAATTACTACTGTATGTGGAATTAAATCTATAAGTTATACAAGACCTGATGTAATGGTTTCAACTTATAATATAACAGCTAAAAGCATAGTTACAGCAACATTAACTAAACAAGCTATAAAATTAGTATCTGCTAGTGTAATAGGTAAAGGTATATTTTTAACTAATCCTGTATTAACTAAAGGAAATCAAGTAGTATGTACTTCAGGAATGGATGTAGTATTTGTATTAGATTATACTTCTAGTATGGGTGGTGTAATTAATAACATTAAAGCAAACATAGTTACAATAAAAGATACTATTATTTCAGAATCAAATAATGATTATAGATTAGGTCTTGTAATATTTGATGAAGATACTACTTTACCTTCTTATAATAGTTTAGCAGCTTATACATCTTTACCAAGTGGTCAAAAAATTGTAGAATCGGGTACTAGTGTTGCTAATGGAGCTACTGTATATCAATATATTACAGCAATGGAAACAATGAGTGCTAATAATGGAGATACTTTTACTACTCAATTAAATAAATTAAATACTGGTAATATGCCTTTAGGTTCTGGAGTTGGTCTTCCTGAACCAATGGATAGAGCATTATATCATATAGCAAAAACAACTAGTCCTATAACAAATTCTTTTAGAAATAATGTAGCTAAATTAGTTATATTAATTACAGACAATTTACCTAGTGGAAATGATGATGGTAATACTTCAGCTGATTTAAATTATATTAATAATACATTAACTCCTTTATTTGTAGATAGTAGTTTAAAATTATTATTATTATCAACAAGTAGTCAAACTCAATTAATGAATTTAGTAACAGCTTCTAATGGTGTATATGTAAATTCATTTAACGCAGGAGATGTTATAACAACTATACAGAATATTTGTATATAAAATTAAAAACAATGATAGAAAAATTAAATGATTTAACACATGATTGTATTTTAGAATTTAGTAAAGATATTAAAGCTTTTAACTTTCTACTAATAGCTGATGTACATTTTGATAGTATTAGTTGTGATAGAAAGTTATTAAAGAAACATCTTGATGAAGTTGTAGAGAGAAATGCTAAAGTATTAATCTTTGGTGATTTCTTTGATATCATGGGTGGTAAGTTTGATAAGAGAAGTAGTAAAGGAGATTTAAGACCTGAATACAATACATCTAATTACATAGATAATGTTGTAGATGATGCTATAGATTTCTTAACTCCATACAAAGAATATATAATGTTTATTAGTCCTGGAAATCATGAACTAAGTATTCTTAGATATCATGAAACTGATGTTACTAAAAGATTAGCTAAAGCGTTAGATGCTGAAGTTGGAACTTATGGTGGATGGATAAGAATGAGATATTCATTTGAAGGTTTAGGAAGTAGAGGTTCATATAAGATAGCTTATAATCATGGTTATGGTGGTGGTGGACCAGTTACTAAAGATGTAATACAAACTAGTAGAAAAGCTGTATATCTTCCTGATGCTGATATAGTTGTATCATCGCATTCACATGATAGATGGATATTTCCTATACCTAGAGAAAGATTTCTACAATCAGGAAAAATAGAACAAGATGAACAAACTCATGTAAAGTTAGGAAGTTATAAATATAGTTACGCTAAAGGAAATAGTTGGGAAAGACAAATGGGTCATCCACCAAAGAGTGACCCTGGAATATGGATGAGTATAACAATGAATCCGTATAGAAGAGTAAAAGTAAAATTTGAACTAGCTGAAAACTAAGATATGTTAAATCTAACAGGAAAAACAAATAGTAGTAAGTTAAATATTGAACAGTTAAATGTATTTAAGAGTATTAGTTATTATGATAATACACATACCTATTATAATAATGATACTGAACTATTTACAAGTGTAACATCATTAATTAAAAAATATCAACATGACTTTAATGAAGAATACTGGGCTAAGTATAAAGTACTTCAAAATCAAGGACTACAGATTAAAACTGATAAGAGCAATAATGTTCCTAAAGGATTTTACTTACTTGATTCCCAATTAGTTCACTATAAAGATTTAAATGTCGATATCAACACAATGGTCGAAAGCTGGAAAGCTGGTTCTGATACAAGTAAAACAAAAGGAACGAAATATCATAAGTATTTGGAGAATGCTTGGAACAACAAATATGACAACCATGACAGGGTTGAAGTTTTGGATAATATCATCAAAGTGCTATCATCCCAATACATACCCATAAAGTTAGAATGGGTAGTAGCAGATTTTGATAGTAGAATTGCTGGACAATTAGATGGATTCTTTTATGATATTAAAAATAACAAGTATGTTATACTAGATTATAAAACAGATAAAGAGATTAAATACTTTAATAGATTTGAAACCTTTATGCCACCATTAGAATTTTTAAGTGATTGTAATTACAATAAATATACACTACAATTAAATATGTATAAGCATTGTATAGAAAAATACTTAGACATTACTATTGAGAGTATGATTATAGTATGGATTAAACCTGATGGATTTGAATTAATTAATATTCCTGAATCACAGGATTTAGTAAAAATGATATTATGAAAATAGGTGAATTATTATCTACTATTCGTGTAACTATAAAAGAGATAACAGATGATAGTAAATATACTGATAGTTATTTATGGTCATTAATTGTACAAGCAAGAGCTACAGTATTAGGTAATAGTATTAAAGGTAAATCCTATATATCAAGTTGGTCTAGTAATAGATTCTGTGTAGATTTAGAATTAGTTAAAGCTGAAGATTGTGATTGTGTTACTGATACTACTTGTAAAGTGTTAAGAAGTAAGTATCAAATACCTAGACCTTTAATTGGTAGATATAGAGATGCTATGCAAGTTAAGTTATTAGATGGTAGACTATTAGGAATAATAGAACAATACCAATTAAAATCAGATTCACTAGACCCAATAAAAGGACAAGCATTAAGATACTCAATTATTAATCAATACTTATACTTATGGAGAAGTAAAACTTTAAAGTGTATTTATGTTGATGGTATATGGGAGAATATATTAGATTGGCAAGATATACAATCACAAGAAGATTGTAATGATATTTATGAATTAGAAAGTGGTATTGGACATAATGAAGTTACTGGAATCATGCAGATTATGGCTACATTATTACAATTACCATTAGCTAGAAAAGATGATGATAGCGATGACAGGAATCCAGAAATACGATAAGATATTTACAAATAGTGATGATAAAATGACACTATTACATTTCTATAAGGATTATCCTTATAAAAAAAGAAAGTGTGCTACTTGTTTACCTTATGTAACTATTGATGAAAACAGTAACCATGAATACGCTATAACATATACTGAATGGAAAAAGATTGTATTATCATATTTCAAACACATGCTATTATTTTTATTAAATGGTTATACATATTACTTTCATTCAGGAATGGGAGAATTAAAGCTAATAAAGAAAAAGATAAATAAAAAAAAAGTAGATATAGGTAGAACTATATTACATTTTATGAAGAGAAGTAATAAGACTAGAGCTGAAGCTATTGAAGAACTAAAGACTACAAAAGAACGTTTATATTACTTTAATCCTGAACTAGATGGTTACAAGTGGAAAGCTGCTTGGTTTAGAAAAGGATTTAATGTAAAGTATTTGAATCTATGGGGGTTTATGTTACAAAGACAGAGTGCTTATAAGTTTATTAATAACTATTTAAAAACTAATAAACAAGCATTATTTAAAATAGTAGAAAAGTGAGTGTAGAAACAAAGCCTAATAAGTTAACTAAAGGATTAGTATTAGATACTTTCCATACTGATGTAGATAACACAGTAGCTACTTATGCTTTGAACTCACAATTAGAAGACCAAGAAGGTAATCACTTTCACTATGGTTCTGAAGTTGGTACTACATATATAAAAGAAATACCTACTAATCATGTTGTTATTGGACATATCAACATGGAAAGAAATGAAACTGTATTATTTACTACAGATGGAAATAATAGTACTATAGGAATATTATCAAGAAATAATGATATGTCTTATCATTATGAAATAAAAGTAGATGATACTAATCAAGAAACTAAATTAGGATTTAAGAAAGATATATATATTCGTGGAAGTTATAGATTACTAAATGGTTGTGATAAAATAATATATTTTGTAGATGGTATTAATAAAGATAGAAGAATTAATCTTAGTCAATTAAAGAATTACAAGTTATCAAATACTGAATGGAATATAGATGAATTTGATTTACAAAGACAAATCTATGTCAACGCTCCTAATGCTTCTGTAGTAAATACAGGAGCTTTACCTGTTGGTAGTTATGCTGTTGTAATCAGAATCTATGATGAAAACTTACAACTTATAACTCAATCAGATATTAGTAATCAAATAGTATTAAGTGGTAAACAGTTAGTAAGAAAAGAAGCTGTAACTATATTAATTCCAGGAGTTATTAATCCAGTATTACTAAATACTGATTCATCAACTGGAGCATTAAATGGTGAGATATTTGAAGAAATAGATGGTGGTGTAATATCATCAAAGAAAGGAATTAAAGTTACAGTTACTTCATTACCTGAAGATTATCCCTATGCTAAAATAGTTGTTATTGCATCTAATGTAAGTAATGATAAATCAGCATTTGAATTACCAGCATTATTATCTACTAACGGAATAGATTATACTATAACATCATTAGATGGTGCTAGTAGAGTAGATTTAGATTCTGTATATGTTGACCCTGTTATCTATGATACTTCACAACATATAGAAATAGTAGATAAAAGATTAATTAGAGCTAATGTTAAAACTAGATACTATGACTACAGTAACTTTCAAAGTTATGCTAATAGTGTAGAACTTAAATGGGTATCAAAACTTTATGTAGAAAATGAATCATCATTTCAATCTGATGAGATATATGCTTTTGGTATTCAATATCAAATGGTTGATAGTAGTTTTAGTCCTGTATTTCATATTCCTGGAAGAGCAGCTACTCAAGATGATAGAACATTAGTAACATTAACTCCACAAGAAACAGATGCTATTGGAACAGGATTACAGAAATGGCAAGTATATTCTACAGCATCTAGTGATGGAACTCTAGGATATTATGAATCTCAAGAAACATATCCATTAACTAAGAAGTGTGATAATCAATATGTATTTGGTGATTTAGCTAATACTCCAGTAAGATACCATAGAATGCCAATGAAGAATATGATTGGTATGCAGAATGCTATTGGTATTAATGTTAATCCTAAAGCATTTCCACCTAATACTATAGGTTGGAGAGTAATGGTTGTTGAAAGAGATAGTATTAATAGAACTGTAAATGATTCAGGAATTATTACTGGAGTACAAGAATCACTATATAAAGAACAACGTACTATAGATTATGCTGTATATGGTATAGCTAGTAAAGTAAATGCTAGACCTGATGCTTTAATTAATAAGAAACCATTCTATCCATCATTAACTAATAGTATTAGTAATACAGTATATGCTACATTATGTGTTAAAGAATTAGCTGGTGAAGGAATTAGAACTGATTACATTAGTATTCCTTGTATATTTGATTTAGATGGTATTGATACTCCTACAGTTTGGTATAATGAAGCTATTGAAGATGCTGAAAAAGCTATCATTCTTCCTAGTAAATCAGGAACAGCTAAAGGTAATTTATTTCAGAAAGTTAAGAATGAGTTTTTAAGGATATATGTATATCCTGTACTACATGCTGTTACTACATTATTTAATAGAAATTATAATTATTCTAACACAAGTAATAATCCTATTTATCAAACAGTTGCAGATACTTATTACGTTAAGAGTTATAGTAAATATGAATCAACTGATGGTAAAGTTTATGCTAATCAATTTCAATCTAATGATGTAAGTTTTGTAAAACTTAAATATCCACTTAACGCTTTAGATATAAAATCAAAGAATACAGAACAACAACTAGGATATGTATTAAAGAAACAAGCTACAAGACCTTATGCTTCTATTAATAGTTTACAATACAAGGCATTAACTCCTACTATAAATACAGATACAGATACTGTAGATTATTATAGTGGAGATATTTATATTAGTAGGTTTAGACTTACTACATTCTTTTTAGAAGATAGAGATGAAAGTGCTTCAACAGCTTTAACAGTAGGATTAACAATATTATCAGGAATAGGTGGAGCTTTAGTTTCTGCTGGTAGAGATAGAGAATTATACACTGTAGAATATACAGAAGTATTATTAGAATCTGATTATAATCTTAACTACAGAGTTAGAGGTACTAAACAGAATGAAGTATTTAATGGATTTAACTTAGTTGCAGTAAAAAAGAAATCATACTTTCAAGGATTAGCTAACTATTTCTTTGATAAGATAGGTGAACTAGATGAGGGAGATAGAGTATCTACAAAAGATGATAGATTGGTTAGATATGGAATAAATGAAACAAAAGAATACTACGCATATAATAAAGACTTAAATAGATTGTTTATGGGAAAAACTTATTTCCCATTACCAGCTAACTGGAATTACTGTGAAGATTGTTCTGCTAGATTTCCTAATAGAATAATATGGTCTGCTGCATCATTTAGTGAAGATAAATCAGACTTCTTTCAAACATACTTAGCTAATAACTTTACATCAGTAGGTACATCACCTATTACTGCATTAAACTATAGTAGTGGAAGATTATTAGTTCGTAGTACAAAGAGTATGTTTGTAATGGCTCCAAATCCACAAGAGATTAATACAGATGTAAGTACATTATATATAGGTACTGGAGATTTCTTATCTATACCACCACAAGAAATTAGAAAGATAGATTATGGTTTTGCAGGAGGTAGAGGAACTAAAGATTTTATTGCTACTGAATATGGATTTGTATCTGTTGATGATAGAACTGGACAAGTATATTTATTTGGTGAAGGAATGCAAGAATTAACAGATATTAATTCAGGATGTAATCAATGGTTTAAAGAATATCTACCAACAATAAATGGACATATATTATTAGGTTATGACCCACAGTTTAAAAGACTAATGGTTTATAAAAGAGATGAGTTTGATAAAACAGAGAATAAATCATTTGTTATAAGTTATAGTTTTAACTATCAAACATGGATTAGCTTTCATAGTTATCATCCTAAGTATTTCTTTAATAGTTTTGATACTTTATTTAGTACTATAAATAGTAAGTTGTACTCACACGATAGTAGAATATATAATGAGTTCTATGGTGTATTTAAAGATAGTATATTTGAGTATGTTATTAATGCTCCTACTACAGTAGACTTAGATAGTATTGATTACTATGCTGTAACACTAGAATGGAATAATGATACTAAGACTTGGAAGAATGTAAATTATCCTACGTTTGATAGGTTTATGGTATATACTAAACAACAGTCAACTGGATTACAAGAATTAATTCCTAAATCAGATTATAATATTGATTGGAATAATACTAAGAAAACAGTAAGCAATAGAGAAAGAAACTATAGAATTAGTGCTATTAGAGATTTAGCTACAGCTAGTCCTGTAATGAGTAAAGCATGGAATGACATTCAAACTAGTTATCCTATTGATGCTGTTGCAACTAACGTTAACTATAATGCATCACAATGGAATCAAATATCCATAAAAGATAAGTATTTTTATGTAAGATTCTTTTTCAATGGAAAAGGAACTCGTATAATACTTGATATAATGAAATCTAAACAACAGCTAAGTATATCATAATGAAGAATATAGCACCAGGTTTATCTTTAAAGAAATATAAAGGTAACAAACATGAACAAGGAGGAATAATGGTTAACGCTTTAGGCAACAAGACTAAAGACATTAATAAAGCTGTAGCTGAAGTTGAAGGTGGAGAATACAACTATAGATATGATCCTACTAATCCTAACAATAACTATATACTATCAGCCCAATTAGTAGAACCAGCTAAAAAAGCTAAACAAGCTGATAGATTTAAAAACAATGATAGAATAAGTTATAATACAAGAAATAATCTACTTAACAAATCAGTTAAGTTAAATGAAGTATTAAAAGCTCAACAAGAGCAATCACAGATGCAAATGCAACAAGCAGCATTAGGTGGAATGTTAAAAAGATATGATCCAGGTGGATTACTTCCTACATCAAACAGAGCAGTATCAACTCCAGAAAATGAGTTAACTAATGTTCCTATGCAACCTATTGCTCCATTACTATCAGGTTCACAAAAGTTTAATTTACCAACTAAAATTCAATCTGTAAATCCTAAAGTAACTTCTGATACTAAAGCATTAGATGTAAGTAAAGAAATGCAACAAGCACAAACTGCTGCTAGTAAACAAAAAGTTAAAGGTGTTACTTCAGGACTAAGTGGTATTGCTAGTGCATTTGGTCCAATTGGACAAGGAGTTGGTGCTGCTATGCAATTAGCGCCTTACGCTATTGATTTAGGAAAAGCTATGTTTGATAAAACAGCTGTACAAGATTTACAAACTCAAGGAAGTGCTATGAGATTACCAAATACAAAATATGCTAAACATGGTGGTAAACTAAATGTTACACCATTACCTAAATTTAAAAATGGAGGTCTTAAAATAGATAAGAAATCATTAGCTGGTGATAAAAGTTATTTAGATAAAAAGTTTACTACTCCAAGTTACATGGATTATTCTCAAGAACAAGTTGATAAAATAAGTAGAACTAATGCTGGAGTAACTGATAAAATGTATAGGTCTTTAAGTAAATTTTTTAATACTCCTGCAGATTTTGATCCATACTTTAAATCTAATTCTTTAAATGTTAAACCTAATTCTTTAAATTTTACATCTCCAGTAAAAAGTAATACACAATCTTCAACACCTATTATTTCTAATCCTTTAGTAGTTACAAATACAGGTATTCAACCTAACTTAAATATTATTCCTACAAATACTCAAAATTCTGTTTTAGCTTCAAATAAAAATCCATCTATTAGTGAATTATCAGGTGTTCCATTACAAATACAACAATCTTCAGGATTAGTAGATTTTGCTGGAAGAACTACATATCCTAATACTGCAAAGTTTAATCAAGATAATCTTGAAAGAATGAAAGAGTATGATACTTTAGGACTATCTAATGCTTTAAAAAGTTTTTATTCTAATCAAGGATTAACTCCTGGTGGAACTAATGCTCAAAAATCTTTAGATGTAGTAGAACCTACTAAACAAAAAGATAAGTTATCAGAAATGTTAAAGAGTGGATTAATGTTAAAAGGTTCTGCAATGGCTGGTTCACTATTTAGTGCATTACAACCAGCACAAAAAGAAACACTAAGACTTCCTGATTTTGGTAGAGCTGATGATGCAATGAGTAGAGCTACAGGATTTTCAATGAATCCAGCATTAAATGAAGTTGAACAAGCTAGAGGTAAATCTCAAGAAGCTATAAGAAATATGGCTACTACTGCTGGACAATATACTTCTAATATGCAATCAGTAAATCAAAGAGCTGGACAACAATCAGCAGGATTAAGAGTACAAGAACAACAAATAATGAATCAACTAGCTGGACAAAAAGCTGGATATGAAACACAAAAGGCATCAGCAATACAACAAGAGTTAGCTAGATTTGATGAAAATACATTAATGAATAAAGCTGCTACACAAGATGCTAGAGTTGCATTTGTAGAGAATATAAATAATCTTGGAACAGAGATTATGAAACAAGGTAATGAACAAGATATAGCTAGTGAGCAAGATAAGTTAGCTGTACAAAATGCTAAACTTAAAATCATTCAATCAGCATTTGAGAATCCTGATGTAATATCAGGAGCTAATTTAGAAAGTATATTAAAGATGATTCAAGAAGGTGACTATACAAATATACCAAAACTATTTGGACAACCATCTGATACTAGAAGAACAATAAAAGCAGAAGCAGATAGACAAGCAAGAGAAGCTGCATCTAAAAAATAATAAACAATGGCTATAAGTAGATTTAGAAAAACGTTTGCAAAATTAGACCCTACACTATATGTGCCAGAGAAGAGAAATCTTGTTCCTGATATAACTCCTTTAACTAATATTGCTACTGGAATGCAATCTTTATTTGATGATGTATCAATAATACAACCTCCAGCACACTTAAATAATGATGCTCAAGATGTACAAAGTAAATACTTGAATCCAATAAAAGAAGCTAAAGATAAAGCTGTAGAAACCTTTAGAACTAATAATTCTTTAGAAGGAGTAAAAGCATTAAGAGATATAAAAGCTTTTATGATTGAATCTAATCAACCTGGAGGTGTAGCTTATAATTTTAAAGCTAATGCTGAAGCATCATCTAAATGGAATGAAGATTTAAAATCAAGATTAGCTAAAGGTGATATAACTCAAGATATTTATAATAGTTATATAACTTCTGCAAGTAAATTTAAATCTTACAATGATGATGGAGAATATAATACATTTCAAGGTGGACAACCAGCTTCTTATGTTGATTTAAAAAAGATGTCAGATGATATAGCTGGTAAATATAAAGCTGATAAAAATTATACATTTCAATCTAATGGTATTTATACACATAAAATAACTAATGAAATTGTAGATTTACAAACAGTATTTAATGGTACAATGCAATCTATAATGTCTGATAGTAAAGCTGTTGCTTATTTTCAAGATTTACAACGTGTATATGGTACTGAAAAAGCTATGAAGATGGTAAATGATATAGTTTACAGTTCTGCTGATGCAGCTGCACATGTTGATACTGATATATCACTATTTAAAACTGACCAACTTCAATTACATAGACTTAAGAATGCAATAGATAGAGAAGATGAAAAACAAGCTGCTCTTGATAGAGGAATACTTATTAATGTACCACTTAAAGATGAAGGTAATGTTGCTCTCAAACTAACTACAGGAATAACTGTTGATGATGAAATGAAAGTAGATAATGGAAATGTGTTAAATGGATTTTATAGAGATAGTGAAGGTAATATATATCAAAGACAAACTAATGGTCAATATCAATCATTAACTGGTAAAACTAAAGGTGGTAAATCAGTAAAAAGTACAACACTTGTTCCTACAGTTTATAGTGAATCTTCAATAGGATTAGCAAAAACACAAAACAATAGTACAACTGTTACAGGAGAAGGATTAAAATCTATTAATTTAGCTAAGTTAGATTATACTAAAGATAAAAAAATAATAGATTTTCTTGATAAAGAACTACCAGGACTTAGAGGAATAGCTACTAATTTATCAAAAGAAAATAGTAAGATGTCTGTCAATGAATTAAATATGACAGCATTAAAAAGATTTAAATCTAATCAACAACCTTTACTTCAAGCTCAACAATTAATTACTCCTGATAATAAGAATGAAATAGATAAAACTTCAATATCTAATATAGCATCACAATTAAGTGGTATAGTTAACTTAGCTAATGTTTATAAAGTAGATAAAAAGAATACAAAAATAATACCTGATGATAAAGAAATAGCAGCTTTAGAAACAGGTTTAGAATCTTTAAGTTGGAAGAAAAATAATAAAGATGAAACTGAATATAAAATTATAGGAAAGTTTGATGAAAATAATATATTATATCCTAATACTTATGTAATAAAAGATAAAAAGGGAAATAAATATTTTATTGATACTGCAACTCCTGACCAAAAGAATAGAAGTATTCTTCATCAACCTATATTAAAAGCATTAGAACATCCTGGAAAAGCTATTAGATATGATTATGCTCCACCATTAGTTGGTGTTTCAATGCAAAATCTTAGTAATGGACAACAATCTGTTGGAATGAATATCATTCCTACAAGTAGTTATGATGGTAGTACTTTAGATAGTAATACTAAAGTAGGTAGTATATCTCTTATATCAGACCCTGTATTTAATGCTAATAATGAATTAGTAAGTACTAATTTAGTAATAAAGTTTACTGAAGGAATATTTAATCCTGAAACCAATAAATTTGATAAAGGACAAGAATATAAAGTGAGTGTTGCAAACAATAATCTTGAAGGATTAAAAGAAATTATAGGAATAAAATAAAAACAAACTATGTCTAATCAGTCTATAATAAACCCTGATAATAGTAAAAGTTACTTAAAAGGTGCTATTGATGTAACTAAATTAAAAGTTAATAACGAACCTAATTTATTACAAACTATTTTTGTTGGTAAAAGCAATAAGTATGATAGAAATCTTGCTGAAGCTGCTAATGACCCAATGGGTCAAAGAACAAGAGAACAAAATAGATTAATCAATCAACCTACAAGTGAAGCTTTTATTAATGCAGGAATACAAGCTGCATCAGAAATAGGTTTAGGAACATTAGAAGGTGCTGGATTTTTATTAGACATACCACAATGGGTTAATACTATAAAAGGAACTGAAAGAGAATTTGGTAATTGGTTTAGTGATAGTATAAATGAGTTAAAGAAAGAAGTAGCTGAAGATAATCCTATTTATGCAGCAGAAGGATATCATCCTACTAATGCTAAATGGTGGGCATCTATGATTCCATCTATTGCTACATCAGCATCATTAATGATACCATCAATGGGTGGTGCTAAACTTATGTCCACAGTTGGAAAATTATCATCAAAGTTAGCAAAAGGAATATCAGCTAATAGTAAATCAGCTAATCTATTAGCTAAAGGATTAGAAAAGAGTGGAGCAGCATTACAGAATTATACTGGAGTATCTGCTGCTGTATTTAGTAGAATGGCAGAAGGAACATTAGAAGCTACTGAAGCTGGTACTCAAGCATACCAAAAATATATGGAAGAAGGTATGTCAATGGAAGAAGCTACTGAAAAAGCTGGACAAGCATCAGCAGCTACATTTCTTGGTAACATGCCATTATTAGCATTAGACTTATTACAATACAATAGTATATTTAAACAGTTTGGTACTAGAGTTGGTATTCAAGCTGCTGAAAATGCTTTAGAATTAAGTACTAAATCTTTAGCTAGAAGAACATTACAAAAAGCATGGAAATCTGTAAAAGTTCCACTTGGTGAAGGTGCTGAAGAAGGTTTGCAATTTGGTGTTAAAGAAGAATCTATTAAGATGGCAGCAGATGGTATGCCTGATAATAGAATAGAAACAATAATGAAACAGTATTCTGATATAGCTAAAAATGTATTACCAGAGTATTTTAATAATGATGAGTTTCTTACATCAATAACATTAGGTGCTGTAGGTGGTAAAGTATTTGATGCTATTACTCCAGCTGTAAGAAGGTTGGCTAAGATGGATAATACTGTAGATGAAGATTTAAGAAGTGGTAAATTATTAGCACCGTATTATAAGACTAGAAAAGCATTTGTAGATTTACTTCAACAAGATGAAGTTAAAGCTAATGAAATGCTTGAAGCTGCAAGAACAGACCCTAAGTTAAAACTTAACGAAGTTAATTCATTTGATGAATTATTAAAAATATATAATGATTTAAAAGTTGACCCTTTAATTACAAAGAATGCTAATAGTGATTTAATAATTAAAGAAAGAATGAATGAAGCAATTTATTCTGATTTAAAAGAACAGTTAAAAGGAAAAAGTGTAACTATGCCTGAAGGTATAGATGAATTAGATTTAAAGATAGATGCACTAACTCAATTAGAGAGTTATGAAATGCAAACTCCTAGTAAGAATCTTAGAAATATACAAGAAATAAGAAAACGTAAAGCTACATATATAGCTGAAAAAACAAAGAATGAGATTGGTGGAACTAAAACAACTTATAAACCTAAAGAAGGATATAGCTGGGGTAGTAGAAGTCATAGAGCTGCAATAAATCATTATGCTAATATGGAGTTAGCAGATATAATGGCATCAATAGCAAGTTCTAAAGTAATAGCATACGAATCAGAAAATGGTTCTATGTATGCTGATATAGATAGAAAGATACAACAGAAATTAGAAAAGATAGAAGATTTAGAATTATTAAGAGGTAGTGAAGAATTTGATACAGATGAGAAGTATATAAACTTTTTATTAGAAGTAAAAGATAAAAATATTAGACCTGATTTAAAAGAAGAAGTTGATATCATATTAGATAATTTGTATAAAGAAAATATATATGATGAAACACATCCTATAAATAAATTAGCAATTACAACATCCCTTAATGCAGATGGCAAAACTCCTAATCAATTTTATTCTATATATGAAGCTAATAAAACTTCAGCAGATTTAACAAAAGAAGATACTACTAAACTTAGATTTAAAAACTTATTTTCTAACTCAACATCTGTTAATCAATTAGTAGCTGGAGATGAATTAAAATATAGTATTACACCTAAAATAGGTACTGTAGTAGAGTTTGATAAAAATGATTATGTATTATATAAACTAGAAGACAGTAAAGGATTTTTTATATCATTAAAAGACTCTGATACTTTTGAATTAGAAACAGCTAAGATAAAACCTACTGATATTACTACAACTTATAGAACAGTAAAAGACCCTGAAACAAATGAATCATTAATTATACTTCCAAATAAAGCTATTGTTGTTGGTGAAGGAACTGTAGTATATGATAGAAATAGTAACAATGTAGAAGATATTATTAGACATGATGTATTAGCAGAACTATCAAATCCTAAAATATTTAATATAGAAAGTAATAGAAGAAAAGAATTAGAGAAAGCTGATATTAAAATACCAGCAATAAAAACAATAGGTAGTGCTGTAAATCTTACACCATTTACATTAGGTAATAAAAATAAAGCTACTAGAAAAGAAGCTGCTAGAAAGTTAGGTCTTAAAGAAAGAGAATTAGTTAAGTTATCATACTACGAAGAAGGTTCTAAGACTTTACATTCTATTCCATTTATGTTAGTAAATGGAGAATTAATGGATACAAGTAATCAATTCTACGACCCTGAATTTGATAGAAGAGTATTTGTTAAAGCACAGAAATATGAAAGTCAAATAGATATAAACAATAAGATATACAATGAAATAAATGATAGGTATAATAATAAATATCTTGAATTGTTAGATGATGGTACACTTACTGTCAATCAAGCTATTGCATTACTTAATAACAAATCTCCAAATCTAGCATTACGTAAGAAAATAAATGAATTAGCAGCACTTAAATATAGAGTAAGAACTCCTAAAGATATAGCTGACATACTAGAAACTATATCTAATAAAGATGTTATTATTAGAAAGAGAGGACAAAAAAGTGCATATACTGATGGAGTTATTGCTGATGGAATGTATGAAATAAATGGAGACCCTCATTATTCAACAACAGCTTTAAGAGAAGGTGTTAGTAATAATAATTATCCAAAATCTACTGATACTAATAAAGATAAATTTACTAAACCTGGAAATACTATAGATAGTTTATCAAGAGAAATATTTGGAACTACAGAATTAAGTAGAACTAGTTTAATAAAAAAATATAAAGATTTATTTTCTGATGAAACAGTATTAAATGATGCTATTACTGTAATAGCTAAAAGAAAAGCTACTTTAGAAAAAGAAGGATTTACATTTATAAGTGAAGGAGTAATATTATTCTCAAAGCAAACAAAAAAGAATATAGCTGGAGAAACAGATTTAATTGCTTATGATAGATTAGGTAACATTCATATCATGGATGTTAAAACGTTTAGTTCAAAAACGTATGAAGATTTTAAAAAAGTACAAACAAAAGATTCATTATCAAAAAAAGATGGTTATCGTGTACAGTTATCTGCTTATGCTGATATGTTTGAAAAAAGAACTGGATTTAAAGTTTCAGGAATAAGTGTAATACCTTATATATTAGAACGTAGAGATGATGGTATTATTACAGGTATTAAAACAGAGTTAACTAGGTTAGTAAACATGCAAGTAATTTCTGATATAAATCCTCTTGAATATCATAGTAAAACTTATAATTCAGCATTTGAAGTATTAGAAGTTACAGAGAAAACTGAAGGTATTATTACTCCAAAGAATATTGAAAGAGTATTTAATGCTAGATTAGAGCATGTTAAAAAAGAATTACAAGAATCATTACAAACTAAGAAACTTAATATTACTAACTTTATTGTTTACTATAGAGATATTATTGAATTTTATAATGAAAATAAATCATTATTACCTAAAATAAAAAAAGTAGATATTGATAAACTAGTTAATTTATATAATAATCTACAACACGCATCAGGATTAGAAGGTATTAATGATAGTGTTATTGTAGGTAAAGATTTAGGTCTTCAAATAAAAGATGCTATTAATCTTGAAATGGGTACTGTACATCTACGTAACAATGATGATAGCTTTTTTACTATTGTAGATGATAAACTACATTATATAAAAAGACAATATATATTATCTAAGATAGCTACAGAGTTAGACCCTGCAAATGATTTATATGTTATAAAATCTGGTAGTAATTCTTATAGAGGTACATTAGAAAGTCTTGGAAAATTACAACAAACTTATACAGATATAAATGAAAATAATATATCAGCTGAACAACTATTAAGTGCTGAAGAATTAGGTTTTGAACTAATGACTGAAGAACAATTACTTCCTGGTGAAACGTATGGTTTTTATAGCATTCAAGAAATAAAAGATGGAGCATTAAAAGATATTCAATTTAATATTGCTGATGCTGGAAATGCTCAAGATAATGGTATGCCTATTGAAGATTTTATAGTAGCTAAAGCTGTTGATAATAATATTAAAGAATTGACATTAGATAAAGTAAAAGATAAAGTAAAAGATATAGAAGATAAAATAGAAAGTCTTAAAAGTCTTGATGGTGAATCATTAACTAAAGAAAAATTAGAATCTTATCTTGTTATTGGAGATGAAGCTAAACTATTAGATGATGCTGAAAGTCTTAAAAAATTCTATGAAGATAAATTAGAATATCTTGAAGGACAGAAATTATATTATGAACAAGAGTTATTTAAAGATGGTACAGAAGTAATACCTAAAGAAGTTATAGTAGAAAAACTTGATTACATTAATAGAGATATATCTTTATTTGAAAGAATAATTGCTAAATTAAAAGAGTTTATAGATGTAATAATAGATGCAATAACAAATAGAGAAAGACTTGGAAAAGCTGAAATTACATTAAAAGAAAAACAAAACATAAAAAGATATCTTCAAGAGTTATTAGATGAACTTACAGATGTTGAACAACCTGAAATAATTGATACAGATATTCAGGAGTTAAAAGATTTAGGTGTTGTAGTTAAAGGAAATAAACCTGTAAATCTTAAAAACAAAGGTAAATTTAGAAAGATAAAAAATAAGTATATTGGTAAGAAATTGTATATATCACAAGGTGTTGATATAGATAAATTTATAAAAGATGTAGATAATGATAATATAATTCATGTAACAAAAGAATTACCTATTTCTGATATTAATGATTTACTAGATAATGAACATCCTGATAAAATTATAATTGTATCTGACCCAAATATTTTACAAAAAGAAGGTTTAATTGATAATATTATTGCAATATCTAATCCTAAAGAAGATATTGTAAATAAAGATATTTATACAAAAGAAAATGGATTTATATATAATAGAATAGTAACTGGAAAAGATGAAGAGTTTGTTAGTAAAGTAGAGTTTATAAAATATGGTGATAGTTTATTAGATTTTATGACTGAAAGTGTAAAAGCTATTACTGAAGAAGATATAGCTGATGCTGAATTAAATTATTCATTTCAATACAGTGGATTAGTAGATACTGAAATAACTTATAATCCTTATAAAGATTTTACATTAGTTATGAGAGGTGATTATGTTCCTACTGAAGCATCAGATGAAGCTGTATATGGAAGTTTTTATCCTAGAATTGCAACTGATAATGATGAATTAAAGAATATTATTGATGATTTAATAAGTAGAGGTATTGAAACAATAGATGGTCAAACAATTACTCCAACTTACAGTCGTGAAATTTATGAAAGTTTATATAAAGATAAATCTAAAAAAGATTTATTTACAAAGAGTGCTGTAGTATTAGTTAACAAAACAGCTCAAGGTAAAATTAATATAGTATTAGCATACAAAGAAATAAATAATGGTATTCCTAATTACGTTCCAGTAGGATTAATGAATACATTAGAACAATCTTTATACGCTTATAGCACAACACCAGAAGATAAAAATAAACCAAGAGCGGCTAACAATATTATAATGTCTAATTTCATAAGAAATGAAATAGAAGCTTTAGTTACTCCATCAATGCCATTTGGAAAGTTAGTTGAATTAGATTATGATAAAATAAAGTTTACAGGAGCAAGAACTACAGGATTAAACAAAACACAAGATTCTGATTCTGTATCTAAAAGAATAAATACAGATGACCCTAATGTTTATGTAATTCAAAAAACAAATAGTGGTACTACTATATATGCTCATAATCCTACATCAGAAGAATATGAACTACTTGAATATTATAAAGAAATAATTAGTAAAGATGATAAAAAAGGATTTGGAGTATATTATAGAACTGAAGATAAATTAGGTAATACTGTAATTCTTCCAGCAACATTAAGAAAGTTTTATGAGGCATCAGACACGTATAAAAAAGGATTACAAAAATTAGTAGAACAACTTATTGTAGAAAAAAGTACTACTAGAGTATTACTTAATGGAGTTCGTTCAAATGAAGTTAAGTTACAAGAATTAATAAATGAGATAAAAAATAATTACGCTTATTTTGATGGAAATATTGATAATTTTAATAGTTATGATGAGTTTATTAGTGTAAATAATATTAATAATACAAACATGGTTATTAATTATGAAAAGTTAAAATTAACTAGTTATCGTAAAGAGTTAATGAATACTTATCTTACTACTAATATAGCTAAAGACCCTTATGTTAATACTCAATATATATTTGGTATAACTCCTGAAATATATAGCAGAGCAGAATTTGATGAAGCTATAGAAGAAGAACCATTAATAGCAGAAGGATTATTTTATGAAGAAAATGACAAAGTAAAGACTAATAGATTTTTAGTATTAAATGATGATGTTAGAAAGAGTATTAAACAACCATTAAATTATGAAACATATTATAGAAATGAAGTAGGTACTCCTCCACAGTATATTGGAGAAATAGAAAACTCTTTTAACACTCAATATGGTGTTACATATAGTGAGTCATTTAATGAATTTGTAAAAGCATTAGATAGTATAGATACTGAAGATGTTGCTAATGTATTAAGACATGTATTTAAGAATACTAAAAATAATTCTATAAAAAATTTATTAAAAGATTATACATCTGTTGAAGAATTAATTTTAGATTATCTTTCTAATCCTGAAAAAGATTTTACTAAACTAAAAAATTATATAGAAGGTCTTAAAAAAGAAATAAATACTAATAATAAATTAATAAAAGAGTTTTATAATAAATTAGATGATGCTTATTTCTTAGATAATGAACCTGAATTAGACCTAGTTACATTAGCTGCTGCAAGTAGAGCATTGTTATCATTAGCTATACAAGAAAAGAAGTTAGATTTTGCTGACCCTAATAAATTAATATCTATTATTAAAGGTTCAACAGAAAAGAATTTCTTTTTAAATGAATTAGTATTAATGTTATTAGAAAAAACTAATGCTGCTAATCTTACTAAAGTTGTAAAACTTATAAAAGCATTAAGACCTGATATACAAACTATAGAAATTACTAAACAAGGAGAGTTTGTGTTGGTAAAAAACGCCAGAATAAAACCTGATTCTGGAAAACTATATTCTATTATTCTTAAAGGATTAAAGAAATATGGATATGATGTTAATATAGAAAATGAATCCTATGTTCATGATGATTTAGATGACCTTCTTACAATAATAGAAGAAGAAAAGGATTCAAGAGAAGCATGGTCTATAGTTAAAACATTTCAGTTTCCTACTACTACATTAAATAAAAATACTAAAATATTATTACAATCTATTATTAGTGATGATAAAGATACATTAGGTTTAGACATAACTCTTAATTATTCACTTAATACTGCTTATGCTATTACTATAGATAAATTAGTTAACTCTAAAAATGTTGATGATTTAAAAAAGAAGATGTCAGAATATTCTCAAAGTATAGAGTATATTAAAAGACTTAAAAACTATATTGATAGTAGCATAAATCCTGATGAATTATATGGACAACTATATGTAGCTATTGGTAATAAGATTAGAGTTACTTATAAGACTGTTATAAAAGATAAAAATGAAACTGTATATCCTGTATTATCAAATAGACAATCACCAGAGAATATAATATCTACAATGCTTAATGAAGGTATTAAAACTAATACAGAATATACTAGTAGTGATATAATAGATTCATTAAATTTAAGTAGTAAAGAAAAAGCACAATTAAATAAAATAGAAGTATTTAACACTAAAATTAATGCGATACTAGATAGATATCGTATTGATTTAAAACTTTATAATGCTGTAAAAGATGATAAAGAATTTTATGATAAATATAAATCTACTAGAAGTGAATATACTTTTGATACAAGAAATTTTAATCTTGATAAAACAAAGAATCAAACTATAACTAAAAATCTTATTAAAGATTTAGTAAAGTATATACCAAAATCTAGTAATGCTGCACACATGACTGTAGAAAAAACTATGCAGTATCAAGATACTACTGGTAACTTTATTGGTTATGTACAGAATAATAGAAAAGAATATTTTAAGAATCTAAAACAAGACCCATTATATGAAACACTTCCTGCAATAGATAGAGATAATGATTTTGAAGTTGTTCAAGTTATTGGTTATGATGACCAATATAATGATAATGGAATACCTATTGGAAAACTAGATAATAAATTAACAGCAGAGATATTATTATCAATGCACAAAAAAGAAAATAGTTATCCAGTACCAGTACCAGGAGATTCAGGTAATATGGTATTTGTAAATAACATTGTACCTAATAATAAAGATTTTAATATAGATAAAGAGTTATACAATTTAATGTTATTTGAAAAGAATAGAATTGAATCTATAAAAGATAGAGATAGAGGTGTTAAAAGTTATGCAACTAATGGAAAAAACTATGTAATCTTTAAAGCTATAGATAAAATTCTTAAAGAAGGTAATAAAGAATTTAATGAGAGTGAAGTAGCAAAAGCATTTGATACATATTTTAATAGTAATGTTGAAGATTTTATAAAATATTTAAAGAATTTAGATATTTTAAAAGAAGATGGTTCATTTAAATCTAAACTACAAGGATTTAAAGGTAGAAAAACAGTACCTTCAGTTGGTACATTTAGTAGAGGAGGTGAAGCTGAATTAAAAAAGAAGAAAGCTGAAAAAGCAAGAATAGAAAACGAAAATATTGAAGAAACTAAAAAAGAATTAATTGATTTTTTAAAAAGATATACAGCATCTTATGTAAATATTACACTATTAACTATCAATGACCCATCATATTATCCTCGTATTGAAGAAGTATTTAAAAGAGCTAAACAAAATATATCTCCAGGTCAAGATATGAATATGATTGCTTCATATACTAATCCTAAAAATACATCAGATCGTGTTGTATTAAATAATGATACACCAATGCTTGTCACTATACTTAATGATGTAGATGATTTCTTTACAGATGACCCACAATATGAAGAAATTGCTAAAGCATTAAAAAGTATAAAGAAAGATAGAGTAATTAATGATTTTGATGATACTTCAGAAACTGATGGTCAAGCATATATAGACCCTATTGCTTATAGACAAAGAATGGTAGGTTTAGAAGAATGGACACATGATGACCAAGCTATAATGGATGACCTTATGGTTGGTAAATCAGTTGTAAGTTATAATGTAAGAAATAATAAAGTAAGTACAGATTCAAAATTCACAACTCTAAAACCATACTACTATTATAATGGTAGTGGTATTCTTAGAAATAATGATGGTTTAAGTTATTACAATGAACCAATACAAATAAAGGATTCAGAAATGCTGATAACTCCTTACTATGGATTAAAGAAACTTAAAAATAAAGATGGTAAATTTGTAGATAATCCTAACTATAATGGCTTCTTTAGAAATATATTAGAAGGTAAATTTGGTTATACATTTGATGATATTACACATACTGTAACATATAATGCTAAAAATAGAAAATCAGATTTAGTAGTATTTAATTCTGCTGTAAAAGAAGGATTACCTATAAAAGAAAAAACAGAAAATGCTAGTACAGAAATAGAAAGTAAAAATAAAAGTACTGCTTCATTATTATTTGGTTCAGGATTAGATTCTACTATTACTTTACCATTTAGATTCTGGAAGAAACAAAATGAAACACCTAAAGGACACTTTAGTAAAGAAAGTATTTATGGTACTCAGTTAATGAAACTTATAATGGCTGATATTCCTGATGGTGCTACATTTAAAATAGGTAATGAGATTTTAACTAAAGAACAAATTGAAAATAAATATAATGAGATATTAATTACTGATGTAGAAACATCTATTAGTGAATTAAAAAAGAAATATGGTGATGGTAAAAAGTTTATTGTAGAAAAGTTTGTTAAAGTACTTCAACAAGAAATGGAAGATGATACTATTAATATGCGAAAAGCATTAGAGTTTACTTTTGATGAGAATGGTAATATAACTACAAGTTTACCATTAGCACATCCATTTGTAACTAATAGAGTACAACCTAAAACTAATGCTATATTTAAAAATAATGTTACAGTAAGAAAGTTTCTTAAAGGTTTTAAAGCTGCCAACGCATCATCTTTTGGTTTTGAAAACAAACCTAAAATAGTATGGAATAAAGATAAATTTGGTATTCCAAATCCTGAATTAGGTATTGAACATTTTGAAGTTATTGCTCCAATTCATGATAAGAAAATTTATCAATTTGTAGATGAAGTATCAGGTATTATAGATATGGATGCTTTAAGAAGTACATATCCTGAATTACTAGAAGGATTGCTATATCGTATTCCTACTGAAGATAAGTATTCTATGTTTAAAGTTAAGATTATAGGATTCTTACCTAATGAAGATGGTGCTATTATTATGCCATCAATGGTTACTACATTGTCAGGTATGGATTTTGATATAGATAAAATGTTTGGATTCTTTAAATCAAAAGGATTAGATGAATTAGAATATTTTAATCAAGTGTATTTTAAAGAAAAGACTATAGCTAAAAATGCACTTATAAATAATATTCAAAAAGAACATGGTAAAAATCCTAATACATATTCTGATGAAGTAAAAAAAGAATATAATGATATAATTAAAGATTATAATGATATAGAAGCTAATGCACTTAAAAAAGGTACTAAAGCTAATGATGAACTTAAAGCATCTTTAAAAGAATATAATAAATCATTAGTATCTGATAATAATAAGTTAGATATAATGAGAGCTGTATTATCACATCCTACAACATTAAAATCACAACTTATTCCTGGAGGATTTAAAATGATAGAGGAAGAAGTATTGAATATGAGATATTATGATATGCTTGATGAGAATTTAGAGTTTGTAGATAAAAGTGTTACACCTGAAATATTTGCAGCTAAAAATACAGATAAAAAAGCATTATTAAATACTAATGCTAGAACATTTATAGACCCTACATTATGGATTGATACTGTAAATGCTATGAATGTTGGTAAAGATATGACTGGTATTGCTGCTAATCATAATGCTGCTAGAGCTATCATGCAACAATCAGGAATTAAATTACTAGATGATTTAGTTGTTAAACATGGTAATAGTGTTACTAATACTAAGACTGTTAACTTTAGTGATATATATGATTTTGATGGAGATAATACTATAATAAAATCTTTTAGTATAATATTAGCTGCTGTTTTAGATAATGGTAAGAATCCATTAATTAGTTATTTTGGATTAAATCCTAGTAATGCTAATACAGCTATGGCAGCAGTACATTTAGGTTATCCATTAAAGTCTGTAATATATTTTAATAAAGCATATACTAATATGCTTAGTAAATCAATATTAAATGATGAAGAAAAAAAAGCTATTAATAGTGAAATAGATAAAGGTAATAATCGTGTTGTTGATATTAACTTAGAAGAGATTATAGAATACATTAAGCATCGTAAACACATTGAAAAAATTGAACTTAATAGTCCTAATTTTAATAAAGAACTTATTAAAATAGAAAAGAAAATCTATCGTAACTATTATATTCTTCAACAATTAGGTGTAGAGTTTAATGATATTGTAACATATATACAAAGAGGTAATCGTGGTGGTAAACCTACTTTCTTTGAGAACTATGTAGATATTAGAAAGTATAATAATTATATTAAGAATCCAGAAGTAAAATACTTTGATAAAGATTCAATAATAACACATTTTAAAGATGATAAAAAGTTTACTACAAGATTTAATAAATTTATTGGTGAACAAAATGATGAAGTAGTTAAACTATTAAGCCTTCCAGGATTCTTTAATACAAATGAAGAAGGATTAACATCATTTAGAACACTTATTGAAACTAAAGAATTTATAAAGAAACTAGATGATAAGATTCTTGGTAAGTTATACAACGCTCTATATTATAAAGCTACTGTAGAAAGTCAAAGTATTTATTTTAATTTAAAAGATAAACAATTAGAAGAATATTTAAACGAAGATAAATTCTTAGAATTAAAGAAAAAATATTCAGATAATAGATTCATTAATGCTTTACAAATAGATAGTAAGTATGAAGGAGAAGGTTTAAAACTACAATTACTTGTTGTTGATTTTAAAGATAAAGACCAACAAGATTTAATTACTCAAGACTGGAGAAGATTAATACAAAATAAAGACCCTCAAACAAAACTTATTGGTGAATTACTAGCTGTATATTCATTACGTACTACAGGATATGATACTACTAGAGATAGTTTTAATCACTTAATACCAGTTGAGTTTTATACTGAATCATTAGATAATTATTCTAAAAAGTTAAATGATAAAATAATTGAGTTAGTTAATAATCCTGCTACAGGAGTTAACTTATTATCAATGATATTAAGTAAATATAATTATCCTTCTAAGACTTTTAGTGATAGTGTTAATGTTACAAGAAAAGATAATATAAAATCTATAACTATTCTTAATACTGATATTGATACACTAGATGCTACTCCATTGTATTATAATGTATATGATTTTAATAAAGATGAGTTTAATGATACAGTAGTAATAGATACTGAAGAAGAAGATGTAAATGAATTAGGTAGTGAATTAAATCCTACTATAGTATCAGGTTTTCAAGGTTATAAAGGAGGATTTGATAATACTGGTAAAGGCACTTCAGAAGGTGATGGTAAAGATAAAGCGATGAGAAACATTGCTGATGGTTTTATTGGAGAAATTATTGATATTAATGGATTAACATCTACTAATACATCTTATGATATATTAAGAAAAAAATCTCTTAAAAAATATGGTTCGTCTTATGGTATAGGTAATAGTAAAAATGATTCTTCAGATTATTATTCAATAGCTACTTACCAAAAAAATCAAAAAGATATAATTATGTTAGCTCGTAATAAAGAATTAGCTAACAAACCATTAAATGAAAGTACTAAACTTAATATAGATATAATTAATAAATCAGGAGGAGAATTTATAGTAGGGGATATGCCTGGAGTAGATAGTCAGTTTATAGATTACTTACAAGAGATAGGTGCTAAGTTTACTATATATCATACTGGAGATACACCTAGAATAAAAATTAAACAAGATAAAAAACCTACTGTATCACCTAAAATTGATACAAGTAGAGAATGGAAAGGTGATTTAGAATCAAGACCTGTTTATACTAATGAAGGTATAAATACTATGAGAACATCAGCAGCTCTTCCTAATGAACATTTTGGTAATCCTTTTAGTGAAGCTGGTTATGGTAATACTGTAAAAGTTGACACTATAGCAGATGCTGTTATAGCTTACAAAGATTGGTTACTTGGTACTAAACATAATACTGTAAATCCTGAACAAAAAGAATGGATAATTAATCAAATTAATCAAGGAAAACTTGATGGAACTACATTGTTATACGCTGGTAAATCAGAAGCTAGAGGTCAAGGTATGCACCCAACTGCTTTAGTTGAAGTATTTGACATACTAAGAAATACTATTAAAGAAGATACAACTAAAAAAGAAGAACCGTTTTCAGGTTTAGAAGGAGAACAATTAAAAGCTGCTAAAAGAATATCAGAAGAATTTAATAAGAAAAAAGATAGAAAACCTTTATTGATATTAGGTAGAGCTGGAACTGGTAAAACATTTATGTTAGCTGCTGCACTTAAAGAGATTGTAAAAACTTTACCAGCAGGAACTAAATTAAATATAGTTGGTTCAGCTTTAGCTAATGCTGCAAAGAATCAATTAGCAGATTCATTAAGTAAAGCAAAACTTGATACTTTTCCAGGTGTTAAATTGAAATATCATTCAGTAGCTTCATTACTTAATTCTGTAAAAAGTAAGTTAATACAAACTAATAAAGGTAAAGGAAAATCAAAAATAATAGATTATAAGAAACAATCTACAATACTTATTGTAGATGAAATGTCTATGTTATCTGCAGATGATTACGAAAAAATTGAAAATGATGCTGATAATAATGTATTAGTAATATATGCTGGAGATCATGGACAACTTCCTTCTCCAACTAAATCTTTTAGTCTTAAAGATAAAATTGGAAAAGATAATATATTAAATTTAACTGCATCTCAAAGACAAGTATCAGGTTCTCCTATATTAGATTATCTTGACCCTATTTGGGAGAATGCTACTGAACAACCTAAAGCTAAAAAATATATACCTGTACCAAATGTGTTAACTCCTTCAGGTGGTATAGCTAGTATAAATCAAGAAGAATCATTAGATAATATTGTAGGATTATATAAACATGCTATTGATACTGGAAATACAAATTATGTTCAGTTTTTAAGTTATGAGAATAAATATATTAAAGCCTTTAATGAAGATATTCGTAAGAAAATCTTTGGTGATGATATAAAAAGTTATAATAAAGGTGAATTTATTATATTCAATGATAGTACTACTGTTTATGTAGATGGAAAAGAAGAAACTATTGATAACGGAACAAGAGCTATTATTCAAGAAGTTTTTAAAGATAAAGATTCTGAATTTAAAGTAGAACTTAAAGATATAAGAGGTAAAGAATTAACTTTAATAGGAAGAAAATATCGTATATCATATAAACTTAATGATAAAATAGTAGAAACTATTGTTAAATTATTAGATGTAGCTGACCAATATGAATATGAAAAGTTAATAGGTGCTATAGAATATTTAAATGGTAATTTTCCTGTTACAAATACTCAAGTAGATAAGTTTGGAAAATATTTAGATTATGATTTTGGACAAACTCGTGTTAAACGAGGAAATCAATATGCAAATACTTATGATGACAATACAACGAAAGATAGAAGAATTAAAAATCTTGTTCAATTTGCTGCACAAATAGCAACATTTGCTGATGCAAATCCTAGTTACGCTACTACTATACACAAATCTCAAGGTATGACTACTGATGTTGCTATATATGATTATACAACTACTAATAATACCTTAGAATATATTCTTAGTAAAAAAACAACACCTCAAGATAAAAAAGATGCACAACTATTAATTCATAAAGCAAACTATACAGCATCTAGTAGAGCTAAACATCTTATGTTATTAATTGATGGTAATAATTCTAGTATAAATAATGAAGGTAGTTTTGTTGATATTGTTGATAGAATTAAAAATAAAACTCAAGAAAAAGTAGAACTTACTATATCTGATAAAAAATCTAAAACAGAAACTAAAGGTAAAACTACAACTACAAAAGAAAAGGTTTTAGGAACTTTATCTAATAAAACAGTATTTAGTAAAGTATATATAACTGCAAAAACTAAAAAGAAAAAAGATGGTTTATATAAATTAAAAGATGGTACTCTTGTCACATTAAAACATTTTGTCAACCGTGAAACTGGATTAGGTATTACTTATGATAAACTTAAAAAAAGATTTAAAATAGGTAATGTAGAATATACTCCTGACGATTTACGTAGAGCATTAGGATTTAAAACACTTAATAATAATAGTGATATATTACAAGGTATTTATAAAAAATCTAAAGATGTAAATGTATATTTATTAACAAAATACACTCCTCCAAAAGAAAGTACTACAACTAAACCACCACCATCTACTAGAAAACCTAAAGATGAAAAACCTAAAGAAGTTGTAATAGATATGACTAAACAGTTTGAAATGTATGGTGAGAAATTTATACCATTACTTCAAGAAGGTAATGTATTAAGGATTATAAATCTTAGTAATAATACGCAACAATATATTGAAAATATTAATAGTTATAAATCTAAAATAAAAACTACTGATGTATTAATAGAAAGAAGTAAAAAAGATATAGCAATACCTCGTATTAAATCAGGAGGTAATATATATATTGTACAAGGTGATAAAGTTTCAGTTTATCCAAAATTAAGTAAGTTCTATAATAGTGTAAATAAAGATTATTTCACATGTCAATAATAAAACGTATTTTTGTAACTAATAAAATAAAGAATTATGGCTACTCCAACTAAAGAAGAATTAAAAGCTCAAAGAGAGTTAAAAGAATATTTAAAAACTTTAAAAAAAGATAGTGAAGTTTTTACAGGATTAGCAGGAGGATTTGCTGCTGTTGGAAGAGGTGTATCAACCGCTAGTAAAGTAGCTAAAACAGTTAAAAACTCTAAACAAGCTAAAAACGCATTTAATCAATTATCTTCTAAGTTAAAATCTTTTCAATCTACAGCTAAAACAGGTAAAAAAGCAAAATCTACTGTTAAAGAAATTGTAGAAACAAAACCTACTATACCTACAAATATACCTACTTCAGGAACTACTGTACCTGATAAAATTAAATCTTTAAGTAATGCTGAAATAAAAGCTTTTGAAACTGTAAAGAATATTAGAGAACTTGCTGAAAAACAAGTTAAAAATGCATCTACTACTACTTCACCTATTAAAGAAATGTGGAAAAAACCACTTCCAACTCCAAGTTATACTAACGATGGATTTAGAATAGGAGGTACAGAAGCTAAAAGTATTTTAAGTAAATTAAAAGATAATGATGCAGCTAGAACTGCAACTAAAAAAGCTTTTGAAAAAAGTAATGCAGAAATAATTAAAAAAGGAATAGAATCAAGTAGTAAAAAAATAACTGATAAAGTTATAGGAGCTGGAGTTGTAACAGGTGTATTAGGAGCTGGAGCAGGAACTACTTATTATGGTATGCAATTATCAAATAAAAATAATAAACAAACTACAGGTCCTGTTGATTTAAAAAGAATTGATAAAAGTAAATTAAGACCTAGTAAGGTTGAAGGAGTTAGTATAGTTAAAGGTTCTGATGGTAAAGATTATGGTATTAAATGGAATAATACAACTAAAACTTGGGATTATTATAGAGGAAATAATAAACCTGTCGTAGAACCAATAACTCCTAAACCAAAAATAGTAAAAGATAGTGATGTTACTCCAATAGATAATAATAATCAAAATAAAGGAACTGGAACTGGAAGTGGTAATAATCAAAAAACTACTACTGGTGGTGGTGGAACTAAAACTCCTGTTAAACCTACTGTAACACCTACAACTAGTACTTATGTAGGTGACGAATATTATAAAGCTAATCCTGATTTAGAAAAAGCTATACAAGAAGATAGTATTAGACAACAAAGAGAAATGTATCTTGAAAAAATAGCTACTAAACCATTAAGTAGTATTGTATTTAAACCTACATCTAAAGCTGTTGATGTAAGAAATGTAATGGATGAGCAAGATGCTTTAAGAAGTATTAGAGCAGATAACAAACTACCACTCAAAAAGAAAAAGTATGGTGGTAATTTAGCAATGTTAAAATATATGAAATGAAGAAATTAATGCCAAATATAAAAACATTACCTACTATGAAAACTGGAGGTAGTATTAAAATAGACCCATCTAAAAAAGGAACATTTACTGCTCAAGCTACTAAAATGGGTATGGGTGTACAACAAGCTGCTAGTAAAATATTGTCAGCTAAAGAAGGAACTTATACTCCAGCTATGAGAAAGAAAGCTAACTTTGCTAAGAACTTTGCTAAATAAATAATATGGCTTGTAATATATTAACAAATCAAGATGGTACTAATACTATAATAGATTCTAAAGGAAATCCTAGTATTTTGTATGATAATTTACTACAGTTATTAAGTGAATATCCATACACCACATCTGAATTAATTCCTACAGATGATATAAATAATTTAGCACTACAATATTATGAGTTAAGTAATAGTCCTGAATTTAGGAGTAAGTATAATTTAACATCTAAATTAGATGTAGAAGTTTCTATTGATGATATTATAACTCATATTCGTACTGAATATAGTTTTAATGAAAATGTAGAACAAGGTGTTAAAGAAGGAGTAGAAGATTTATTTAATACTAATCCTGAATTAGTTAATATAGGTACACAACAACAATACTCTCAATACTTAGATACTATATTTCCTAATAGTAAAGTAAAAGATATTGTTTATAGAGGTGGAGAAGGAGGTATATCTGAAGAACAATATTATACATTACAAAAAAACTATGCAGAAAGATATGGTGAAGCAATTCCTGTAATTCTAAATTTACCAAATCCAGTTATTTCTGATAAAGGAATACATAGAAGTTGGATAAAAGATGAATTAACAGATAGAGGAATTATAGGAAAAGATTATCCAGGTTCTACTTCAGATGCTGTTATTGAACAAATGAATGGAGACGAACCTTTTTCTGCAAAAGGAAAATTTGATATATACGTTATTAAAAATGAAAATCAGAAATATGTATTAGGTTCTAATATAGATATAGAAGGATTTAAAGAGTTTGTTGGTAGTAATGTAATTCCTGAAGTAGAAATTGTTAGTGAGTTTGGTGTTAATACTACAATAAATATACCTAAAGTAGATAAGTTATCTGATGAAGATAAAAGAAAAGAATTAGATATATTACTAAATGCTATAAATAAACTTAAAAGAGATAAAGTATATTCAGAGAAAACTATTAATACTATAACACAAATGATGCGTGATATAGGTTTTAATATGGGTAGCTTTGAAGAAATAGTAGCTAAGTCTAAGAAAAAATATCTTAAAAAAGAAAATGCTATAGTAGATATAACTGCTAAAATGATTCATCTTAGTGAAGGTGGTACTGTATCTGATTTACTAGAAGAAATAGGTCATATTATATCTGCACAACTAGATGGTGTAGAGTTTGAACAAGCATTAGAAATAATTAAAAATGACCCAAAGTATACTAACGAAATGCAGAAGTATATTGCTATATACCAATCTGAAGAACAGTATACTGGAGAAGATGCTATAAATAAAGCTGCAACAGAAGTACTAGGACAACTTATAGGTAATCAATTAGGCGATAAACTAGAAGAAAATACAGATGAAACATTAGTAGGTTTTATAAAAAGATTTATAAAAAGTGTATTAGGTATATTTAAAAATCAATTTGAATTACATACTTATGTAGCACAATCTGTAGATTACTTTATTAAAACTCCTAACAAACCATTTAAAAGAGAAACTCACTATTATTCATTAGATGTAAAAAGAAATGAACTTTCAGAAGTTATAGTAAATCTTAAAAGACAACGAAGTAAAGTATTACAACTTAAAAGTAAGTTTGATAAGACTGATGGATTATTTGAAAGTGATAAAAGAAAAGTTGTTCTTGATAAGCAAATAACATTTCTTACACAAGAGATAATGAATAATAATACTGATAGAAATGTTATAGATTATTTAAATGAAGTATTAAATGATACAAATGAAATTGTAAGATGGTTATCAGATTATAAAGTTATATCAATATTAGATTATAAAGTTAACGTTACTGGAGAAGAAAAAGAATTAAAACAGTTTGTTAGTAATCCTTATTATAAAGATGGTTTTGATATATCTCAAGTATCTATAAGAGCTTTATCTGATGCTAGAGATTATGTTCATAACTATACATATATTACTACTGTATTAGATAATATTGTTAGTAATAATGTAAGATTAACTGAAGGAGAGAAATTAGCAATATCAACTTATATAACAAACATAAATAGTAGATTAACATTTATTAATAATGAAGTTGAAAATTTAGATAAATTAAAATCTCAAGAACTTATTGAAAGTCTTGTAAAAGAAACAGGAGTAGCTTATGATTATGAAAGTCTTCCACAAAGTATTAAAAATACATTACAAGACTATGAGCAAGAAAAAGATATTAATGCTGCTGAAGTATGGTTTGGTCCAATGGGAATGGTTAATTCTACATTGAGTAGATTAGTTGATGGAGTATTTAATCTTATATATAATAATGCAAGAATTAAAACTATTGATTTTTCTAATACTTTCTTAAATAAATTTAAGTCTTACATAGGTAAAGATATGTCATTTATAGCAGAAAAGTATGATGGTAAAACAACTGGAGACTTTATAGATGAATATCATTGGGGACAATGGAATATAGCTAGAAAAACTAAATTAGAAGAATTAGCTAAAGATGATAAGTATAATTTTCCTAAAGATGCTTTTGATAGAGGTGAAGAATTTGATAGTGTTAAAGTATATAATGATTATAAGAAAGAGTTAAAAGTAAAACTTAAAGAATTACAAGATGAACTAGAAGATGCTGGTAAATTAACTAAGAAATCAAAAGCATTGCAAGAGAATGTTAAAAAGATTGAAGATTTAATTAAACACTATGATGCTAAATCTGAAATAATAGATAGTTATCTTGAAGAAATAGGTAAATGGTATAATGATAATACTCAACCTAGACATAATGTTAATGAAATTATTGACCATTATAAAACAATACTAAGTAAAGATGATTTTAATATATGGTATGAAAGAAATGTTATAGTAAACTCTAAAAATATTGTAATGTATTACAAAGGAGAACTTATACAACCATCAAATAACTGGAGGAATAAAGATTTTAGTAGATTAAGTACTGAACAAAAAAGAATTGTAGCAGAATTAAAAACATATAAGAAAGAGTTTGATGATATGGTAGGTTTACCTAGTAATACGTTAATGCCTCAAATGTATCAAAGTATGTTAAATAGTCTATATGATGGTAAACTATCTAATATAGGAAATAACTTAGGAGGACAATTAAAACGAGCATTTACTAGAACTTCAGATGATACTCAATTTGAACCAGACCAAGAAATGCGTCACTTTCAAGAAGATAATAGAATTGTAAGTTATATAGGTAGTAGATACACTAAGAGATTAAATAATCCTGAACATATTAGTACTGATATTTTAGGCTCGATGATTGGTTATGCACAAATGGCTTATGAGTTTAAAGAAAAAATGCAAAGAATAGACCAATTTGAATTGATAGCACAAAAGATGAAGAAAACTAGATATGCAAATACTTCTAATAAGTTATCATCAAATAGTCTTGAAAAACTTACTAACCATCTTGAAGTACACATGATGGGTAAAGAAGAAAAAGTTAGAGAGATTAAAATTCCTGGAACAAATCTTAATATAAATGTAAATAAAGTTGTAGCTAAATTTAATAAATTTATATCACATACTAATTTAGCTTTTGGTTTTATTACTCAAACAGCTAATATAATTACATCTAATATTAATGGAGTATTAGAAACTATATTAGGTCAACATATAACTGGTAAATCTGTTCAATTTGCATTAAAAGAGTTTACTAAATTATATAGTACTGAAACAATAAAAGAGTTTGGTAAAACTATTAAAACTAATAAGTTAGATTTAATGATGCGTTATTTTGGTTTATCAGAAAGTGCTGATGCTACATTTAATGATTTAGATAAACATATATTAATGCGTAAACCAGTAAGTACTGTAGCTTATGCTGGATATGAAATTGGTGCGTATTATATAAATGGTATAGCATTAATATCTATACTTAATAATAATAGATTCTATGATGGAAAGCTATATACTGAACAAGCATTTAAAGACTTACAGAATAATATATCATTTGATAGTTTACCATCAGCTTATGATTCTATAGTAGTAAAAAATGGTAAGTTAGAATTATTAGGATTAAAAGCTTCTGAACTAAATTTACTAATCAATAAAGTTAGAGATTTATCTAAGAAATTAGATGGTAAATTAACTAAAGAAGATTATGCTATGGCTCATACTAATATTGTAGGTATGTCAGCATTAATGCACCGTAACTGGATGATTGATGGAGCATTTAGAAGATTGAAAGCTAGAGGATTAAACTTTAAAACTGGAGAAATTGATGAAGGTTATTGGGTAACTACTTTAAATTTAATAGGTAAATTTTTATATAGTAAAGAAAAACTCAAAGTATTAGCTAATCTTCGTGCTAATTATAAAAATCTATCAAGAGACCAACAGTTAGGATTAAATAGAACACTATTAGATTTAGCATCTATTGGTACAATGATAGCTATAGCTGGATTTATATTTAATGGTGGAGATGATGACGATGATGAAAGTTCTCAATTCTTTGCTTATTTATCTAATCGTGTATTACTTGAAGTATCATCATTTTACAATCCATTTGAAATTCTATATGCTGTAACAGACCCTATTGTATCAGCTAGACAGATTGAAACATTAATGCACTTAGGAAATGCTATTAATTTTGAAGAAATAGAAAGAGGTAAATGGGAAGGTTATACTAGGTCAGAAAAGTATTTGTATAGTTTAATTCCTGGAGTTAAGGGTTATATGCAAACACAAGATACTGAATCAAGTAATCAATTCTTGAAGAACAAGCAATTGAGTTGGCTTTATTAAAAAAAGAAGGGTTACTCAATTAAGAGTAACCCTTTATAAATAATCTCCCACATGTTTCTACTTCAATAATTTCTTTATAGTTGTTATATTACAACAATAAGATGTAAATATTTCTTTAACATTTGTCTTTCTAATAACAAACGAATCACCTACATTATACCAAGCTATACCATAGGGTTTATTCTTAGGATAATCTTGATTCTTAGTAATATAATGATAACCTAAACCAAATAACAGTTTATGTACTTCATTACTTTCTTCTAAACTTTTAAGTTTAATTTTACCTGATAATACTACTGATAACATGGATAGTTTTTTGCTATGTAAATAATAACAGCTACTAGTATATTCCAACTAATAAAGTTAGCTATATATAACCATTTTAAAATTCTGTAATATTTATTTAAGTCTTTCATGATTGTAAATATACAAATTAATTATTTATTATACAACTGTCTAGTATCTATATTTGTATAAGTTTTTACTATTTCTCTAATCTTATTACCAAAAGATTCAGCCATTTTAATTCTATCATCCATTGATAATTCTTCAGATTCTTGTAAATTCCAAATACGATCTAGCATTACTGATGAGAATATTTTAATACCAGCTCTAAAGCCTTCATCTGTAAACTCTGGTTGGATTCCTATATTAGCTTCATACTCGAGTAGAGTTATTTCTATTTCTTCTAATACAGGACTTAGTTTTTTACCTATCATTTTGTTTAGATATATTGTTCAGCTAATTCCCATAATTTAGTGTTAATAGTATTATCATTAACAAAATTATTAATAGGTCTACTATGTCTATTAGTTGGTAATTTAATACCACCTCTAATAAGTTTCTCTTGTACTACATTAAATACTGTCCATAAATCATCAGAGTAATCTTCAATTCTTGATGGTTTAACTACATCATTTATATTAATACCTATAGCATTAATAAATCTAATCTGTAAAGCATTGTAAGTAAAATTATCAATCTCATCATTACTTAATGTTCTATCTTTCATTCTATTAATATTATTCATAATAACAGGAATCTTTTCATAGAATGAATTGATAATAATATCAGTATATGAATCAGTTAAATCTTCTAAATGCTTAATAGATATAGATTGATTAATACTAGTAGGTACTACTAATCCATTAGAACATACTAATCTGTATATTCCAGTATTAATAGTCATCTTTTTAATCCCATTATGTGAGTTAGTAAACATTAATTGTGGTAGTAAATCTCCAACAGTAGCAATATCATTATTTCTTAATATTACTTGATGTGGAGCATACTCTGACTTACTAACTTGTCTAGCTGAATGAATTGTCCAATCAGCATCAATAAACTTCTGTAAATAATACTCTGAATCAGCAAAAGAATATCTATCAGATACTTTAGGTGATGGAGTTTTAGTAAAAATAGCTGGTACTCTTGTTCGTAAAGAGTCTAATGTTATACTCATAATTTGTTGGTTTAATACCATCCTTTTATTAAGTCAATAATAAAATAAATAGCGTACATTAATGTTACTATAGCTCCAGCAGCAACAAAGCCACGAGCTAGTAAGTCAAGATACTTCTGATTGTCTGGTTTCATAAATTAAAAGATTTTAATGAATATTCAAATGGATTGTTAGGTATTGATTTTATCTCATCTAACATTTGTTCAACTACGTTAGCTATTTCTCTCTGTGATGGTGATAGTAAATTTCTTTTCTTATATATCTGTACAAAACCATCAAATGACATCATTTTATTACTGTTTATCTGTGAATTATACATCTTAAAAAACCTAGCAGATTCTTTAGCTCTAGCTTTTGGTATTCCAGCTTCTACTAATTCATTTAAACAAGTGTGATATATTTCATTTAATATTTTACTTTGTGATTTTAACATATCATACCAAAACTCACCAGTTTTACCATATTCTAACCAATCATTAGGTAGATAAAACTTATCTTCTTTTAATTCTTTATATCTAGCTGATTCAGCATTTTCAGCAGTAAGAGCTACAGAATGTTTTAAAAACTGAATATGAGTTGCTATTTCTGTTGTTGTTACAAAGTGTAATGTACTAAATCTAAATGGTGATGTATGATTTTCTGTAGATAAATATAATAATAACTGTTCAATATTCCTAATTCTTTTAGAATTAGATAGAATATAATCAATAATTACATCAACTCTATCCTCTATTTCAAGAGGCATTTCTAAATCTAACTCTAAGAATGTAGAACTCCATGCAGCTAATGAATGAGTTTTATCTCCACCATAGTGTCCTATTAGTATAGCTTTGTTATCTGTCATAGTTTATTTGTTTAATAAATACACAATTAAATTCTTTAACAAATTTAATCCTGCTAATATAGCTATTGTTAATGAAACAGCAAAACCAGCCCAATACAATCTTTCTCTATTTTTCTCTGTCATAATTCTGCATTAAAGTTACAATCACCAAAGCTTTTTATATGGTCTCTAATCTTTCTACCAAGTATTAAATCTGCATAATCAGATATGATACTTTCATCCATTTGTTTTACTATTGTAGTAAGTTCTGGTTTATCTACTGAATTTACATCATAAAATTCTTCTAGTAATGCTAAATTATCTCCTAACTTTTCTTCAATGAGTTTAATTTCATTCTCACAGTCTTCTAAGTTATCTTCATCAAAATAATATTCAAGGTAATCTGGTGGTTGTCCTATAACACCAAATCTATCGGCTGCATTAGAACTTTGTAATCCAAACCAGAATTTACCTTCAATATCTCCATCATAATATCTTCCCATTGTTATTTTGTTTTAGTTATTAAAAATGCCGTCTAGTTCCGAGCTGCCAATTCATCCTCTGACGCAATTAGGTGTAAAGAAATGTTTAATTAAATAAGAACATCACCTAATCCCGAGGTCTGCAAATGTCTTTGTATTGCTCAATAATTAAATCACAATTATTTATCATATCTAGTATTTCTTTAGTATAATTACTATTTAAATACTGTTCATAATAGATAACATGTTTAATTCCTGATGCAACTATAAGTTTTAAACAATCATTACATGGTTGTAGTGATGTGTACATAGTACAGTTATTAACTGGTATTCCATGTTTAGCTGCCATCATTAAAGCATTTTGTTCAGCATGAATCTCATATAATAATGACCATCTATGGTGTTCATCTTTATCAAAAGTATCACCATCAAATATATCATTACAGTTATCAAATCCTGATACAGTACCATTATATCCTGTAGATATAATTCTACCATCTCTAGCAATAATAGCTCCTACTTTCTTAGAAACACATTTAGATTCTAATCCAAGTCTTACAGCTGTTTCAATAAAGAATTTATGTTTCATTTTATTAAGTTTATTTCTCTAATAACATCTATGTAAAATTCTTTATCTTCCTTATGTCTTTTAATAATATTAACATGTAATATAGCCATCTTTTTAGCTAACTGTAATATATGAACAGCTTCAAATAAATCTTCATCACATATTAATACAGAATAAAATTCAAGGAATATATAGTTAGCTAAATCTTTAGGATTTGACATCATACTTATACTTTATTGTGAAATAATATTCTATTTCCTCTAGTATTTCTTCATCATTTTCAGGTGCTTCACCAATCCAGTTTACACATTCTATATACTTGTTATCAATAGTATTGACAACTATAATAAAGAACTCGTAATCTTTGTCTTTAATACTATAGTATCCTTTATAAGTATGAGTATACTCAATAGGTTTTTTATCAAATGTTAATCCTTTCATGCTCTAAATTCTTTTGGAAATGTAATAGGAAACTTTTTAGCTATACAAATAACTGAATGTAAATTATAAACAGCATCATTAAGCATCCAATTTTTGGTTATAGGATTCCATTCATAAGTTTCAGGTAATACTTCATAAGCTACAAGAACATCACTAATGATTCTTTTAATTCCTATATAGTACTCACCATATTCTAAATTGTTTTTATCAAATGATTCCCAGTGTAAAGGTATAAAATAGTTCATAAATAATTAAGTTTTAGTTTTTTCATAATTAAAATGAGTTATCTAGTTTATCTTCTAGTTCTTGAACTCGAGCTTTAAGTCCTTCAATAGTACCTTCTAAATCTTCAATCTTACTTTCTAACTTTTCATGAGCTTCTTCTAGTTCATTAATTTCTGTTATTAAATCATCAATTACAGATTTAACATCTTCTTTAGCATTAAAAGCTTGTTTTTCTAAGAGTGTGTTATACATTGTTTTTGTTTTTAAGATTTACAAATCTTTAAACTCTTGCTCAAGTTTATAAATCTGATTTTTTAAAGATTCTTTTGTAGAATCAATTACAATTTGTTTTAATTCTACGTCATTTCCGTTAATAAATACATTAGTGTCATTATGATAAACAGATGTACATCTAAATGTAATTTCAGGTATAATCATACTTTCTTCTAATATTTTTAAAATAGACCTAAATTTTGTAACTTTCTGTAAAATTTGAGATGCTATAATTGCTTGTTCTTCTGTCATTGTTTTTGTTTTTAAAGGTTTTCAATTTCATCCTTTACATCTAACCAATAATGAGATAAACTAAAGTCTTTATCAACTGAATTTATATTTAATATCTCATCAACTGCAATCAAAGCACATTGTTTAGCTATATGCGAATTAAACCATTCTTTAGTATTATTATCTATTCTTAGATACCTCAATACTAATTCTTCTGCTTTTTCTTTTGGTGTCATTCATCTTCTTTTTTGTAAGTTTCATTGTAATATTGTTCTGCTTCATGTTTTAACGCCCATCCATTATGCCTATTACCTTCGTTATATGCATCTATTGTCATTTTCTTTTCCATTTCTTTAGCTTGTTTGTATGCTTTAATAAAATTACCTGGATTTGCTATTAATTCATTAAATAAATAATCAACTGCCGTTTGTTTGCTCATTTCTTTAAATCATTTAATTCAGGTTTAACAATATGGTTTCTAGCTTTATTATAACCTTCAATAAAAGCATGATATACAACTCCTTTATCTGCATAAACAACAGAATCTTCGTAGTCTTTAGCTAACTTTTCAATATTATCGTTAGTTAACTGTTTAATATCATTGCATTCAGGATGTGTAAAATGAAATTCTGTTAGCATAGCTGCATTGCACATTAAATGAGCTGAATGTAGTAATCCAGTTTCTGCATCTATTTCTTCACCTAGTCTAATAGCTTCTAAATGTCTCATTGCTGAAGCTATAACTTCAGAGTAAGGCATTCCTTTTTCCCAGTTTCTAGGTTCATATTTAATAGCACCTTGTGTCCATACTTTAGCATATTCTCGTTGAGCTATAGCAGGAATTAAATCATAACGCAATTTACTTTCATTGTAACGCAACGCTCTTGCAGTTGTAGTACTGTAATACTGTTTTATTTCATCCATGATTTATAGTATTTAGATATAATTCAATAGCTTTTTCTTTATAGATATAACTATTCCAAAACGTAGTCATATCTGTTATAATTCTACCACTATGTAACTTATGAACTATTTTAAGTTTTACATTCATAGTATCAGGAAGTATAACTAATTGGTCATCTTGATAATCAATAACTTCTCTAGCATCTATTAGTAAGTCAATTATCTTGTTCATACTAATTTCTATATGAATATCATTGTCTTTATCATCTTTGTAGTTAATCCACAATATACAAGGTCTCCCTTTCATGTGGAATAATGAATAATCTATTAGTTTCATTGAAATATAATAAATTTATCCTTATATTTATAAGGTTTTAGTGAAAAATGAATGTTGTCTTTCGTATATAGATACACAGCTATTTCAGTAAAAAACTCTGAATTAACAATAATATCCATATAATAATCTGTAGTAAATGGTTTAATGTTTTCAAGATTAAACTCATCATCTATAGGTAATACCCAACCTATACTTTTATGGTCAGCTAATACTTTAAATGTAAATGATTCATCACCATCTTTTATTGATGCTTCATCAATTAATATAGGTATATATATATCTCCATCAATAATGTAGTTCTCGCTTACTATCCTGTCGTCCATATTGAACCATAAACCAATGCCTAGAGAGTGTTCCTCTTGTGCTAATAGCATTAACTTGCACAGCTTTTTGAATATCTTCATCAGTTGCTTTTATATAATGTTTACAGTTATCTTGATTATAGTGATAAAATCCTTGCCAATGGTTATCAATGATAGATAACATTCTAAAACATGTAGTAGCAGTAGGACAATCATAATTAGTACATTTTATTGGAGCTATCAATCCTTCTCCTTTACAATAGATGCAATTAACAAGAATATTATTTCTATCTTTTACTCCATTACCATCACACCTTATACATATTTCTGCTAATCTCTCTACCATCATAGTAAATTTTAATGTTTTTGTTCTTTAATACTGTACGGATATCCTTTATAAATTCTTCTACTCCTTCTTCAGGAATATCTATAATAATATCGTAAGCTAAAGTGTATACAAAGAAAGGAAATCTTTTATCATTAATGAAATAAAGATAAGTATTATATCTTTCTTTTTGTGTTTTAAATCTAAAAATAACAGGTTTGTTCATGATTATAGTATAAAGAGAGAGGTATTGCTATCTACCTCTCTCAATTTATGAATTATAATTGTTCACTAACCCATTGGTCATACATCTTCCACGAATTTACTCGTAGTTTTAATACTCTCCTTTTCATAATTATGGATATTTTGTTTTGAAATCAGGTTTAACATAATGATTAGGCTTTTGTATTTTACCAGTTTCATCATGTTTTAATACATAGAATCCAGTAGAAGGACTATCAACTTTACATTTCTTTTGTTTAGCTTCTTTAGTTGCTTCTTCAAGACTTGTAAATCCTTTAGTCATATTAGCTTCGAACTTAATTTTTAATGCTTCATCAGCATTAACTCCCATCTGTTGTAGTAATCGTATAGTAACCCATATTAAATCTACAGCTTCTTCAACAATATTAGGATTGTCATCTTCAGCAATAGCAATAGTAAGTTCTTTATACTCCTCATCAATCAATCGTGTAGCATTTAGCTTTTCTTCCCATGTAATAGTATCATCATAATACTTTCTTACACTAAGTCCAAAAGTTTCAGACCATTCTCTAACTAATTTTTCCATCATAGTGATAATATTTCATTTTTTAAGTTAAGCATTGAATCCAATTCTCCATCTATTTCACAATCATAGAAATTAGATAATTCTTGTTGTAATACAGGTGCTTTACTCAATACTTTAGCACCATAATGTTGATAATCATTATTAGGAGCATATAGAAAGTAATTGAATAACTCATCAGGTGAATACATTTCTGAATATCTACTTTGCATAAACATATCATAACTATGTTTAGCTTGTTCAGGAATATCGAACTCTAACACTACTAAATCACTGTTAATAAATGGATAGTAACTCTTTAGAATATTACGCTCATATAACAATTTAGCTGTAGTTTCTAATACTTCTGTATTACTAAACCTTTTGTCAATTAGCATAAATATTTTATATGGAGTTACTTCATCTATACCCAAACAAAAATTCATATTCAATCCTTTTAACATAAAACCTAACTTAGGGTCATAAGTTTTTAGTGTATGAGCTAAGTAAAGTCTTGTTCTATTGAATACTAGAACAGGTTCTTTTGGACTGTGAAATAAATCAATCGACAGTGTTGGAATTGTAAATGGTGTCATACGCATTGGTAATTAATCGTCCGTTATTAATAAAGATACCCCTATCAACATCAACATCAGGATTAGATAAATGCCAATTATAATTGTTAATAATCTGTTTAATACCAGGAACTTTCATATCTTCAATAAATTCATCTTTATCACCTTTAGATATACCATCATAAGCAACTGTTAAGTCTTTCATAGATAATGTATAAATAAGAGGTGGTTCATTAGTAACATGACTAACAACCATAAATTGTAGAGGAAAATCCTGATGATAACTATACCAAGCAGCTTGTATATCGTATCTAAACTTTCTTAAACTGTAATTAAAATCTTTAACGCTACCATTAGTGTACTTAATATCATACAATCCAGTTTCTGATACTGCATCATATAATCTTTTACTCTCTATACCATTGTAACTAAAATAATTAGGAACTTGAAAATCAGTCCAAGACTTAATAATGCTAGATGTAAATGGATGATTTGTAATCATACTAACTTGATGTAGTATTCTCTCATAATCAACTCTACTAATAATAGTTTTTCCTCTAGCTTTCCATAAATCTTCATAAAATACTTCTAGTTTTAGTAAGTTATTCCATACTGTATCTTCTTTCCAACTACCACCATAACCTTCTTGACTTGCAGCTGCTAGTAATGGTTCTCTAAGCATATCTATTGGTAAATAAGCTTCTAATGTATCATAAATTAACTTAACAACAGATTTAGCTGAACCTCTAGTGTAGTTATCTTCATTACTAATGTAGAACATTTCATCAAAATGTTGTGGATAAGTAAGTAAACACTCAAAAGCATTACCATGATTCATAGCAAACTGGTCAACCCAATACTTCTTGTTTACATAAGTACCATAACCTTTTGATAATGCTGATAACTTGCTATAGTGCAACGCATCATGTTGCCTATAGTCCTTTACAAGATTTAACATATTCATTTAGAAATAATTTAAAATCTTCCATACGCATAATTACTAGCTCATCTAATACTTGTTCTTTTACAGTAACTTTCTTAGTCATTCTAGTAAATAATAATGGTATTTCTCCAGGTTTAATACGCATAGTTAATAATGAAGAAATATCTATAGAAATACTATTCTTTCCTTTAATCATTGTCTTTTTACATTGTACTTTAAGACGTTGAATATAGTTTGGAACAGTATCTCTATAGAATACATCAATTCCTTCTCCATCTAATGGAGTGTTTTTTGTAGTAGAAATTTCATAAGTCTTATGATTCTTATTATTAAAAGCTTCTAAGTTAAATATAGTAGCTAGAAATCTAATAACATCATAATTCCATTTATCTCCCTGTCTTTTATTCTTTATCATTATGATACATTAAGTACACGATCGTTTATTAATTCCTCCACAATGTAAGAAGAAATAATAGTTTTATCTAAACTTTCAATAGAAAATCTTCTACTTTCAGCAATAGCTTTTGGTATATGATTATAGCTAAATGGATTACTAAATGACCTAGTACTCAATAACGCTTGAAATATAAGCCATACATCATCAGGACAATCGAATAAGAATATATTATAACCTTGTAATAGAATAAGTATATCTTTTGTAGTTTTATCATAAACAATAATATCATTATAGTTTTGATTATGTACTCTAGTAACTGTGCTAATAAGTGTGACATTATCACTTAAATGAATAAAATACTTACTATTCAACTCATTCTTTACAGCTTTATCTATAAAATTATTAACGATATTAGCATAATCTAAACCAGGTAATTTATTATGTATCATATCATAATATCGTGAATGAAATATTGTATCAGACGTTAGCGTCATATCTGGTGTATAGTGGAATATCATATACTATTGTATTTGTTTTTTTGTTAACAATATGCTTATTAATCAATTCTACTACTTTACCATGACACATATTAGCTACATATCTGGTTTGTGTAAATGTACAATTTACTGGTGCTGATTCTTCATTAGCTAATCCTTTAATTACATACTCATCTTTTACATTATAAAGAGTATTTCTAGTAATAAAATATATTTCAAAGTATTCAGCTAACATTCTAATATCCATGAAAAAATCATTTCCACCACCACCTTCTTCATGCCATTGATTAAATAGCTCAACTCTTACTAACATCTTATCAGGACAAGCTATTACATTATCACAAGTATAATTTTCATTTAGCCAGTAATAATTACAATAATCTACATTTATATCAGGATAGAAATCTAATTCTTGTTTTATAGCATCAGTTTTCTTCATCCCTATTTGTGTAGGATAATATCCTTGTGGTATGCAATTATGTTGTTCAACTGTATCTCCATCATAAATATTAAGTCTATGACCATTTAATGCAAGATTTACAGCAACACCTTTACCTACACCACCAAGACCTATAATAGTAATAGGTAATTTATAATCAGCCCATATTGCTGATTTGTATCTTTTATCATAACTCATCGTAACCTAGTTTAAAGATTTCAATATAAGATTTTAAATCCTTATAGAATTTAGTATGAGAAAATCTACTTAACTCTTTCAATAATACATTAGCTTGAAATGGTTCACCAATAGCTTTAATAAACATATCAACAGTTAATCCCTGACTTGTATAGTTATTAAGTTTTGCTATTTTATCCATGTAACTATCTGATAATGAAAACTCAAAATATTCATTCAAATCATCTAAGTAATCATTTTCTATGTTATCCCAACCACTAATTACTTGTTGTGAGTACATATTAAGTTTACCCTTTGATAATTTCTTAATACTAGTAGCTTTACTAATAACATTCAATGCTTCATCTATATCAGCATATTCTTCAATATCAAATACAGTATTAATACTATAGATACTAATATCTTTTATTGGTTCAACATCTCTGTTTACTACTTCACCAAACCATTTATACTTGTGTGTTACAGTAGGTTGTTCTTGCTCAATACTTACTAATGATGTAAATTCCATCTTATGATTACATATTACACTTAAATAAGTACCGTTATAGTTAGAATTATTAGTCATTAACTCACTCATATCTACAGATGAAGGACTTGTACCCATTTCTATATGACTATGAATTAATCCTTGATAGCAATCCATAATCTTATCAGCATTATTCATAACATAGTTAGATAATACACTAGATAATTCAGGATATACACTATAATCTATACTGGCAACCATACTATTTTCTGGACCTTTACCCATATAGCAAATATCAATAGCTTTTAATGTTTTAGCATCAATCTTCTGATAGAATAATATACCAATCCATTCTGATTTCTTACCAGTTTTAATGTTAGATGCAATAATCTTTTTTACAACATCAGTAGAGATTATTAAAGTAATATCTTTCAAGTTTTGATAAGAAGTTAGTGTTTTTTGATACTCCTGTGGAGATTTGTTTGAATTGTTGTAATACATTTTCGTTTATGTTTGACTTTGTGTTATCAATAATAGTCTTTGCATCAAAGCTATCTATTGTAATATAATATTGTTTGCCTTTGAATGTTAATTGTAATTCACTGTATTTTGACATCAAGTTTGTTAAATCATTAACACAATAAACTCTTTTATGTAATGAACATTCATCGAGAGTATTTATAATAGCATTATCATCCCATTCTATATCAATAATATCTCCAAATATTGTTTTCTTCATGGAAACATTTGATATCATATCTTCTATTAATTCATTCTTTACATCATAATTAAATGTAATATTTGTTAATGAATCATTACCATTATTATAGAATAAATTAGCTATATGTGTATAACAATCTGATGAGTTCTCATTATGTAACCAGAAATCAGTAAAATTAATAGCTTGTATAACATAGCTAAGATTATTAAAATCATGTTCAGTATTAAGATTTCCCTTACAATATGATTGTAATTTAAATGCTGTTTTACTTCTTGCTATATGTGGATGTGTAAACAATGAACCTGTTTGATTCATGTAATCATTTAGTGTGTAATGTAGTTTTGTAAACTTAAAATTATTATCATTATAACCATAATGTATAAAAACATTATGTATATCATACGTTTGTAATGTAGAGTTTTTAATAGTTACTTTAGGATAGTATATAATGAGTTCATATTCTTGAAACTCATATCTATCTGGAAACATAGATTCTAAGTAATCATTAAGTAACTCAAAGTCAAGTGCGTTTAACACATCATTTTTGTTCATAAATATTAGTTTAAAAGAGAGTGGCTTTTTACACCACTCTCTATCCTTAAATAATTACTTAATCAAATGTGGATAATCTTTCTTCAATCTGTTTAAGAATCTTAACTTGTTCACATCTGTTAATAATTGTAGGTTATACTCTATCTCAAATACTCTTTCATCGAGTTGCGTAATTAGTTCACTAAGTTTCTCAACTTGGTCATCAGATACTAACGATGTTGCAGTATTAGGATTTAAATAATTGAAAGCATTTGTAAGCATTACAATCAAATCATTCTTAGGTATACTCATATATCTTGAATGAACAATCTCTAGTAGTGTTTCGTCATCATTCTCTACAGCAGTAACTCTAAATTCTTTAGCTATAACTTTCAAATCATTGTATGTCATGTTTGCAAAGTCAATAGCAGCACTAGATTTTGCTGGTGTTACAGTTACAACCTTTAAGTTTTCAGGTATATCATTATCAGGATTACTTAAATCAGTATTTCCATTAATAGCCATACCCTCCTCAAATAAATTGTTCTCTTTCAAATAGTCTTGTAAGTCAGAAATCTTCTTACCAGTAAATTCATGAATTGTTACATTGTTTGACAATGTGGAAGTGATTAAGATTTTCATCTTTAAATTGTTTTAAAAGTAAATAAAAAAGGATTTTCAGTTGTTGATAATATATAGATATCTTGTGATGAGTTGTTTGGTGAATAGTTTAATTCAGTATCAAACATCAATTTACACACTTTGAAATTACCCATTATCAATCTTTTGTTGTTTCTTATCATTGATGTTACCAATGATTCTTTAAACGTTACCATTGTATCTTTTCATTATTTTGATATAAACAATGAGCATCAACAGCTTTCCATATTGAAGTATTAATCTCTAAATCAGGATTATACTTTTTAGCAACGGGATGTATTGTACATAATCCATTCTGTACTAGAGGATAATATACTTTAGCATCATTACCAAAGAATATGAATAATGGTTTTACAGTATCATCTAAGTATTTTACTAATGCTTTAGTAAATGGTGTCCATAACTTGACATGTGCTGTTGGTGAACCATTCTTTGGAACTGTTAATGCTGTATTTAATAGCAATATTCCTTGTGATTCCCAATGTAATAAATCTTTCTTCAGATTAAATGAGTAATCATCAAGGTATTCTTGTAAACTCTGTTCTAAAACAGATAGCGTTGGAGTCATAATCATACTTGAAGTAGCTAGTCCATTAGCATAGTTATTCTGATATGGAGATAGAAACATAAAAACCACTCTAACATCATAGATGGAGTGGTTTAAAGCTCTAAATATATTCTTTGTTTCAGGATAATATGATGTCTTACTTAGTGTATCTTTTATTTGACTTATATCAATAGAATCAAATAACGGATGATAAGACTGATGTACTATTTTTGGGTATGAGTTGACGTATGAGGTGTTTTGTTTCTGTATGACCATACGTTTTGTAAAAATCAGATATATCTTTTGGATATCCTTCAGGAATAGATATACCTATAAAATGATTGTTAGAAGATAATCGTTTACAAGCATTAAGACCTGTAATATCATTATCCATTAATACATAAACCTTATCATATCGAACATAGCTCAATAAATCAGGATTTGATGTTTCAGAATGAATAAATCTACTACTATAACCTAAGTTATCGAGTACCATATAATCTTTAGCAGACTTAGTAATAACTACAGTATCTGTAATTCTATTTGTACCACCAATAGTATTCTCATTAAAGTTACTTAAGAACTTAAATAAACTATTAGGTTTATAAATCTTAATCTTATTATCAACTACAATAGCTGTAGTTTCATCATAAGCTTTAACTTTTTGTAAGAAATCAGGACATGAATGTGTATTAAATGAATAAGAACTTACGGCATAACAGTTTTCTGATTCTAATTGTGATTTAGATATACCATACTGTGACCAATAATCTTTATGATGATTATTCCATGCACCTTTATTAAATGATAGATGAAACTTAAAGTCGTCTTTAGTTACTTTATTAGACAATTTTAATTGTTTACTAACATAACTAAAATCTTGTTTGATTATTTCTAATGCTCTAGTGTAATCACAATGGTATTTAATCATTACAGCAGTAACACAAGTTATTCCATGAAATCTAGTATCAGCAAAATCAGCTAATAGTATAATGTTATCATGTTCGTATAACCAGCATCCAGGTTTAGTATCATGTCTTAGTGTATTAACCATTCTAGTATTTAGTGTAACAGTTGTACCTAATAATGATTGCCATACTTTTAACTGGTCTATTTGACTATAAACGTTGTAACTCTCTGAAGCTACAATACCATTGAGTTTCATAATTGGAATTTATAAAAGAAAGCGTCACACAATGTAACGCTTTCTAATGAATAATTTTACCAATCAGGTGAATCAGTTGTTTCTGTTGATTGCAACGGAGTGTATTCTTGGTATTTAATACTAAAGAAACTATTAGTAATCTTGTTACCAGCTTTCTCAGCATTTTCTACTTGACGTTGGAAAGATGTAATAGCTTTCTGTGGTACAATAAGATTACCATTGTTTACTTCTGAACGATAGATGTATCTGAATAGTGAACTTTGTGATAAAGTACCATCAGCTTTCTCTCTCACTACGAGTGGTAATACAATTTGGCAGTTATTATTAGTAACATGGTCAATCAATGATGCGAAATCAGATTTACCTTTTAATACTGAATCAAAGTCTAGCTTATTAGCTTTCATATCTTTCAAGAATGTCTCTTGGTTAGATTGATAAGATAATAGTTGACGTAAGAATTCATACCAATCAATCTCACCAATTCTAGCTTTAACTGGTTCATTCTCTTTAGTAAAGAATGACCAATCTCTACCATTAGAGTTCTTGATTTCAAACATAGTAGATTCATCCTTAATATAGAATGACCTCCAATCTCCCTTAGTTGACATATATAAATGACTACCAGTACTTGATACTACTGGTTCATCTTTTATTGTTACACCAACTAAGAAGTCACCATCTTGAAACTTAAATGGAATCCATAAAGACTCTCCATTGTCAGATAGTTTAATAGATGTAGGTTTGCATAATGCTAAACCTGTGAATAGTGGCTTCTCTTCCACTCCCATGTTACCTTCAAAATTCATCATAAGCTTCTACATTATTTACTGTTGCTAAATCTTCTTCTAATATGCTCTCTATTCTATCTACTACATTATTAGTAATTGTTGTATTACTAGCATTTGTAGGTATTACTTCACTAGGAAAAACTATAGATTGTGCATCTTGTTGTGTAGATTCTTCTACTAATACTTCCATTCTAAAGATACCTTCTGCTTCATTCTCTACTACTAGTGTATACTCATTAGAACTTAATGATGCATGAATAGCTTTAGAAGATACTTTACCATTCATTCCTAAACGATATACCATCTTTCTAGTTTCAAATGCTTGAGCTAGTTGTGGATTTACTTCCTTAACTTTGTCAAATGCAGCAATAAGAATTGTTCCATTGTTATCAATAATAACTACTTGTGTAGGTATTTCAACACCAATTAACTCTTGTGCTTTAGTATTAAAATGAATAGATGCAGAACGTTGTCCACTCTCAATAGCTAGTTTAGTAATAACTGCTGTATCAGGATACTTTTCATTAGTTACAGTTTTTACTCTAGTCTTTCCTTCTAATGTAAAATTAGAAAATGTAATCATAATTATTTAATTTTAATGTCTGAATAAATCTTATCCCAGTTAACTGTTTTACCATCAGAAATCATAATATTCTGATTTGATAATCTAGCTAATCTGCAACCAGCAATAACATCTTGTTTAGCTTCAAAGCTAATGTAACATTCTGTCTTATCACGATAAACAAATCCAATACCATCTACAACAGATGACCATATAGATTTAACTTTACCTGTAAGATTGATATCTGCTACATCGACAATATCTTGTAGTTTAGATTCTACTCTTTTGTCTTTAACATGAGCTACAAGTATTACTCGTTCTGCTATCTTTTGAAACTTTCTAAACCATTCCATCATTACTTCTCTTGAGTATTGATAACCAGCACCATTAGCTAGATTATATACACTAGTAAATCCTTCATCACCATATAGTATAGGATTACCTTTACCATCACGATTAAATGATTTACCCTGTACACTTTTCATATACACATAAGTGCCTACAATCTCTGACCATATATCTAACTGTGTTACAGTATCGATAATAAGGTATTTAAGTTTAGAATCAGCCAGTTCATCCAATAACTTATTAAAGTCTTTGTAATCATCTACTTGTTTTACTCTAGCTTTTAGGAAATGATAACCCTTTGGGTCTGTACTAATGACTAAAGAATTAGGTTCTTTAATAGTCAAATCAGCAAGAATAGTAGATTTACCTGTTTTAGGTAATCCATACAACAATAAACTGGTTAGCTGTTCATCTGTTGGTTCTACAATATCAAACATTGTTAATTTGTTTTAAAAGTTTTTCGTTACTATCCATATCGTCTTTATCTAAATGTGCAAAGTAATTACGACTACCATCGAATAGTACAGCCATTTCTAAATCATCAAGAATACCTTCTCGACTCTTTAAAAGAATTAGTGTACGTAAATTATTCTTCCATAATTTTAAGTCATATCCTAAATACATTGCTGCTGGAATATGGTCTCTCCATTTGAAAGGATAAAATAATCCTAGAATAATCGTCGCATCTTGAGATGTTGTTTTAATCTTGTTTAATCCATCTATACTTGGTTTTAGTTTGTCAATAATTGTTTTACCTTTGATGTTAACTTCAAGTGCCTCTTTTGAAGGTACTTGCTGCTGCACAAAGAATGATACTACACCACATTTAAGACCCAATCTCTGTCTAGTATATTGGGCACTAAAATGCTCTAGTGTTTCATACCATGATTTTCCTGATTCATTCAAGTAATTACCAATATGGTCTGAGAAAGTAATAACCCATTGATTAGGGTCATTAGACCTATACTCATCCCACATTTCTCCTTGATTTGCTGGAACACCATTAAAGTAATATGTACCATTTTTTACTAAGAAATCTCTTACTAACTTATAGAATCCAGTAGGATGAGGTATTTGTACTACCTCAAAATATGGTTCTATAGTATTAGTAAAATAATCAGCAGCTTCGATGATGTAGGGGTGATATTCTGTAGGAAACTGTTTATCCCAGTAACCCATTATTTCATAGTAAGATAACTTAATGTTATGTTTCTCTCTCAAGTAATTGATAACAAACATAGCTTTAAACTTTTCTACAGGTTCTTCTAAACTATTGTAGAAAATCTTAATCTTAATATTAGGTATTGTTTGTGATAAAGATAACAAATAGGAGGCAATAAAGAATCCTAATCTTGATTTACCAGCACCAGTACCACCTGTAATTAAGATTTGATCTCCACGAATAAATCCTGGAAGAAATGATTTTAATCTAGGAAATATGGGATATAATGGTAAAAAGTTTACACCACCTTCTCTAATAAATGCTTGATTTCGGATTATCTTATCCGCTAGTTGTTTAAATAACATTGTCGTATTCTTCTTTATTTGTTTCTTTGTCTTCTAACATAGTCATTAACATAGACTTACCAGTATTATCGTAGATAAAATTATCACAGTCTTTTAAGAATCTACTAGTAGCTAAACACATGTCTACATATTTCTTACAAGCTGTAATAATATCACTACTACTCCACGATACACTAGAACTATCATTAAATAATTCTAATGCACGTTTTACGTCATTATTATTAGAAGATTTACCTGATACACCAATATACTTTGATGACCAAAATTCTCTAATACTAGTAATTAAATCTCTTTTTGGAATACTACTCTGATTTACAGTAGTATTTAATTGCCACGTACCATCTGGAGATAAATATATTAATTTTTTATCAGACCAGATTTTAAAGATACGAAGAATTTCCAATTCATCAGTAATAATTAATTCTTTTTCAGAACTAATTCCACAGTATTTGAATAAATTGATATTATTATCTACACAATATAGTAATAAATTAATCAATTTATCATCTACATCAGCTAAGTTAAAGTTTTCATTTATCATTTGCTAAAATTAGATGATGATATATACCCTTTAATCCTTAAATCAATCTCATCTATTTGATTAAGATTCTTGTCATAAACTTTATTCATCTTATCAAACCAATTTTCCTCATAGGTATTCATAGTTCTAAAGATAAATACTTTACCTACTTTACCTTCTTCATATCTTACTACTCTACCAATGTATTGCATTAGATGATGATAACTAGTATAATAGGAAAACATTAATAAATGGTGAAGATTTGGGATAGTAACACCTCGCTTCAACTTCTTAGAAGTGCCTATAATTTGAGGGGGGTCAACTAGCATGTCTTCTACGGTTCGTTTAACGACTTCTAAGTTACCACCCAAATAATCACCTGTTTTTAGTAGTCTTTTATTACTACATAATATTCTTTTAACTTCATCAACATCTGTAATTAGTTCTTGACTACCACCATTAGGAGTTACATAATACTTAATAGTATCTTCAGCTATTTCATCTACTAACGATCTTATAGGGTCTAGTTGTACACTACATACCATTCCTCGAGTTTTAGATTCTCTAACTGTATCTAATAACTGTCTAGCTACTGCTTTTTTACTACGTAAGTCATACAATAATGTTACTAACTGTTTACTCATTGCTTTCTTGAGTATAACAGGATATTTATGATTCTTAATCATAGTTGTACGTACATTATAATACTCAAGTTCTGTAACTAATCTTGGAGTTTTCTTGAATAGAGGTAAATACTTATTTGTATTATCTAATCTATGGTCTATTACCCATGTTTCGTATGGTGATAGTATATTATCTTCTATACCTTTATCTATATCATACTCTACAATTACTGGACAGTATATCTCTAGCAATTGTCCTTTGTTGATATAATCTGTAATTACTTTATCTCTTGTAAACTTATCTGCTTGTTTAATCTTATTCATTAAACCTTCAGGAATCCTATTACGATATACAGATAATACTTCAGGAACTGTAGCTGATAATCCTAACTTATAGCAGTTTATCTTTAACACTTCTTGATATTTATCTGATATACATTCTTCTACTTCATCATAGATAATGAATTTAGGTGTTCCTTTAGGTTTTGATTGATAGCAATAAAACTGAAAATCAACCAATGATAAGATATCACTTCCTGTAATCTCTTTGAACTTAGGTAGTTCATCAGTCCAGTAAGTATGTTTACGAGCTGTAGTTTCTGCTAGTATCCATACTGTATCTCCTTTGTTGATTTTACCATCCTCTAATAGTAACAATATAGCTTTTAATGATAGGAAAGATTTACCAAAACCTGTAGCTACTAACATTGTGCCCTTGTAATGATTATCTTTCCATATCATTAAAAACTCTTGTTGTAGAGAATTAAGTTTCTCTATTCTATTCATTAGGAACTTTAAATGATTTAGCTATATACTCTATAACATCCATATCAAAAGGTGCTTCATCATAGCTTATAAATTCTCCATAAAGAACATCAACTGATATAGGATAATCACTATTTTTTACTATAACTAAATACGCACCATCTGAATAGATAACATTCTTTGGAAAGAACTTCTCAAAACTAAGAGTAACTGTTACATCAATCTTCTTTCTAATTTCTTTTAGCATAATAATACCAGTATCTACACCAGTAACTATACTACCTAACTCATTAGTTAACCAATCTATTGCTTGTGCAATTAATGCAGCACCACCTCCACCAGGAGTATTAGCTGGTTTAAGTATTAACTCTCCATCGTATCTGTAATACGCTAAACAATCATCATTAAATCCTAACTCTTTAAGACTTTCAGACTGTTCTTTACTAACAAAATAATTCTTTAAATCCATGTTTCTAGTTTTTACCAAATTTACTAATCTTTAACAATTGAGGGTCAATATCAATACCCAATTCCTTCAATCGTAGTACAGCATTATCTACTGTGTCAGTAGTAATAATGATTCTTGTTGTTGTTTGAGTGTCTTTCAACTCATAGCGATTCTTTGTTTCTGTCATTTGTTGTTTTGTGTTTAGAATAATGTTAACTCTTTACTCATTTGTACTGCATTGATTAACTTATTAGCTTCGTAAATATAATAAGAATAATCAATATTGTAATTATCACTATCATAATAGTGATTAAATATAGTAACTAATCTATACTTAAACTTATTACCATTTCGTAGTGGAGCATTTACATGAACTACTTTACCATCACTGTAATGTTTCATCATTACACTACCATTAGTAGATATAAAGAATCTTACAGTCTTAGATAACTTTCTATCATGTATATACCGTGATTTAACTCCTTTTAATTCATACCATGAATTAGATTTAGCTCTTACACCAATACAGAAATCATGTATATCTGTATGATTAGTAATAGTATCTTCTACTGGTATGCCATGTAATAGATATTGACTTACTGCTAATGGTACAATAGATTGTGATGAGTTTTTGTGTAGTGGTATATTCTTGTATTCAAATGTACCTTTATACTTAACATCATTGTTAGTAGTTACTGATATATAATTATTGACATCTCTAATAAAGAAAGATTTGTATTCTACATACTCTAATTCTAACTTAGTTATTAATTCCCATTCTTTACATATCTTATAATACTCATCTATTGCACTTCTATGCAACTTAACAGTAACACCATCTGTATTAGCTTGAATGATTGTACTAATAGCACTTAACTTTTCAACTAACATAGCTAACATTAATTGTCCATTAATAGTAACTGTAAATGTAACTTGTGGGTCATACATCCATGAATATTGATCCATTGTTTTACCATAAGTAGCATTAGCTGCTAACTTATATCCATCAACAATAACTTTATTCTGTTCTTTCTTTGGTTTCTTTTTCTCTAACAATCTAACACTTACTATGTTATCTCGTAGTATATTGATAAAAGATTCATCAAGATGTTCAGGATATAAGTTATTACTAATCATTATACTAGGATACATTGATGCTACATCACAATCCATAATGATATAATCATCATCAGATTTGATTGTAGTATTTAACATTGAACCATGAATACCACCAGCAGCAAATGTATATTTAATGTTATTGTAATTAACACTAAATAATGGTGTATCACTACCAGGAATTACATAGCCTTCTTTAAATGTATTCAATGCTTCGTTAAATTCCTTGCATTCAAATGCAATGTATGGAAATATGATGTCTTTTATATCTATACGATGTCTTGGAGTTCGTAACTTATTTATACTTCTTTTGTTACTATCTGTAAACTTACAAAATAACTCTAACAATAACTCTGAACCTATACTGGAATCAGATGAGTTCATAAAATCTATACCATAACTAACACTTAACTCTTTTCGTAACTCTATTTGAGGTTTGCATAGCTGATACAATTTCTTTGTTGCTATACAATCATTTAGATTATAGCTTAATATTGCATTAGTGTCTGTTGTTACAGGCATATCTTCAATATTAATCATTCTCATTCCAAACTCACACCACTTCAAACTAGTTCTCCTATTCTTATTGTTGTAATGATTTACTAAGTATAAATCTAAATGTTTAACAAACAAGGTGTAATAGTGATTCCTCTCATTCTTAATATGAAAATCAGCTCTTCTCCATATCTCTTGTGGTGTTCTACATAATCCTAAATAGATATCTTGTATTATCTGTCCATCAAATGCAATACAATTATATCCTATTAATCCTTTAACATTAGTGTTTAAGAATGTAATTAGGTTTTTAATATAATCATCTTGATTGGAATGAAATACAACTGTATCATCAGAATCTCTATCTAAAAATGTAGCAGTAAATAAGTTTGGAAGAGTTTCTAAGTCATAGACATAAACTCTTTTACTCATTCTTTTTTTAATTTAGATTTGAATTTAGGTTTAGGAAATGGTTTTTCTATTCCTGATCCCTCACACTGTGGACATACTATCACCTTTGTATGTGTGTTTACGTTACCTGTACCATCACAAGCGGTACAAAATGTCTTTTTCATCGTGTTTTTTGTGCAATATAATAATTTAAAATGAAAGGAGCAACATATTTTAGTTGCTCCCTCATAAAACCACTTAAAACGCACTACTAAACCCTAACTCTTTCCTCTGATGTGTAATATAATTATTGTCACATCATCCTGCTGTTTGTATTCCTTTTTGTAAGACGACACAGTATCTTTATCAATCACTATACATTTCTCTTTTGACTTTCTAGTAAGTCTAGCACGTCTTAGATGATTGTAGTAACGATTCCTTACTGCAGCAGGAGTTCTATTTAATAATAAAGCACTCTTATCAAGTGCTTCCCATAAATTAGGATACTCTTTTACTGATTGAATAATAACTGCTTCTTGTTCTAAAGTCCAGCTTTTCATCATTAATAATTTTGGTTATTCTTTGTTTTGGTATATAAAAAAGAAAGAGTAAACTATTACATTTACCCTTTCCAAACCAAAACCTTATGAATTGTAGAGAGTCAAGAATCGAACTTGAATTAACCATTCTCTCTGTTAATACTACTCATTGCCTATTGCTAGGTTATTGAATTGTTTCATATCATTTACTGTGAGATAGTATTCTTTATCTTCAGTAAATATAATGATAGAATCTCCTATTACAGGCTCTGCAACTGTTTGTAGTTGTAGTAATCCCATAATCTGTCCATTTCTATCTGAAACTACAGTGTAATCTATGTATTCAGAAAAGAATTCTTTCTCTTTCTGAATTAGATAATCTCGTACAGTAATATGTACATTAAAACTTAAACTGATTAGTAAAACTACACCAACGATAACTTTTTGTAACATCTGAATATTGTTTAATGATTAATAATAAATTTGAGGGAGAGAACTCCTCTGTATTGTAGAGTCATTAATTATAAATGAACATCACTCTCATACTTAACTCTCTATTTGAGAGGTCAGCATCTATAATTACTAATTCCTTTCTCAAGGGAACAATACTTATGCTGTCTTTCCAGACTGTCAGGTAAGTTCTTCAGATTAACGGACTGAATGCCATATTGGAAGATTACCATTTCTTCGTAGTCAAAATAGGATTCGAACCTATATCTAATTGCTCAAATGTTTCCAGTTACACCACTTGACTAACGTAAAGTTATTGTTTAACAATACATATTGAAGTTAATATTGTTATCAGACATAGTCTCTTTTAGAAAATCTCTAATGCTAATTAAAGCATCAATAGTTTCTTGACTAGTAGTGTCTGAAGCATATTTAGTTCTTGATCTTAATTCTTGGTCAACTTCCCATAGAACTGACATGATTTCTTTAGCATTAACAGCTAATTTAAAATCATTTGCTTCTTCGTTTAAGTCGAATTTAATTATAACTTTAGCCATACACTTAAGATTTAAACATTAGGGTAAGCACTTAACTTACCCTAATTAAATAACTATTGTAATCATAACAAATCTATAACTCTTTTTCATCTGATAAAGATACATAACTACCATTAGGTAATATAATAATATGGTCTAATAATTTTATACCAATTATATCACCTACATCTTTTAAAGATTTAGTTATATTTCTATCAGCATTAGATAAATTTCTATTACCTGATGGATGATTGTGACAAACAATAATACCTGATGCAACTATCTTTAATCCACATGCAAATATCTTTGTATTACACATAACTGTTCCACCAATTCCACCAATACTTGTAGTGTATAATCCTATAACTTGATTCCTACGATTAAGATACAATACTTTGGTTTGTTCTTCCATTGCTATTGTATCTTTATCCCATGATTCATATAGTATTTCAGCTGCTGTAGTGCTATTGTTAATTACAGGGTAATCTGTAGTATCATATTTCTGTTTATAGATTAATGATACTACATTTACCTTGTATTTTTTATCTTGTTTCATGGCAAATGTTTCTTTAATTGCCAGTATTCTGACATTAGTGATGCACGAAACTCGTAGTCTGTATCTGTATGATACCCACTTTTGTAGATACATTTACAGATTTTCTTGTATAGTTGTGGTGGTTTAACATCGTAAGTCTTGCATTTCTTGTATCTATCAGAGTTTAATACTCCAGACCATAATGCAATACCATCTTTAGTATTGTTACTACTAAAGAATTTAGCTTTAATACGTTTGTTTCTACCACCAATAACTTCTCTAGTACTGTAAGTTACATGATTATGACCTTTAAGTGCTTTAACACCTCCAGCATTAGCATGTAATCTCCATAAGTCTGTTTCTATTCCTCTAGTAGTAGCTTCTATAATAAAGAAACTGTAAATCATACTAACAGGAAAATCAGTAAGTACATGAACATTCATTAGCATATCATTATAGTTATATAATAACCATATTCTACGCATCTTAAACCAATCTACATTGTCTAAGTGTTTGAATCCCATGTTCGTTAGTTTCTGCCTTAATTCTCTTTCATTAAGTCTTCTGATACTGTGACCATAATTTCTATCACTATAAGCATCTTCATTGATAACTTCCTCTTTAACTTTCTCTACATAAACTGTATCAATTTTAGTTTTAAATATAGTGAAGAATTTAGTCTCTGGTACTATTGATTGCTCATAGTAATCACCAGTATCAGAATACTTAACTCCTAGAATAAATGCAGTAACTGTTAATATACCTATTATAAGAGGTAAACTCTTATTTCTAGGTACATAATCAATTACTTTCTTTTTCATAACTCTTTCCATCTTTCAAATGGAACAAAATAAGCAGATGAACCTATATTTTCTAAATGATTTTCATCATTCATTAAGATACATTCATCAAACCAATCATATTCCATAAGGATTTGTGATTCGGGCCATGAAACCAATACATAGGTTGTAATTTCTTCCATAATTAGTGTATTAATGATTCATTATATTCTTCATTCTCATCCTGGCTTCTGTTAAACTCATTAGCCATGTCTCCATGTAACATAAAATTAGTCCTTTTAGATTTAAGAATCTGTTTAGTAACAGTCTGTCTATTTCTTAATACTAATTTTAACGTGTTGCGTAAATGGTTAATATCCATATCATCAACTGATATAAGATTACCATCACGCATTTTCCAGTAAACTTTCTCGTTCATATTATTAGGTTTTGGTTTAACTAAATAAAGCAGTTTATAACACATGCTTAGGTGTCAAATACAATAGCTCATACTTGGGGTTTATTTTCCAGAGGTAAGGAACTATATTCTCCTACTATCATTTAATAGTAGTTAGCTTATTGTATTTAGTTATTTATCAATTACTTTACTAAAAGATAGAATTTTTGGTTCTATCTTAACTATAGTAAAGCAAGATTGTCCATCGTATTCACTCCAATCAAGTCTTTCGTCATCGTGTAAGTCTATTTCATATAGTGTATAACCTGTAGAATGTTCTTTAAATAAATCTTCTGTGTACATAGTATCATTATAATTTGATTCAGACTTATCATAGTCATACATTTCAAAGTATAATTCATTTTCTACTATTCCTCTTTTCAGTTCTTCAAGAGTATTAAACTCTCTCATAAAGTCTGCTCCATAAGTTTGTTTGTCTGCTGCAAATACTTTTTTCATAATATAATAGTTTTGGTTTTAAATAATAATTAGTTGTACTATCAAATGGAACTTACAGTCCAATACATTCCTTCAAATACATGAATTTATCTGTAGATAGTACAACTATATTTTATTAACGTAAATAAAAGTTGAAACACTGTGTTATCCATCTTATTTCTTTAACAGAATAAAATTCATTAGGGAAATCATCAATAGTAATATCATCTAATAATTCAGGGTCAACAGTAATCTTTAATGCAAATTCGTGAATACGATTTGACTTATGATTAATAGCTGCTAATTCAAGCATTTGAACTAATAATAACTTTTTCATAACTTAGGTTTTGGTTAATTATAAAGATACACTATAAAACTTTTACAATTCGTTCGGTTTAATTCAAGAGTTATTCAGTTGTATGCGTCCAATGGATTTTGAGCATATTACATCGTTTCCTAGGTTGACGTAATACTCTAAGCATAAAACCGAATGATTTTAATTACTCTAATTAAACATAAGTAAAAGAAACTAGTGTCCTCAAATGAGGTTTTTTTATATAGTATAACAACAATAACCCAAACGTGCATATTTACTACAGTTGACGATTATTGTGTTATAGAATATTAATTTGATGCCTAATTTAGTACATACAATCTGCAATAATTGTCTTCGTAATTTAGGTTTTAATCAAATATAATTTATGATAACACTAAATAGTATTACCAAAGAGTAACAAATGGTATCAATAGTGAAATGAGTCGATAATGGGTGTTGTTGGAGTAATCACTCCCATTCACACACTCAACTCATTCACTATCAACATTTTAAGTGAATATTGTTAGGTATTGTTGCGCCAGTAATCTGTAATTCTTGTAAAAACAGTCATACATTGTGTGCTAACGATAGTTACCAGACATTGTGTACTAATCACTATTAAAAATATAGTATAAGGTTAGAGTTTATTATTCTCTAACCTTATATCTATTGTTCCTAAAATGGTAATGAATCATCACCTTTAGGTTGCAGTAGTAACTGCTGTTTTTTAGCTCTAAGAGCTGCCAATTTAGCAAGAATACGAGGACTGCCAGTACTTGGTAGTATTAATTGAATATTTCTACCATCATCAGCGATATAAACGGTATTCTTATCAGAATCGATACACTTTTGCCAAACGTTTTTAGAAATTCTATATTTCTCTACAACGCCATCTAAATCTGTACCATGAATAATACCATATTCTACACCTTCAGTACCATAAAGATTACGAGATTCTTCAGAAACATTATTACGTTTCCACGTAATGGTTTCTGTTAAATCTATAACGATAGGTTCGTCGAACATAATGTCAAGACGAGAAGAAGTGGAAGTGGAATTGGAATTAGAAACTAAATTCATAACTATAAAATTAAGTGATTAAAAATAAAATGCAGTAACACACTACACCAAACAGTGATACAGTCTATTAAATGTAATATGAAAAGAATAAGAGTAGTATTTCTACTACTCTTTAAGAAGTTCTATTATGATTTTAATAAATCAAACTCTGTAATACAATAAGAATTATCTTCTTTATATCTAATAAATTTCTCGTTAAGTTTAAAAGGTATATCAATAACTTTTTTAACACTATGAGATTTAATTAGATTTAAAGAATGTTTATTTGTATGAATAGTTTTTGAATTAGGAAACCATACAGTCACATCTTCTCTATTATAAAAATGTGCAATATCATTTTGAATTAAATAAGTTGCCATGATATATGTTTTAGTGGTTAATAATAAAAGAATAGAGATACATATATATAATACGTATCTCTAAGTAAAGTAATGGAAGCATGCTATTAGCTCTTATTATTAAAGCCATTTCCAAGTGGCTACGTTTTGATAAGTTAACTACAGTATTGACGTTTTGCTGTAACTAAATAGAATTGATTAATATCAATCCCAAAAAGGGAAACAGTCTATCAAATGTATGACGGGGTACTCGAATCACAACAGCGTGACGGGGAGCGTGGTGTAGA
>Ga0304730_1000033_pt1 | contig 169516 bp, 202 predicted proteins | sample M_130628_MF_Meta_FD_190474 | JGI IMG/M metagenome (GOLD analysis project Ga0304730, IMG submission 190474) | Freshwater microbial communities from Lake Montjoie, Canada to study carbon cycling - M_130628_MF_MetaG (v2) (version 2) | ecosystem: Environmental > Aquatic > Freshwater > Lake...
GTGTCTGCGTTGTTGTTAACGTAGGGGTAGAAGTAGGACTAGGGCTAGCACATTCCGGGTCTTGTGCCAAAGCACAGTAGTAAATATCGTTAGTTACATATATTAAGCCTGCTGAATAAAATATGTTTCCTACAAAGGTACCGCTTACATAAGCCTCGTAAATTAGGTTAGTATCTAATAATGCACTTCCAGTATAGTTAGCTAAATTGTAACTACCTGTTCCGAATTTAGAATTTAAGTAAGGTACAATATCAAATAAGTTACCGTTACCATCATCAAGAATATAATACGATTTATCATCAGGCTCTATAGCAAAACTTTTTCTTGCTATTCCTTCCCCGAAATATACCTGTGGTACGGAAACTGCTACTACTTTTGCAGCTGATGCACTACTAAATAATCTATAGTTGTAATCTAAAGAGCCAGAAGTAGCAAAGGATTGATTATACGAATCGTAAATATTTGCTATCGAAACGCTAGAGCTATCTGTAGCATCAGCAAGCATTCCATATGTCTGTGAAGATAATGGTTCGTAAACTGATTGTGAATAAGCTGATTGTGCGTAGTATAACTGGTAAGCTGAACGATAAAATAGAGATAAAGTATTGTCACCACTTGCTGTTACCGCAAAGTTTTTAGCTATTTCTACAGCTAATCCACTCGCAGTAAATTCACTATCTGCTATCTTAAAAGATTTCTGTAGCCCATAGGGCAATACAGATGTGTCGGAAATCTTTAAAGGTTTTACCGCAGAACTCATTCTCTATATAAGTTTATATTACCAGTTTAGCTTAACCTGTATTAAAGCTTCTTTAGTAAAGTCTTTCACTAAAGGCTTTGATAATTTTGCTACAGCTAAAAGATCTCCTGCAGAATTATATAGTCCAACCGTTGTTATGTATGTTTGTGGGAAGTTAATTAACGATGAGTATAATAAAGCTCCACTACCGCTAATAATCGATGGATTTGTTGTATAGTTAAATGCTTGGTTAGGAACCCTTATAAATACATAATCTGATGATACTGTTTCTAGACTGTTTAATGAGAAAGAAGCAGAATAAGAAGTTGAACCAGATATTGCATTATAAAGAACTACGTTATTGGGTGCTAATGTACCATTAGATTCAGTTACAGCTAAACTAATTCCTCCAGATGCAGGAGCTAATGATAATGCTCTAGGATTTAAAATGATTGTTCCAATATCCGGTAGGTAAAGACCATAAGAACCTGAAGGTGTTTGTCCTTTAGTTGCAGTTGGTGCTGCTGTAGGACTTAGTAAAGTAGCAGTACCATTACTACCACTTACTATAGTAAATGCTCTCCCACAATCTAAATAAGTTACTGTAGATACATCATTACTATTATCGGTTAACCAAAGTTGAGTTGAACCAGAAACCAATCTTAAATTAAATGTTCCAGGAAAAAGGCTTTCTTTATAGTCAGATCTCTGTACGTTAATTACGTATATGTCTCTAGATGTTGTATTTCCTGTTCCGAAGTTAAAATTAGCATTTTCGTCGCCGTATACTAACGTTCTGTATTGACCGTAAACAGTTCTAGTAGGAGTACTACTAGTAACTAGTGAATTAAAAGCTGCTGAGCCCGAGCCAAATAAGTGACCGTAAGCTATGCTAAATTCTGGTGATACTGTTGATATTGTAGCAGCACTTGCGCTATTATATGCATTTAAGTAAAAACTAGGAGCTACAGACGAAGCTGAAACTATTTTAGTTAATGTAGGAGCACCAGTACTCCATGCAGGAGCGGTTACCGCATCACTACTAACTACTATATCTGTTGGTTGCAGTTGTAAAAAGCTCATTGTTTATTACGATTGTTTTATAATTGTAACTGGAACTGTTACTCTTGCTCCAGAATCTCTTCCTATAATTGTTAAGTTCGTCTGTAACTGCGTATTAGCGCCGAATAAAGTATTTACAGTTGTGGCTGTTATATTAATTGTTGTACCTATTACTGTCTTACTTACAACAGTTCCAATAGTAGTTGTAGTATTAAGTGCAGTAGCTGCAGGAGTATTAACTCCTACACCAGAAAAGTTAGACATTGTTCTAACATCACCTATTGTAGCTATATAACCACTTTGTTCAAAAGTAGAATTAACTCCTAAATAATTTAAAGTTTGAGGTGTTATAGCTAAAGAAGCTCCTTGTTTCAATGAGATAGAAGTATATCCGATATTTAATACAGGAAGTTTAGCTGTTCCTCTAGGTAAGGTAATTAACTTATATTTCATTATCTGCGTATCATCAGGAAACGCCTCTACTATTGGCATTGCCTCTATAGCTTCTCCATAATATGCAGAGCCAGATGGATGATTAGGGTTATACAAAGTATAATCTATTTCATCATCAGATAAAGCAAACTGTGTAATTTGAAAAGAGCCGTCGTTTCTTGCAAGTAACTCTCTTCCTTTTTTAGTTAAAATTGCGTCTACTACGACAGATGTGTTATTTAAGTATCCCATACTTCTTATTTTATTCTATTATAAATATATAAATTTTAAAAACTTCCTCCACCCAGTATGTTGTTATTGTTAGTTTCTCTAGATAAAAGTTTAGTTTGTACTTGAGCACTAATAACGTTAATGTTTGCTAATACATCTGGGCTTAAGTTATCAGGTATCAAAAAGCCATATGATGTTTGACCATCTCTTTTATTAAAAGTTAAAATAGTGTTAGTTTCATCATCTACTTTCTTTAATAAAATAAACCTTTCTATCTTCTGAGTACCGTCTACAATTTGACTAGCTACAGTAGGAGCTACATCCAAACATAAAGACCCTCCAGCACTGTGAGTTCCCGTAACTTCGTAAACATATTCTAAATTAGCCGAAGAAGATACTATTAGTAAGTCCCCTCCTTTTGGATTAAACGTATATTCAACATTACCGTATCTTCCATACAAGCTGGATTTTGGATTGCTTCCTATACCTTCTGGTAAAAATAAATACCCTGCAAAGCCGCTTAATTGTGGACTGAAACAGAACTCGGAGGAGCCAGTGGAAGATATGTAAGGTTGGTTAGTAACAGGATTACCCCCTTGAGGACTAGATAATAATGTAGCTCCTGCGTTTATCGATTCATATGTAGAACCGGAATTTATAGATGTTCTCTTTAAATAAAACTCTACCTTAGTTCCTGCAGATAATTGTTGAGGTGCCGCAGATACGTTTAATGAAATAGAACCTGTTAACTGAGCTTGTGGTAAAGAAACTATTGCGAATGTATACTTCGTTCTAACACTTATAGGTAATGTACCTGACGTGTTATAATTTATTATATTCCAGTTGCCTGATTCGAATCCCATTCCGAAATCTAAAGCAGCATAATATGATCCGGTAATACCAAAAGCAGTATACTCAGGTGAGGAACCTTGTTCACCTATATATACGTTGGCACTGTCTAGGTAAAATACTACAGGAGGACCATATGCTACAATATCTAATTGGTTTTCTGTTCCTACAGATATATACCCGGTTGTAAAAGAACCGGTAAATATTGAATAACCTGATCTGGAAGATACAACGTTATTAGATGATGTTATAAAAAATTCATACCCTACTCCACTTCCATTATCTGCGTTTACATTAAAAGATAAATTAGATAAGGAAAAACCGTATTGAGCAGTTTCTGGGACTATATAATAAGAAGATGTTGCAGCAGGAGCTGTGTATATACCTTCTACATAATTTAAACCTTCGTTATAATATAACTCTGCATTTCTAAATAAATCGTATACAATGTCTCCTTTAGCACTTCCTGTGTAATGATATAAGCTAGATGTCCCAAACCTTGCTAAAGAACCACCATTAGATACTGCTTTGAACATATTATTTCTACTATCAGCTACGATATCAAAAGACATAGTAGCATCAGAGCTAGAATAATATAAAGTAGGAAAATATGAATAGCCGCTGTTAAAGGTAGCTTTTATTCCATCGGTAGTTTTTTGGTCGCTAAATTTTTGATTATCAAATAACCTAATTGTAGCATTTCTACCCGCTTTAAAGGTGTTTTGAACCTCTTCCCAGTTTTTATTATCTCTATTAAGTTCAGTAAAGCTACCGCTTTCGTCTACTAAGTAAACTAGTGTAGTATCGTTTTGACCTTTAAAGAAGGAACTAGTAACAATTTGAGTAAACAATCCTAATTTTCTTGTATAATGTCCAATAGCAGATGTCTTACCGTAAGCCTTATTAATAGGAGTAATCGCATTATCTACTATACTGTACGTATTATATAGACTACTAGAGGTTTTAGAGCCTAAGTACCTGCTTGAATTATGTCTAAAAGAAGTATAATCGGATTCTTGTATTTCAGCATTTAAAAAAGCAGATTGATAAGGAGTTAAGTTACCGAATATTCTACCCGTAATAAAATTATTGTTTACTGGTTTGATTTGGTCTGAGCTATAATCTAAATTTAAAAACAGTGAAGATGTTCTACTCCCAGTAACGTTATTTCTTAAGTAGTTAAAAGAAGTAGTAATGTATTGTGATTCGGAATGATACTGCAACACCGTAGTGCTTAAATTAGATACCTCGTATTGAGGAAAATAATTAGAATGCTCTATAGTAGTACCGCCGAATCTTCCTGTGAATACAGGGCTGTTATCAACATTGGATCTTGTAATATAGCCTAACGGTGATGTAACGTAAGCGGTAAAAGAAGAAGTCGGCATTGACCCCATAGGGCCAGAACCGCTTATAGAACCTATATCTATGGATCCAGAATAAGTATGAAAAGTAAAAATAGGTTCATGTCGAACATATTTACTTCTTTCTAAGATATGAGGTTTAACTATTATACCTGTAGATAAATTTGCTCTAGAAGGAACAAAGTCCTTAATCATCTTGAACAAGGAATTATCATAGTACTTTACTAACCTTACATAATCTTTTACGTTATAAGGAGCTGTGTATTTTTGAAAGTATGTATTTCTTAAAACATCTAAAGATGTGTAACTAGAACTATATGCGTATGCAGGATCTCCAATGTAATCTCCTATATTAAAGGCTCCTAATTGATTTGTTATATCACTGTCGATATTATCGGTAGGTGAAAAAGCTACCTCTATATCTGTTGCGTTTCTAGTTATATTAGCATTACGCTTCTGTAAAGAAACATAAGGTGATAAAACGCTACCAGTAAATTCACTCTTAGAAGGAGTAAATACCTTATTTGTTACTTTTTGATTTACCCCAGTTTGGGGAGTAGAAGTTAGTTGAAAGTCCTGAAAAGACTTATACTTAACAGGATTACCTGTATTATATAAAGCATTACTTACTTCGGTACTCCCACTAATAAAAGATCCTATACTTCCTTCATATCTTCCTAGTTGATTTATAAAGAAAGAACCGGAAATAGATGGGTGTGCTGAAGATAGACTACCACTCGCATCTAATTCTAATCTAAATATTAAATTCTGTATAGAGCCTGTAGGTGTGTCTGCACCGTATGCTCTTGAATTTAATGTATGTAAATTAAATGCTCCTTCAGTTATCATTCTTTATTTTTACTTTAAAATAAATAGTTTACTAAAAACTATTGATTAATCATTAACCCAGTATCTAAATTCTTGAAACTGTCCTTGGAAGTTTACACCGTCAGCACATATTGTACTATTACTTCCGGTACCGCCTAAATATGCATTATACATAGCGGTATTACTAGCTGTACTAAATAACGTCCATGATTGGTTATAAGAAGGTTTATCTGTTGATGCTATGTAAATACTACTAGAAGCTTCAAAACCTAACTCTACTCCTCCTTCTTCGTTGTAAAGAGAACTTTTAGCGTAAACCCAATACCTGTTATTGTACGTATTTATAGAACCAGTAATGCTTCCAGTTTCTTTCAATAGCATTACATTCCAGAATAAATTAGGATTATAAAAAGGTAAAAAGATAGGTGCCGATACTTTATATCCGTAAGCCCCGCTTAAATACAATGACATAGAACCGTAGTAGTTGTATATACTACCACTTATAGCATTATCAGGATTATAATTTAAACCTAATCCAAACTGCATAAAACTGCCGGTACCTACCTGAAATAGTGATTGCGACTGGTATAAAGAAGATGTCGGTACACCATCGCTTTTGAATCTAAATTCTATAGCATCAGGTACCATCGGTATAGTTGGGTATAGTAAACTATGGTAGTAACTAGGAGCCCAAGGTATCTTAATACAGTTACCAGGACTGTTTACATAAGCACCGGTGTAGATGTCTTCTTTGTAATCTCCTACAGTAGATGTTGAGTCTACCCCACCGAATTCGTTTATCTTTAAGATTGTATCAGGTATACCAAAGCAATTAATCAGCGCACGGAGACCCCTTTCAGTCCCTTTTGTCTTAAGTAGATAAGGTAGGTTGTGGTATAGTCTTTTATAGTACTCTAACGTTATGTCTTCTGCCGGTAACGAAACTATAGAGGATGTTACGTAACTAGATATTTTTTCAGAGCCTGTTGGCGGTAAAGTACCTCCATAAGGATTAATACCTAACATCGAATAATAAACACTATCCGAAATATTAGAGTTAGTATAAAGATTTATACCAAGAGACCTTAGAGCATCAGCTACTAAGTCTTTAGAAATACCTTCACTAACGCTATTCTCTGCATTATTCTTTTCAGTAACATCTTTATAATATATCCAAATATTATCAAAATGCTGTCCAACCATATTTAAAAAAGTAAAATATGGGGCATTAGCTTCGTCGTCTTTTAAATAATTTGGTATAGTGTTTGAAAACAGATCAGGATTAAGCTCATCATATAATGATGCAGAATAATACATACTGTGAGTTGTCGCAGTAGGTTCTATATTAATACCTCCTAGCCAATTAGATGCTTGAGAAGAAGTTACTGAATAGAGGTTGTAAGGCTTTAAGGAAGTACTTTTAGGCCAAGTAGTTGAACCGCTTTGGTAATATAGGTAATATTCATAACCGTCGAACTTTTCAATTATGTTATTTATTTTATTCTGTAGTATATAAGAAGTATTAGCAGAAATACCTGTACCTGTTTGTACTATGTTAGATGATGCAGAGATGTCTGCTTGGTAGTTTTCAATTAAACCTAACTTATATACAAAATTACCTACTCTTTCTAAAGCAGAAGAAAAATGACTAAAACTGTTAAAATTAGAATAATCTACATTAATATCTAAACCTTTCTCATCCATCATGCTTTTCAGCTGCTGGTATGATGAGGTCATTGCTGATGATATTAAAGATTCATAATTGTAAAAAGGTGTTACCTGATTAATTGCCTTATTAATTTCTACATTATAATTAGGACCTCTTAAGTAAGTCTTATCTAATGATTCGGAAGATGTTAATTCGATAGTAACGTTAAAAGAAGCTGGTTCGCTTATTTTATCTACTACCCAAAAAGTATCTTTAAGTTTTATAGTAGTCGGTAACGGCTCGTATAGTTTAAATAAAATACTAGCTTGTGGTTCAGTAGCAGCGTAAAGAACGTTTACACCTATTATAGTTACGTTATTACCAAAATTTAAAATGAAATCAGGGTAATAAGCTTTCTCGTTTATATAAGTCTGATATTCAAGAAAAGCTGTCTGTAACTGAGCGTTAGATAAATCTTGTCTGAAAACTCTTATCTCTGTTCTATCAGATGATATCTCACCTATCCAGAATTTATCCGTATAGCTGCTAGTAAATAACTGTCGGAAAAAATTATATGTTATTGACGCCTCTCCTCTATCTATACCGTTAGATTTAATATCACCTTCGGGATTTAAATTAACAAACGTATAAGAATCGGATGTAGGATTTACTCCTGTAGGTGTGAAATCGCGAACAAAGTAATTAGAGGCGATTAACTCGTCATTAAGGTCGTAAATAAAGTACTCTACATAATCTCCGGGAAAAGATCCAAAAGGAACTTGTATTTCCCTTTTAGAAATTAGGGAGGTGTCTTTATAAGAATATTCTTGATATTCATTAGGTGAACCAATATACTCTATTTTTACTTCCTCCATTATGTTAATTTACTAATATCAATTACGTTCTTATTAGCTTCAAGCAACTGCTGTCTTAAGCTGTTAATCTCATCAATTAAAGCTTTCTCATTATCACTTAATACACTACCGCCAATATAGTCAGAACTTCTCCTAACTAAGTACTCATGCGAATTAAAAGTTCCTTCTATGGGTATCTCGAAAAATAAATCTTCATATAAAGTAAAAAACTGCTCTACATTAAAGCTTTGTGAGATAGGAGTAGCAGGAGATACTAACTGAGAAAAAGTAGTATCAACAACGTTTTTATACGTGTTTGTTCCGTAAACTTGTTTGGCTAAACCTATAGTTTCCATACTAGCGAGTTACTTTAAATATTATATCGTTATCTACAATAACAGTTTCAGATGAACTAGGGATAACAGATTTAACTAATATCTTATAAGAACGTTCTGGTTCTAGGCCTGCTGTATACAACTTAAAGTAATTACCTTCTGAATTAGCACTAATTTTTGTATAACTGTTATCAAAATCTATTACCATTTCATTAGTTTTGTAATCTTGGATAGCCCAGTAAGACTGGGATGGGAGATACTTCCAATTCAAGTAAACAGATGAAGTTGTAAATTGTCTAGTAGGATACTGCTCTCTAGTCTTAAATTTGAAGTTATACACTTCTCCTTCCTTATACCTGTCTAAGTTGTTGTTAGCAAGTAAAATAAAATTATCAGAAGTAACTGTACCCACTGTAGTACTTCCAGTACTTAAAATGCTATCATCCCATTTAAACTCTAAACAAGGAGGATATATTGTATGGGTATCCATAGAGTAAAACTTAAGATTCATATACGTTTGAGTGTTTAACTCAATAGAACCTGTAAGCTTAACTACTACTCCATAATTTGCAATAGAACTGGAAATCCATCCTGCAGTTATATTTGTAATATCAACGTTTATATCCTTGTCGCTTATGTAATTAAAGCTTTGGGTAGCCCTATAGGCTGCATTCCATGTTCCTCCTCCTGTAGTGAATAAGTAACTACTACTTAAAGCGGTAGTGTTCCAAATAGCTGAAGAGCCTGATTGTCCTGTATATACCCAACTCACGCCGTCTGATGTGGTAGGAACATTACCTAGTTTACCTGTGCCGACTTGCCAGTTTTGCGCTAAAGCATAAAATTCTAGCGTATAATCAGTAGATAAATCGTTTGCATCAGCTAAAAATAATCTTAAATTAGTCTTAAAGCTTCCTGTAGTTAATGCCAATGCCGTTGATATATCTGAAGCATCAAAAGAGATTACAGTTCTTCTAATATCACCCGACCCTAAACCTGTAGTAGTTATTACAGGTAAACCAGCTAAACTAGGATTATTTCTACTTCCTACCTCTAAAATTTCATCTCTTCCAGCATTAGTGAGAGAGTATTTAGAATAAAGAGTAGAATCTTGAAGAGGAAAAACTTTATATACTGCCATATTAATATTTTAAAAAGTAACTACTCTACCGCTTATATCAGAATTAAGATATTTTACTTCAAATATAGATGGATCTAAAGAAGGATAAATAACATTATTTAAAGTAGCCCCAGGGATATCGTAAGCATATTCAGAGTATCCTACTCCTATTCCTGCCTTATTCACTATAGTAACTTTTCTTACTGTTTGAACACCGGCTACTTTATCTATTAACGTATATATTTCCGATAAAATAATCGGTTGATTAATACCCCATTTATCAATATTAAAATAAGTTTTTAACTCTGTTAAGCAGTTTGCTATTACGTCTCTAGAAGAATAATTAGGCCTCAAAGTTACTTCAAAATTTACCCCTATATTAATAATAAAAGCACTTTTTAAATTTATAGAATCTGTTAACATTCTATACTGAGATACATAAGCTTTTAAGTTATGTAACAATGCACTAGGAGGTGTTACTAAATTCTTATCTGCATTATATGCTAATATATACGCTGATGTAGCTAACGGGTCTTGAATATTTTGTGTAGAGGTAGTTTGCGATTTATAGGTTTGGGTATCGTTTGTTATGTAGGCTTTAGCTACTTGACCAAACTTAGCCGGCATACTATAAATAACAGCTAAATAATCTTGTTGAGTAACAGCTCTCATTTGTGATGGGAACTGATTCAATGTATTTAATCTTATCTGCTCTATAGTATCACCATCTCCTCCTCCTGAAGCAGGAGCTGGGTTATTAACTGCTAAAGAAGCTGCTGTTGCGTTACCCAACGTTGGATCTACTAATCCTCCGTAAAAACTAGTAGTTCTAGATGTAATAGTTGTTAATTCATTACTAGGAATATTAGCCTGAGCTCCTCCACCTACAAGGTACCTAACAGTTAAAGTTGTATTAGATGGTGATAAGCCATACGTTTGCGTAGTAGTAAAATTAGTAGGATCATAAGCTGCATTCATTTTACTTACGTTATCTATAGTACCTAGCCCTACATTATAGTTTGTAGGAAGTAACATTTCGTCAGCTTCTGTATTTACACCAGCTCCAAATTGAAGCTCTAAAGTCTTATCTGATTTAAACCTTGTAGCAAATCTTCTAGGTACTTTTAAAAGCTCTACAATATACGGCACTGTTATACGTTGGAATCCAAAGTCTGGATTAGAAGCTATGTTATTTTGAACATCTTCTAGAACAGTATCTTGAGCCAAGTAAGGTACTTCATACCATTTATTTCCATCAGAATCGTAAACATCAATTATCTCTATTACGTTCGTATCTGTTAATAAAGAAGTAGTAAATTTTGTAGCAGAGCCATAATTAAACGTAGTAGTTTTAACTTGCCCGGAAATAGCAGCTACAGTCTTTTTTAACAAATAAGAGGCAGGATCTGTTCCTGCTACAGTGTATACAGATATATCTGTCATGTCAGCAGAAGAAGAAACTGAAAAATCTATCTTCTCAGGAACGTAGAACGTTACATTACTGTCTATAGAGGAAGCAACTTGCATACCTTCATCTACTATTAAAGCATAATTAAAATCTGGTACTTTGTTACCTGCCGAACCAGAAGCCGGAACTGTCTGATATACCTCTAGATTTACAGCTGCTGCTGATGTTACCTTTGGTCTGTAACCTAGCATATAAGCTAAGGTAAATAGATTTTCTTTTTGCTTGGCATACTGTAGGAATGTCTCTTGAATTTGGTTATCTAAATAGAAAGACATTACGTCTCCTACATAAGCAGCCATCTCGATAAACATTGTCCCTGGGGATGCTGAAGAAAAGTCGTTGTACGATGTTGGAAAATAGGCTTTTGCGTACTCAATTAAGGCTTCTTTAAAAGTAGAAAAATCCTTATTTAAGTATTTAATATCCTTAGTATTTGTTTGCAGATTAGCCATTTTGGAAATTTAACAATATTTCATCCGACTGCCCGGTATTTTTTATATTATAAGAGAACTCTACATTGATAACATTATTATCAAACGTAGATGCTACAGTTATCTTCTTAATTTCTATGTTAGTAAAAAAGTTTTCAACAGTCATTTTAATGTACTGTTCTAATCCTTTGTTACCCTCTTCCGTTATTACTTCAAACACTTGATTAGATAATCCTGAACCAAACTCAGGTACAAAAATTCTCTCGCGTTTACCTGTTAATAGGAAATTAATAATATTATACTTTAACTGCTCAGCTGTAGTAAAGACAGTATTAAACACAGATTTAGTAGAAAAAGGAATACTTACACCTATTCCGGTGCTAGGCTTTAAATCTAAAGGGTTAATCTGTGTTTGTCTATATGCCATTAAATTGCTCCTTTACTCTTTAAAGTATTCATCAATCCCGTAAAGTCCGGTACTACATCGATAGTTACTTGGTTTATATCTGTTGTAGGCCTATTAGAAGATAACATCTGCTCTACAGTTCCTACTGCTGCAGTCTCTTCTCCGTCAACCCCTCCTATCATACCAAAGTTAGGAGCCATAGATGCATCTGCATTTATCATTGTACGGTATTCGGTACTGGTCATCGACATAGCAGTTTCATTTAATAAATCAGCTATAGGATCTCCTGAGCTAACAGGTTTCAAATTTTTACTTTCCATAGCTAACGAAATAGAGTTTGCTAAATTCGTTGAACCTTTAACTGGTTTGTGTACTGGTAATGTATTAGAGATATTTCTATTTTCTTTTAATAAAGGTAATAATTCTTCTTTAAGTAAAGCTTTTAACTCTACTCTCATTACAAGAGTGACCTCCTCTCTAATTATCTTTCTAAGAATATCTAATTTACTCATATGTTATAAATATTTTAATTATAAATTTACTACCCCTCTCTAGCAACTCTATCTTCCTCTAATTTTAATTTAGCAGATCTATAAGCAGCTGTAGTAGTCGGGAAATCTTTTATTATTACTTTTAACCTTTCTCTTTCTCCATCTGAAAGAATATTTCCGTTATTTGCTGTTCCTGTGTTTATTCCTGTTCCTCCACTTCTATCTAATCCTCCAGTCATTAAACTACCTGAAGTAGGATTATATACATCTGCTTTTATACTTGCTTTTAAAGCAGCTGAGTTAGAAGATACTCCTGCTCTAACTTTATTTCTTAGTGCATCTCCACCCGGTAAACCAGATATAAACTGCGATAACTCTCCTTGTACAGCTTTATTTTGTATGTCTAATGCAGTTTCTCCGGGTATGCCTATAGAGTTGTATATTTCAGTATCAGATGTCGGTATATCTAGTATAGCAGTCAAACCTGAAACATCAGGTATAGGGTATCCTAAATCTGCTACTAACCCGCTATTAATAAGCATTAACCTAGCTTCTTCGAATAATATAGTTATATCTGTAGCAAAAGTTAAAGGGGTTGCCAGTACTAATACACCGTTGTTATCAAATACAACTGCTCTCCTTCTTTTATACTTAATAGCGTTATCGGTTATTTCTTCTTCCTCTATTTTAATTACATAGCCGTTAAAATTAGCTAAATTTCTCCTATCTTTTGAAACTACATAGTTTTTATTAAATTGATCTAATAAATCCTTAGAGCTTCTTAACTTTGCTTTGGCATTCTTTATTTCCTCTATTGCTGGACTAGAGCTAGTAGCTTCGCATGATTCTAAGTTAAACTGAAGAATTTCTAACTCTCTAGTAATTTGATCAATTATAGTACCTAAAGTTATACTAAAAGCATATATTAAGTCTATTATTACTCCTATTTGCTCTAATCTCTTTAAGTAGTCTGTTATTTTAGCTTCAGCAGCCTCTCTTAATCGAATTAACGTATCAGTTATTCCGTGGGTTGTAAACATACCCGGAAGGGGAAGAGTACCGAAGAATTTTAAGATTATTTGTAATACTTTAAGAACTACAGATAAAATTTTTACTATTATTTTAAGAACATTAACATAACCTATTACTTTTTGAGCTTGTTGATTAACCGCTTTACTTTCATTTACTATTTTCCTAATAATAGGTAGTAGGTAAGCAGGACTAATTATCTTCTGTAATTGTTGAATTTCATTAGGTATTAGAATTTTAGCTAAATCACCTACTGATCCTAAACCGGCTATAATACCACATACGCTCCTGACATCCTGAATAGTCTTAAGTATCTTTTGAATCTCAGGGTCCGGTATGTTATTATAATCAGTATATGTTGCTATCAATGCCGGATATTGAGTCATTGATGCTATAAGGTCCGTAATGTAATTCTTAATGTTAGCTACTTGAGGAATTAAAGTAACTATATCTCTATCTATAAGTTTATTTATTTCATTTAGACTTTTAAGAGCATCCTGTAGAACTTTTACATCTCTTAGAGCAGTAGGGTCAAGTAATATCTTATCTAAAAAGTCAGATACTTTCTTTGCGGCATCTTTAACTGCGGCTACTTTCTTCTCTAATCCATTAGGTTCCTCTCCTTCAGGAGGGGTAAGTTTTAGGTTATTTAAAGAGTATTGTAAAACATTACATAAATCAATAGCGTTTACTTCCCTAACAATAGGTAAAACACCATTTGTCTTTTTTTTACGGCCAGGGAATAATATACCGGTATCAGAAGCACTTCCGTAGACTATCTTTAGAAGACCGGATTCGATCTTAGATAGTCCTATACCTATCGATAGTATTAGTTTTTCTATACCTTTAGGTTCTACTTCCGCCATTATTTTGTCTTAGTTACTGTTGATAAATTATCTTTAAACTTATCTTTAAGTATGTTAGCTGTTGTATTAAGAGATGAAGCAGTACTTACTATTTGAGGTACAGCTGCTGCTAAATTAGATTCGCTTAACTGACTAACGGCTTGAGTGAAATTCTCTATTTTTACTAGAAGAAAATATAAATTTTCCATAAAGCTGTCTCCCTTTATTACTGCCTCTGTAGCGTTAAGTCCTAGTTGTATTTCCTTACCGTCACCTGGGTTAATTTTTACCCCGTTAACTGCGTCTATATTTACAGAACCTTTTGTAGATATTCCTACAGCTTTTTCTCCAAAAATTAACGTAGAATCCTGCTTAGAGAGTAAAGTAACTCTTTCGGCTGCTACTATAGCTTGTGAACCTGTATAGGGAAATTCTGGAATATATAGGTTAGCCATTAGATTTTAAGTTTTTTAGTATTTCTTCGTCTTGAGCTTTACTTGCTATATTACTAAAGCTTGTTGGAACATCTTGTAAAGGTAATGTATTATCTGATGTTAGTACTCCTCTTGTACCTAGTTTAAAAGTATCTAAAGGAAAACCTGTTAAATCTATAGGTACTTCCTGTGTACTAGTCAGATAAACACTGCTATCATTAGTAGAAATAGACTCTACAACAGGTACCCAGCCTTCTTTAACGTCTACAGTCCCTTGACCATTTCTTAGGATAGTAATAGGGTCTCCGTCTATTCCTGAAGTACTCCACGGACTAACATTAGGTAACTCAGTAACGGTACTTCCAAATCGTATTGACTGCCCCCATCTACCTTCTAAAATAAAATCTCCTTCGAATGGCAGTAAAGGTTTAATGTTATTTCTCTCTTTGAATGTTTCTCCTAAAGGAAATTGAGGTATTTCAGCATTCTCTTGACTAGTTTCTCCTGCTTCTGCATTAGTGTAACTACCGTTTACCTCCTGTACTACCTTACTGTAATCTGCTAAATTAGGAAAAGCATTATGGTGTTGAGAATTCCATAGATTTACTTGAGTAATATAATAGTAATCTTTCTCCCCTGCACTATCATTAAGCCTGTTGCTAGGTCCCATTACAATTAAAACTATCTCTCCTACTAGGGGATAATTTTTTATATTAGCAAATAAAGGCCTAGCTACTAATTTATTTGAGTTTACACCTTCAGGATTACTATTTTCGTAAAGGATATTAAATTTAATACTTCCAATACTACCCCAACCTCCCGAAGTAAGAAAGTCTTTATCTATCTTACCTTCTTTATTTATCTCATTTAAAATAACCTTAGTTACTCTAGCTATAATAATTTCCTTACCTGGTTCTTGGTAATTACCACCACTAACTAGAAAATTATTTAAACCTATATCGGTTGCCATTATGCTGAGATAGTAAGTTTAGGAATATCTATATTCTTTATTGTTTCAAAGAGCATTTCCCTATCTCTATCAGATAAAAGTTCGGTATCAACGACCCCTTTAGCATTTATACTTCGTTGAACAATATTTGCCATTTTAATAAGAGCGTCATCGTTCTTAACTGCTACTTCTAAATATCCTTGAATTAAAGGTACTATAATTATAGCATCACCTGGCTCATGAACCATATCCTTTAATTGCGATATTAATTCCTTAAGCTGCTTTTCTTTTGCTCTGCTATTCTCGTAAATGTCCTTAAATAAAGAAGATAGGTCCTTTCCTTTAAATATTTCTTGATTAAACTCCATCCTTTTAAATAAATATATGTTTTATATATTATTCTATTTCTAAATCTCCTTCTAGAAAATCTGAATACATTTCTCTGTATATTGATTTCAATTCCTTTATTACCTTAGTAACTACGGGTGTAGGCGCATCAGTTATCTCTCGAATATAGATATACAAGGCTTTTTTAGATAAAATTGAGAGGTTTTCTCTTTTTCTAAAGAGTTCCATTATAGCATCAGCAACCTTTACTTCTTTATCTTTATCGAATAGATTAAAAATCTCATGATCTACATATGATATGTACCGATCGAAAAATTTTAAGTAATCAGAATCTGAAGGGCTATCGTCTATTATTTCTGCATATACTGTTGAATCTACGTCAACTTCATCAAGTCCTGCTCTACCTTTTAACTTTTTATAATTTGTATTATTATAATTAATTAAATAGTTAAGAGATACTTTATAGAAATAGGAATAAGCTTTACTTCCTTTAGATTGATCGAATCTAGGAAGCTTCTCTAGTAGCATGCAAACTACTTCGTGCTTTAATTCTTCAACGGTTTCTACTTCTGTATAATAGAATTTAAAATTATGAATCTGGATTTCTACTAGTTTATGGAAAGCATAATGAATTCTACCGTTATAAATAATACGGCGATCAATTTCATCTGTTGATGCTAGGTACGCCATGATAGCGTCCTCTGTATCTTGAGTAAAAAATGTATTTGGCTTCTTTGGCTTTCTTTTGCGAACAGTTCCCTGTTTAGTAAGCAGGACTTTTTCCTCTCCGGTTATCTCGTCTTTTACTACCATTACTTGTTATTCTTGAAATTGTTTAATGTTTCTTGAATAGTTTGTAATGCTTTAAAGAAGAATCCCACTTCATCATCGCTTCTAAAAGCTCCTAGTTGATCTACTTCTTTAACTAATTTATCCGAATCATCGATAATTTGTCCGATAGTCTGTAGACTTTGATTCTGTCTCTGTACTATTTCTTCTAGCTTGACGTTCTTACTATATAGATTGTAAATAACAAATCCGACTATAGTCAAAACCCATATGTTAATATTAATTAATATTGATAACATTTAAATGTTTTTTAAAGCAGCCATGAGATTAGGATTAGCAGAGCTAATTCTTTTCATTGCTTCTTCACTGGCCGCAGGTTTAGAAATGATTTTATGCGTAACCGTTTTAGTTTGTCTTATAGGACTTCCGCTATTAAGTCTTGGAAGCCATTCTCCTTCCCATTCTACTCTAGCAGCCAGCATATCAGCTTGATGCAAAATAATAGGCAAAGAGCTACGTAATCTAGATTCTGGTTGATAAGAGATAAGATAGTGTTTGTTTGCCTCATCGTAAAGACCGTCGTGAAGTTTAATTCCCAAGTATTCATTTTCTGATACAGTTATACCGGCACTTTGAAGAATAAATAATGAACGATCGGGTACTGATGCAAAAGATAGAGCGGTATTAAACTTATAATGTGCTCCTTGATTCTTTACCTGCCAATCGTTATCATTTGGAAATACTCCAGGTGTACCGGGTAATCCTAATTTTCCTAAATCATGGTTAATAGCAGCAAAGACTAACTCTTCTTGCGAATACGTCTCTCTTACATTAAACGATTTCCAAACATTATCTAACTGTAAACTAGCTTTAACAACTCTTAATACATGGTCTACGTATCCTCCTGCAAAGCAGTTATGGTTAGAGTCACGTACAGCAGCAGGTGCTAAAATAGTTTGTTCTTCCATAGATAAATATAAATCTTTTAATAGAGTAGATCTATCTCCAGTTATATAGGTATCGATAACAGCAAGAAAAGTATTCCAATTTGCTTGGATTTGTTCGGCAGATAATTGAGTCATAACTTATTAGTTTAAAATTTACTGGATTCCGTCGGTCTCGTTATTGATTAACGTTTTAATATCATCCATTTGTTCTTTTATCTTAGTAATAGTTTCTATGATATCTTGGTAGGATGATTGTTGACGAATTTTCATGTTAAGATTAATTAAAGAATAATCTAATCTTTCTAGTTGTCCTAAGACAGGGCCTTTATTTCTCATTTAGTTTTTTTAAAAGTAATGTTAGTTGTGGTATCGTTTGGTAGTAAACGATAAATTCTTTTTCTTCAATATCGGTAATTTTCTCACTACCACCAAAAACAAAATAAACTTTTTCGTCTTCGTACTTAAACATAGCCATCGGATAATAATCCGAATTTAACTTACTTTCTATCTGTTTGGCTAAAGTTTTATTAGTATCGCAATATTCTTCTTTAAAATCGATACTTTCTTCTTTTAATTTATCTTTTAACCATAGACAAGTATCGCAATAAGATAAAGTAAATATTGTTATAGACATAGTAGCTATTCTTGCGTTTCTTGCTATTCTTGCGATGTTTACAAAAAGTTAAGGTTTTTTTAGCAGAAAAGCCACTATTCGAAATAATTTTTATGCAAATATTCTAAAACTATTTTTATCTTAGTACACTCTTCATACATTTCTTTTTCGATAAATAAGTCTAAGATGTTTGTATAGAAAGAGTTAATCTCTTCTACTTGCTGCATAGTTAAATCTTTAGCTTTACCTTCTTTATCTTTTTCAATAATTGCTATCATTTCATCTAAGGAAGATGTAATAACATTAAAAAAAAGTCGACTGGTGTTTATATCTAGTTGTTTGATTACATCTAGATTAAAAGCTCCTACTGTACTCATGTTGATATTTTTATTAGTAAATCTAGTAAATAAATAGCTAATAAACAACAGTAGAGCCCCTTGTCTGCCTTTGAGACATTAACGCTCTCTAACGTTCTTTTTACTTTAATATAATGTAAGGGTAACAAAAAAGCCTACCGTAGAAGTAGGCTCTTTAAGGTTTTATCTATCTCTATCATGGTAGGCATCTGGGTCTTGACCGAAATCACTATCAAATTCTGTAGCAGCATCTTCGGCAGCAGACATTAACTGCCTGTTAGCTTCTTCAGAGGCTTCTAGTTTTGGAATAAGAGAATCCAAGAATTGTTTATCTTCTATGTAATCACCTTCTCCTTCTTTTATAGCTCCCTCTATATTTACTATTTCATAGTCGGTAACTTCCCATCCTCCTTGATCATAAAGATATCCATCCATATATTCAGCATCTTTGTAATCACCGCTAACTTTTAATGTACCTGCTATTTCAGCATAGACAACACCATCTAATTCTATATCTGATATAGAGAATGGATAAGAAACAGTAGAATCACTGCTTCTCTCATTAATACCTTCTTTAATAATACCTGCTAATTGTTGAAGTCTAAATGCTTCGTTTATAAGTCCTTTTTTCATTATTATTTTTTATTAAATAGCTTTTTCATAACGTTCAGCTTTCCATACATAGTTTTCTATTCCAGAATCGTAAGTAACTATAATCATATCGGGCATAAGTATTTCTTCGTCATCCCACCAGGTTTCTATACTTTCAGACCCCTCAACAAATACAGGTTCGTTATTAGAGTAGTATTCTTCCCAATTTCCATTAAAACCATCCTCCTCAACTACATCACGTAAAACACTCTCATAGTCTTCTAAGAGTTGAGATACTAAGTCAAAATAGGAAGATTTTTCAATATCACTATAATCTTGTAAATTACCTCCAGGTCCTCCTGACGTAATATCGCCGGAATAGACTGTTTCATCTAATTTTATACCTTCTTCTTTAGCTCCTTGAAGTAAAGTATCCTTAGCTATTTTAAGTAGGTTTTGAATACCTTGTTCTATATACTTAGGACTATCGAATTCTTCATTAACTGGTATTGGAGTAATACCTGCTAACTGTTGAAGCCTAAAAGCTTCGTTTATTAATCCTTTTTTCATTTTATTAAATTTACTTATAATGAACATTAGCTTTTAAACTAGGAGAATCAAGTATCATATCATACTCTTCTGTAGCGGGGTTTATAACATCTCCTTTTTCAAATACTATAGACCCGTAGTCTTCGTATTTACTATCTACGTCTGACATAGCAGCAATCATGTTTAACTTATCAAAGTAGTATAGATCCTTTAAGATTAATATAGGACCTCCTTCTGCTTCGTTTTGCAAGCCTTCAGTTTCACCTAACTCATCGCGATAAGAATCAGAAATATCTTCGACTGTATCGTGTAAAAACTGATTAAAAGGAAGCTTTTCAGTCATTAACTGAGTTAGTATGTTAACTACAGTCTCCGGTTGGGATTCAACCATTGTTTCAAAATATCTATGAATAGTACCTTCATCTAATTTCAAAGCATCAGGATTAGCATCTCCAAACAATTCATTTACGGGCCTCAAACCTGCTATTTGTTGAAGTCTAAATGCTTCGTTTATAAGTCCTTTTTTCATTTTATTTTTTTTAATTTAAACTTCATTAACTCCAATTTGATCTAGGAAGTCCCAGATCTCTTCTGAATCTGCTTCTTCTACAAGGTACTCAACTAAACTTTCTACAGAATCGTATCCATTTTCTTGCATGTAACCTTTAACTAGAGGTAAATCTGATGAAATAAATGCAGCTGATTCTTCTTCATTGAAGATCATTTGATACTCACCCTCTCCTAATTTATTAAAGGAAGCAAATTCTTCCATCATTCTAACAGCATCTTCATCTGTTCCATTGTCAGTTCTAAAATTTACTTGCTCTTCATACTCATTTTGCATGTAAGAATCAGGATCGCCAGGAACAATTATTAACTCTACATCTTCAATTTCTCCTCTACTCCCTCCTGTAACTTTGATGTATTTAGAACCTACTTGTTCTTTTTGCAAGCCTACATTAAAGTCTTCTTTGATAATACCTGCTAACTGTTGAAGTCTAAATGCTTCGTTTATAAATCCTTTTTTCATTTTATATTAAATTATTGCCAAATTTCATATAAGTGACTATCGGAGAATGCTACAATTAATTTACAGTCTAGGCCCTGCACTGCATCCTCATCGTCTCCTAATAAGCCATCTCCCGCTTCTGGACCATATTCAAACTGGATACCCCCTGTTTGATCGAAATCCGGGTCTTCTTCAGAATACATAGCTCTTTCAGCTTCTAAATTTTGCAATAACTCTTCACCTAGTATATCTTCAGCGTCTCCTATAGAATGACTACCGTAATCGGTAATACAAATAACAGGTTGTCTTAAATCAATACCTGCTTTCTGAAAAGCTTCTGTTATCGACTCATCAGCACTAATAATGTATTCTTTCTGCATGCCCATAGTTCCTTTTTTTTGCATGCCTGGTTTTGCACTTTCCATCTCCATTTCATTACCTTGTTGGTCGTAGTAGTAAGTATATCCTTCTCCATCACCATAACCACTTACTTCAAAACCAGTAGCTGTTTGTTCTATAGAGATAACAATTCCACCTTCCATATCTACGTCTCCTACTGTGAATGACGTACCATTAGGGAAAGAAACACTTTTTATTTCTTTTGGAGAGAAAAGAGCAGTTTTAGCTTGACCCATTTGCTCTCTTTGCATGCCTCTCGACATACCTTCAGCTTCGATTGTAAAGATAACAATTTTTTGACCATGTATATCTTGATCATACTCTTTGGAAGAAGAAATACCTGCTTTACGTAGTTTATCCTCAATGAATTTCTCATTCTTTATAAGGTCACTTACAACAGTCTTGCCGTTTTCATCTTCGTATGCACCTAAAGTATTTAAAGTATTAGAATCACCTATTTCATTAATAGGTTTAATACCTGCTAACTGTTGAAGCCTAAAAGCCTCTTTAATTAATTGTTTTTTCATTTTAATTGATTGTTTTTTAATTTAAGTAATCCATTAATAAATCGTGAACAAAATCACTATCGTCATTTAACATCTCTAGTTCTTGTTCTGTATAAGGAGAACCGTCGCTATGTTCGGCATAGTCAATATAAGCATCACTATAGTCCGGTCTGTCCCAATGGTGAACATCGTCAAAAGTAACGTTGTAAACATCTCTTGGATCAATACCTTGGGATGCAATGCCGGCCATCTCTTTTAACCTAATTGCCTCTTTGATTAAACCCTTTTGAGAGACCCCCGCATTCTCATATATATATTTACCTTTTTTCTTCGTCGCTTCGTAGAGAGATGCATCATGAGATGCCATCTCAGAGCCTTGTCTTTCCTCATAGTCATCTATCCCTTTAGCATTTTCTGCCTCCGATGAATAGATATGTTTATTCAGAAACTCGATTATATCGTTATCTTCGAAGCCATCCTTGATTAGGTCGTCCATAATGGCCGATGCCGCCTGGCGAAAGGCATGCAAATCTTTTTGATTGACAAGGCCTTCCATTCTATTATCGCCTTCTTTCATGCCTAGGCTATCTAGGGCTTCTTTAATAGTTCTTTTTTTCATTCTTTAGTATTAGCTATACAGTTATAAATATCGATGTCATAGACTATATGTCTATTCCGATTGCATATATATTTTGCTATAGGTAAAAAAATCTTGCTCCCACGGAAGCACGGTTCTGAGGAATCATACAAGGGTCCGGAGGTTGAAAATCGCTAATCCATTTCCGGATCCTCTATACCTAGTACCTCAAATATCACTTTTCTTATATACATAAAATTAACGAAGAAGCCTTCTCTATTACTTTCAACCCTATAGTCATCCAATCGTCTATGTATTTCTTGTTCTTTATTATAGGGCTCATCGCAAAACCAAAAATCGCGTACCTGCCATGGAGTAATAACCCCGGTAGCACTATTAATCTCATTTATTCTCTCGGCCACGCTTCTCTCTGTAAAGCCTACCTTAAAAATGCCTGGCATAGATGTATTTTGCAGAACATAGATATGGCCGGTTGAACCGGACTTACCGTAGCCGTGTTTTTTTTTATAGTATTTTACCGACCAAGAATTATGGCCTTCCTCTTTAAAGGTATAGCCATTGGCAGTTTTTACAGTGTTACGTATTTGTTCATCGTCCATTTCGTAAAACTTTGATAAATCCTTGCCTGTTAAATTTTTCATTCTCTTTTACTTTATATGAATATATATTGACTTAAGGTAGAAATTTGAAGAGCGTTTGGTGCAGCAGTTACCCCCGCGGGTCTCCTGTAATACTGCCTATGGGCTATAACCACGTTGGTGGAATACTGCTCTCAGTCTTGTCTCAGTCGGGCGACGACTGCCACGGCGATGACCACCGAGCCCATTCGGTCCCTTTAGTCCTCTATCGCTCTCCATGCCTTCTGTATAGGTCTACGTAGTCCTTCACTATAGTCGATAATAACGCCATCTACAACGGCCAATGCATGTCTTCTTACTACTACGAAGTATTTACCTTTGTTATAGGTCTTAGCGAATGTTCCTACGGTCATTGATCGTTCTACCATCTTACCTTGGTTGTTGTAGTAGGTCTTGATCTCTCTCCCGTTAAGAGTTATAATGCTATTATCATTTAAGAATCCTTTAGTGATGTTAGTAAGAGTAACTCCTTTGTTGAAACGTCTCTTAAAGTTATCACTAGCATAACCTAATGCATCCTGATATGGAATGTTCTTTACTATAGCTAATGCCTTAACTGAACAGTCGCTGCTTTGATACTTGAATGGAGTAGTGCTTAGCTCGGATAAGCCTTTGGCAATTAGAGCCTCCTTGATGTGTACGAATTGATTTGACATAACCTTTATTTTTTAATGTACCTAAATGTAAGAAGAAGGAGGCAGAATGGCAACTGCCTCCCTATCTTTCTTTTAAAGAGCGTTAGCCGGCTCCTCTACAGTAACGTAGACGTCTATAGCTTGCTCAATGATCCTAGATAGACTACTACGACTTACTTCATAGCTATCAACCTCTATACAGTTACCGCTTAAGCTAAACTCAGTATCAGAGATAACATCATCGATACTATCTTCTATATGACTGACTACCTCTTCAACTAAAGACTCATATTGCATGGGCGTTAACTTAAAGAATATTTCTTCTTCGTTTGACTTAGCCCCTAACTGAGATCTCATCTGATCTTCCATACCGACCTTCTCGATAATGTACTGCATGCTTTCGCCATCTATGTTGATACCGTTCAACACTGCGATTACTAACTCGATGTTTGCATTTTGATTTGTCATAACCTTTATTGTTTAAATTGTGATTGATTAATTACTACTTTATAAAGATAATAGATAGGATGCAGAAAGGCAACTAGATCATAAGAAAGTTTTAAAAATAAAGTTTAAAAAAAGATCCCAACTTAGTTGCTCTTACGAGCTTTTTTTCGTAATTTACGGTACTTTTTAATCCACCCCTAACTTTCTCCTATAAAAAAACCTCCGTCAAAGACAGAGGCTTTAGTAATTTAACCTTAACTATGAATACAACCTACTTAACTTTCCTTCGGCTAACTAACTTGTTAGCTTGTTTTGTAATTGATTCGTTGACACGACGTCCTGCGATTACATTATGGACGTGTGACAAACTGTAACCAGTTGTGATTGCTACCTTAGCAAGATCCCCTTGCTTCTGGCGCTCTTTAAAAAATGTGTTTACCATTGTTACGATGTTTTTAAGTTCTCTTAAATCTATGAACTTGTTTACGAGAAGGCAACTATTTTCAAAGAAAAAAAAAGGGCCCTAAGGCCCCTTCTCTCTTAGGCGACTAATTCGTAGTCTGTAAACTGAGTAGCCATCTCCCAAAGGTTCTGATTAAGCTCTACGTCTGCAAGCATGTTAGTAATCTTTCTAACCTTACGCTGCTTACCTGCTTTATTCTTAACAACGAACCCTCCGTGAGTTAAATGCTCTTGAACTCTATTAAAGACCTTCCAAAGAGTATTACCTTCATCCTCCTTGCGAGTAGATTCAACCATTAAGACTAACTCTTCCTCAGTCATTGCAGCATCCTCTCCGAAACGAATCGCAGCTGCCTTAGTAACGAAGTTCTTAATCTCATCTTCGGTCATAACCTTCTCAGTGAAAGCATTAATGCGACCAACTACTACCGGCAAAGCTCCTACTGCATTATTTACTAACTGCTGAAGCTCTCCAAATGAATAACCGAAGTGACGAAGATTAAAAGATCCTAAATCTTTATCTTTGATGACCAATCCATTAGAGCAGATCAATCTGAAGACTCCAATTTCAAAACGTAACCTTCCCCAACCTCTATGGTTATTGATGATTAACACTTCCGGATAAGCTTCTACCTCGCCATTCTCATCCAAGATAGCAATCTCTGGATTATAAAATTTAACTAAGTGCTTACCGTAAGTAAGTTGAACTGGATTCTTACTCGTCATAGCTTTCGCATCTGAAACGAACCATCCTAACTTCTCCATATCTTCTATGATCTGGAATGTAGGAAGAAAAGAATACTTTGCTGATACAGAATCAATTGGAGACTCTGTGTAAATTTGCGGAGCTAAAGCTTTGATTTCCGCTGGATTCAATTTGTGTGACATAACCTTTTTGTTTAAATGAATAATTAATTTCTATACCTAAAGATCGTTGTTTAGTTTCAGACTACCAACTTTTCTTCTTATTTTTTTTGATCGTTGTATAAAATCTTTTGTCGAACGAATCATCTTTGATATTAAAGTAGGTCAAAGTGAATCCTAAAAAAGCTCCTAGAGCTAATAGGATAGCAAGAATGGCTGCTAATAGATTCATTTTATTTACGTTTAGCAAACTTACCCGTCTCGAAATCCCGGAGGACCTTCTTGCCTCTCTTGGTTGTGATCTCTTCGATCATTTGGATGTCTTGCTTGATAGCTTTGATGCAATAGAATGCCGCTACCGAAAGAATTACTACGCTACCTACTACTTGGAAGATAGCCATTGGAGTGTTTAACATTTCTGACATAACTTTTATTTTTTGATTGATACCTTAAGTTAAGAACAAGGAGGCAGAAAAGCAACTGCCTCCGAAGATTTATTTTAGCTACCTGCTATTTCGCAGCAATAGCTAACCTCTTCTGAGGTGAAGGAGTCTCCTAACTTTTCTAACTGGTCAACTAACTCCTCAGTAGCCTGTCCGTAGATTTCAATCTCTCTATTAACTAGAGACTGTATATCTAAAAATCTCAAAACTTTTTGTTTGTTTAACATAACCTTTATTTTTAAGTGATTGATTAATTACTTACTACATTATAAAGGTACGAACTTGATCGCGTAAAGGCAACTATTATTTAAAAAAGTTTCTCTTAAAAAAAAAGAACAAACTACGTCTGATCTCTTCAAGTTACGTCCTCGTGTGTCTCGATCTCTCATTGACAACCTTAATGTACGAACTTGATCGTAAGAAGGCAACTAGATCATGATCTTTTTTTCCTTCGAACAAAAGAAAGGAGGACCTAAATCCTCCTACTCCTTCACTTATAATCAATCAAATTATAATTTTACTTGGTACTTTTCCTCAACAAAACGTTTAGCGACTGCGACAACAAATTTGTTCGGCTTATGACCGTTTAAGATAGAGCTCACATAAGTAGGGCTGATCTTAGAAAGCTTTGCAATCTCTTGATTGTCTCCTCTTCGTAGATACTTCTTGAATGGGAAGAGAACTTTAGGAGTAGTAATAACCTTCTTAACGATTCGTTTAATCGAACCTTCCTTGATTAATTCAGAGAGAACATTCTCCGTAACAAGTTGAACGTGTGCGGTAGTGATCGAATCGACATTAATGCCTTTGATCATCTTAATTACTTCCGAAACCGGCAAGTAAGTGTTTGGTGCGGAGTTCTTAAGCGACTCCAACAAAGCTTGTTTTTCCATAACTGATTATTTATTTTTACTGATTGATTAATTACTTCTCTAAAGAAACGAACCCTTCATCAGAAAGGCAACTCTTTTTAGTTTTATATCCTGCCGGCCTATATAGCCGTAGCTTCTTTATTAGCTCCTCAATCTCCTTCTCATCAAGCCATCCAACGACTCCGGACGTACCTTCAAGTATAGGATGCTCCTCAACAATGTCTCCTTCGAAGAAGATAGCCATTTCATAGAGGCCTTTATCACCTCCGTAGGTATGTTCTCCCTTGACGATGCTAAGGGTGTAGCCGTTATTCAAGACTACTAAGCCTTGAGTACCATCTCCCCCCCTCCGGGGGAAGAATGGAATCATATCAAATGTTATCATGATATAACTTCTGAGGTTTGTTTTAAATAAGAGCTCGAGAATTGGTAGTATATAGAAGCAATATCTTCCTCCCAACTCCCATCAATAATATTATGCAATCCTCCCAACTCAATATAGGATATAATCTCCCCTACGGAGTCCATATTCTCGATAGCAATGCTTAAATTACCCATTGCTTTGTAATGATCCCCTATCTCTGAGAAGTGAAGATCTTCTGATCGGAGGTCGTACATTTCCCTAATCCTTAACTGCACATTATCCTTAGCACAGCGTAATAATGATTTTTTTTCCATAACCTTTATTTGTTTTGATTGATGACTAAATTTAGGAAGAAGGAGGCAGAATAGCAACTGCCTCCCAAAATCTTTTTACTCCGGCCAAAGCATTAACGTCCCTGCGTCATTCCATTCCGGCCAGTAGCCAAGCTCGTTGACATACTCGATGAACTCGCTATGAACTCCGTGCTCGTAACTTTGCCAGTCAGAAGTCCAGTAGTCAAATAATAAACGACCATCTGATGCTCTTTCGCCGTTCTCTGCTGAGAGCCAAAAGCCTTCTGTGGCACCGTTAAAGTATTCTGAAAGACGGATGTGTGATAATCCGAAACGGTTGGCAATTTGATCGCCTAAGGCTTCACGTTGCTCTTCATTGATAATTTCTACTGCGTTTGTCATAACCTTTATTTGTTTTGATTGATAACTAAAGTTAAGAAGAAGGAGCCAGAAAAGCAACTGGCTCCAAAGATTTTTAATCCCCTTCGTACATCAGTCGATTCTCTAAAGCCTCCTCGGCATCTCCCGACTCGACAAAGTCGATCATCAGTTTAAGTAGACGAATTCTATACTCCTCATCTCTAGGACCAGAAGCAATGCAATCAATGTGTGGAAGACATTCTACTAAATCTTTGTAGGTGTTTTCGTTTCTGCAATAAGACATGTTTGCCATAACCTTTGTTGTTTAAATGATTGATTAATTATTACATTCTAAATGTAGCAATAAGGAGCCAGAAAAGCAACTGGCTCCCTAACTTTTTTTAGGCTGACTTAAACATCTCCCGTCCTTTATTCTTCCAATCTTGCCATTCCTTCTCTCCCATATGCTCTCCCATAAGCTCCTCTAGTTGATTCATCCGGTAGTGAAGAGCTTTTACGACTACTGCATTGTGGGTTGATACGTTCAACTCCCAGTTGACGTCTAACATCTCGTTAAATAATTCTCTTTGATAATTTGTCATAACCTTTATTGTTTAAATGATTGATTAATTATTACATTCTAAATGTACGAAGAAGATCCTTAGGAAGCAACTTTTTTAATATAAATTATTTAAGGGAATATATATTAGTCGTCTATACCATGTCCCAAGGATATATATTAGGTCTTTATACCATGTCCTAAATAATATAAATATTTTTATAATAATAGTTGCCTTTCTGATCCTTAGCTATTATCTTTAGACATCAATCAAATAATAAATGTTATGACAAACAAAATCGAACAAGTTAAGCTTCTTATGGAAAAAGCTAAGGATGGTAAAGTCTTTACCGTAGACTTCGTTAAGAAGGATGGTACTCCAAGAACAATGAATGCCCGTTTAGGAGTAAAGAAAGGTGTTAAAGGAGTAGGACAGAAGTATTCTCCGTCTGATTATAACCTCCTTACAGTCTTCGATATGCAAAAGGCATCTTTTAGAAACATTGTATTAGAGTCGATCTCACGAGTAACTATTAGTGGAGAAACGATTCTCTTCTAAGAGAACAAAAGGAAACCAGACTCGAAAGGGTCTGGCTTCTTTGAAATGTTCTATTCGGTTTTTAGAAAATCGGGTACTTTGTAATAGAAACTATCAATATTTCGAAAAGCATGGCTTGGAATAATCTAATTTACTGGCTGAATCTGGTTGTAGACCTTCGGAGCTCCTGCCTTATCAATGAGATTGCTCTTGAGAGCATTAGCTTTCTCCTTAGAAAGACCACCTTTTACTTTCAACACAGTATACTTTTCTTTGTAATCTTTCCCTACCTTCTTCATGTCAGAAGAGATCTCCTTAGTTCCTCCTCCTGCCGTAGGGCTGTAGGCCATGGATCTAACCATGTTGAGAACAGCTTCTGGCTCTTCAAGCTTAGAAACAACATAAAACTTATGGTTTCTATTCTTGCTCTTCTTGTCTTCATTCTTAATCTGGAATACTGAATAGCTGTGAGACTTCTCTGCCTCGTCGATAAAATTGCTCATGTTCTTTAGTTAGCTCCTGGATCCCTATTATACAATGCGATTGTACTCTCATGGCTCCTGTGTTTATGTATATAAATATCTAATTGTTTACCTCCTTACCTTGATCCTGTCTCCTCTACCCTCAGGGAAAAGAAAAGCCGGCTAGGCCGGCTCCTCATTCTAAATGCTTGATTACTCTCTTGTAACCCCTTAAACAATGTTATACAATGCGATTGTACTTCTTAGTATCGCTGGTATAGCAATGGTACCGTAAAGGTAAGAATTATATAGCAGAAAAGCAACTCCCTTAGGAGCTAGTGTATATACAATGCGATTGTACTCTACGGTACCGTGTACTACCTAGTACCTTGTATCGAATCGAACTAGGGGAGCAAGGAGCATTCTTATATATTTTGCCTAGGAGGCTTTTTTCAAGGGGGGAGGCCCTTCGGCCCCTAATTTTCAGTTTCTGCTACTACACTTTCTCTCTCTTCTTCTCTACACACCTACTACCTATTTCATTTAGTACCTTGTGACACATAGTACCTAATTAAACCAATTAGCTACACCTTAGCTATTCTTGCTACTCTCTACTGTCCTATAGATCTTTATAATATTCCTCGTGTCTTACATCCTGTTCTACTCCTATATAGATCATATACCACATAAAGAATAAAAACAAGAGTATTACAGATCCATATGCTACATATGCAGTTATAGGAGGAAAGATATAACATATACCTACTACTAGTGTTAATGCTCCTAATACTGTTAACATTAGCTTAGTTGTCATTATTGCAGCTTTCTTTTCTATCTCTTTTGTACTTAGTCTTTTATTCATTGTCCTTTATTATTTACTTGTACTCTCTCTTATTCTTTTCTTCTGTATTATATCTACTATCGTTCTGGATATTTTGACTGTGTCTTACCCACTTAATCAATTTTATCCAAATTCAAAGGAACGTATTTATCCATTCCAGAATCGTATTGATAGAAGTTAAAGTTATCTATTCCTCTATACTCCGGTTTTAGTATCCCTATCTTAGAACTCTTTTGAAATGATAATCTGTTAACTCTATTGCCATTTGGTATCATTGGATAATCTTCTTCTTTCCAGTTAGTAGTTTCAAAACTATCTCCAGGATATGTTTCTTTAGCTTTAAATGTTATCAGGTACTTTGACTTAGATGAACCTCCATCATATAATCCTCCTTTGTAAAAATTAGGAGCAGTTGAATTTTGTTTATCGGCTGATAGCTTTGCATTAATAGTATAGTCAAACTCATCTAGATCTTCATTTATACCTATGAAAGCTTTCTCTCGTTTAATATTAGATAGTACCTCTACTTTATTAGTTACGTGAGTCCAAGTATTAGACTCATCCTTATAAACCTTTTCAGTAATTTCTTTAAGTATGTTGATTAGCTTAATCATAAATTTCTTTTATAATAAATACCGATTCTGAGTGTCTTGTATCTCCTACTTACTTGACTTATGCTTTAAGTTTTGCTACCTTCTTTCTCATATTCTCTAAATCTTACATCTAAAGTATATCCTGTATTCTTCCAAAACTTGTCACAATAGAACATACCCTCTACTCTAGGAGATTTAGAATACGTTGATTGCCTCCATTGGTTAAACGGAGCTGTATGTCTGTAACAGTCAAACTTCATAGGACATTTCATATCATTACACATTGTTATATCAGCCATTGTCTTGTTGTTTAATTAATAACATAATCTCTCTTGTTAATTCACCTGCTGTTTTAGTACCATCAAGGTTCCAACGTATAATTGCAGCTTCTATAGCACTATATAATTCATTCTTTGCCATAAGTTTCGTTGTAATATTCTTCTGCATCTAATTTACATTCTATGCCATCAGGTATATTTGATTCCCAGCATTTTACAAAAGCATCTTTTATCTGCTCTTTCTCCATTTGTTTGGCTTGATCAATTATATCAGATGGTATTCCTTGACAAGGAGCCCATAATACTTCAATTAACCATTCTACTGCTGTTTGTTTATTTGCCATTATATATCTGTTCTAATTCTTCTAATTGTTCATCATATTCAATCTTCATAAATAGACCGCTCCAATGGCAATATGGTATTTCTGCAAATTCATACCAATCACCTGGTGCTACATTATATTTTGCTGCTTCTTTAAATGAAGTGTGTGGTACTACATCTAATACATGATATATTTCACCACGGCTTATATGTGGACGATCTGGAAAATGATTATTAGTTCCGTCTTTAATGCATATTACTTTATCCATATTATAACTTTTCTATTTCCTCCTTAACTTTATACCAATACATCATTGGTTCTCTAATTCCTTGCTCGTTACCGAATTTTATTATCTCATCTACTGCAATTAATGAACATTGTTTGGCGGACTCCCACCATTCTCTGCCTTCTAATCCCTGTATTTTATTTAGGTAATTATCATAAATTTCTTCTGCTTTCTCTCTTGGGTACTTAGCTTCCTTACTCATCTTCGCCGAAAGTTAAAGCCCATTCTTCTCCTGTTATTCCTGTCATGAGGAATTCTCTATCGTCTACAGAAAGATGAGGAACTATCTTTTGAATAAGTTCTCCTGATTCGAATCTATTATCTACTCTTGCTAATTGCTCAGGTGTAATGTCTAAGTCCAAGGCATGAACTAATCCCGATACTCTACTTTTTCTTTCTACTAACATAACCTTTTTTAATTTAAAAATTTAGTCTTTTATATCTACTTTTTCTTCATTTATTTCATCCATCATGATGCTAATATCATCCCACATTTGCTCTTCTAAAGCTTGACTAATCTTTATATCTGATTGAAGTCTTCTAATTTTAAATATAGCTGCTACTAAAGCGGCTACTGTTATTACATTTGTTACTATTAAAACTATCATAATTTATTTTGTCTTCGTTTTCTACGTTTATAAAGATGGATTAAAAATCCATAAAAAAATACAAAAGTAACTATAAATGCTGAACCGATAGTTATAAAAAATATCCATTCTAAAATATTTACAAGCATACTAGCAATCTGTTCCATTTTATATACTAATTAAAGATTTTTTTATATTTTCCCAATGATCCTTAGTAAGAAGACTATTTTCTTGACTTGAATGAGAAGATTTAGAGTTGTCTTGTAAGTACTTAACTGTTAGTATAGCACTAGCTTTTACAAGTACAGTTAATGTTTCCTCATCTATACTTTCACCTCCTAAGGAAGAAAGAATTGAATAATGCTCTCTAAGTAATTTTTCTGCTTGGTAATCGTATACTAATTTCATCTTATTTAAGTAGTTAAAGGTTTCTATTTTATTTTAACATAGTAGCCCAAAGTTAAATATGGAGATATACCATAATTTTCATCTTGCCTCATAGACATTCCTGCTCCTACATGCAGCAAAGATTCATCTTTAGATTTAAATAATAAATTAGCACCCCAGAAATTAAATAAGCCATTAAAATTAGTTGATGCACTAGCCCCGAAATAAATTTTAGAACGGTCTTGCATAACTACTATGTGATCTTTAGTAATAAATCTAGGAGTAATCTCTGCATGCCAATGCCTTCCTACGTGTCTGTTATAAGCTAAAGTATCCACAATAAATACCCAACCTTGGTTATTAGGAAGTTTTATAGTTTCCTTATAGATATTTTTAGAATGGTACTTCTCTATAATAGCTAAAGTATCTATTGCTGTAGGAGGAGAAGGAATTGTAACTATACTATACACAGGTACCTTAACTATCTTCGGTACTTTCTTTATCTTTACTCTAGTTACTACCTTATATACCGTATCCGGTTTAGGGTATGGGATTTGTTTAATTATTTTAGCCTTACCATTAGTATAGGATGTTATTGTTATATACTTAGGCTTCTGAGCTAAAGCAGTTATGCTAACTAGCATCAATAATAATATAAATTTTTTCATGATTTTATTTTGTTTTTTTAACAGTAGTTTTTTTCTTTACAGTCTTTTTAACTGCTCCTTTATTATAAGTTAATCCTGCAACTAGGCCAGGAAGCCCTTCATTTAAAAATAAACGATAAGCATTAATAGTTTGAATCTTAGCCATTAAATCAATCTTATAGCATAAAGATTCAGCATTATACTTTCTAGTACCTATTGTAACATAATCTAAATAAGAAGATGATAAAGCTTCATTCATTATAGCCCTCTTCATTTTCTCTCCACAAACATAAGCCGATGCTGTTACCTTAACGCCTACTTCAGAATCTGGTTTAGTTGATCTTATTTTATTCTCTGATGTTTTATATAACTCCATTCTCTTCTTTAACTAAATTTAAAAATTCTTTTAAGGCTTTTCTATTCTCAATAATAAAGTTCCTTGCTTGAGCGATACTAGTAAAGCCATTATCTACCATTTTAAGCCATACGTTAATCTCTGCATCAGTATCATAATCCCCGATCTCTTCAGATAACTCGATCATCCTTTTAAGAAAGATCTGCCTTCGATCAAAGGAAGATAAGTCTCTTCTATCATCAAAGATACTTCTATCGCAATAATTACACCAATCTGTATTGTCTAGATCGATAACTTGATTACAATATTGACATGTTACAGTATTACTGGACATAATCCTCTTCGAATAACTCATGTGGGTTAACTAAAGCTAAAGCTGAAATAGCTTTATCATATTGCTTCCAAAACTCTTGCTCTGATATAGCTACATGAGAACAACCTACTACACTAACAACAAAGTTTAATGAAGTTGTAATAGTAATCTCTGCCGGAAGCTGAGAACGAAAAGAAGGACGAAAGTTTACTCTTAAGACTGAATCATTAACGGTATCTAAAGCGACATAGTCGAATATAGTACCTGATACTAGAAGGTTTTTGCCGAAGCGAGTGTAATTTGATTTCATAACTTTTATTATTTAATTGATTATTGTTTACTTAATACCTCCTATTGATATTGAAAGTATTGTCTGTAATCTGAAACATGGCAACCTCTTATGTTTTATTCTATACCTTAATGTATATACTATGTAGCAGAATAGCAACTAGAGCATAGAAAGATTTAACCTCCAAGACATAGTTAATACTCCAGGTAACTACCCGTAGAGTACCCCCGCGGAAGCATTGTGTATGTTAAACTTACCGGCCCTAGCGTTGGTGTTAGCGTCTCTAGCATTCCGAATGTGTATCCGTATACCGTATGCTCTACCCTAGCCGACTTAGCCTTCTTTTCTTTCTTTTTCTTAGCCATAACTATGTAAATTATAAGAGAATATATATATAGAATCGCGAGCCTCGCCTAAATGGTTTGCGCCCCCCCTTTCCGTTTAGAAGTTATAAGTTATTATATCGTCATCCTTCGTTATAAGGATAGCAGTTTTAGACTCTACCCAATCCCCGGAGTTAAGATAATGAACTCCATTTAATACTTTATTATCTGCAGTATGAATATGTCCACAAATTGCTCCTTCACAGTTTCTTTGCTTAGCTATTCTGCATGCATTTTCTTCAAAGTTATTTATAAACGATACTGCTTGTTTAACTCTATGTTTGATTTGCCTGGATATAGAAAGGTACGGTTTTCCTCGTAGTTTTCGATACCTGTTGTAAAAAGTGTTAATAGATAAAGCTAAGTCATATCCTATCGATCCTAATTTGGCAACCCATTTCCATGTTGAACTAAATACATCTAGGATATCTCCATGAAATACTAGATAGTTCTTTGATCCTATTTTAAGCTTATAGTCTTCTAAAATTTCTATATTACCTTTTATAGATACTTTAAAAAAATCTTTAATAAAATCATCATGATTACCTCTAAGGTAAATAAGCTTAGTATTTTTCGAAATAGTTAAGAGCTTCTTAATAACTTTAGTGTGTTGCTTTCTCCATTTGCTCCCTCTTTCTAAAGCCCAAGCATCTATAATATCTCCATTTAATATTAAAGTATTACAAGAGTAATTATCTAAGAACTCAATAAATTCTTTAGCCTGACTGTCTTTAGTTCCTAAATGAATATCAGATACTATAATTGTTTTATACTTGGTCATATAGTACGTTTTCTATTGCTTGTAGTACTTCTTCGTCTGTTGATATTTTAAAATCATTCTGAATACCTGATTCAAATGTTTTATATAGGAAATGTTCTAAATATACTGGAGCTAATGTACCTTTATAACCATTAGGAAATCTACTTGCTGCAGTTGCATTACATTCCTGTTCATATTGTCCTTTAATTGGTATTGTTAGTACAGGTTTATTTAAGTATAATGCTTCAGCTACTGTTTCAAATCCACCACCTGTAATTACTCCCCTACATTGTAGCAAAGCATACATAAATTCAGATTGATTAGCTGATCTAAATTTAACATTTGAGTTATTCCAGCCTGGTTTGTCTATTTGAGATGAGAATATCACAAATTTAAAATCCTTATATTTGCTAAATATATTAACTAAGTCTTCTACTTTATATGCTGATAAGTAAACTAATATGTAATTTTTACGTTCAGTTTTATCTTTATTATCACGTATAACACTTCTGATGTGAGGTGCTAATATAAAGTCATCATACTTATCAAAATGGAATCCAACATTATATTTACACGGAGCGTAATTCTTTAATATCCATTCAGCCATATGATCTATTTTATATGGTCGAGGAGTATTCTTAGATAAGAACGCAGCATGATGAGATAAGGATAGGGACTTTACTACTCTTAACTTAGCAGCATATGCTGATATAGGTTCAAAATCAGATATAACTAAGTCGTACTGTGTAACATCTAATGTGAATATGTTTTTTATAAACTCTAATACATTAAGCTGTCTAAATGTCTTCCAGTAGCTAACCTTTCCGGAACTATACACAAAGGTAAATCCTTTGAAACGGTATTTTATTTTATATCCAATATCGATAGGATTCATTTCTCCGGATACTAAAATATCTACTTCATGATGTTGTAATAACGGTAAGATAGAAATTGCACGTGAAGCGTGTCCATAACCGGTACCGTTAAAAGCATATAAAATCTTTAGACTCATAAAGTTTAATGTTAATTAATTACCTTCTTCCTCTATTATTCCTTGCTCTTCCTCATTCCACTGCACTGTCCCCGTAGTATCCCCTAAAGGTAAAGTAAAGACAACAAACCCCTTACTGTAATGAGGCTTCTCTACAGGTTTTTCTTTTTTGAATATAGTTGCTATAACAGGAGAAAAAAGGAGAAGTAATGATACTATAAACAAACAGCCTTTTAAGAATTTTCTCATACCTTTTAATCTAGTTTAATGTACTTTACTTTATTATAATTTCTGATGTAGTTTAGCCTTGTCTTTTCTTCTGAAATTGCAGCTAAGGCTTGTTCTTTAGTCAACAATTGATAATTAGCTAAAGGAACCCATTCTTTCAATATACCGCTTGCTTTCTTTTTTACAAATGGAATGTAAATAGTCCTATCTCCGTAGACTCTAACTTCGATTCTAAATTTATCTCTTGCATCGGAGGTAATTACTATACCTAAAAGAAACATTACTATTAATTTTTTCATAACTTTTTAAATTTAATTTATTAATTTTTGTTAAATAACCTTTTAATACTATCCGATAACTCGAAATATAAAGGTACTAATATTACTAAAGATACTATTGAAATAATAGGGAAAAAAACTATAGCCCAAGAAATATCTATACCCCATTCTAATTTTACTATTGCTAATATTACAGATGGAACAAAAGTAACTATAATAAAAAAATCAGCTCCGCTATTAACAGTTTCTTTAATTTTATTTTCCTTTTTCATACCTATTTTTTTAGTAGCCAGGACAGGATTCGAACCTATACCGCGGCAAGTGAATAGTACTGACCTTTCGGTTACTCCCGTTTCCGCTTTCTACCATTAAACTACCTGACTATGTACGGGTCTCTCCCCGTTCGTCACCACTCGCATTTTGGCCATCAATTTGAATTTGCTTCCGAAAAGCTTTTTCTCTTATCTATTATAGCTGCGACCGTGGTTCTCACTACTCGTAGTCAGGACAGGATTCGAACCTGCACAGTCTCAAGAGTTGACATTGCTTGATGCATCAAGGAGACTTCCGGCATTTTACTCTAGTAGCGTCTACCGTCGGCAGGGATCCCCCTACCCATTCCGCCACCTGACTGTTTTACTCTACTCTTTTAATATGATGATCAAATTCAAATCCAGAAGCTATAGGTTGATAGTGCATCTTATTAATAACCTTTTTAATATTAATCGGATCTAAATCATTACCATCTACCCCTACGTCCATCATTTTACCTTTGCCCATTCTTTTATTAGGAGGTAAGTGAACATGACCATGAAGATGTATTACCTTATCATTCATTTTATTCCAAGACATTAACGGGTAATGCATTAACACAAAATTAGCTTCAAAAGTATCATGCATTTGATCCATTTTTTTAGCTCCATTCTTCTTTACTTCTAATTCTAAGTACTGATGTACTGAAGAGAATAAACCTCTTATACCTTCTCTGTCTCTATCTATATGGTGATCATGGTTACCTAGTACTAGATGAATATTCTTACAGCTGATTCTATTTCGGAACTGCTCTATCATTTCAAAACCTCCAAATGACCAATCACCTAAATGAAATAAAATATCATCCTGACCTACTAGAGAATTGAGTCCGTTAACGATTCGATCATTCATCTGATCTAATGTCTTAAAATCTCTAGTAATATCATCTGCATCTACCCAATTCGTTACTCCTCTACAGATATTTTTATGCATGTAGTGAGTATCTGAAGTAAAAAATAGTTGCTGATTAGGCTCTAATTTGATTTTCATCCTATTTGATTTTTATCGTCTTCATCGAATCCGAATAAGTCGTTACCTTTATAATCAGGATGATTCGTATTCATGTAATCAAATCCACGTATCCATAACCAAATAAATGGTGATGCTAATAATACAATAAGTCCAAATAATGCTAAAAGTTCCATAAAATTATATACCTATGTGATCATCTTCTCTAACAAACTCTTTCCATTTCTCTCCGTACTTTTGTTCAAAGTAATTATTGAAGTTCCCGTTAGGGCCATCTATAATACCATGCACATAAGCTTGCCTAAGCATCTCTCTCATTAAACGTCTAGCTTTAACTCTGTACTCATCAGTAGTGCTGGCCCATACTGCAGTCCAAACCTCTGCCATTTCATCAGGAGTAAAATTAGCTTTCATCGTGAAATTTTTTGAGTATTAGAATAAGGAACTACTATATTAGTCCTATACAAGTAAACAGGGCCATGATACTCAGAAGTAAACATTAGCTCATCGTTTTCAGTTATTTTAGCATAATGCCTAGTATTACCAGGAAGGCTTACTCTACGAGGTCCGTCAAAAGATCTAAACTCAGTTGCTATAACTCTAAACCAAGTATCTTTTATATAAACCTCTAATACTCCTTCACATCTAAAGTCGTTAATTAGCTTACCAGTAAAACCTCTCTTTTCCATAACCTTTATTTTTATTGTGACTAAATATAGATACTTAGGTTCAATTATGCAACAGTTCTTTAGACTTTTTTCTAGTTTCTTCTACGTCAAATAGCTCCTCGTATTGTGCAAGCATAGCTTCTACTACTGGATGTCTGTGATTAGTTTTTAACATTATAGTCTCTACATCCTTTACTTTCTTAGATACCGTTAATAAGAATCTAAAACCGCTTTCGTTTTTATACTTTAAATCTACTTGAGCTGTATCTCCACAAATAATCATCTTACTCCTAACTCCTAATCTAGATATAATCATGCTCATTTGTTCGTTAGTACAGTTTTGAGCTTCATCTACTATTACTATAGAATCTAAAAAAGTATTATGGGTTACCTGACAGTTATCTGTTATATATAGCGAATCTTCTGCTGATACTGATATACACTGTGTCTCTTCAAAGGAGTATTCTTCAATAGAGACTATTCTTCTAGAAGGTTTTTCCCTAACTTCAAATAAAGATGCTTTTCGTTCTAAAGAGAAAGGATTAAATGCTTCAGGCATTCTTATCGACAGGTTGTAGCAATCGTGGTTGTAGTTTCTTCCGTACTTATCTACAGTTCCTGCAATTTTATTTAAAGCTACCTTTACTGTACCCCCTAAAGATTCTACTAAGAATTTTACTCCTTCAGCTAGCTTGTCTGAGATAGTATAGTAATGAGCAACAGAAGAGGTTTTTCTTTTAGTATGTGCACCTCCTGAGAATATACTCCCATCTGTATCCATAAGACCTCTAAGAAGATCTAATCTTTGCTGGATAGAACCTAGTAGGTATACTCCAGGGATAAACTTTGTTAAAGAAGAAGTACCTATTAGCTCTAATTCATCTAGTAAATTATAAAGGTTATTTTTAGCGTGACTAGATCTTACTACCTTACCGATGCCGTAATCATATAACGAACCTACTCTCTTCTTTATAACAGTACCTTCAGGAAGAAGCTCTTGTACTTTGTCGATAAGCTCTGTATCTGCACTACAGAACGATATTCCTCCTCTTATACATCCATCTCCTAATAATAGTCCTAGAAGGTAAGGGCTAAGCGTTAGCTGCTTCTCTTTAAAATCTACAGCCTCTACCATTGGAAGAGACCATTTCTTTTTGTTAGTACCTGGTTGAAATATTTGCTCTTTTAACTCTAGAGTAGATTTTACTATCTTTGATTTGATTAACGGTTTGTTTGTATCTGTTACCTCCCATAAGTGATTTCCAGAAGCAAGTACCGATGAACCATCTGTAAAGCTGATCTTGTATACCTGCTCTGTACCCTGAGGAAATACTCCGGTAATCTTACATGGCTTTCCGTTTCTTCCTATAACCTCTTCACCTACTTGAAGGCTTCCCATTTCTTTCCATCCTTCAGGGGTTAGCACCTTACTATGTAAAGGCTGAGCTCTTCCACGCATGAAGGCTACAGGAACTATCTCTACTGTTTCATCTTTAATAATGCCGTCTATCTTATCTTTATTATAAAGCTGATAAAAGTTAGAGTAGATTGGTTGCATCCAAGGTTGCATTTTATCTTTTAAGTCTCCTGGAAGGAATCCTATCTCTTCTCTTGAAACTGTAGGACGAGTTACTACTATCTTCTTTACTTGCTTTTTAAATAACATATCTAAAGCAACGTTACAAGCTAGTAATGTCTTACCACTTCCTGCCTGTCCTGAAAGTATAGATACAGTTGTGTTAAGGATTATTTCTTTTGCTGCTTTTTGTTCTTCGTTAAGTTGTAATTGAAATTTAATAGGTGCTTTTTTGTTTGCTTTCTCTTCTCTAATTTGTTCGGTAATTGAATCGAACTTCTCTGATCTATTTTCAGCCATGTAACAGTTATTTAGTATAAATACTATAAGGTGTACTTTTAAACGAGCTTAATGCCGTATTTCTCTTCTATATAAGCTTTAAATTCTGCAGCTCTTTCTTTAGTATACTTCCTAGATCTTTTCATCGCCAATTCCTAAATCATCTTCAGTAGTTGTTATTTCTGAATAGTCCATATCTTCTAGAGCATGAATTATTTTATTTCTATCTGTTGTTGGTCGTAGAGTAATTATAGCTCCTGCTTGAGCTTTCTCTCTTTCGTCTTCTAAACTATCAAAATAAGATAGTACCTTATTAAAGTGATAGTCCTTACCGGACATTTCTTTTATAGAATTTTTCATAATTCTTTATTAATAAATATTACTACAACACTTTGATAGTTCTTCCTATTTCGAAAAGTAATGGCTTATTAACTATGTCGTAATGCTCATTACAGGAACTAGCGTTAGCATATAGGTTATTACCATCTCCATAGACTCCATATCCTTCGTGAATATGGCCGTATACATGGAGTAAAGGTTTAATTCTGTAATCTAGTTCATCTCGTAAGTCATCACAGCCAACATATTCTTCGGTACTAGGAATAAAGTCTCCCTTAAAAGAAGGAGGTCCATGAGTTACTACTACATGAGTGCCTTCAGGTATGGTAGCCCATACTTCTCTTATACCATAACCCCTATGCTTATTGAATGCCCAACGATCTCCATGGAACCATGGTGTTATAGGTGAGCCCCAAATGACTACGTCATCTACAATTATCCAATCGTTCTCTAAGTATTTTACACTGAGGTTATCTTGCTCTATCTCTTCAAGTATCTGTCTTAACCAAAACGGTTTATTCTTTCTAGATACCTCCACCTCATCTTCTAAAAAGAATTCTAACTCTCCAAAGTTAACATCAAAAGATATATCATGGTTACCTGCTATAAAGACTATGCCATGCTTAAAGTTAGGAGCTATTTCTTTAAACCACTTAAATACATCTTCAACTTCATATCTTCTACCGACGCCGGTTAAATCCCCGGCATGTATAAGAAGATCTGCTTCCGGTAAATTTAATTCCCGATGCTTGTTGTGTGTATCACTTATGCAACATATTTTCATAACTACATTATTTTTTTCTACGATTTAATTTTTTCAATCTATTTGATTACTTTTTGCCCAATTCTCTAATGCTTTTAAATATCCATCACCCATATGGTCTTTTATGTTCTTACCAGAAAATATTGATTTAACATATAACCAAAATGATTTTAGAGATTTATCTCTTTTTAATTCATTTCCATTGTTATCTAATCTTAACTGATAGTTAACGTGGTAAAATTTAATATAGGGTGTATGAGTTACTAAATCGTTGTTGTGAACTATTCGCAAAGTATCTATACTGCTATTATCATAATTTTCCTTAAATACTTTATTACCTACTCTTGGACTTCCTATAGTTGTTGAACTGACATTATAATTAGAATAATGTTTTTTTATTGAATAAGCATAAAGCGTTGCTATTGCCCCTCCTAAACTATGTCCAGTTACTACAATGTTGATAGCTTCACCCTGTAAATTTTCTAATGCATTATCAATTGCGTTATATGTATCTTCTAATACTGATTCCCAAGCGCTTTTAAATCCAATGTGAACTTTTTCACCTTCGTTTATAAACGGTACTTTATCAATTGAAGCATCGTTTTGAAAATCCTTCTTTGATTCGCTGCCTCTCCACGTAATATAAATTGTTTTGCCCTTTATCGCAACAAATCCTTGTGTATCTGATTTTTTATTCTCAATCCACTTTACTAATAATAATCCATACTCTTCCCAATTTATCTGGTCTCTATTTGAGTAAGCTAATACTGCTAATTTTGAATTATATAATGCTTCTTTCCTTGTCATAATTTTAATTTTTGTAATAAGGATCCATATGGTCTATTACGTACCCTAATCCAACTACTACTTTATTTTGCCCAATAAAGACATCATCATCTTCATCGTAAGTATATACAATGTAATCTTCGTTTCTTGTTTTCCACTGCTTAGGCATTAATGACGGGAATATAGTATATAATATTTTTTTCATATTATTTAAAATAGCTTCTCCAGATTTTATTTGTTTTCTTTGTATATGATTTCAATAAGCATTGATTAACATAAACATTAGTACGAGGGTAATTATACGTATTAAGTAAAGTATCAAATATATCATTTGTATTAGTTTGACGTGTTGTAAACCAATGACTACTCCAAGGTATCTCAGGTGATGCTACTAACGGTATACCTTGTGACACCATATCAGCTCCTACAATATTAAATGTTTCGTTAAAGGATACTTGCATTCCTATATCCATTTTAGAACATAATTCTAAAAATTCTTCTCGTGATGCCCATTTATGAATTACTAACCTATGTCCTTTACTCTCCAATTGTTCAAATAAAGCAACTAAATTGTTAAATATGGGTTCGCCTTTTTGCTCTAACCTAAAGTTAATATGAAAATTAAGCTTCTTATTAATTTTATCAGCTAATCCTACAGCAGCTATTGCCTGTATTAAATGGTTTTTTAATGGACGAACAGCACCAAAGCAAGCTATCTCAATACTATCTTTTGATTTATTTAACTTTTTAGATTTGTATTCTTGAGGGTAGTAATTAGGTAGGAATATTACTCGCTGTTTTTGCAATTTCTTATTCCAGTCATTTTTATGACCTAGGTAAAATTGAATGTCTTTAGTTGTCTGTGGGGAATTACAAGCTACAACTACATTATCGTACTTACTATAGTTACCTAACCAGTCCATTGCCATTCCTTCATTAGCTAAAAATGGCACTTCACTATGTAAACGGACTACCCATTTAACATTTGGATGTAACTTAGTTAGTACATCAAACTTAGACGGAACTACCCATAGAGCTTCAATAATAACATGTGATGGTTTAAATTCAGTTACTTCCCGATCAATATCATTATTATCAGTTACAATTACCATTTTAGATTCTATATGATCTTTGTTAAGCATCTCATTCATAAAGAGAGCTGAGTTGTACAGGCCGGTGCTTAATCCTACGTGAGAATATTGTTCGGCTCCATAATTTTCGTTGCGTTTTAAAATAAAGAGTACTTTATTTTTGTTGGGTTTCATAAAAGGTTTGAATAGACATTATTATATAAATATCTATATCTGAACTGTCTTTTATGTTAATTAATTTAATGATGGAGTCTTAATCTTAACTTCAAATTTATCACAAGTATGTTCCCGATGCTCGATAATCTTTGGCGGACTTGATAGTTTACAGCGAAGTCCTAAACCTAAGCCAACCATCCACATCATTTGTTCGCAATTAAAGCAAATTTTTCTACCTTCGTAAGAAGTAGCTTTTATCTTCTCATCCATAACTTATGATAATAATTTGTCTAAATCGATATTATATTCATTCATCATTTGAATAAATTTCTCTCTGTACTCATATGCTCCTTCATTACCGCCATGTTTATATTCCGATCGTAAATGCTGGTCATATTTCCACATCATTAGTACTAAATCCAATGACATGATAGCTCTTAAATGTGCTTGTTTATCTTCTGGGTCGTTTAAATCGAACGTTAGAGTTGCTGTTGCCATATTATCTATCTAGTCTAACTTGCTCTTTGAAATCTTTTTCTACATCATAACTAAAATCTTCTCTTAACATAGCTATTCTAACTATTTTCTTATATGTAGCTGGGTCATAATCCTTAATGTAGCCTAACCCATACTGATAATGAAATATAATACTTTCATATCGTTTTTCTTTATTTTCCCATCCTTCTCTTTGTATTTCGTGTTCGGTAGTTAATGAGTCTATCACATTTTGTAACGAATCATCTTTACATACTGGAGACGCCGGCATAGATTCCGGACTAACTTTTCTATAAGTAGCCGTCCACAAAACTGCTGATAATAAAGTAACTACTGTGATAATAGCGATTATTAGTTTCATATTATAATTTAATTAATTTTCTTCGTACCATTTTTCTACTATAAATTGAAGCTCTAAAATCTCAATTTTAGTATACTCTTTATTAACAAATGCAATTACTTTAAAACCTCCCGATTCTAGTACAAGAGGTATATCTTCTGTATTGTTATGTTTTTTAGACTTAGCGTATGTAATTGCAGTAAGGAGTTCTTTTTTAGCCTTACGTCTCAATTCAACTACAGTTGGTATTTCAGAACCGTTTGTTGTTGCCCATTTCCATTTTAAAGCAGTCATAGCTTTATGAACCTTATTAAAATTAAAATTATTCATAATGCTAGTAACTAATTGCTGTTCTGATTTTATAGGTTCTATACTGCTTATAGATGAATTTGCTATAATGCTGTTTTTGAATAATAATTTACCTATTACTAATTTTATCTTATTTATTAAAGTTTTCATACTAATTAGAAAGTTAAATTAATTACCAATTGCTGTTTATTTTAATATATCTAAAACCGATAAAAGTCCAACACTTCTCTGATCCTTGAACTGAGCTTCTTCACTGTCTACTAGTTCTCTAAGCTTGGTGTCAAACATTTTATGTAGCTTAACCATAACTTCATGACCTAATTCTAAATGATAACTAAAATTATGATTTGTTATTTCTATAACATAACTAGATAAGACGATAAACATGCCCTTGTTTTCTAGCTTAATAATTCGTTTACTTTCTATGGGTGAATATAGTAACTTAGCAGAAGGATCTTTAACTGCTATTCTGAATATTGAAGATGCGGTACTGATTAATATTTTATCAGCAGAGTATTTGTCGCTGGTAACTAGCGGTGTTAATGATCGTGAATACCAAACTGCTAATCTTTTTTTATATCTTGATAACATAACCTTTTATATTTTATAACCTTAATTTAACTTTATAATTTTTTAAAACAAACTATATATCTATTCTTATTTCAGCTAATGCTTTTACTGCCTCTACAGGCACTTTATTATTTTCGAAACCATCTGGTCTAGACTGATTATTTGAAAAAATAAACGCTATAACTCTTTTCTCTTTTTTAATATAAATAATTTTCCAGCAAGAAATAGGGACAGAAACAGTTCCTATCTTCTTAAGCTCACCAGAAGAGCCGCATATAACTCTTATGGAGTCTTTCTCTAATGCTAAATTACGGGTATACTCTTCTAAAGATTTCCAATCACCTCTGTTAAGAGACGGATACTGAGCAGTCATATTCGAAAAGTAGAAACTCTCTCTCATACTAACAGGGTCGCAAGCAGCATCAGCAGCATTATAATTATGACCCCTATCGAATCCTGAACCTGTATAGCTATCTTGAAGATTAGTTCCGGTTACAAATAATGGGTCTTGGATAAATTTATCAGTTCTCGGTACTTTTTTTACACAGCTTAACATTTCTTTAGTAAGCCACCATTCTACCTTAACAGGATAGTTCTTGCTTTTACTATAATGAATAGTATATGCTTTATGTGGTAGAACTACTACGTCATTAAGCTGTACATACTGTAAAATTAAAAAAGTAAGAGAGACAATTAAATTCATTTAGAATATTTTTGCTTCATTGATTCCCAATAAGCTTGTTGTTTGCGACCGTTTACAAAGAACCATCCGATATAAATATCGAAAATGTATGTGAGTGTTTCATTCAATTTTAAATTTTTCATAACCATTTATTTTTAAGTGTGATGTAAAGGTATTATAATAAATTTAAAAAGCAAACTAAATTCTATTTTTTTCTTGATGTATTAAATCATATACCTCCTTACATTGTTCATATAACTCGTCTCTAGTATATGCATCTAAAATTCCCTCTAAAGTAAAAGACCACTGCTCTTTATCTAAAAAGAAATCAAATCTTACTCCAGGTTGATCATTTACTTCAAAAGCAAATACTTTTACTCTTTTATAATTCTTTAATAAACCTTTCCTAATAGCTTTAAGCATGTAGTTACATATTACTGTTTCACCATTACTTATTCTATCTTTAAAGTCATCAAAAGAATATGCTTGAAATACCATTTAAAATTTGCTTATAAATTCTGATCCTTCTTCTTTTTCTCTGTCAACTAATCCCAGACTTCTAAAATGTTCTAGGTAATAATCGTCTAACTCCCATTCTTGCTCCTGTACTCTTAAAGAAGGAGCCCCAAAGTCTTCTATACTCTTCTCTTGTTTCTTCGATAAAAAATCCCCTATGAACAAGAAATAACAATTATAACATAAAAACTCTAAATTATCTAAAGTCCAGTTAGTCTTGTTACCATCTCTGTAATTTAATAACAAAGGAGCTTTATGATCTAGAACTCTTGTTTCGTTAAAGCCGCATCTATTGCATTTACATTCAACTATTCCTTCGTAAATTAACCTAGCCTTAAGCTTATCTATGCTGTAAGATTCTAGATACATACCTTCTTTTAATAGGTCTGTCAATTTCGGCTCTCTACTATCTTCAAAAAATTTCTTTATTCCTTTCCCTGAAGCATTTTTATGTACTTCGAAAAGAGTTTTACCTTCTTTAACATCGAAGTATAAACGAGCATAATGCCTATAAGTATAGTACCCAACATTTAATACTCTTGCTGCCGCTCTATTACTCAAAGTACGACCCATAGCATATTTAATTTGCTGCTCTGTTAGATTAGCTGCTGTCCTACCTTTCTTCTTCATCTAATAGTTTAGGGTTAAGGAAAATTAAATAATTCCAGAGGTCTTCTGCGTTTTTAAGTTCAATAGTATTTCCGTCAGCGTCCTCAAATTTACATCCTGTTACTTCTTCGTCAACAGTTCTTTCATTTATATAGAACGAAATTATCTCTCCACATTTGTACCCAAAGTGCATTAGTATTAAACCGTCTATGATAGCGTAATATGCATCTTCGAATGTAGACAGGTCTAGGTTAAGATCTAAAAATGCTAAATTAGACCTATTAGCAACTTTTTCTATATTAGTAACTATAGCTGTAAACAGCTCCTTTCTAGGAATTCGTTTTTTATTTATAACTACCTTAGTACTATCTACATTTAATATAGAATCAACTGTCTCCTTTATTGGATCTTGTAACCTTGTCATTTACTTTTTTAGTATTTAATTTATCTAGTAAAGTCGAAATTTCCATACATATTTCAAAATCATCTGCTTTAATATGAAAATCGATACAACTATTTAACGCTTGTGCCCAATCCTTTTTATCTATACCGTAAAAAACTTCTTTACCATTTAAACTAAATAGAGTCGCAACTTTCTTTTTAGAGGCATAAGCATCTTTTATCGATCTGAATGTCTCTGCTATAACAAATTGTCTTACTTTATCGTCTTCTAGAATAGTTTTTCTAGTATTCTCGTTTATAGGGAATACATTTAAAATAGGGATCTTTCTACTTATTCTAGTTTGCTTTGCCATTACTCTCCTCCTTTAAGAACTTTTTTCATTATAAATTCAGATACAGAACTTAGAGGCATTATAAAGCCTATAACCATAGGATCTTTTACCTCCGTATCTCTTTCAATTAGTAAATTAAAGTCTGCAAATCTTTTTTGAAGAGCCACTGCTATTTGATCAGCTTGAGTACTTAGTTTACGTATATCTATGTTCTGATTAGTAGGTTCAAATCGAATCTTAACTCCTCTTTTTGTGGGGTTAATATTTGTATCGAATACAACATTAAATTCTTCTCCTCCTAATGTAGCTTTGTATAAAGGCTTAGGTACTATTGATGCCATGTCTGTCTTTTTATATAAATAGTTACAAGTTAATCAATTCATGCTCATATGTATCTAAAGCATAAATATTGATTTTAAAAATACCAACTTCGAATGTACCTATTTCCCCGGACTCTGCTAATATCTCAGGTAACTGAGTTATAATGTTAAAGCCTGACTGATCTAACTTAGCAGCATCAAATTCTACAACTATCTGATTATTAGGTTGGCTGTATTTGGTAACCTTAAGTTTGTTTTTGAGATTAAACTTAGTGTTTGGTTGCTCTAATCCACAATATTCAGCTTCTAGTACTCCCATTTCATCATCAGAGTATAAAGTACTACACCATGGTTCAAGTAATGTCATGGATTGCAAAGTAATATTCTTAATTACAAAACCTATGTCATATTTATGAGGTACAATAGGCATTAAAAACTCATCATGCTTAACAAAATGTCCCCATTTACGAATAAAGTTTCTAGTAGACCTAGCATTTTGTTTTTCCCACTCATCAGAATTCTTACCAGGAGTAGTTAATGTAGGATTAAACCTACTTCCTCTACAAGTCATATGATAGATAGCAGCATCCCATACCTGAACGAATGAATAACCTGCTAACAAGAAACGATTAAAGATATCACTATCCTCTTTTGATTGAGGAGCATATAATGGGTCGTGACCACCTATTGCTTGGAAGTCTTCTTTTAACAAAAACCAAGGAGCAAAGATACCTTCGGTAGTCTTATGTTCTACTCCAGGTTGATATTCTTCATACCATTTTAAAAACTCTTCTTCAGGAAAGTCTTCTGGTTCTGTTTTAAAATCCATTAATACTTTCTCTGGTCCAGGAGGATGTAAAGGTGGCTCTATACGAGTTAATGATACTATATGTTTAGATCTTACTGTATCAACAATCTTCTCGACAGTACGAGGAGTCATATACATATCAGCATGGAAGATCCCTACTATGTCATTAGTAGCTACTTCGTTGATTAATGTATCGTATAAGATAGTATGACCTAAACGAGTAGGACCTTCATTACGAATAGCTTTGAAGTAAGGATCTACTTCCATCCTCTCTTTACACCATTCCCAAGTACCGTCATTACTAAAATCATCTGCTACACAATACTCTACAGAAGCAGGAGCATTCTTCCTTACAGAAGCATAAGCCCATTTAAGGTACTTTAGATTATTTCTACTCGGCGATATTAAACTTATCATAAAAATGTATTTTAAAACTCTCTTCGTTGTAAATGTTATTATAATTTGTTTTAGCTATTTCAGATTGGTCTTTATAAAAATCTTCATCAGTAACTAGCATTTGCATTCTACTCTTAGCTGCTTCTATGTCTCCCATCTCTACTGTTAAGTTAGGGTGTAAAACTTCTTGAGTATCTAAACCATAATAGCCAATATTAGGTATGCCTAAATATGCGCAATTAAGAGCGAAAGTACCAGCAGCTTGTGTAGGCATTAAATGAATAGCATATTTAAATTTACTCAGTTCATAAATCCAATTTGTCCAATTAGTATAAGGAATATGAATAACTAACTGCTCTTCTCCTGGCTGTCTTCTTCCCATTGAGGTAGCATACACAGTAGGGAAGTACTGACTAGCAACTATAAAAGAGTCAAACCCTCCGTACCACTTAACAAAGTTTCCTCCAATTATAACTCCATCTCTTTTTTCACTAGGTATTAATTTAGAACTGTCTAAGGATGCTTCTATCATTGTCGATTTTAAAATACGAACATCACTATGATTAGTTAACCCTCTTAAATATTTCATATCTTGATAGTTATGAGCAAATAAAATATCTACAGAGCATAACGTATTGTAGAACCAAACCTGTTGGTCTAAAGGATAGTCTTGGAAAAACCAGCTAGGTCCTTCCTGCATAATAGCTACCTTCTTACATATCGTACTTATCTTCTCTAAAGAATTCTTTGACATACAATATTCTATATTCTTCTTAGGAATAATCCAAATACCTAAATCGAACTTAGGTAAATCCTTTGGCCATTCTTGCATTAAAGGCAAATGAAAAGCTTCTAAAGCTATTTGCCAAGCCAGGTCTACTCTAGAATTATCGAACTCACGAGTAATTTTTCCGATATAGTTACCTTCTGTAAAAAATGCTATATTCATTCTTTGTTAATTAGTTCCCAGTAATAGTCAAAATCTAAATTACGTTGATTAAATGAGCCCCACATACTATGATAAAAAGCTTCTGTTAGTAATCGTGGATTAAAATCTTTCCAATCATCTATTATAAGCAACGGAAAATACTTAGCTAGTTGTGTGGTTACATAACTCTTTGTTACTACCGGAATTGCATTCATGTATAAGGCCTCCCATGTACGATGGCAATCTATACCGTTACCATTCGGGGATAAAACAAAACAGGAGCTTTGAAGCTTTTTAAGATATGTTGTCTGGGTAGAGAAGTAATTGGCTGTAGTAGATGTATCTAAATAGAAATCATTTTCTATCCCGAAGTTCTTAGCTACATCTATACATTTATTTCTTTCTAAAGGATTACTACCTGGATGTACATTTAAGTAATGTAATATAGTCTTGTGTCCTGGGTTAGCTCTTAATTCGTCGAATAGAGGCCATTTACAAAAGCGTTGATTTTCTATACCAATAGGAATAGGTATAACACCTTCGAAGTTACCATTTTGTGAAAACCATTTTGTACAGTCAGCTATAGGAGCAATAACTTCGTTATCACTGTTATGAGTAATTAAAGTTCTCCCTTCAGTATAATCTAATCCTGCTACATTAACTAAATGAGTAGCAGCGAAAAAGATTCCGTTATCTCCTCTTTCATAAAACATAATATCATTATGTTCTAACCTACCTACTAACTCTTGAGGTAGATCTAATTTACCATCTATACCTCTATAAACGAAATCTAGAACTGTACCTGCTTTATCTCTAAAAGAATCACCACAAATGTACTTCATAAGAATAAATCGCTTATTGTTTTAAATTTAATATTACATTCTGTAGTCAGATTAATAAGCCAGGTTCGAAGATTATCATAGTTATCTTCATTCCAAACATTTTTATTCCAATCTCCAGCTATATGACTCTGAAACATTATATTATTATTACCATGCTGGTTAATATCGTTTTCGTTTATTCCATCAGCTCCAAATACCATTTTACATGGGTTCCATTCCATTCCATGATTATGTTCGTAATGAACTGCAGCCCAATGGAAATTATGCTTTAATTGTAATTGAGATTGTTGCGAGCAAAGCCAGCCTGGGTTCCTCCAGCCAACAGGTTTGTAATTTACTTTCTGCCATTCTGAATTCATTATAGCTATTCTATCTGTAATATCTCTTTCGTTTTGTAGGAAAGCAAATTCGCATTCTCCGTATAAGTTTCTATCAGGTGTCTCATGGAAGTGACCATGTGCTGCTAGTTCGAAATATCCTTTTGAAACCATCCAATCGATCCAGTCCTTATATTGAGAAATAGGATAGTTCATATGATAATTTGAAGGAATAAATAATGTAAACTTGGCTCCGAACTCTTTGTTTAAAGAATCTAGCATTCCCATTTGCCTATCTCCTTCTACACCCCAACCAGTTTCTGGATGGTTATCGTCTATCGATATTGTTAAGTTATATGTAGGTTTCACATTTAATATAGTTACCGTTTGATGATATGTCTTCTAAGCTAGGAGTAGCGATAGTATAAACCTTACTATACCTGGCTACTATGTCCATTACTCCTGATATAAATCCTACATTGAATACTGCATTACACCTAATGTTTGTTTGGAGTCTTATGTCTCCCAACTTACTTAGATCTCCTAACGTGCAATATTTCTCAAAGGGTGTTTCATTTATTGGAATCGAACTGTAGTAATATAAAGGTAAGTTATACTCCTGTAAAATGCCAAGTATTTTAGAAAAATATTCCTCTCTATTAACATTTATTTCTTCAGGTTTATTAGGTATAAGAAGACAGCCATACTTTGCTCCTTCAGTTATAGTTAACCTCTCTATTTCCTCTTGAGAATCAAAGTATAACTCAGGGCATGAATCTTCAATTTCAGAATCTTGAAACCCGTATACCTTTAACATCTGTTCTGGAAGAGGTATATAAATGTTATCTTCGTCGTATACTCTATAATGATCTGTAAATACTTCTCCAGGAATACTATCTACTACTCCATCAATATAAGGATTATTCTTAAATATTAATCCAGGATTTAAAAAAGGATCATTCCAATTTCCCCATTGAGATGGATTAAATAACTTACTTAGTAATTCTCTACTAGGATAAGCTACTTTAGCGTTTGGATACTTCTCTTTAATAAGACGAGGCATAGCTGATACTATACCCCAGTCCCCTATCCCATGACAAGTTCTAAATATAATAAAGATTTCTTTACTGAATTCAGATATAGGAGAGATTTTGTTGAAACCTAGTCTAGGTACTTCTCCCCCGCTATATAGCTTATCATCTATAATTCTAAAGAATATCATTTCTTTTTAATAATAGCAGTAATACTATCTCTTCCTCCATCTCTATAGAAGATCTCTACAAAGTCAGTATTCTCTTTTAAGTAAGCAGCTTCCTCTTCACTCATATATTGAGTATACAAAGTACCTTCTTTTAATAACTCTAACATTTTTAATGTAGTTACATCTACCGAAGCATCATACCAGTCTGGAAATAAATCAAAATGAGAAGTATGTAAATCTTCTACTATAAAGTATCCACCTGGTTTAACAAATTTAAATAAGTACCCTAGGGTAGTTTGCTGATGAGGTATTAAATGGGAACCATCGTCTAGGATAAGATCATAGTGTATCGAAGTATCATCTATTACTCCTTGCAATTCGATATTATTTCCTTGATCAGCTAAGAAGATTTTTATCCTATCTTCTTCGTATTGAAACTTATCTTGATTATCTACTCCTACTATAGTAGCGTTAGGGAAGTAATCCTCCCACATACGTAAGCTAGAGTTACTTAATACCCCAATTTCCATAATCCACCTAGCATCTTCTCTCATATCTTGGAGATAGTTATGGTAGAAATTAGTAAATTGATGATTAGTAGCTTTATCAGTACCGTACTGAAGGCCTAATTGTGTTAATTGATCCATATTATAATTTGACTAACCAAGATGTGTCTTTAAATGTTTCGTAACTATTTCCTAACTCTTCTGTTATTGCCTGTCTTACTTGCCACATACATGAATCATGACCGCCAATATATCCTCCAGCTTTAATTTTAGGAAGCCATGCTTTAATTTCTCTCTTTACTGTATCTACTTCATGGAATGCATCTAAGTAGACAAAGTCAAAAAAACCATCCTCAAAATCTAAAGAAGCTTCTACGCTATCTTTTTTTACCTTAGTCACATTTTTATAACGTTTCATAAAAGCGTCAAATCGTCTCTCTCCTTCAATTAAAATTGTCGGGTCTCCTATCTCGGCATAAGTAGACCATAAATCTACACAGTAAATTTGCTTAACACTTCTAGCAAATACTTCTGATGATACACCTGCAAAAGATCCTACTTCAGCTATGATACTGTCTTTTGTTGTTGCTTTCTCAATTAAAGGAACTAATCCTCTGCATACATTTTGTTCTCTTTCTGCACTTTCATAGTACATTCTAGGTTGATCTAGTAAATCAATTTCTGTCATTATCGTATATTTTAAAATTTGGTAATAGAGTAATAAAGTTTCCTGTAAAATTAACTTCGTCTTTAAATGACTCTACTATATGATCAGCAAAATTATGAGCTAAAATAAGCATATAATCTACCTTATGTATTTCTAAAATATCTCTTGAAACTATTTCTATGCCTGTTCCTGGCATATACTTTCCTTGCTTGATATCTGTATCGTCTATAATAAAATCTATCAGGTTATTATCTGCTCTGATACTATTAAGAAATATACAACCTTTAGCTGCTGCTCCAAATGCTGCTATGCTCATCCCTTTATCTTTCAGGTTACGTAAATAATTCTTAGCTAGATCTAAATGAGTATTTATTGTATCACCCCATTCAGTATAGTATTTAAGATCATAAGCTTTTTCTCTTTGTAAGAATTCACTAACAGTTCCGTCTTCCTTTAATTTAGAATTTTCCTTAACTATTGTTACTCTCAAAGTACCTCCATGGATTACTTGCTTCTCTACATTTACTATTCGTAATCCATGTTTCTTTAATAACTTAGTTAAAGGAGTTATAGAATAATAGTAAACATGCTCATGGTAAATCTGATCGAATTGATTAGTAACCATGTCGTGAATCCAATAAGGAAACTCTAGTACCCAAATCCCATCATCTCTTAAAAGTAATTCAATACCCTCGACAAAGGAATTAATATCTAATAAATGCTGAAAGACATTTGTGGAAGTAATAATTTTTACTTTAGGTATTAGTTTAGCAACTTTAGCTGAGAAGAAATCTACTAATACTGAAATACCCTTTTGTTGACTTAGTTCCGCTAGGTTTCTTGATGGGTCTATATTCAAACACTTTAACGGTACATCTGATACAGATTTAAACGCAGAGAGTAAAGTTCCATCATTACCGCCGATATCAACAACTGCATCATTATCAGCTAACCTAACATACTTATTAATGTGGGTAAACATATTCTTGCAATGTTCAATGTAAGGTATATTTACTCCGGATTTAAATAAGTAATTACAAAATAATAACTCTCCGTTAACAGCATGTGTCAATGCAGAAAGTCCAGAGGAAGGATAGTAAGTAACCTCGAGAGGGAACCTCTTACAGTTAAGAGAATCTTCTCTACTTTCATTGAGATTATTAACCAATGGAAAATTTCCTAGATTAAAATAAAATAATCTTTCAGTACTGTCCGTTATAGGGCAAGCTTTAATTATTGAATATTCTGTCATAAAATTCTGTGTTCAAACTAAAATCTCTTTCGTAAGGAAAACTGGCATCTTTTACTTCCGGGTTCCGCCTTCTGGCAAACTCTAACATGGTTTTACTTTCTGTCCCTATGTTAATAACTCCTTGTATGTTACTCTTTGCTACCTTTAAAATTTTTGGAGCTATAATATCTACATAGTCTTTACTTGTCCTAAGATTAGAATAAGCTTGATCATATGGAAATTTAGGTGAACCAAAGTTTGTCCTTATTATACAACTATTTTCTACTAGTCTGCTAGAACACTCTCCTCCTAATTTAGTCCAAGCATATTCATTAAAAGGTAATACCTTATCTGATTCTTTATTATTACCATGTTCCCAATTATAAATGTAATCGGTACTTATATAAGCTAGTCTTATTTTTGCATCTAGACAATACTTAGTAACATTAGCAGCTCCTATTATATTAGTGTTGATTGCTTTGTATGGATTTTCTCCTATGTCTATTGAATTTATTTCAGCAGCTGCATTTATAATAATATCAGGTCTGATTGACATTAATTTTTCATATAGTTTTTGGAAATCAGTTATATTAACATCTTTACCAAAACATATTAGATCTTTATCTATTTTTTGAAGTTCATTACCTAGTAACCCTGTACCTCCTAATACAACTACCTTCATTACATTTGATCATAACTACTGTTTTGCCTCTCTTGTCTATCTATAGTCTTATGATGCTGTAAAGCCCACTCCTCTAATGGAGGTAAATGACTACCGTTATTCCAGTTGGTGAGTCTTTCATGAACTTTACCTACCCATTTTATACCTGATCTATTTTTACAAATTCTGGATTGATAGTCTGGCCAGTTAACCCATCCTTTATCATTTACTCCCCAACACCAGTCTTTAATATGCTTTTCAGTTAAACCTTCGACTATATTAACTCTTGGGATTGATATACAATCTACATCAGGGTTGGATTCTAGTACAAATTTAATAGTAGAGAAGAATGTTTCTGTTAAATACTCGTCTGCATCAATAAAGACTAAATAGTCTCTACTACAAAAATCCATAGCATTATTTTTAAATGCTGCGAAGTCCATATTTAAATCGCAATGAATTCTATGATACTCGTATCTTGAGCCTGTATTGTACTTTTCAGAAACGCTTTTAACTTCTGTAGTACATCTTGTATCTAACTGAACTAGTACTTCATCTTCTGAATCGATATACTCGTTGAGTTGATCTAGTAACCTTTCTAATTCTACATGCTCGTTACATGCAGTAACTACATAACTTATTGTTGCCATAACTATAAATCAAAATAACCTAAATAATCTAACGACTCTATAAAGTCTTTACCAAAATTCTTTAATGTTGTGCTGTCTGATTTATGATCAATATCCTTATTAGATAGTTGTTCTTTTTCTTCATCAGTTAAAGGACGAACTTTTATTGCAGTCCAACCCCAATTATCTGCTGTTCTACCGCTGGCAAATACAGTTCCTTTATCAGAAATATTAATTGCGTTAGGATACCATACTCTTCCTTTACTGTCTACTTTTTTTAAATCCTTGTAAAGAAGAGGAAGCTCTGCTTCATATTGCTCTACATCGTATTCTCCTTCTACAATAAAATCATTTCCAATAAAACCACATCCAAAGCAACTATAACTGTTTTTAGTTTCATTTAATGGAGTAGAGTAACATGCATCAGAACCACATAGTGGGCAGGTAATTAATTCATCAGACATTTTATATTCTTTTTAGTGTTGGTAATTTTAAAGGTGATATTTTTATAAAATTTTTATCTATTAACTCTCTCAATTTCTCTTCCATTTTATCCATAGAAAACTTTTCCTTATTTTCTAATGCTAATTCTGAAGCTAAAGGTAAAAACGTTGCATAGTTTTTATAAATCATATTCCACATTTTCACTACCTCCATTTCGTCAGGGTAAAACCATCTAGCTTCTTGAATTATTAATCCTTTACTTACTGCTGATCGGTGAACTTTATCTACCTTACCTCCTATTAAATAAGCTTTTTCTTTAGGTAAAAAATCTAATAACCCCGACCATCCTGAAGCTGCTATAGGTTTTTTAGATCTAGTAAACTCTAAAAGAGGTCTTCCAAATCCTTCTCCTTTAGTTAAACTTACCATTGCTTTAACTTTAGGATGATTATATAGTAAATTTATATCTTTATCTTCTAATTCGCCATGAAGAAGGTAAATATTTGGCATATCTCCTTTAACTTCTTTTCGAATTTTTTGAATTCTTTTCTCTATTTCATCCCTATCCATTATAGAAGAACCCCCAACTGCTGTCTTAATAATTAATGCAGGTTTCGTCTTTACATTACGGAATGTAGTTAAGAAGCTTTTCAGCATGTACCCTACATTTTTTCTATCATGACCTAACTCTCCCTGTAGCCAGTGTCCTACAAATAGAAAACAAAAATCTTCTTTAATAGAATTTAACTCAGTAGTTAAATCTGTCTTAGGGTACTCTTTAGGGCTAATATAAAAGTACTTAGATAGATCTAAGCCTTCAAATAATACTTCAACAGGTTTTTCTAACTGTAAAGGTTTACCACTACTCTTCTCTTTAAAAACGCTATTAGTAAATGTTGTCTTAGCAAATTCGGATGATACTAAAGTTAAATTCATCTTATTAATACCCTCAATTAAACTAGGGTCACAAATATCTGTTTCAACTCCCGCTGTAACACCTACATTATAAACTCTACCTAATGGCGTAAATTCGTTAGGAACAGTTATCATAAACCAATAATCCGGTTGACGAGGTACATTTAAACCTAACCCTAAGTCTACTTTATCTAATATCCATCCCCAGTCATCTATATTGTCTTCTAAATATCCCCAAGGAGTAGCACCCCATCTTTGAGATAAAACTCTAATTTCCCATTCATCTTTTTTAAGATTATAAAGAGCTCTTACAAAGTCTCTACTTCTTTGTCCGTACCCAGAGTAGGAGTCAATTGGGCAGGAAATATAACATAACGGTTTATTCATTTTAATATATCAATTTGTGCTTTATAGCTCTTCTTTTTTTATCTTCTATTTTTAAAAGTTGATATCTTTTTCTAGGTTTAAAAGTTGTGAAAGTCTCTTCTAAAGTACTTATAACATTTTTACACATATTAGTAGAAGACATCATTGACTCATTAGATGTAACCCATTCTCTAGCTTTTACGCCAATTGACTTTAAACGATCTGGGTCCTGAGTTTTAATAATATAAACTTCCTCAATTTTTTTAGCTATGTCTCTAAAATCGGATCTATCGTCAAAGATATATGGAGTAGGAACAGAACCGACAATACTAGTGTTAGTAGGAAAGACTGGGAATGCCCATTCACCTGCATCTGTATAAGTTCCGAAGTGATTAGAACAGAATTCACTATCAAAATCTATCCAATTACCTTTTTCATTAGTAAATCTCATTTGATCTTGCATACCTCCTGTTACTGTAGCTATGATAGGTTTACCCGCCATCATACCTTCAGTCAAACTTAAACCCCATCCTTCGTTAGAAGAAGGTAAAGCAACAACATCACATAAATTATACAGGAAATTAATTTCTTCTATACCTAATCTATGTTCTGATATCTTTACATTTACGTACTCTGGATCACATAAGAGATCTATTACTTCAGGAAGGTCAGTTCCGTTTTCATCTACAGCTTGAGTATGTAATAATAAAAGACATTTACTAGCTTTCTCTTTACCTATCTTATCGCAGAAAATCGAATAAGCAGCTATTAGATCACTTACACATTTTCTTCTAATATTTCTAGCATTATAAAGCAGTACGAAATTATAGCTTTTACCTTCTAATATATGGTGTCTAAACTTGGAGAGATCAATGTTTTCCTTTTCCATAGAAGAATCTATAGGAAAGAAATGTTTCTCGTTTATCCCATGAGGAACATAACGTAGCACTTTGTCTTTAGCTTTATCACCTAATACTAATTTATTAATATTTAAAGTCTGCTTCGATATAGCCATTAGAGCATCACAAGATTCATAATAAGGCTCATTGTAAAGTGGTGCCGGATAATCATCCCAGATGTTTAAATAGACTAACGGTATTTTTTTCCTGATTTCATTTTCGATTTGGAATAACCATATCCAATATCTAGGATCTGTGAAGATCATAATAGCGTCAGGTTTTTCTATCGATATAAGCTGTCTAATAGATTCTGGACTGCCGTACCCGTTATGAGGGTAAATAATGACATTAGCGTCTTCTATACCGTTATACTTGTTAGTTTCACCACTCAAATCTAACTTCTTACCATGCTCAGGGTGATCTATACCTGCAGCTACATTTACCCAGTTAAACCTATGTGATGTACCTACTACTATTTCTCTAGCCATAGTAGCTATTCCTGAATGCATTCTAATATCGTCGCATAACAGAAGAATTTTTTTTCTTTCTTCTTTTACAATGTAACCTTCTTTCATTAATACTTATTTTAAACTTCCTGAAAATTCTGTGTTAAAATGACTATGTAGCATTCCTCTGAATGTCTCGTCTGTGATGTATAAATGTAACCCTCTGTCGGTTAATTTTTGTAGCGAAAACTTAGTTCTTACACACAATACTTTGAATTCATCGAATAGCTTTTTGTCAACTTTAACAGATGTTAGCTGTTGATTAATATTTGCCATAATTTATTTATTTATAATAAATATATGAATATATACTAAACACTCCAATTAATTTATTTTTTTATCACAAAGGTCGGGTTTGTTATCAAATGGACACCAGTGACAAAGCTTAGTCGGGTTCTTTTTGTACTCCTGTTCTATATATTCTCCATCTTTAGTAAACACTTCATTTATAAATTCAGAGAAATCCTCATAAGCGTCTTTAACTTTCTTAGTTCCATTAGCAGGTTTGAATTCCTGTATTCGTTTAATAGGATATTCGCTAACCTCCGGTACTTTCCTTTTTACAATAAAGAAAACTACGTCAATCTTATCTTCCGGTACATTCTTTAGAAGGCTGAAGTATTTCTTATATAATAGAATTTGATTAATTTTTGTTTGGTCTTTCTTCTCCTTATCCCCCCATCCTCTTGTAGATGTTTTAATATCGTAAATAGTATACCTATCTGCTAGTTCACTATAAAGAACAAAATCTATAAAACCTTTGACGGTAATATTCTGTATTTCAGTACTAGCAGATGTACTAATAGGAATTTCGATACCTTCTAACTTAGTATTTTTCTTACTAAAATACTCAGCTCTATTCTTCTTAAAGAATGAAAGTATAGCAACTCCATCTGAATGAAACTCAGATAGTTCTTGAGGAGTTGAAAAATGTACTCCATTGGTTATAGCTTGCTTGTAGTTTTCTACTAACCTTTCCTTAAGGTACGAGTCTAGTTCTATTTCATCTGCCTCCTTTCCTGTTTTTTCAAACATAACTTGGAGATAATGTTGAAGTGTTTCATGAAAACTAGTTCCAAAAGTTAAATGAATACTTGGTTTGAATTCCCTAAGACCTTTAACATACGTAAGATACCATTGATGGGAGCATTGACGAAACAGAGAGTATTGTGAGTAGGATACAGATTTACTCATTTGCACTCTGCTTTAGCTTTTCTAAATAAAGAATTCCGTCTAACAACTCTTCTTGTGCATGTTGAATCCAATCTAATGTAGATAGATCTTGTCTGTCTAGATCTGTGTTGTACTTTTCTTTACCTTTTCTTGCTCTAGCTTTTATCTGCTCAATTACAGATAACACTACTGAATCGTATTTGAAGTCTTCGCTCATATAAATTTTAAATTATTATAACGTAACCTTCATTACATTAAAGGTAATTAATAAAAATTTATGAGCAAACTTTAAAGCATTATTTTTGAGCCTATAAGCATGAAACTTAAGGCAGGGGTACCTGGAACAGAAGATACGTTTAATTTATAATCGCAGGCTATAGAGAACTTTTTAGATATTCTTAAGTTATACCCAACCCCACCCATTACCGAAAATGCATCTGAGAGATTCCAACCGGAACTAGTACTGTAGGATACAGGAGCAGACATAACAAATACTCCTGGAGAAATAGAATGCCTAGGGGTAAGTTGAACTGGTTTGGTCCAGAAGCCAGTAAGTGATTTTACAAAAGAATAAGATTCAGGTAAGGCTAATCCTATAAGTCCAAAGTTAGCTCCTACAACGCCTATTTTTTTAGTTGGCTTAATATAGGTATAACCTCCTATTAACATTTTAGTATTAGCAACATACGCTCCTGTAATGGAATAATTACCTATACTTTTTAGTTTACCATCTTTAAAATTCATCAATGTAGTTCTACCTGATAATGCAAATTGCTGTAGGTCTGACCAAATTATTGCACTTACACCCCAACTAGATTGACCTGTCATAGATGATTTAGAATAACCTAATGCAAGCATTGTAGTAAACTTATTCCTGTCGGCCTGAGCTACAGTTAAGTCCGAAGATACCATTATAGGATTAAGTCTTACTGCTTGTTTTTTCTCACCCTTCTTCTCTTCCTTCTTCTCTTCTTTCTTCTCTTCTTTTTTTTCTTCTTTCTTCTCTTCTTTTTTTTCTTCTTTAGATTCTTCTTTCTTTTCTTCCTTTTTACTTTCTGATTTAGATTCAGACTTACTTTCTTCTTTCGATTCAGATTTACTTTCGGATTTAGATTCCGTTTTAGTTTCAGTCTTAGTCTCTGTTTTAGTCTCAGAACTGCTAGATGAACTACCTCCTCCTGATGAGCTACTACTTCCTCCACTACTAGATGAACTAGAAGGAGTAGAACTAGCTGCTGGAGCTGGAGTAGATGTTGTGGAAGGAGTAGGTGTAGAAGCTGCTGCTGAACTAGCTGTAGAGGATGCTGCTGAACTAGCACTAGAAGAAGCAGCTGAACTGGCACTTGAGGCTGCGGCCGATGATGCACTTGAGGCAGCTGAGCTAGCTGCAGATGAAGCGGCTGTTGCTGCAGAAGAGGCAGCTGCTGTAGCGGCGGTAGAAGCAGCAGATGAAGCGGCGTTAACAGCAGCAGTTACAGCATTATTAATAACATTAGTTACTACTGTCTGTTGTTGAGGGCAAGGTATTATAACTGACATAGTTGCTATCCAGGCTTGTAATGCTCCTGTTGTAATATCATCGGCAGTTACTACTCTATAGGCTCCTCTATAAACAATGGTGACTGCACCATTAACTAAAGGCACAGTCACAGTTGTGATTTTTCCGTCACAAGGGTCTAAAATCGTAGTTGTTAAAACTTGAGATTTAAGGGTAAACGTACATATGATTAACAGAACCGTTAATACATATTTCATTACTTTTTAGTATAATATCGACGTTTTTTCTTTTTTAGTAACTTCATATCTTTTGCTTCTTCAGCAGCTGCTTCTGTAATAGCTGCTGGTACCTCTTCCGGTATTACTGGCTCAGTACTACCTACTACAGTAAGTTGTGGATCCTGTACTACTACCTCTTCTAAACTAGATGAAGGTTCCGCGGGTACGTCCGGTAAAGGAGGTCTAGAATCAATATTCTTTAAAACTTCTTTTACCAGAATCTCTTCTGAGTTAGTTGATGTCTTATACTTCTTATAAAGGAAGTATCCCGAAACTGCTAATGCCAATACGATTATAACTGTTAACATAAAATTGATTGTTTAATTTTTAAAAATACGTTTCTTAATCATTCTTACAAGGATTCTAGATGATGCAATTTCTAAAGCTTTTTTTGTAGTCGTACCTATAGTAGACTGATTAAATTTAACTTCTGAAAAGTTATCATCATTCATTAAAGTAAGCTCTCTAACTGTCTTAGCTTCCCCTAAACCTGAACCTGTAAAGTATTCCCCGGTTTCTGCATCGACAAATTTAACCTGTAGGCCCATTCTAGTTACTACAGTGTTTTTAACTCCATTTTTGAGATTTACTGTTTCGTCTTCACTGACGCTAAAATCATAAACCTCAATATAGACAAAGTATCTAGCAAGTTTTATCTTACCTCTTCCGTCTAATTTATTCTCTGTTATACCTGATTGGCTAGCTTGAAACTGCTTAACCATTCGATTTTTGATCTCTGCTTTATCTTCTGTAAAAGTAAATCTTCCCGTCTCTTCCAAAAACTCCACAACAATATTTGTAACCCCTAATCCTACTCTTTTGTCTTTTAATTCGGGATATGCGGCATAAACTTCTTCGTTTATACCTAACTGAAGTAACTGTACTGGAATCGTTGGTCCATCGTAATTCATTAGAGAGTCGATATTGATTTTTTTTTCAAAGGAAGCTTGATATGCTTCTGTCTTTGTTGAACCAACTACCTGACTTACTGCCGGTAAAGATAGTAAAGTAAAAAGTAAAAACCAAATTTTAGTCATATGATTCATCAGTATCATTTTGTACAGGCTTAGTTGCCTTAGCTACCTTATCTTTCATTCCAGTAAATTTATCTACAGAAGATAAACCTAAAGCCCCGAACGCTAATAATGCTACCGCATTAACTAAAGAGTCAGCAGGAGCAATATGTGCTTCAGAAAAAGAATTAGAGTACATAGTAATACATAATGTAAGTGCAGCTAACAAGCCAACAAATCTTTTAGATGATACAGCTCCTTTTTCATCAGCTAATAAAGAATTAGCACCATCCATAAATTTTTTTAAAATTTCCATTACCAAGGTTGTTTAGAGATTATGGCCGATATCTGCTTAGCTTTTAAGTTTTGGTCTGTAAAATGTAAGTATACAAAATACGATTGGAATGCTAAAGCAACAAAGATCCAAGCCAAAACCAAATTCGAAAATATTTTATATAACTTATTCATTTTATTATTAATCTATATTATCCTTAATTTTTCCACATTTTAAACATTCCTCATCTCCATCCCCGTCCGAGTCACCCCATACATGGTCACATTGACGATGTTCAAAGTATTCATCTATCTTACCATCACCGTCAAAATCCAAACCATCCATAGTTCCATCTCCGTCTTCATCAACCTCCACACCTTTCTTTCCCTCTGACTTCTTAGCTGTAGAATCAGTAATCGCATTGGTAAATGCTTCAGGAATAATCGGAGTTGAAGCAGGGGTAGCGGCATCCCCTCCAGCTGTGTTAGATAAAGAAATTCCATCTTCCTCATCCATTTTTTGAACCAACATTTTATCTTTGTCAGTATCAGAGAACCAGTAATCAATAATCTTTCCATATGATCCGATAAATGCTCCTAACAATAGTAGTAATAACTCTTTCCATTCACCTTCTATAGTAGTACCTTTAACTATAGCTAGAAAGATACCACCTATAATAAACATAAAACCACCAAGAACCATAGCTGTAATAAGCCATCTTCTTGTCATCATTTGATTTAACAGGTCTTTAAACCCTGTTGCATTAGACTGTAACATATTTTATACTTTTTTAATTACCACTTTGGTTCTTCTTTCAAAGCTTCCTTTTCTGTCTTTGCTTTAGGTTTAGCAGGTTTTTCCACTACTCTCTCAATAACCTTAGTTCCGCCACCGGCTGCTTGTTGTTGAGAGTTATTAGTAGTAATATTAATTACCGGGGCAGGAGCAGTAACAGCTGCTGGTTGTGCTGATTCTGCTTCTTTTTCACCACCGAATATATGTGATGCCAACCAAGTACCAGCACCTACTATAAGAGTTCCTCCTGTAGCTACTGCTGTTTTGATCAATCCTGACCAAGTTCCATCATTATTTTCTTCTGACATTATCTTATCTTTTAATTACTAATGGTTTTTTAACTGATACTCCGGATACGTCTGTTAAGGTAAGATCGTAAAGTCCATCTTCCAAATCTGTAAAATCGTATATCTTTGTTACAATTTGTTCTTCAGCAGTTAAAGGTAAAGTCTTACTTGGTTCAGAAGCAGCAAATTTATAAACTTGAACAGAATATTTTGCTCCAGCAGTAACTGCGTATTGAACCGTAACCTTTCCACCAACTGAATTTATACTTATGATACCTGTAGATTTAGAAGTAGCGCCTAAATTAATACTTGGCTCTGTTAACACATCTACATCTGAGCATCCTATTATAAATAGAGATGAAACTAGTACTCCTAATATTAATAAGTTTTTCATAGTTAAAAATTGTTATATCCAGTTAATTTTATTGAATCTGTATTTAGATTTATACCTAATTGAGAACCTTTATTATCTGCTGCATCCATAGCAGGAGTCACTTTTATTAAGGAGTTTATATCTAATCCGTTGTTAATAGTAGAGAACTTTAAAACAAAAGGAGTAAGAGAACCTTTTATAGGAGTTTTAAAATCTTTATCTACTCCACCAAATTTTATTGTACCTGTTACATTATTAGCAAAAATTTGCCATGTTTCAGGTAATGTAGATTTCATACTTTCAAATTTAATTTTAGAAGAGTCGTATTTAAATTCAAATTGTAAAGCAGAAATATTAGCTCCGTCGATATTAACCGGAATTTCTATAGTATTAGATGTCACTGTAGTATTTTTTAAACTAACACTAATTGAAGGTACATTTTGAGGTGTGTTAATAAATGCTTCACTACGATTCATACTAGGACCGGAAGCATATAATTTATTAGCTATACTTCTTTTTAATGACGGAATAGCATTTGTCTGTATATTACCGTTCTGAACTACTTGTGAAGAATGTGAACGATTTACATCACCAGGTAAAACATATTTAATGTCTATAGTAAGTGGATTTCCTGATGTTGCAGGAGATGTATATTCAAATACAGCTTGTGATGTTTTTGGTGCATCAGTTTTCCAATTTGAAGGTGTCAATCCATCAAAATGTGCTGCTTTGAATGTAGGTACACTCATATGCCCTCCACTTCCTTGAACATATCCAGAAGGTATTGTAATTAATTGATTTACACCAACTGCTTGTGCATATAATCTAGTTAAATCACCACCATCAAAACTGTCACTTCTATTAACATCAGCTGCCCAATATCCCATACCAGTTTTAATACTTTGATTACCATATGTTTTATCTAAGTTTTGAGTTATAAATTCAGCATCAGCTGTTGTATAATCAGATACTGATACCGCGGAATTCATTATGCCCGGTAATTGATCCATATTAATGAATGTCATAATCTTATATGCTGTATTAGCTGTTATCAAAGTATCAATAACATTTACCTTACCATCTGCTGTAACATCAAATAATGGACCTGTATTGTCTGCTTTTAAAAAACCAACTTTAACATGAGCTGGATTAATATTTCCATTTAAATCTAATTTAGCATAAAAGAATTTTTTAGCTAATGGATTTAATGTAATTACGTTAGTTAATGGAATTTCGTTTATTGCAGCACCTGATGAGCCGTTTTGGTTAAATGATGCAGCAAAGTTCATTTTAATTGGATTCCATGTATCACCTACTGCTGTTGATTTTAATCTAAAGCGGAGTCTCAGTACATCACTATAAGCATTATAAGGTAGAGGTGAATTAGAAGCCCAGTTTAAATAAACACGAATAATAGTTTTAGGACCACCTTGAGTATAATTGTAACCAGCATTGTTGTAGTTAGTATTACCATTTGCTGTCGTATTATTTGCATTTCCAGCAAAAGAATAACCTGGGTATGTATAATTACTTATTGTAATTGATGATCCTGCTGGCAATACTCCACCATTTCCTCCAGTGCCAGTATGAGCCACACTTATAAAATCAAAGGCTGTATTTTGAAATTCGAAATCAAAATAAAGAGAACGAGCAGTTGTATTGCCGTTTCCATTTAATTGAACAGGAACAAAAAACTCATCACCTTTCATGATAGTTGTACCACCAACATTAATTTTCGTGGAATCAGAAGATAACCTAATTTTAGGTTCTTGAGCAAATGCAGTTAAACTTACCAAGGTTAATAGTAAGACTAAAAATTTTTTCATAGTTTGTCTAGTAGTTTAGTGACTAAGGAAACCGATGCCTTTTTTAAAGCATTACGAAGTGATTGTTGATTAAAACCTCCGGCTTCAGAAATCAATAAAGTAGACATTGAAATTTCTGATGACTTTTCTGTAGCGGTCTTAGTACGAAGTACTTTACCTTTTTGAACTAATTGCCCTTTTAAAGTTATTATAACTGAATTTACGTCCTTGTGAAATACTGATAGGTTAGAGTTAACTTGTTCAACATCTAAATAGATTACCTCTACTTCTATTGAGTAGTCAGCTTCTTCTTTATTAGATGATAAAGAGTAACTTTCAGATACTAATTCTTCTAATATATTTTTTACTCCAAAGGTTAATTTAAAATTACCTGCTAAAGGTCCAACAACTACTTTGTTGTCCACCTTGTTAATAAAAAGACTTTTAGGATTACTTTGTGCTTGAATAGAACAAAGGGGTATTATACTTAATAAAAAAGCAACTAATAATTTCATATTCATAGTTAGGTCGAATATAAATAGAATAGTTACTTAGAAACTTTCTAAAATAAAAAAAAAAGCCTGCTACTGCAGGCCTTTTCTTCGATATTTAATACTTTATATTGATATACTTAATCCCACCATGAACTAATATTTTTCTCCAATATAGAGAATAGTAATTTTTTAGCTCTGTTATGATTTAAAATGCCAATTGATAAAGCTACTCCGAAATCTGTATCAGTATTTACTATAGGTTTTTTCATAGACATAACTTGCTTACGAGATTTTCTATATTTCTTAAAAAACTCTGTATAGTCTTCATGTAAAACTTTTACCTTTAAGTACCCATTATCCTCTACATTAAACTCAGCTTGCTGACATTCATGGGATTCATTAATATAATCTTCGTTGTTAACTTTATCCATTAACCTACAACATAAAAGCATAATCTCAGCATCTCGTTTTGCATTGAGATGACGATTATTGCCTCCTATATGTTCAGCTTGATTCTTTAATTTGAATTTAAAAATCTCATAGATGTAGTGCTGGTCCCAGTCTTGGTCTTTCCATATGATTGGAAACCATCTGTAGAGGTTATAAATTCTCTTAAAAAATTGCTTCAAACTATAGTACATTAGAATTATACTGCTTTAGAATCATCCTGTGAAACAACAGCTACGATATTAGCTTTTGAAGCTGCTTTAACTTCAAAATCACTAGCTCCACTTTTTATTAAAAATTGCGTTATACGTACCTCGGCTTCTGTTACGGACATTGCATCTACTAAGTATGAATACTTTTGTTTTTTTAATTTACCACGCTCGTCAAAAGCTTCGAATTCTACGCGTACTGTGAAATAATTTACCATACTTTTAGTTGTTTATTGTTAATTTATAATTTGGTGAAGTAGTTGCTAGACTTATATTACCATTAGAATATATTCGCATACGTTCTACTCCATTTACTCCAATACTCATATCAGCATTACTTGTGTGCTTTGCTAAAGATAGTTTTTTAGGTTTTGAGTTAGGCACAAATGCGGCTCCTGCTAGTAATCCCAGTGATGCTAAAAAGTCTTTACGTTTCATACTATGTTGTTTTTCTTAGTTCTCCCGGCATGAATTCATCGTTTACATGGCTACACTTACTGCATACAAATACAGGTATCGGCACTAAGGCATCTTGGTGAGACCCTATTAGAATCTTAGATGCTTTTCGTAGTAATGTTCCTTCTTGAAATATACTGTTACCGCATTCTTCACAAACGATAGGAGTCGTCTTGTCTAATGAAATGTTTAATTTTGGAGTACTTGACATATTTAGCTTTATTTTAAAACTAAATGTATTTAATTTGCTTATAAAAAGCAACTACATAGAAAGCTTTATTCTTACCCGAATACAGGTCTGCGGTAATTTTTGATTTTTTAAATAATTGTTAACATAACCCATCATATTAGCAGAACCAATAGGGTTAGCTGAATGTATGTAAATTTGAGGTAATGGAATACTTGTGGACATACTTTCTGCTACTAAAAACCTAGCACAGTCCATTCCTGTTTTTTCCAAGATATTATTATAATCTAAGGTATAGTTAGGCGATCCATTTAAAATGTACTCTTGAATAGCTGAGTCTCCTAAGTCGTGATCTAAAGATATTACATCGTAGTTTTCTAAACCTACTTGCTGAATATGTTTAACTAATTCTTCGAAGGTTCTTACAACTTCCCATTCTTTATCTAAAGGTGTTCTAATATCGTCTAGGTACAGTTTTATTTTATTCTCCATTATATTACATAGTTAAAAACACCACCGTTAATTAACTTTATTTTTTAGTTATAAATTTATTTTCTAATTTATCTAATCTCGAATCCATTTGAGAGAAGACGTTATTTTCTAGTTCATCGATTCTTCGATGCGTATCAGACAAATCCCTTTCTAATTTCTGGAAAATGTCTGAAATCAAATGCTCCATTTCTTTTTCTATTTTTCTTACCTTAACGAAAGATATAACTGCAACTATCGATAATCCGATAACCACAACTAATGCAATCCCTAAAATGAATGATAAAATATCCATGATTAATTTTCTCCTATATGTCAAAGAACGGTGGTGTAGTGGACCCGGAGGATTACGATACCCCGGCCTAATGATTATGAGTCATTTGCTCTACCTCTGAGCTACAAGTCCATAATTAAAGAGCTTTACTTTTTATCGTCGGTACTCTTTATGAAGGAGTGTCTAATTGGGCGCTCCTAACCCTGGTTCAGCACGTTTGTGTCGTCTAACCAGCCTCATCAGTTCTCGGCACAACCCTAGATGAGAGTCTGCTGTAGTAGATGGATTCGAACCACCAAGTGGACTTTAGGAACAAAACATGATTGATGGTCAACCTCCACCGGGTGATATCCCGATTGTATTTTGTCTTTATCAGTTGTTCCACGTCCCCGAGACAGGAGGATGCGTAGGCCAGTTCCGCCACACTACAGTAAGTATAGGAAAGTAGAAGATGGGTGCGTGGACATCTACTTTTACGATTGGCGTTTCTTACCGGTCGTATCCGCCCTTTCTACAGTTAAAGGATACATTCCAATCAACCTAATAACACAAAAGGGGACTAGCCCCTATTATGTTACTAAAATTAAAAAAAGCAAAAATTAAAAAACTATCTTTTCTAGTTTATAAGTTAAACCAAGACCAGGAGTAAAGCTACTTCCTACTAAGTTTCCTATAACCCAAATCTTTAAACCTTCCGATTTCAATGGTGCATACCCTACCCAAACATTAGGCTTTGTAACCCCTCCTTGTGGCTGTATACCTGCTCCTAGCATTAATCTTTCTCCTGAGAACATTCTTATTACGCCTAGTTTCATGCTGCTTCCGAAGCTACCAGTTTTAGTACTTATCATCGGATCTTCATTGTATAAAAACCCAGTGTAAATACCCCATCCTTTTTTTACGTACCCAGCTGTTAAATAGCCGTCACCGCTTTTATTAGTAGCGGAACCAAAGAATTCCTGTGCGTTAGCTACTAAGCTTGAGCATAGAATTAAAGCAATAAATAATAATTTTTTCATAATTATGTTTTAGTATAAATATCAAAGATTTACCTCAGTAGGGATAATCCTATCTAGTGAATCTTTTTCAATAATAGATTTTAGAACCTTTATTTTTTGTCTTGTCTCTTTTAATCTACCTTTGGCCATTATTTCCCTTTCATGTAATTTTGATGACTCTACTGTTTTTTTAGCTTTATCATCAACAGATACTTCTGTCCACATTTTTTGGTAATCAACAGTCTTAAGCTCTGAAAGGTATTTCTGCTCGTTTGTGATTTCTGTAGATAGTTTCTGCCTATAAAAATTCATTTCGACATTAGCATTCGATGTTCCTGCTATTATACCAAGTGTAACTAATAGTTTATTTAACTCAAACATAATACATTTCTGTTTAGTTTACCTGTAAATATAATTACCCTTTAAAATAAAACCTACTATACAGTTAACTTTGCTCTATTATAATTACTAGTAACCTACCTGCATATTAGAATTTTCCTCCTCTTTTTCATCTTTTTTCTCAAAGATTACAGATTCCGTTGTAAGGATCGTACCTGCTACGGAAGAGGCATTTTCTAAAGCTAACCGTGTTACCTTTACTGGATCGATAATTCCTGCTTCTCTTGCATCAACTACTAATCTTGTTTTAACATTTAAAGTAGCATTTTTTTCTGTTGAAGTAAGAACCTCATACAAAAACTTATATGGATTATCTTCACCAGAATTTTCTAATATTTTCTGGAATGGTGCATAGCAAGCAGATTTTATAATTGCTTTAGCAAGAGTATCTTCAAATGAGACTACGTCTTTCGTGTTCTCCTCAATGATATTAAATGCTTTGATTAATGCTATTCCTCCACCCTCGACAGTTCCTTCTGCTAAAGCTGCTTTAGTTGCAAACAATGCATCTTCTACTCGGTCTTTCTTTTCTTTAATTTCGATCTCACTATTACCTCCTACAGAAATGACAGCAACACCTCCAATTAACTTTCCTAAACGTTCTTGAAGCTTTTCTTTTTCGAAATTAGAAGTAGCTTTATCTATCTGCTCTTTAATTTCTTCAGCTCGTACTTTAATATCTTCTTCTTCCCCATGGCCGTCTACTATAGTTGTTGACTCTTTATCTACCGTAACTGTTCTGGCTTTACCTAAAAACTGATCTAATTGATTAGCTGGTAGTTTATCTAACTTAATACCTTTTTCTTTTGAAAGAACTTGTCCTCCTGTCAAGACAGCCATATCTTCTAAAAGTAGAGTACGTCTTTCACCAAAATCAGGTGCTTTAACAGCTACTACTTTAGCAATGCCTCGCATTTTATTAACAATAAGAACAGCTAATGCTTCGTCACCGAAATCATGAGCAACGAGAAGAAGCGCTTTATTCTCGGCATTTGCTTTAGTAAGAACTTGTAGAAGCTCCGCAGCAGTAGAAATGTTACCATCGTACATAAAAATATACGCATCTTCTAAAACCGCTTGCATAGTATTGTTATTTGTAACAAAATAAGGAGATTTATATCCTTTATCGAATTGCATACCCTCTACAATCTCTAATTGAGTTTCTCCAGATTTAGATTCTTCTAACGAAACTAACCCATCACGTCCTACAGCATCTAATGCAGAAGATATTAAGTCTCCTATTTCTTCATCGTTGTTACCTGAGATTACAGCTACTTGACGTATTTGATCTTCAGAATCTATACTTAATGAAGCTTTCTTTAACTCAGCTACAACAAGCTTTACATACTTGTCTATACCTTTTTTAATTTCTACCGGATTAGTTCCTTGAGTAATAAGTTTTAAACCCTCTTGTACCATTACTGTTGTCAGTAACGTAGATGTTGTTGTACCGTCACCAGCTTCATTAGCCGATTTAATAGCTACTTGCTTTACTAACTGAGCTCCTATGTTCTCGATTTCATCTTCTAATTTAGCAAAAGCCTTTGCAACTGATACACCGTCTTTAGTTACACGTATACCTGAAGTTGAATCATCTATAAGAACAGTTCTACCTGAAGGTCCTAATGTTGAACTAACTGAGTGATTTAATTTTTGAATACCCGATAAAAGCTTTGATTTTAATTCGGTTCCTGATAATGATATTGTTGACATATTTTTATTTTATAACTCCTAAAATTTCTGATTCTTTAATGATAATATAATCTTCTCCTTCTACGCTTACTTTCATAGCTGCCATTTTCGGTATTAGTACCTTATCTCCAGGTATTAAAATAGAAGCTACGCTTTCTCCTAAATTCCAGTTATATGAAGGGCTGGACGATACTACTACTCCCATTTCAGGTCTCTCTTTACCCATATCAGGTAAAACGATATTCCCGTAAGTCATTTCCGACTCTTCAACAGGTTTTAAAATAACATTACCGTTCAATGGGGTAATTGACGAAACTACTTGTTCTGACATATATTAATTGTTTAATGTTTCTGTATAATCGATATCTGGTACTATTTCTAAAAAATACATCTGTCCTTCTTTCAAGAGAACTGTGTCTGCCCCTAATCGGTCTTTCCAGTATTCAACGTCTGCGTTTAAATCTTGTCTGATTATTTTTTTCAGGATATACAACCTATCGTTAAAGTTAACGAATTGAGATTTAAACATAACTACTTATATCTTTTATATAAATATATAAAATTTAACTAAACTAGTGCCCATCTCTAAAATTTTTCGCAATTGCAGGAGGTGCTTTTAATGTTACCCCTTCTAGCTTAGTAGTGTTTTCCATTAAGTCTTGAACGAATTCGGCTACTTCATGTGCGTACTCTTCAGGTACGTTTACTACTAACTGGTCATGCACTTGAGCCTGTACACGTCCATCTATACCTCTCTTTATTAACTCTCTATTAATAGCTACAGCAGCTCGGTTAACTACGGCGGCAGCTAAACTCTGTAATTGGTAATTTAAACAGTTGTTTAATCCGTTACGATAATCTCTGTAAACATTAGTTACTTGCTCTCTTCCATATTGGTCTTCTAAATCTTTTCTAGCTCTCCAATCTAAAATAGCATCACCCATTAAGTCGTGAATTTTTTTAACAGAAGGTAAATGACGAATACGTCCTACCTTATTACTAATATAACCATGCTCTTTAACAAACTTTCTAGACTCTTCTCTCCAACGTTTTAAGTCTGGGAATCCATCTAAATAACCTTGTACAAGTACGTCTGCTTCTTTTTGACTGATCTCTAACGTCTTACTCAGAGCAAACGATTCCATACCGTATGCAATACCTAATGAGTAAGCTTTAGCTTTATTACGTTTAACCGGGTCTACTTTCTTTAAAAAGTTATCTGCTTTCTTATCAGCACTAACTCCTTCTAGTTTTTCAGTACGAATAGCTACAGTAGAATAAAAATCATGGTTCTTATTAAAGATCTCTCTTAAATTTTCATCACCAGTTACCGAAGCAAAGCAGTGAGGTTCTAAAGATTCGTAGTCACAATCGATAAGTATTCGACCTTCTTCTGCTATTAAGAATGCCCTTACTACATTATTATAATGAACTATTATAGGTGCAGCTTCTCCATCCTCTTTAGGTTTAGGTAACTGTTGCATATCAGAACCATACCTTCCTGATACAGTTCCGTTTTGCTTAAAGTAAAAGTAGTACCTACCATCTTCGTGTCTGTCGAAAAACCTATCTACGTAAGTTGACTTTACTTTAAGAAGCTTATTATATATACGTAAATTCTCAGCCCAAGGATGGTCTTTAGATATCGATTCAATCATATCATCATCGAATTGAGCTTTTCCTTTTGTTGTTGTTGATAATGGTGTTACCCCAAGAACATCAAAAGCTATTTTGCCTAATTGGTCTTTAGATTGAATATTAAAAAACTTACCTTCATTCTCCTCTTTCCATAACTCTAAGCTAACTTTTAATCTAGTGTTTTGAGGTAAGAATTTCTCATCACCAGATATTAAAAAATCCTTTATAGCAGATTCTGGTAAAGTTAGTAATGAAGCTTTATTTAAAACATACTTATTAGATTTATCTGATTTAGGTAGGTCAATGCCTTCTAAGTCACATAGTTTTTGAGCGTAAGTACCTTTGTTATTGCAAGGATAACTCGCAACAGCGGTCTGGATAACCCAAGCTCTTACATCGTCAATTTTTAATAATTCTTCTGCAACTAACTTACTATGCTTTAATAAATCTGCCTCTATATCTATTTTAGTTTTCTGCAATAAATCTAGGTCTACCTTTACTCCAAACTCCTCCATTGGTATAGTTACTTCTTTGTAGATAGGCATTACCTCATCTACGTAAAAGAAATCTACTAAATTCTCTTCTATTAATACTTTAGAGAAGTGATTAAATATTCTTAAAGTTAAGTCTGTATCAGCTGCAGCATATTCTGATAATATATGTAAGTCTGCTTTATAGATTTCGTAATTAGTCTTAGTAATAGACCCACCGTTACGTTTAATATTCTCTTTTAGTATTAACTGCTCTTCGTTAGCTTTAGTCTCAATATCTAAACCTATCTCTCTCTGTACCATAATAGCAATTTCCTTGAGACCAAAAGGTTTACCACCAAAACCAAAAGCTCCTTCTTCCTTTACCGTATGAACTAATAAAGCCGTATCTGCATGTAAGGAAGGAATTAAATCTTCACCGTAGAAGTTTTTAGTAAAACGACCGTCAAAAGAAGCATTATGCATAATTAACTTCTTACCGTGAAGTAAACTTAAGGTTTTCTTAGCTAATGCATGACAGCCGTGACCATCTATTTCACACTCAACTAACTCTTCCTTGTTTCTATCCCATACCATAGTAGGCATATAGAAACCTATACCTTCATCACCAGACACAGAGAAACCAATAATCTTTCCTTTACGGACATTAAGACTATTGGTCTCGGTATCGTATGCGATATACTCACTCTCTTTTATATGCTGAACTAAAAGTTCAAGAGTAGCTCTATCAGTAACGGTATAATACTTCTTCTCTATCATGTCTAAATATAGATTGAAATATTTAAAAAAACAACTACACTTCTTCTAAAATACCATCTTTAGCAAGTAGTATTAACCTAGGATGTAACGATGTTCCTTTTTTAACTAAAACTGTGTTACCTACTCTATACTGCACTCCTTCTATAATGGCATCTTTTAAAAATCTTACTTGACGAGTAGTTTCTTCGTATGGAAATAACTCGTTTAGATACTCCCTACGTTCCTTACATCCACAACCTTCAGCTCCTGCTAACTTAGCTACAGCATCAGCTAATCTATCTATTCCTAGAAAGTTAGTTACTTTTGCTATAGAATCTCCAAAGCCAGTAGAAGGTTTAGTAGAATCAAAATCGTTCATTATTATCTCTGTCTATCGTATTGAAATTGTCCGTTGTAAAGATTCTCTACAGCTACTTCATCGCAATGGTGAAAGTAAATTTGAGCAACTCTAGCATCACACTCTATAAATAGCGTACAGTTAACTGTGAGAATACATCCCATGTTCGATGTTTCGAAACCAGGGTCAAAAACAGAACTATGCATTACAGCTCCATTCCTTAATAAAGAAGATCTTTGACGAATAAAACCTGCTAGATTAGAAGGTATTTTGCACCCTTCCCAAAACGTAATATCATACACTCCTTCGTAAAGTAAATAACCTTCTTTACCTTCTATCTTCTTGGTCTCAACAGGTCTGTATACATTCAACTCAGTCTTATCTTTAAAAATAAAACCTATCTGCGGTTGATTAGAAATGTAATGTCTCGGGTCAGAAATATTCCAATTGACATTACCTATAGCATTAATCGACTTAACTGATAAGTCGTAACCTACTTGTGCTGGTTTACCTTTGCTATCCTCTAACTTAAGTATACCTTTTTCTATTATTTGTTCGGCGTTTAACATTTGCTTAATTTTTAGTTTTATAAAGCGCAACAGATGAACACATTTCTAAGAAATACTCTTCAGTCCAATTAGACTTTAATTTATTAATATCCTTATGAACCCATTGTACGTTACCAGTAATGTAACCTTTAGTACTGTCTATCCTATCTAAAGACGCCGTATTTTTTTGATATCCGTTTTTATTTAAACTACCTAAAGATACGTCCAAAACTATATCGAAACCTGACAATGCACATATTCCTCTTTGTTTTTCAAATAATTCCCAGATCTCTTCTATTTTAACTGAAAATTCTAAATTCCTACTTTTAGCTCCGTTTTGAATAACTCGCCACATATCACCTGATATGTCTTTATAACCTTTCCAAATTTTCGATCTCCTTAGTACTCTCTGTTCTACATTTTCGAACTGTTTATACGCGGTAAGTTTTCTAGTTTCAATTAACTTTATTGCTTTCTCTTCTCCATACCTTTCGATATAGGATTTACCTTTGCTAAATTTTGAAATTGCTTCTACTGTTTCTCTAGAAGTCATTTTTGCGTTTGGAAACAGCCTTAAATATTCAGCCAACTCTAACCCGTGTTTATCCCTTAAATGAGTATTAGTAACTTTCTTAAATTTAACTTTACATATATTGCATGTTACCATCACTTTCTTTCTATATAAATAGTGGTGTTAACACACAAAACGAAAACCTACTCAGAAATTTTATAACTTCTCGTAAACTCATAGAATTCTGCTCTTGCTGAATCTTCATCTAAGAAGCATCCTGATAGTTTTGCTGTTTTCATGGATGCTCCGTGATGTTTGACACCCCTGCAGGAAACACATGCATGAGTCGCTTCGATCAAAACGGCTACACCTTGATTCCCTTCGCAGATTTTATTTACTGCATTGTGAATAGCTACTGTTAACTGCTCTTGGATAGCGCCTCGTCTCCCAAAGTTCTCAACGATTCTATTAAGCTTTGATAAGCCTACTACCCTACCGTTTTCAGAAGCAATATATGCTATATGTACTTTACCTTTTATTAAGCCGTGATGATGACTACACATAGAAACCAGTGGAATACCGCCCTCAAAAACGATTCATGTATATCCATCGCTAGGGAATGCAGTAACTTTATCTAAAGGTTCATAACGACCAGCCCATAAATGATTAACGTAGGCTTTAGCTACTCGATGAGGAGTTTCGGATGAGTTTGGATCGTTTTCCCAATCACATCCTAAAGCAGATAAGAACCAACCGAACGCTTCAGCAGCATCTTCGATAATTATTTGCTTATCTAAATCAGTTAAACGAGCTTCAGGGCCGTTAATTGCTTGTTTGGCTGCCAATTGCGTTGATATACCATTAGCGAATCCTGCTTGAACTAGTTCAGTTCCTTCAATAAATTTTTTTGACATTTGTGTTTGTTTTTAAGTGGTGCTACGACACTACATAACCGAAAGTAAAGTTATTACTTTTTTAAATAATCTTGTATAGTTTCTGAATCTTTATTTTCCCAAGGGAAAACTATCCATGCATTAGAATCAATTGACTCTGCATAATATTCTGGAATATATTTAGAATTAGTTCTCCAAAGTAGGCTTGCAGTAGTAAATCCACAGTAATGAAAATCTACAAAAGTTTGACCAGAATCGCATATGTCATCAATAAGCAATGTCTTAGCCCTAATGTCTTCCTTTAACATTATAGCATCTTCTACAGATAAAAATTCTATACCAAGCTTATGTGATAGGAGTACTGCCGGTATTAATCCACCTCTAGCAGGACCTGTAACATACTTCAAATTTTTATTTAACAATACCCATTTTTCGATAGCATATATGTACTCCTCTACTCCCGACCATGACAGGTGAATTTTATCTGGTGTTTCCATTATACATTAAGTATGCGATCCCAAGCTGAAATGTGCAAACGAGTCAAGCCTGTAAATTTATATTTCTTAGCCATTTCCAATACAAATTGAGTACGCTCATGAAAATCATCCTGACTGTCTAGACCTGGCATACAAACTACATTCTTTAAAGGAATGTTAAATGGCTCAACGAAATCGCGGAATACTTCTTTAACATCTTCTTCATTAGAGATAACAAACTTAAATTGATAGTTTTGATGCTTCATTATCTGCTCTATAACTTCTGGCTTAATACGCTGCTTTACAGTCATACCTGAGTTCTCTAATTTAGGAGAGCAATTAATTTGAGTTAGCCGTACGAACATATCCGGTGAAAATTCTACAGTACCGTTAGTTTCAATTTCATTATAAACAAGAAAATCTACTTTTAATAAACCATTACTATAGGATTCGTACTTTGCCCAGTAGTCAATAAAGTTTATAATAGCTTCTTGATGTTTTTTCATTGCGGGTTCTCCACCTGTCCAAATTAAATGGATAGTTCCATTTAAAATATCATCGTAGATACCTTGCTCTTTCCAAGTATCTATTAAGTATTGGAAGTCTTTATTTTCCCCTCTCCATGCCCATTGTGAAGTACTATCACAAGTCCATGTTGCTTTACCTTCTAATTCTAAATCTCCTTTAAAGATTTCACCATCGGCAAGTTCTTTGCCGTTAATTAAGTTCTTTAAAAATCTAGTAGACATACCACAAGTCAAGTTACACAAACCTAAACGGATAAAGTAAGAAGGTACTCCTGTAGATTTTCCTTCGCCCTGTACTGAGTAGAAGTCAGAACTTATTAATAATTTGTTAGGATCTATAGTAGACATATTATTCGTTGTTAATTTTTTTGTAGACTGAGTTGGTAATGGCTAAAGCCCAAATAGCTAAAAGAACTCTCCACCAAATAGACCAATTAGCTATATTTAAATCCCAATTTATAAAGGAAATAATAACATAAGGAATAAATGTTGAGGCAAGAATTAAAATAACATAAGCTAGGAAAGGTAATTTTTTCATCGAATTAAGGAATGTATATTGCTGAATTTCTATCGTTTTCAAAGAATTCTACTTTTGTAACTTGGACTCTTCCTGAGGTCTCTTCTATAACAAAAGGATTAACCTTGCTATAAATAAACTCAGCGAATTTCTCTGCACCTACATCCGGGAGTAGTCTTAACTGTATTACTCCTAGACCGTCCATAGTTTTGTACCCATTTATACCTGGATCGTCTTCTGCTACTAAACAAGTATGGTCAAACATATAGTCCATCCACTCTTTAGGATTCTTACCATCTATAGTACCTTTAGCTCTTTTCATGCCGCCAAAATCCCATACCCAATTTCGCTCATCTAAATCTCCTTCAAACCATAAACGAAAAGATATACCATATCCATGTATAAATTTACAATGAGTGCCTTCGGCTCTCCACTGACGGAAAATAGTACTGTATCCGTCAAACAGCTTTGTTGAAATAAACTTTGCCATAATTTTAAATTAAAGGTATTTACTTATTATATCTAATCTCTCCTCAACTGACCCTGTTACTTTAATAATTTTTTCAGTCGGTATATGTTTTTCCATAAAGCTTACTATAACAGCGTCTACTTTATTTTGTAACTCCTCGTTAAGTCTATCCGGGTCGTAAACAAATCCGAATTCAATAGGAATATAAAAAAAATGTTCTACCTGTTCCTGTGTTTGGTCAAACAACTTAACCATCTCCGATGTATCCATCGTAGGATTAATAATTTGGGTATACAAAATACAGTCTACAATACTTCTAGTCGAGATCACGTACTTATGGGAAAGGTAATTTTGATAAGCCCAAGTCGATAACTCATTGATTACTAATTGCTTTTCGTAATCAGAGAAGTCTAACTGCTTAGCTATCTTAAATACAGGTCTAGAAAACCCGTCTGTTACATAATAGTTAGCAAATTTTTCACTAACAGCTTTTAACAACGTACTCTTACCTACACCATGACTTCCTAATAAGATTTTCATACTTCGAATTCTAAATTTTCTACGGTCTCTTTTCCTAAAGGTAGTAATTTTGATTTAAGTAAAAAAGTAATCCAACAAGTAAATGATGTACTTTTTAGAATATCATACATACTATCTAAGGATCTAGCTATATTACTAGTACTGCATTGCATTACTATATCCCCCTCATCTACTCCTTCTGTTACTTTATGAACTACCGAACCGACCTCTCTATACTTACCTTCCCATGCCTTAATTTGTGGGTCTTTACCTTTTAATTCCGGATATGAACTAATTAAACCAGGATGGCCGTTGTAGATACTTCCTTTAAAGTTCTTGATAAAAGATGCAGGTAAAATTCTGAGATATCCGTGTAACGTTATTAAATTACAATTATTTAAAATTTCACTATGATAACTCTCTTCTGTAGGCCTAAAAGGCAGTTTAACTATTTCTACATTATTTTTCTTGAAAAATTTTAAGGAATTAGCAGATAATTTATTAAAGTTATTAGTTAACAAATATCCAGGAGTTATATTTAATGCATTGCATACTTCTACTACTTCCGAACCTGTTTGTGATACAAATACTGCCCATTTAGAAACTTTCATTCTATTGTCCTTGTGCTTTTTTAGTATAAAATCCAACATTTTTTAATGCAGAAGAGATTAACATAGTAGATGATGCCCTGACTGGATTAATATCTAATGAACCACGTCTAGCGTATAATAACATAACTGAACATTCATGGACTAAAGGGTTTTTCATTATTTCCAAGTATAACTTTTCACAGCAGAATTCATGGAATTCATTTACTTCTCTTAAAGATATAACTAATTTTAATAATTCCTTACCGTATACCGAACCTCTTTTAGTTATAATTTTAAAATAAGCAGCACCTGTATCTTTTTGCTTTGTATGTCTACATCTAGAACGAAGAACATTAGTAAAAGATTTGTTAACCTCTCCTAGCGGATCATCGTCAATAATAATATTATACGATTCTTGAGAGTTATAATCTGTTATTACTAAATTCTGTAATTCAGCTAGACTAACCGACTTATATAAATCTCGATATCCTTCACCTGGGTCTCTTTCATATATTTTATCTTCTCCAGAACTAAAAAACTTCACCTCGACGTCTGCACCAATACATTTGCTTATATCTAGTATGACTTGATTCTCATAATTCTCTATAGCTTCTTCAAAAGTAGAGCCCATCTTACACATATCAAAAGAATTTAAATATAATTTAAAGCTTTTTGATTCAACCATAAATTCTGAATTAGCCGGACAAATAATTTTTAACGTTCCTGCTACTGGTAAGCCATTATTTAACAAAAACGTAGCTTCATGACAATGCCAAACATCATAACCTACAAACTCATTTCCGGTAATACCCCAATCACCTCTGGCTGCTGCCCTTGGCATTGGATTTAATAATGATGCATCGAATTTATCAGTATAAATTGCATAGGAGTTCTCTGAACCTAGAGACTTACTAGCAAATTCATTCATATTACCACTTGACATAGTTCTTAAAAGTTTTTACGTTTTTATAAATTAATTCTATTTGTTCTTTTTCTAATTTAGTATCTAAATTATCTGCAAGTTTTAAACTAGGTTTTGGTGCTAGTAAGCCATGTTCTGTAAACTCATTACCTACCCATCCGTTAATAATAGGAGAACTAGTATCTATAGAGTAGATGTAATCAGCTACGGACTGCCCTTTAAATAATTCAAATTCAACTGGGTTTAGAGTACCTAGTAAATGAATTTTTAATGCTATAGCCTCATGCAGTTTAAATTTATGCTTATACCACCATTGTAAAAATCTGAATCTTACGGTAACATAATCAGACTTTTCTATTAAGTCAAAAGGTAAAGCTATAATGTCTATATCTTCACTTAGAAAATAGGACATACAGCTATAAATTTCGTCAAAAGTATCTCCTTGGCATACTCCCATATACTTTTGGTCTTTAACTTTATACTTAGCTAAATACTCCTTTGCATTATCTAATGTAACTCTATAGTCATTAACCTTATCAGGTAAAACCAAATGTGTTGGTTTATACTCATTACATAATTCAGCTAATTCTTCTAATGGTATAGACTCACCTAATTCAAAAGCAGAATTATCTAAAATAGAATAAGAAGATGATGCTAGTTTATTTTTATAAAAGTCTGCATACTCCTTATCCTTATTAAGTAAATGACCTAATACATAAGGGTAATCACTAATTTTATCATGCTCACTGAATAACTGCTTAGGAATTTCGTGAGATACTAAAGGTCTTCTCATATACTTACTTCGCATATTCGGCTAGTACTTTCTCTACTGATGCTCTAGCTACATCCCAGCTAACAGGTCCTGTTTCATCTGCATATGCCACCGGATCTGGACGTCCTAAACGAATAAATGCTTCTATACGTTCTACTGATGCTGCTGATTTATAATCAGAATACCAGTTACCTATCTTCCATCCTTCACTTGTAGGTTGATCTTGTATAAAAATTGGCTTATAAGATGTATTAGTACGTTTATATACCTCATTAAAATTTAAACCTAATTTCTCACAAGCTACTAACCCATCTTCTAAAATTTCAAATTTGCTTACTTCTAGATACGGAGTATAGTGGTATACTAATTCAGAATCCCAATTACCTACTTTAAATGCCTCAAAATCAGCATCACGAAACTCTTGACGACAGTCAGGGTAAATAGCATGATCTCCAGCGTGAATACCCATTGCGATAGCTACTTCTTGCTTATCGCCTTTAGTTGCTACAGATAATGCAGCGGCTTGAATTAAAGAAGCGAAAATCTTATTACGATTAGGTACGACAGTTTCTTTCATGTTGTCTTGCTCATAATGTCCTTCTGGAACTTCATCACCTCCTGTAACTAAAGCAGAATGTAGTAAGTTTTGTAATCCATCTAATTTAATGATTTGATGTTTTACTATAGGATATGCTTCTTCAAATCCACCGAATACATGGTCAGTATGAGTAATTCTCATAGGATTTGTATTAATGTATTCTACTAAAGATTTAGCCCGGTCTAATTCAACACGGTGTTTTTGACCGTAATCAAACCCTAATGCGGTAACTTCATAGCCGTTAGCTAATAAATGAAGTAATAAAGTAGAGGAATCCATCCCTCCGCTGAGTGATAAAACTGCTTTTTTTGTACTAAACATATAACTTTATTTATAAAATTAAGACGTATTATTTTATTGATCGATTAGTCCCGGTAACCGATTAGAATAACTCTCTAATTACTGAACTTTTTACTGGCAGACAGTATAAATCCTTATTTCTACCTACTCTTTTAAGCTCTCTTCCTTGAACGTAATTTCTCATTTCTTTAAGAGAGTATTCGTAGCATTTATTATTTTCAATATCATAAGTTAAAATTTTATCAGCCTGGGAGGTATAAAACCATCCTGGCATTCCTGAAGGAGATTTTTCTACTTCTAAAAAAGTAAAACCATTTCTCACATTAGTTTTTATATCGGCCCTATCCCATTCCTTGGTAACTGCATTATAATATTCAATATCATATCCTTTCAACTGCTTATGCTTGAAAGTATCAAAATCGTTCGTATAGTCTTTAATCTCATAGCCTCTTGTTGTCATTTCTGCTATAACATTAATTTCTCCTGATCTACCTTTTTGGTAGTTTACCGATAACTCAAATTTGCTCATTTTGTTAGTTTTAAAGTTTAACCACCACAGCTTAAACAGTCTTCAGAAGTTCTACTTCCAATATCACCGTTAATAACCGAATCGGTCCTTATATAATATAACGTTTTAACTCCTAATTTCCAAGCTGTTTGATGTACTAAATTAATAAATCTAGGATTATCTGTTGGATCAAAGAACAAATTTAGTGATTGAGCTTGGTCTATATACCTCTGCCTTACAGCTGCCTGCTCAACAAGGCCTAGCTGGTTTATTTCTACTGCGGTTAAAAAAACTTCTTTATCATCTGCAGGCATAACCTCTTCAGGTAGATTAGCTATAGATCCTCTATCTTTCATAATCTGATCCCATACCTCTTCAGTATTATGCCCTCTGTTCTCTAAGTACTTAGATAATTCATCATTACGTCTGATAAAAGTACCTTTAGGTCCATTAAAAGTGTAAATATTAGCTATTACAGGTTCAATACCTGCAGATACTCCTCCTGAGATTGTAGCATTAGATAATGTAGGTGCGATAGCTATTAGATGCGAGTTTCTCATACCTGTACCTTTACACCAAACAGGCTCTCCGTATTCGTTAGCTAACTTTCTTGAAGCTGCTTCTGCTTGAGATTTTATCTGAGAGAAAATAGTATTTGTATAAGAGGTAGAAGCTATCGATAAGAAAGGAATTTCTTTAGATTGTAAGAATGTATGCCATCCTAAGACTCCTAATCCTAATGCTCGTCCTTTCTTAGCTGATCTATGAGTTCTAATCATTGATTCTTTACCGTTAGTTTTAGCTAGGAATTCTTCTAATACTCCATCAAGGAAGTAAATAGAAGTTTCAATTAAATCAGAATCTTTCCATTCGTCATACTTTGCTAAGTTAACAGATGATAAGCAGCAAATAAAGCTATGTTCTTCGTCGGTATGTAAAGCAATTTCAGTACAGATGTTAGTCATAGTAACATCTAGGTTATTCTTTACATAAGCAGGAGGATTTACTTTATTAACGTTATCCTTATACATTACGAAAGGCTCACCTGTCTCTATTCTAGTTTTTAAAATTTCTATCCACAACTCCATAGCTTCTGGATCTCTATGCTCTAACTTAAGCATAAATTTATCATCTACTACAACGCATTGGTGTAAATTTAAACATTGACGATTGGGGTCTCCTTTAGGTCGCCTAATCTGCAAAAACTCCTTTATATCTGGGTGATTAATATCTAGATTAACCGATGATGCACCTCTACGTACAGTTCCTTGATTAGTAGCTATAATAGTAGAATCATAAATCTTAGCCCAAGGTACAACACCTTCTGACTGACCTAATCCTTCTTTACCTATTTTAATTCCTCTTCCTCTAATTCTAGATAAACTAATACCTACCCCACCACCAACTGAGGTTAGTTTCATTAACTCAGCGTTAGTTAAACCTATACCTCTTATAGAATCTGGTGTATCTATACCAAAACATGAAATAGGTAAGCCTCTATCCGTACCTGTATTAGCTAGTACTGGAGAGGCTAGACATAACCATCCTTTCCACATATACTTATAAAACTTAGCAGCCAGGTCCGGACGATCTAATCTCATAGCTACTGCATCAGATACTCTCTTATAAGCCTTCTTTGGAGTCTCAAGTGGAAGTAGATAGTCTTTTGATATAGTGGCTAAAGATATTTCATTCATCCATTCAGGATAATCTTTTCCAGCTTCCCATCCGTATATGTCTAGTATAGTATTCATTAAATTTTATTTTTGTACTGTTCTACTTTTTTTGTAAATATCTTATTCTGTTCAGTTTCCGAAAAATTTTTACAGTATTTAGTAATAAATTGCCTTGCTAATTGTTCTGGAGGTTTTGGCTTTCCGGTCCAAGATGGCTTTCTTCCTTTTAGTGTCGCTGAAATTGCTGCTCTTACCTCTAATCTTTTTGCAGGATTATTAATTCCTGTTTTCGTTCCCTTTAGCGAATCACTCTGCTTCTCTCTCCTTTCTACTGCCCCCTTTACTCCTAATAGTTCCTCCCAAGTCTTACCTTTCAGTGCTTTTGATATCTTAGCTCGTACTTCTACTCTTTTTGTAGGATTTTCTTCACCTATTGCAAATCCTGTTGCTAAGTTTTTCTTATTATAGCTATCTGGATTCTGCATTGCTTTCACTTCAGTTAATATTTCTGATTCCTTTTCCCTAAAATAGATTCCCTCATATAGAATTTCTCTAGCAAAATTAACGAGTCCATGCTCCCTAAATGCTTTCTTAATATCTGTACCGCTAGCGGTATACTTGTCTCCAGCTGTTCCTTTATGTGATCCAATATACCACTTTCCATTGAGGTTATTGGTCCATTTGTAAACTATTCCTGTTTTCATAATAAAAAAAGCTTAGGCTTTCGAGGTCGTAGTACCTACTACCGTAAGCTTTGGTTGATATTTTATCTACAATTGAAGCTACGACTCTCCATATCTATATAATAACTTTTAGTAGTATCTCTTACTAGCTTAGTTAGAAAACAGCAGAAGAGTCCCACGACATATGACCTTTTGAATAATTTGTTACTCTATTCGCAAAAAAGTCTGTTTGCTGTTTACCAGCTATAACAGCATCAAACCATTTCATAGTCTTTAATGCTCCTTTATCTATTTCGCTAGAAGGTATTAAAGGTTTTAAACCTAAATCTCCCATCTTAGTATTTACTCTATGTTTAATAAAGTTTTTTAAGTCTTCCTTAGATAAATTCTCTAAATCGCCCATTTCAAAAACTTTATCGATAAAATCGAATTCCAATTTAATAGCTAGTCTAGCAGCAGTCTCTATTTCGTCTATTAATATAGGTGAAAGTAGTTTAGGATTTTCACCAACAAGCTCTCTAAATAACCAACAACCAGCTTCTGAATGTAATGATTCGTCTCTTACTGACCATTCTACTATTTGGCCTACTCCTTTAAGTTTATTTCTCATCTTAAAAGAGAGTAAAACAGCGAAAGAAGAAAATAAGTTTACTCCTTCTGTAAATGCTGAAAAGATAGCTAGAGATTTAGCAATTTCATGCCAGTCTTTTTTACCATCATGACTACTTGCAACATTCATTAAAGACTGTATTTTAGCTTTTGTTGCTTCATCTTCCATAAACTCAGCAAAGTTATCTAAGCCTAATTGTTCGTTTAAAAGAGAATATGCTTCAGCATGAATAGTTTCAAAGGAACCAAAGGTAGTAGCCATCATAATGACTTCCGGCTTTCTAAACCATTTTGTTACTAACCCAGTCCAATAATCATTAACTACAGTTTCCGTCTGGGCAAAGCCTTTTAAAATTCCTCCTATAACGTTCTTTTCGTTATCTTTTAAATTTGAATTCCAATCTGTTATATCTTGGGACATCGGCACTTCAGTATGAAGCCAATGTGCTTGCTGCTGTTTTAACCAGTAATCATATGCCTTAGGATACTCAAAAGGCTTATAGACAACTCGTTCTTCGATTAAACTCATAGTTAAAAGATTTATTTTTTAAAGATAGAAAATACGACTAAATTAGACAACTAAAATAGAATTATTTAAAAAAAATTTTACTTACTTAATGGAATCTGTGTACTTTACTGGTGGTTTAGGTAGATCGTACTTAGACTGGAATTTAGCTAGGTCGTTGTGGGGTAAACTATATGGAGTTTCCCTACCTGCTGTATTAACCAATACACCTTTATTTTTAGATTGAAACAGGGCTTTAATGTAAGAACTAGCAGAATTTTTTGATGCCTTACCTGGTGCGGTATTTGAATTCTTGGAAGATGATTTAAATAGTTCTAAAATGTTCATAGATAGCCTCTTTTAGATAAATATAAGTTTGTCAATTATAATGAACTTAACTCAAAGAATTTTTTACTTAATACCTCCCTATCATCTCTACTAAAGTTAGCAAAAGAGTTACTCCCCGATGTTTGTTGAGGAGAGCCAGGAGGACTAAACATTGAATCGTCTAATTCACTTGTACTTATTTCAATATGACCAATGCTTGTATTGATTTTAGCTGAGTAAGTCATTCCGTCCATTCCGTACCTGTTCTTCATTAAATGTATACGTCCGGTTCCGTTAACTTTATCTTGACGTTTTCTAGATAAAGATAAAGCAAAATCAGCAATCATAATTTTATCGTATGAACCTGCTGCTTTATCTGCTTCTATTATATCATCCTTTGCACCCATTCTATTTACCTGTGAAACAGTCCAAATAGGAATTTTTAAATCTCTAGCTAATCCTTTAGTTGCTGTATAGACATCATCTATTTCGTCTTTCTTCTCTCTATTTGTCTTTTTAGATCTAAGTAAATCAACGTAGTCAATTAGTACTAAATCTGGTTTGTTTCCTAAATCAGTACATTTTTGAATATGAGATTCTAAAGTAGATATTCCTACTTTGCCGGGTGAATATTCTTTAACTATAAGCTTTCCTGGTAATCCTGTAACTACTTTTTCTACGCTCTCTCTATTAAAAGCAACCTTATCAGTATCAATACCTGTAAAACATGCATCAAAACGTTTTCCTACATAGGTTTCTGATAATTCTAAAGTATAATATATAACGTTATACCCTAACTTTACTGCCATAGCCCCTATAGCTACTAAACACCAAGATTTACCACCTCCAGGATTACCGAAAATTAAACCTAAATCTCCTGATCCTAATCCTCCTCCTAGAAGCTCGTCTATAATAGACCAACCAGTAGGTATAGGAGAACGTTCTTCTATCCTATAACGGCTTTCTATATCAATGTTATACTCGTGCCCTATATTTTTTTCAGTACCAGCCTTTCTGGTTTTATCCATTAGACCCCAAATGCTATCTATATCACCTTTCTCGTATAATTCTACTGATAAAAATAGAGCTTTTTTCAGCTGTTGGTTTCTACAAAAATTAGCAAACTCTTGTTCAACGAACTCTTTATCGTCATTAGTAATTTTATAGGCTTCTTTTAATTGTTCTACAATAGAAACTCGTAAAACTTCATTCTCAATTTTTTTTACCTCTACGCTTAAAAAATCTAAAGAAGGTGTAGTATGGTATAGAGTATAAAATAAAAGGGTTTCTTCTACTATCCATTTATGAGCGGGATTATCAAAAGATTCCGCTTCTAAAATATCGTTAATGTTAATAAGAAATTCTTTATTTTTTAATAGAGAGTTAAGAACCTTTACCTGGAAACCTACCCCGTAAGCTGATAATTGATTAAGTGTTTTGCTCATAGTCTAATTTGTAATGCTGTAACTTATTAAAATTATCAAATAACCACATCTCTGTATTTGGTATCGAATTTTCTAACTTATCTTCTTTGTAAAGATATAAAAAAGCTTTCTTATTCAATAATTGGTTTGGGGTAATAAGCATTTCGTTGATTTCTTCTAATGCATCATCCGGAATGTTTGGATTATGTAAATCCATTAGTTTCTCGTTAACGATTAATTGATGTTTAAAATTAACGATATTTTCGTATGCTCTCTTCTCATTCCTTTGATTCTCGCTTATATCTAGCAATTCGTTAAGACTCATACGTCTTTTATTAGATAACCCGGGAAACAAAGAGAGAATCGTTTTCTTACCTATACCTCGCACTCCTGGTACATTGTCAGAATCATCCCCCATTAAAATTTTATAATTCAGGTAATTAACAGCTTCTACCCCGAATTCTTCTTTTACTGTTTCTGGGTAGTAGAATTTTTTCTTAACAGGTGAGTATACTGTAATATTCTCGTCTATTAACTGAATATAATCTTTATCAGAAGACATTATGGTTACTTTCTTGGGTAGCTTTTTAGCTATATAACCTATTACGTCATCTGCTTCTATTTTATCTATAATAATTAAATCAACAGGAAGGCATTGAAGGTAAGATATTAGTCTAATTATTTGATTTGTTATAGATTCTGCTTCTTCGTCTTTAGAATCAAATCCATCCCAGTTAGTAATTCTCTTAGTAGTTCTATTAGCTTTGTAATCAGGATAAAGATATCTTTTATTAGTACTACCACCAATTCCATCAAATGCAAGAATAACTCTTGTTGGAGCTGTTAACCTAATAATATACCCTAACGATTTTAAAAACCCAGTTAACCCGCCGATATGGTTACCGGCAGGGTTTAAATGGTGTATCACTACAAAGTTTCTTAAAAAAGTATTTAGAGAATCTACAATTAATACATTGTCATTAATATGAATATCTGTCTCTTTTTCTTCTTTGAGATTAGCTATAATATCTGCATAGCGTTTATTCATCTGATGTATCGAAAATATCTCTGCTTTCTTCTTCTGTCTCTACTACTATATCAAAATCTTCAGAACCTAAGACTCCTAACCACTCTTTTGAATGTGCCTTCTTGTAGTTATTAAGTGCAGAAGGTGTATCAGGGATAAATCCGTGAATAGTCATAATTACTTTATTCAGAGTAGTTATACCCGTTACGTGGTTCTTATCACAACTAATCTTGGTACGTTTTGCAAACTCTACGTCCTTACCGTTCTTAGTAGCTTTTATCTTATTTGTACCGCTACTAGTTACATTCCCAAAAGTAATAATTAAAGAAGCATCAAAGTACATTGTATCACCTCCTTTGTTTTTCATTTTAGGTTGTGACATTACTGTTTCTGCTTTAGCTACCCATACCTTATTAATAGCTACAAATGTATTTGTATAAGGTTGGTTTTCTTTTCTAGATAAAACAATTTTCTGATTAACGAAGTTACCAAATTGCTGAGACATTGCTCCAGCATTCCATTCGTTATTATTCTTATTAGATTCAACTGATAACCTACAGGGAATACTACCTACGCTATCCCAGAAGAAGCATAATTCATAAGGCAAGTTTCCTTTTTTCTGCTCGTCTAAAAGATCTAATACAAAAGCAGATACATCTTCTATCGTATTTAATTTTTCTCTATCTGCATAGATAAAAAATCCATTATAGTCAATTACAGCTCCATTCTCGTCTAAAACCTCATCAAAAAGTAATCCCATAGTCTTAGCATGTTCCCAAGACCATTTCATCTCCGTAATGATAAACACAGGTAAAATACCCATTTTCTGAGCAGAAACTGCTCCTTCTAATAATGCAGTAGTCTTCCCGGTATCTGAATGACCTCTTAATAGGGTAATATGACCTTTCGGAATTCCTGGTATAGATAATGCTTCTTGGAAAGCTTTAGATATTGGAATCCATAATTGCTCTTTAAACTTTACGGAAGAAGAAGAGAGATTCTTTGTCTTCTTAAACCTATCTAGATTAAATGGCCCTTTTATGGCTTCCGAAACAGCAGCGTTAAGAGATTTCTTACCTTGCTTCTTTTCGTTGACTTCCGCGGACTCACTATCCTCTCGGAATTCGCTTCCTAATATTTGATTCGACATAGTTGATTTTAGTTAATTAAAACGGTGCACCTTCACTGTTTGGTGCCTCACCAAATAAAGTAGCAAAATCAGCATCAATATCTGCTTTCTTTGCTTTTACATCTAAAGTGTAACTAGTCTTAGGTGCTTCTACTTCAGGTTCAGATGTAACTGTTGCTGTAGTAGTATCATCAGGATTTAACCAGCTAAGTAAAGCAGACTTCATTTCATCGTATGAATGCTTTTTAAACAAGGTTAAAGGTTCTGGTTGCTCAGTCATCCATCTTTGAACTTCTTGAGAGTTCTCTGACAAGGCTGTTGTCTTTGTACGTACCCTGACGGTCGTCTTATTAAACGATCTACCTGATTGATCTGGGCCTACAGTGTCGATAGTTAAGTCTCTACCTGTTACTGGGTCAGTATAGTCTTGTACGTCTTCGTCTTCAGCGATAGAAAGTAATTCCATGTAGACTTCTTTACCGAATTCCCATAACCTTACTCCTTTATCTTCTTCTCCTCTTACAACAATAGGTGCAAATACCCGCATTTTAGGGCTAAGTTTTTTAGCTAAATCGCGACTATCTTGGTCACTGGCTTTACGTAACTCATTAGCGAATTCAACTATAGGGTCTTTTTCGCCGAAATTCTGCAAAGATATCATAGTCTTTGCGCCTACCCCGTAATGAAAAGTAATCTCTTTAAAAGGGTTAGCTTTATCGTACATAGAAGGTATCATTCTAATAGAATGTTTACCAACAGATGGCTTCCAGATAATTTTTGCTAAATCGTTCTTTGGGCCTGTTTGTCTTGTCTGCAAGGAAGACAGCTTTGATTTGATTTGTGATAAATCCATAACTAATTATTTAAATGTAAAACTAAATATACTAAGCTTTTACAGTAGCTTCTACTATACTGTGCACTTTAGTATGGATTTTTCTTAAATCCGGACCTTGTGTTAGTAGAACTGTATTTTTGAAGTCTGGCCAAACTATACGATAATTTGGATCTAAAACACCACCGTTTAATTCTTTAATCAAAAGATTAAGTGCGTTAATGGTGTACAGAGTATTAGTTTCCTTTTTACGATGCAAAAGGATTGTATTAGGTAATATCTTGAAACTGGAATTATTTGGGTCAATATTATACGTACATAAAAACTCGTCTGAATCTGGTGACTCTAAAACGAATACTTTATCGTATAATATAGTGTAATGGCTCTTTATCCCTTCTAGTATTGAATCTAAATCTTCTTTTGGGGAGAAAGTACAGAACAGTTTGTTCATAATTTCCTGTAACGTGAATTCTTTTTCTACTATCATAAATAGTTTGTTTTTCTAAGAGAGTTATAATTTGAGCCGTACTTAACTTTACTAGTTAAGCCTTTTTTGTATATGATATCTTTAATCGTCGTTAAAACTTCCTTTCCGTCTTCAAAATTAAAATCAATAAGAATAGAATCATACACCACTAAAGTTATAAAACTTTTCTTGTCTTTCAAATAATCTTGTATACTCTCTAGTAAAAACAGGTTACTAATTGTTTCACAATTTTGCAAATAATAATTAAAAAGCTTCTGTGGATACATTCCCTCTATACTTCTCAATCTTCTACCGGTAGGTAAGTCAAGGTACCCATTTAAACTATACGTCTCCCATAATTGCTCAATGAATGCGCTTATCTTTTTGAAGAATGGTATATTCTTATAGTCATCGGAGATACCCCCGTAGATCTGTTTAAAACTAAGCTCTTTTGACTGCTTGTATTGATCTTCAGTTAATTCCTCTACGTTGAAATACATCCTACCTAAAACTGTATGTATAGATTCGGATGAGTTGAAATCAAACCGGATAAGTTTACTTATTAATTTAAGGTGGTATCCTTCAAAGTCGTACTCTACAAATGCATTATTAATAGGTAAGAATGCTTCTCTACAGCCATTATCTTTATTTAATGCTAAAAAATTTACTGTATTAAATGAGTTGGTAGGTCTACCGGTAATGTTATGTAGGTTGTAATAAGAATAAAGTAATCCATCGTGGATAGAGTAGGGCTTCCATTTAGTTTCAAAGTACTTATCTAATATTTTTTCATCTACTCTAATTCCTCTACATTCAATACTTCTGTATACTTTCTCTATTCTCTTAACTACCGAACCTGTCCCTTCTTCCTTCATGTAGGGCTTTACTTTTTCATAAAGGCATTCTGATTTTTCATATAGTTTAGAAATAGGTATTACTCTATTTAAGTCCTTCTTGTGGTAAAGCCTAGTATAAAGATCTCTTTGTATTTTCGTATCGCAATATAAATCAGGTAACTTAGATATCTCATCTATCATTATCTGGGAAAGGTCTTGTAAGTTATCTGTAGTAATATAGTATCTGGTAAGTTTACTATCTAAACAGAATACTCTGTCGTGATTATCTAAAAAAGCTTGTATTTCAAGAATAGGTAAGCTTAATGCTTCGGAATGATTTACTGGGAGAATATAGCCTTTCTGTCTGTTATGGTAGTATAAAACAGATATAGAATTAATAGCAGGATGGAAATTGTCGTTTAATGTTATAATATCTATAAAACAGTCTTCACTTGGTTTTAACTTAGCTAACTGTTCTGATGTTTCAACGATATAATACATGAACCTTAATTTAGTAAGAATATAACCGATTAATTTAAAACCTTTGAACATAAACCTTAATTTAGTAAAAGTAACTTTAACTATCTAGGTTTAGCAAATTTAGTATAGTTACCTCCTATGAACTCTTCTAAACCTCTAAACTTAATGGACTTAGACGCTACTAATCGTTTATTTGTATCAATTATTCCAGATACCCTAACACCATTAGTCTGTACGTAATCATTTAATGGTCCTGATATTTGCCAGAAGAGATCTATAGCTATGTTAGCTATGTAGTCATATTCGCTACTTACGTCTTGTAAAGATAAAAATGTTTCTTTATTCACTTCAACTATTCCCCCTTCTAAATTTCGTTTTTTGCAAAAATACCTCATAATAAAGCCTTTACTGTAGTCTTTTAAAGTAGGGTTAGGATAATAAGGTATTGGCTGTTTAAACTCACCTAAATCAACTGGGTTAATTTTTCTACTAGCTAGATAGTCTGCTGATTCGTTAAAAGCGGTTATATCTGAGTTAATAAACGTATTCCCGGCACTTGAGTCTGTTCCTGTGTTTAAAATTTTAATCGGTACTAATAGCTTGTTTGAACCGACAACAGGGTTATAGCCTGCAAGGGCTTTATTATCAAAAGTTTTGTAGTAAGGTCCCGTATACGGTACTCCGTCTACTGTAAACTCAGTACCATTAGTTTTATAACCAGTAACGATTCTACTAGATGGGTAGTATTTCATTTTAACTGTATTGAATTTTAGTGTTCATTACTTGACTTGCTACATTACCTCCGTCTAATTGAAAGAAAGGTAAATAATCTACAGGGTCTAGAAGTTTACCTGTTTTAAAATCACCTTCCCATAATTCAAAATGTAAATGGTATCCTTTAGAGGCTCCTTCGTTTCCTATATAAGCTATATGTTGGGCTTTAGTAACTTTCTCATTAACGTTTACTTCAATACTCTTTAAAGGCATATGTCCGTATACCGAAGTATAGTTAATACTGTTTACTACATGATTTATAAAGATTGCGTACCCAAAACCCGAAACAGCTCCTGCTCTAGTAACAGTTCCGTCTCCTATAGCAAAAATCATATCCCCTGTAGTTCCATTTCCCCCTAGTATATTACTTAATGTTGTATTTACATTTCCTAAATTAGGGCCTATAATATCTATACCTTCGTGTGCTGACCTAAAATTAACAGGAGTTCTATACTGTTTAGTTTGAGCCCGGTAAATAAAACTGCTGAAAAAGTAAGGTTTTGATACAGGTATAGTAAAATTAAAAGAAGATACAGCATTAGGAGGAGGTTGGGGAGCTCCTGAGCCCCCAGCCGGTCTAGGTGTTCTACCTCCTTTACGTCTAAAACTAGAAGATACTCGTCCGGTCTGTAACGGAATATTTATCATCATTGAACGTACAGCTGTGACCCATTCTTGATTTTCTATAGTATGAGAGAGCCCATATACAGTAAATCCTATTCTAGTTTTATTACCTTCTTTATATTGGGCAGGTAATCTGTCTAATGGTAATATAAATGCTTGATATAACTTTATACCGCTTAATCCATCTAATGTAAAATTAGCTGCTAGAGGAAGTATACCTCTTGCTGTAACATCGTTTGCCTCTACTACATTATTTCCATTCTTATTTACTAGTTCAGTTTTTAAACTGTTCAATGTTTCAGGATAATACTGAATACAGGTTTCTATGTCACCAACGTTAAATCCAGTTAATGCATAAATATTTCTAATATGATTATTAAATAAATTAGCTGAATCCGTTAAACCGTCAATGTTCTCTGAATTAGTAGATTCTAAACTACCTGATGCTTCAGTTACAATTGATTCTCTTACCGGCATTAACCTATCCCTTAGTCTACTGTTTAACGCAGTAAACGCTGATCCATCTTCGTTACCGGCAACAGGACGTCTTTCCCCAGCCATAGCTGTAATAGCTAGTAAACTACCTATTCGAGTACTAGTTTCTGTCTTTAAAGAGAAATTTCTCATTATAGAAGAAAGTCCGAAAATCGGTAGAGTAGGTAGGTTATTGGCTGCAGGACCAGAATCAGAGTCTACTAATTGGTCGTCGTAAATCCTTATTACGTTAGAAACATCATTATACCCTATCGTAAAGTTATTTATACTTCCTAAAGCTTTGCTAATTTGACCAAGTAGCTCTTTTAGAAAAGAACCTAAATAGACGTTAGAAGTTTTAGTATCTCTTAAACTTTCAGCTATTTCTAAAACCTTATCTACATTAACTAATATATTCATTAGCTTACCTCTAGTACCTGATTTTACTTTAGAATCCTGGTATTCAGCAAGCCCTTGATTATTATAGACGTTATTAGTTAAATCATTTGTAGCTTGGGTAAACTTGTTCTGGATTGTAGCAGGGTTAACATTCCTAGAGGTAAATAACATATTAAAGTCCTCGTCGGTACAGCCTAGATCTACTAAACAAACTCTAGGATCTATAGAAAACTGCTGAGGCATTCTAAAACAAAAGTTAGTCTCAGGATTAAAATCTATATAAATTATAGGTCTTACGTTATTTTTTTGTTTATCGTAAAATACACAAGAATTATTTATGTAGGCTAGTAGTAATCCGAGTGGTATGTAAACAAAATCTAATTTTTGATTTTGGCCTGTAACAAAGTTTACTTTAGTGTATGTAGCAAGGGTTGAGAAATCTACAGAAGGAGCATCGGTTTTATCTTCCATATACTCTACGTTGAATCCTCTTTTGAATCCTTCTACTAAGTCTGACTGTGTCGCAGTAGAATTAGATTGTCTAAGTAGATTCAAACCAAATTTAAAAGTATACTCCATATACTTACGAAAATCAGCCTGAGATTTATTTTGTAAAGCTATATTTTTAGTAAAAGATAAAAAGGTCTCTAAAGAAGAACTTACTTTCTTTGTTGCTACTGTAGAAATAGCAGGACTATTTGCTCCTGGAGCTGCGGCAGGTACTATGTCAGGTATAGTTTCAGTTCCGTTGATTTTTAAAGATTCAATAATACTACCAATACCAGTAAGGCTTAAAGTAATATCATAACCTCCATCTACTGTTTGTTCCCAAGAAAAGTTAGTTACTAATCCTAACATTCCATCGTAATTACCGTAACTCCTTTTTCTCTTTTTTGCTAGTTCAGATAAGATAATCTCTTTAGTATAAGAAGTAGATTTATTAAATATATCGATAGGGCTTTCACTTATCTGTGTGTTACCTTTATTATCTACATAAGTTCCATGACCCCATTCTAAAAGTACTGAAAAACCTAATCTCATATAAAGCACATCTAAATAAGATAATTGCTCTAAAGTCCATGCTTTTGCCTTTACTGTAGCTATTTGAATAGATCCACCTGTTCCTGCAGCTTCTATAGTTGCTGAGGTAAGTCCGGGCATAGGTCTAACTCCTAGTTCTAATAATCCTCCTACTCCGTACCCTTCCATACCTAATGGTTTTTGACCTACTCCATTAGTATTATGCAGTCCGTTAAATAAACACCATTTTTTAGCTATGTCTGTCCCTGTACCTCCTAAAGTAGCTGCTAATGCCGAATCTGTTACTTCAACAAATGAGGTAAGCTTTAAATAAGCATTCTTTCTACTTCTGAATACAGCACTGTTATCCTCCCTAAATCCATTTTGAGTATTTAAATTAGCTCTTGCGGATATTTGATCAATAACATTACTATCTAAAGGAGAACCTACTAAATTAGTGTTTGTAGACATACTATCTAGACTTGTTTAAAGCTTCAAAAGCAGAAAGTATTTCTGCAGTATTAATTGGAATTCTTAATTGCATACCAACTGGAGGGAATAGACTACTACCGTCTAATTCATTAGCAGAAGCTATTATCCACCATAACGAAGGGTCTTGGTAAAAGTCAGTTGCAATTAAATCTAATCTATCAGCTATTCCTACTATAATATATGCATCTTGTTCTGATGCAGGGACTGTTGGATATACTGCGTTTACATAATACCTTTTACCCAAGCTACCTGAAGTTATTTTTAAGTTACTGTATATAGTCGCCATGATTAAATTCCAAATATATTAGATGATGCACTACCGGAAGAACTTGTATTAGGTGTTATAAAAGGAGCAAAGTTATAATTTTGTCCGTTTAACCAGAAAGATCTCCTAGGTAAGAAATTATGAATAGGTATAAATGTCATATCTATATCTAATACTTGCGGTAACTGATACATATCGTCATCTGCTCCTCCTGCTCCTGTTTTATCTAATACTATTTCCCAAGGATAATCGTCATTTACAGAAATATTTAAAGACTTAATTAATCCCGGTTGGTCATAAAGATAATCCCCAACAGTCATTTTAACTAATGGAGCTCTCATAAATCCATTACCGGCACCTGATGTTAATTCACTATATGCAGGATATACTTGAGATACTAAATAATTTAGCTTTCTATACAACGGTCTCATTTCAACTCTAGATTGAGCTGCTATTTTAAAACTTAAAGATATCTGTCTGTCTACACCTTGATATGTATAGAAGTTTTCTGCCCTACCAACATACTTATGTGAAGAATAATCTGCATTATGGTTATCTCTAAAGTTTGTTATAAAAGCTCTAAAAGCTAAAACTGTAGAGTGAAAATTAGTACCATCTGGTTGAGTTCTAGGCTGTACCTCTACAGCTGTAATTAAGAAGTTAATTAAATCTTTAGGTTCTTGTGGTAACTCTAAAGGATTAACTCCTACATCAAGCATATTATAAGTATCTACACCTTGATCGTTACCTGCTTTACCCACTAGGTTATAGCTAGATCTTTTTATACTTTTTCTACCAGGATTACCTATTCCTTTATTTAAATCTATATAGTGATCTATAGAACTACTAGGTACATTAGAACCTGTAGGTAACTCTGATCTAAAATCAGATCTTATAGCTCCTTTAAAAGTAGTATCCTTAGCAATTATTTGCTTATAGTTTAACGTATAACTAAACGGAGAGGATGTTCCATCGTATTGAACGTTATCAACAGTATCTTCGTATCTCTTTATTAATTCTTGTGTAGAGCCTTTTTTAGTAGTGCTGTTAGGAGTATTATATTTGTACATCTCTTGACCAGTCTTTACTGAGCCAGATACAAAAATATCTTGTACAAATTTAACTAACCTATCGTCTTTACTTAAAAGAGGTTTTCTTACGAACTGTGATGCAGCAAGAGGAATATTATTTACTAGAGTACCACCTATAGGCAAAAGTCCAGTAGAATTGGTTAATCTACGAATGTAAGTATAGCCGTTTCCTGCTATAGAATTAGGACCTCCTATGTATTGAAATAATAGATTAGGATTTCTAGATAAACCTAAAGCATTAATAGTTTCTAATTTAACATTACTTTGCTGTAATTGAGTACCTGCTAAAGGTACATTACCTGTATTGTTAATTTTTAACTCATAAAGAATTCTAAGCCTATTACCGGTCTTATCATTCTCTACATTTTGCATACTTACAACATACTGATATGTAGATTGGAAAGGGTTTACAGGAACTGTTCCGTGTCTATCGAAATGAGCTCCAGAACCCATTGCCCCTACTTGCTTTAATAAGTTAGTTCCGTTATTAAAGATTCTAGTATTTTCTAAATTACTTAGGTTTCCTCTAGCTACTAAAGTCTCTAGGAAGTTACCTGCATTATTTGCTGCATTTACGTTTAATTGAGTACCTACTTCAGTTTTAGGATTAGCTAATTGTAATAGTTCTTGTTTTTGTATAAATGCTAATCCTCTAGGACCGCTTTTTAAAAATCTCTCTATTCTCTTTCTATCTTCTTCAGCTGTTAACGGTACTATTAATCCATTATATAAAGTACTACCGCCTCGAACAGGAAAATCTATACTAGTTCTTATTAGCTCATACTTAGTTTTTTGAGCAGATGTTGCATTTTGCGGTAAAGGTGATTGAATAAATGGTTGACCGCTAGAGCCATACGCAGGTCTATCCTGACCGTATTTCAGGCTAGTTAAATCTGTTTGAAGGGTTAATAATTGAGATGGCATATTATCTAACTACAGTTCCTGGGTTAAGTAAGTTTCCATAACCTGTTGCTACATTTCTAGCTACAGATGTTGCTAGTTTTTGGCCATCTATTACTAACGTAGTATTTCCTGTAGATAGTATAGCTTGTTTAACTGCTCTCATCTCTTCTACTAATAGTTTCATTGTCTCTAAGCTATTCTTTCCTAAATAAACCTCTCCAGTATCTACTTGGGCTAATCCACCTTTTGTAACAAGACCTCCGGTTGCTAAACCTGCTGCTTTAGCTTCGTCTCCAAAGAATGTATCTACTATACCTTTTCCTAAGCCGTCAGGTCCTATAGCTTCACCTATCTTATTACCTAACCACGAACCTCCATAAGAACCAGCTATACCACCTATTATAGCCCCGCCTGGTATGGGTGCTAGTAAAGCTCCTAATGCAGCACCTCCTAATACACTTCCTAGCCCAGCTATTGCCCTAGTACCTACTGCTGAATAAATTCTACTTTTATCTCCTCCTGATGCTAAAATGTCTTTAATATCGGAACTTGCAAATATACCTTCGAATAATGCTGATACTGCTCCAATTTTACCGGCAGATCTTAAAAAAGATTTCAAAGCTCCTGGTTGGGTAAAGAATCCTTTGATAGCAGCCATAGGGTTCAAAGAACTAAACATACTACCACCTGCAGCAGCCCCTCCTCCTGCACCTGCACCTTGGGTTGTTCCAGGTAAGAGCTGTCCTGTTGTAGAGCTTCTTAACCTACCTGCTAATCTACCAGCACCAGCAGGTACAGCTCCTCCAGCAGCTCCGCCTCCACCTAGCCCACCTAACATTCCTGCCCCAAAATTATATGCTTTCTTAGCCAGTAATACTCCAGCTAAAACTACAATAGCTTTTAGGACTTTTTCAGATTTAGCAAGCATTTCTGCCATAGCTGTAAATGCACCTACTATAGGTTTTAATATAGGGGCTAACTTATCAAAGGCCGATAACATTTTATCAACAAGCATCGATATCCTTTCTTGATAGGACTGCTGTTGAAACTGTCTAGCTAATGCTTCGTCACCTAATTTAGCAGTAGCTTCCTCAAAAGTCATCGTTTTGAGATTTTCATTAAAAATTGCCCGCGCTTGAGTTAAATCTTTAGCACCTAGGTTAGTAATTGCTTGTTGTTTAACTAACATCTCAGACATCTCTTCGCGAGACATTCCCAATGCATCTGCTGTAGCTTCTTGAGCAATACGGTTCATTTTACCGTATCTATCTGCCGTAATATTAAGCTTATTTAATTCTTGCTGTAAACCAACAGTATTATTAGTTAAGGAGTAATATCTAGCTTTTTCTAAATTTAACTCTCGGCCAGTTATTAACTCAGCCTCCATTTGATTTCTAATAGAGGTTTCAAAATTTAAAAAGCTTCCTGCTATTTTATCTAACTTATTTAGATCTGTACCCATTGTTCTAGCTGTAGCAGCTGCTTTCGCAAGAGCTGCATCACTCCCAATAAAGTTGATCTTAATTGCATTAGATGTATTAGCTATATCTTTTAATACTTGTCTTTCATTTATTATTCTTCCGGTCTGTAACTTTACTAGGTTAATTTGAGCTAATCTACTCTTAGTAATATCGTCTAAAGTCTTTTTATTAAGTAAAGAAGCGGTATTAACGTCTTCTAATACTTCTGGTTCAAATTTAGCTACATCACGTAATTTAGTATAAGAATCTATCCTACCTTTATCAAAAGAGGAAGCAGTACCTAAGGCACTATTCATCTCAATTAAAGATTTACTATACTTAGCACCAGTCGCATAAATTTGACCGCTTTTATCCGCAGCCATAGAAAGCTGTTCCCTGAATTTAAAACCTGTATCATAGGTTATATTCATAGATCTAGCTAAACTAGCAGCGTCTGTATCAAACTGTTTAAAAGAGGTAGCTATTAACCCAAAAACTTTTAATGCTGCTGCGTCAGTAATAGCACCTATAGATTTATCTAATCCAGCTGCTATTATCTTTAATCTATTATCAGTCTCTAATGCTTTTTTATTCATAGCTGTTAAAGCTTCTTCTGCTTTAACAAACTGCCCTACAAACGGTATTTTAGTTATACCTTTAAGAAGATCAGATGTTCTACCTACCCTTATTTCTATTAATCTAGCTAAAGCTGCTTGATTTTCTAACTCTTTTACTTCCTGTTTGGCAAGATTTACTGATTCTTTTATAGCATCGTTTACTTCTCTTGATAAATTTAAATTAGCTTGAGTAATTCTATTTAATGCAGCACTTACGTTATCTTGTCGTTTTTTAGCTGTAAAAATCTGATTTTCAATCTCTGAAAGTTTAGCAGCACCAGATCTTAATTTATTCTGATTATCTAGAATTTTATCTGCAAACCTAGCTGTTTCCTTAGTAAGGTTTACTATGTCATTCGTAACCAATTTAAATCTTTCTGGATCGAAAGATTCCTGAATAGCATCAGATAAGCCGGCTTTTAAGACGCCAGCTAATGACATCATCTGTGCTCTTAATTCCGGGGTATCTAAATTTATATCTAAATTTTGCTTTGCCATTCAATAATACTATATGTTATAAATAGAAAAAGCGCCTACTTTTTAGGCGCCTTCACACTGTATGTTGCTTCTTTACCTATATTCTTCATAATATCGGGTCTACTAACAGTTCTGTTAGGATTTTCCTCATTAATCATCATATTCTCTTTTTCAGCAGAAATGGAATCGTAATGCTCTTTTAGCTTATTGAATGTAAACTTTCTAAGCCAGATTGGCATGCTATAAATAGCAGCATAATCATATCCTCCGTTACTATGAAAGAGTATTTCATGTATTTCTGTAAATAGAGCGAATCTATCACTAGAGCTCAGGCCAAAAAAAGTTTAGAGTTAAAGGTATATCTATACCCTCCTCTGTATAGCCATCTGATACGTAATCAAATTTTAATTGAACTCCTGGTGCTGTATCTTTTATATGCTTTCTTAATTCTCTTGATGCCCTAGCCAGTAGATGATTATCTACGAAATCTCTAATAGTGGCCGCAGTTCTATCACCGTTTACTGATGTAATGATAAATTTTAATCTAGTAGTAATATCAAAAGAACCAGAAGGGCTTATTTTTTGTAGTCCCAGTATTTCTTTCTCTACTGATTTTTCATCTGCTACAGTAAGAAATTTATATGTTACTTTTGTATTGATACTAGGAATAGTAAACTGTAATTCGTTACTACCTTCGTTAAGTAACTGCTCTTTTTCTAGTAACTTATCTTTTACTGTAGATAAATCAACTGTAATAGTTTCTTCTTTACCGGTAGAAGGGCTAGTAAATTTAAAAGAGTAATCTTTACCGTAGCCTAATATTCTAGCTGCTACTAAAAGAGCATCTCTATCTTCTACGATTAATTCTTCGATGTTTACCTTAGAAACTACTAAAGATTGAAGTAATTTGTCTAAAACTGTATTAGCTCTAATGTAGTTAGCATTAGTTAAGATATCCTCTTCTTTGGCTGTCATATACTTGATTTCTACTTCGCCAGAAGATAATGGATTGTCTTTGCTATAAACTAAACCTTGTGATGGTAATTTTACTGTTTCCGTAGGGAAAGAGAACTTTGATTCTTGTGTCATAACGTGTTAAAACTGTTTGTATATATAAATATGTAAAAAACAAAAAATCCCTCGAGATTTCAAGGGATTCTAAGTTAAAATTATATTCTATTAGAAGTTTAAAATTGCATAATCCATTGCTATCGTTAAATCGATAGAGATGTACTGATCATTCGACCAATCATACTCACCGAAGTTAGCCGATTTTACATACGCTCCTTTGATAATCCACTCACCTACAATATCACCTACTGGTCCTAATGTATTCAAAGTAATATCTTTTTTGTAAAAGTCTGAGTATCCATCACGTCCTGTTACAGACTCGTGTCCTAGACGAACCCATTCCATTACTGCTTGGGCTCCAGAAGGAGTAACCGGATCATATAAAGCTAATGACATATCTTGCCATTCTCCTTTTCCTTTCAACTTTCTATAGATGTTGATATGATCTAACTTTACATCAGTAAATTGAATTTGCGGTGAAGCAGCTTTCTTTATGATATATGAAGGAATTCCATCAATATACATTATGAATCTGTTTTGAACTTTTGGTTCAAAAGCAGTGAAAAATATCTCATTTGGATCGAGAACGCTCATCGTCTTCTTTTATTTTAATTTTTTACAATTATTTCCGTGAAACCTTTTAAAAGCACTTGCGCCTTGTATTTCTCTATCGCAATGTTCACATTTAAAAATTTTATAACGCCGAATATGTCTGTAAACTACAATTAAGCGATTTTAAATAAATATCGTAGTTACTACTTTTTCTTAATTCTTATAACTTTTTTAACTCCTTCTTTTAAACTAGTTGTTATGTTACTATCCTCAGGAGCCTTATTATTTAATGCTGCTTTAAATGCAGCTAGTAATGTTGTCTTTGGCATATTTTGTAACCCGAAATAAGAAGTAATTGTTTCCAATGCACCGTCTAATTCATTTGCTGAACCAATCTTTCCTAAATATTGTTTAATAGTAGGATTTTTATCTATTGCTTTCTGAAGGTTTGTCTCATCGCCAGTATTCTGTAAAGTTACTGGTGACTGGTCTGTAGCTTCTTCAAGCATTCCTTTTAATTGATTTTTAAGCATTTCTTTTAAAACACCTTTGCTATCAATCTTGCTATTTCCTTTTTTATATAATTCGAAAAGAGCCTTCGGAATTTTTACTTTTATATTAGATTGGTTTTTCATTTTTCTTTTCTTTTATTCTTATTGACCAAATGTAGCACCTGTTGGTGTAATATTGAAGTCAATTAAGATATACTCAGATGTCTTAGTTGGCTGTAAATAAATTGCACCTACTAATTGGTTTCTGTCGATTACATCAGGTGTATTGTTAGTATCATCCATTACTACTTTAAATGCATACAATCCTTGTTTTTGTTGTACGTACTGTAAGTATGGATTAACTTGGTTCAAGAAGTTATTTCTTGTTGCTTGAGTATTCGGTTCAAATAATAAAGTCTGAGAGATTTGATTAATTTGAGTCTTAAGAGCGATTAACAATCTACGTACATTTACTCTGTCTAGAGCAGATGGTTTAGATTGTAATGTCTTTTGACCATAAATTACTGATCCTTGACCAGGGAATAAAGCGATTGGATTTACTTTAGATTGGTATAAAGTATCTCTTTGTGCTGAAGATAATCTACGTTCTGGTTGAATTACTGTTGGTAAACCACCTCTGTTAAGACCAGCTGGTGCAAACCATTCTTGTCCTACTCTATCGTTATATTCGTATGCTGCAGGTATTACTGTAGATGCTGGGCAGAAGAATAGTTTTCCTGTCTCAGAAGAACGTAATTGAACCCAAGGCCAATATGTTGCTGCATAACTATTATCTATTGATGTAGATTGTCCAGTTGCAGAATTAATCGTCTGTCCATAAGCAACAGTATCTATTACTGCTATTGCGTCTCCTCTATTAGAAGCTAACGATATTAATGAGTTAACTGTAGAAGGAGCATTTTGTAAAGTAATACCAGGTGCAAAAATTACTTTAAATGAATAAGCATCTTTATTAGCTAACAAACTAATAGCTACATTGTAATCAGCAGCCGCTACTCCTTGTATATCGTTACCTGTCGTAGATGGAATTCTATCGTATAATTTTATAGAAGCACTTACTGTTCCAGTAGCTCCACCAAAACATCCGTTATTTGAACCAGAACCTATTGTAGGAATAGAAGCTGTATAAGCTGCTACTGCTACCTGTCCTTGGGTATTTAAATAATTAGGTGTTGGTAAATTAACACTCTTTACATGAATATATCTACTGTTGTTATTATATGAACCGCTAGTAGCTAAGTAGTAATTTCCTGATTCATCTACTGTAGGTACAGTGAATTGATTACCTAAAACGTATTCTACGTAGTTATTTGAATTAGGGTCTAAAGACAATCCAGCCCAAGTTTCTAATACAGTTTTATTAGCCGAGTAATCGTCACCTCGTCTTACAATTATAGAAAATTGTCCGGATCCAGTGTCGGCAGCTGTTACTTCCCATCTTACATTAGTAATTGAACCACTTACCAAAGAACCAGATACTACACCTAAAGAAGCGCTGAAATCGTTATTCATTGATAACCCTTCAGAATTAGTCTCTAACGTTAATGCTGTTCCTGCTGTAGCTCCTAAAGAAGCAGTAGCAAAGTTATAAGAACCAGAAGCTACTCTAGTTACTAATAATGACTCTCCTCCTTGTTGGAAGTAGCTAAATGCAGCCATTGAAGTCAAATATTCGAAACTAGCACCACCGCTAGTAAATAAAGCACCAAATTTAGATTTATAATCTGAATAAGAAGTTACTAATGTAGGTTCGTTTACTACACCAATAACTGTTGGGCCAACGATTGCTGCCCCTACTGTAATAGGTCCTTGAGTAATTTGGGATGTATCATTCTCATTTAAGAATACCCCAGGGGATATTAAAGTTTCTGCCATGTCTAATTGAATTGTCTTATTATAAATATACTATAATATGGCAAAACCGATTACTGAGGTACTATTATTCCTGTCTCCAAGTCTACAGATGTACCACCGTATTTTTCTATAAGGCTGTCTGAAAATTCCTTCTCAGATTTACTTAACGTTTTTATATGTTGTTCGGCAATTTTAATCTCATTTTCAATTGACTTTAATTGCTTTTCAACCATATACTTTTGAAGATGTACTTGCCCTAAATCATATACTGATTTAGTAAAGTTTATTTCGAAAGTTTTTAATTGTTCTAATTCTTCTGGCGTAACTTTAGTTTCTGTAGACATTCTATGCTGTTAGATTTTGATTTGACTCATTTAATTCGATTGCTTTGTATAAGCGACCAGTCTCGTCAGCAGCTTGTAATTCTGCTGCTTTAGCTTCTGCTTCTTCATACGTAGCATATTCGTAAATAGGATCTTCAGGTGTCAATCTAGCCACCCAAATATTATCAACTCCAGGAATAAATTCCATTACTACGATGTACTGCATAATATTTTTATTTATAAATATAATTACTCTGCTGTAACCTCAGCAGACGGTTCTTCTATTGGGGTAATAACTAAGTACTTATAGACTAAAGGATAGTTATCGGTAGTATTAACGTCTTTTAAGTCTTCTAACTTAATTTCCTTAATAGAGACTTCTTTTTCGTTAGAAACTAAGAATTCGTTATATTCATTCATAAACTTTATATACTCTTCAGTGTAGTACATAGGTTCTGTAGAATCTTCCGGGTTTTTCTTAGGTTGTGCAACAGGAATAAATAATTCTCCATTCTCATTCTCCTTGCCGTATTGTTTGATTAACTCTTGACGAACAGCCTCAATAGACTTCTCTTCTTCAGCTAGAGTATTAACTAAACTGTCTAACCAGTACTTTACTGTTGTAATAGGTAGTTTTTGGGCTAGTAAGCCTTCTAAACGTACTTCACCTGTTTCTTGATTTTTAGCTCCTTGAAGTTCGGCTTTTAAATCTAAAATTTCAAATAATTTTAACGATATTTTTTTCATAATAATCTTTATAACTTTGTTTACATATAAATATATAAAATTTTACTAAAACAATCCAAGGTACTTATATTTTTATTAATAAGCAGGGCTAACATTATTTATCCCTAAACGACTATTTGCTAAATCAGCCGTTAGTATATTGGTTAAACTATATTGATTGGATATTTTTGTCATCTTATTTTGCTTTTAATGGTTCTACTATTACTTTACCTTGTTCATCTGTCCATTCTGTATCCATCATATGTTTATCTTTTCTTTCTCCTATTACCATCCACGATATCTCATCTGTTGAATTTTGATTCTGACTTTCTATATAAATAATATTACCTATTACTTTTCCTTTTACTAAATCCCATCCATTCTCATTGGTGGTAAAACATTGAACTTCTCTACATAATGCTTCAAAAGTTCCTTCTGTCATTGTTGACACCTCATCAATATTAGCTTGAGCCTTACCATTAACAAGAGTTAACTTGCCTCTATAAATTAAGTCTGCTTGAGGACCTTCAATAAATGAGTGAACTAATTGATGTGTATCAGGTTTTAATGGATGGTCTATTCTAAATGAACCTGAACCTTTAGATAATGAGCCTGCAACTACAACATTGCCAGCTGAAGTAACTCTTAATGCATTAGTTCCTGACATATAATTATATGCATTTAAACTATCATCATTATTTAGTACCCATTGATATTTTGCAGTACCAGCTCTTTTTAATATAAATCCAGTTTGACTTGAACTACCACCATTCATTTCGATAAAACAACTAGCAGATGAATTAATATTTACTAATTCAGGTGTAGTTGCAGTGCCAATTCCAATGTTACCAGTAGAGCCAATAACAAAATCACTTTGTACTCCAGTACTTGTTCCTCTTCCTAAAACAACATTATTTGAGTAAGCATTTATTCCTCCTAAAGTTGTTCCACCATCTCCACTAAATTGAAGAGGGGCATATGTTCCACTTACAATAAATCTTGAACCTACTTCACTACCTCCAACAAGATGTAATTTATAACTTGGCGAACTCGTTCCAATACCTACGTTGCCAGCAGAGGTAATCGTTAAAGGAGTAGTCCAAGTTATTGCATTACCAGCGGTTCCAGTTATCGCCGATTTAAAACTTAATGCTCCCGCCGATAATTGTAATTGCGAAGCAGTATTAGAACCTATATATTTCCATCCAGCATTATAATAAGCATTTACTGATAATGCAGTTTCATATCCTCCATATTCATAAATACTTGCCGATTTTACTTGCAATACATTTTCTGTACCTCCTGCCCAAGCACTTGGAGTACTAGCTATTCCAACATTACTCGAAAACGTGGCTGCTCCTGTCACCCTCGCAGTACCTGTCACATCTAATTTATATCCTGCCCCCGTAGTAGTTCCTCCTAAAAGAAGGTTACCGTAAATTGCGGTGTCTGTTGTAGAACTATTACCAAGTACAGTAGTGTTAGAGCCAAGACCTGTAGCATCGTATCCGATTACTATTTGATTAGTTTGGTTGTTTGCTAAAGGAGATGCTTGAAAACCAATCATTATACTATTATCTAAAATAGTAGCTCCAGTTGACTTATTAGCAATAAACCTGCCTGCACTTCTTCCTATGAAAATATTATATGCACCTGTAGTATTACTAAATCCTGCTACTGAACCTAAATAAGAATTATAATTTCCTGTTGTATTAGCAGCCCCTGTATTTGAGCCTAAAAAGACATTATCAGAACCTGATGTATTATTACCGCCGGCACTATATCCAAAAAATACATTACTTGCACCTACAGAATTTGAATATCCAGAATAATACCCAACAAAGGAATTAAAATTTCCTACTGTAGTACTGTATCCAGAGCCTAGACCTATACTCGTATTAGCAGTTCCTGTAACGTTTGTATAGCCAGCATCTTTCCCAATAAATGTATTACTGGTTCCTGTTGTATTTGCTTGTCCTGCTTCAGATCCAACAACTGTATTAAAACTACCAGAACTATTTACTAACGCTCGATAACCAATAGCTGTATTGTTATTAGTTGTTGCATTATTAAGTGAAGCAGAAGCACCAAATGCTGTATTATAATTACCTGTAGTATTATTTAGCATTGCTCGAAACCCTACAGCTGTATTATTAACTATATCACCACCTCCTCTACCTAGATTTACATCATCTACAGCTAAACTACCAGTTATAGCTACTGAACCGGTAAATAAATGAGTATCCGTTAACAAAGAGCCAAACCTAGTAGAGCCTGTGACAAAATCGATTGATGATGTAATAGTCTGTACCACCAAGGTCTGTGCCGTAAGCGTTCCTTGCACTACCTGTGCACCAGTAAAGGTGTTTGAGCCTGTAGTAGCGTAACTACCTGTTTGAGCTATAAGAGCATCTACTTTGCTATTAGAAGATGCTGTATAAGCATTAAGGTTAGCTGTAGTAGCAACTCCAACACCGTTTAAGTTTAAAGAACCGGTAACAGATATGTTTTGGTGTTTCATTGTAAATTTTTATTGTCTTATTATTTATTTTCTAATAGGGTTACTTTGGCTGAAAGTTCTTTTATAGCCTCTATTAATACAGGAATAATTTGATTATAAGAAACTCCTTTAATCCCATCAGTACAAGTACTAACGGCATACGGAAGTATTTTTTCAACCTCTTGAGCAATTACTCCATATTGATATTCATCATCTGCTTTCCACTGGTAAGAATAACCATTTAATTCCATTAATTTATCAATAGGATTATCAATGATTTGAAGGTTTTTCTTCAATCTTAAATCTGAGTTAGCAGTTATATTTCCCGTTGCATAAATAGCACCCGACACATAAAGCCTATATCCTCCATCGGTCAAAGTTCCCATTGAATTATTACCGTTTGTGTGAAGACATATTTGTCCATCAGTGCTACTTGCTCTTAATTCAAATTTAGTATAAGTAGATAATGCCTCATTAATACCAACAAGAGAATAATATGAAGTATTGCCAGTTGTACCAAACATTCCAATGCTTGAATTACCAAAGAAAACATTACCACTAACTTGTAATTTAGTGCCAGTTGAATTACTTGTTGTTGTATTTATTAATACATTTCCATTAAAGGTAATAGCATTTGTAGATTTAATAATCTTCATTGCCATTGTACCATTACTATTGTATAACTCAAAGTTATTATCCTCTGAAGCTGCACCATTACCTAAATACCATTGACTAACTCCACTTTGTTGAAATTCTATACTTGCTCCTTTATTTACTACACCATTTAAAAGTAATTTTACATTAGTTGCTGCAACTGCGCTACCAATTATTACGTTGCCAGCAGCAGTAATGCGCATTTTTTCATTCCCATTAGTACCAAATCGCAAATTACCATTCATATTATTTCTAATGAATGTATCGGTAGCACTATCTCCTCCAACAAATAATTCTAAATTACCAGTTGTATTTCTAAGTTGAATACCAGCATAAGCAGAACTACCTCCGACTGAAATACCAACCGTTGTAGCAACACCAAAATTAAGATTTGTTGTAGCGCCAATCCCAATGCTTGTTCCATCATCATAAATTGCACTATTCCCTATCGTACCACTTGCTGTAAACTTAGGCACATAGTTAGCAGTACCGCTTCCTACTACGGCAGTAGTTCCGTTTATAGCTAAGCTACCTGTTATACCTACGCTTCCGGTAAGCTCTTGTACATTACTCAATGAAGAACCGATCTTATTACTACCGGTAGTAAATAAGACAGAAGACGTTACTGTCTGTACTATAAGGGTTTGTGCTGTAATAGAACCTAAAACCGTAGCATTATTACGTACATATAATGTATCTGCCGAAGATGCAGTCATGGCATTAGAGCCAGTCAATGCATTTAATCCATAGCTAGAAGAAACGGCTGTTGTTGCAAAAGAAGCAGTACCGCTTAAAGTAGTAGTACCTAATGTTAACGTTGTAACAGAAGAGAAATCTAAAGCAGATCCAGAGAACGACATAGCTCCTGCATTAGAGGCAGATATCTGTGCTACTACCGTTCCGCTATTATTTTTAAATCGAAATTGTCCTGCCATTTATTATTTATTTTTTAATATTTCTATTTCTTCTTGCTGTAAATCTATCTTTGCTGAAAGCTCTTGGATGGCTTTGGTTAATATTGGGACTAATTTAGAATAGTCTACTGCTTGTGGTTTAATAGTAGTATCCTCATTTATTGCGTCTTTTTCCCCAAATACCATATATGGTAATAATTCTTGTAGTTCGTGTGCTTTAACTCCGTATGCCCTTGTATTATCAATAGACCAAGCATAATTATAAGTCTTAATTGCATTAATTAAACTTAATCCATTATAATCTTTAAAATCAGTTTTAAGTCTGTAATCTGAAGATGTATTGAAAGCAGTTGCTGATGTAGTTACTGTAATTGAACCAACATCTACATTGTTTCTTCTTATTCCCATAAATAAACCATCAGTAGTAGTTCTATTCCCATAAAACACATAACCTGTTCCTTCTACCTGAATACTACTACCTGCTAATGTTGTCCCACTTGTGTTAGTTAAACCAGCATCTGTTCTACCTATCAATAGACTCCCCATTCTCATAGACATAACATCGTAAATATTAGCCCCGACTTTCTGAGCAAATGTCCAAGTAATACCACCTGCCCCAGCATCTGTTGGATAGACATTCATATAATAAGAGGCTGGGCTAACTTTAGTTGTTAATTTTAATGCATCCCCACTGTAATTATCTGGTGAAGCTGCTGTAATACTACTTGCATACGTGGCGGCACCAGTAGAATTAACTGCAAATTTAGATGTCGTAGTTCCTCCATACCAAGTCAAACTTGGAGTTCCACCAGTATTATAATTTATATCAAAATTATATGAAGCATCACCTCCTAATTTTGTATTAGTTAAATAAATATTATTTCCAGCCAAAACGGTTATGGGTCCATTAACAGTTAAAGTTGTAGTAGGAGAACTCGTCCCAATCCCTACGCTGCCAGCAGAGGTGATTCGTACTGCATTCGTAATAGTTCCTGCTCTAAGAGTACGAATGTTTAAATATCCATTAGTTGCACTTTCATATTCTCCTGATATAGCAGCATACCTAGTTGTTCCACTGCCAAAATCTATTTGCCCGCCATTTGTTGAGCCTGAACCATAAACTTCAATACCAGCATATCCAGAACCTCCAGATGGTGCTAATATTGTTAATGCCCTACTGTAAAGACCTAGGTTTAAAATTGTTGTTCCAATACCAACATTTGTCCCATCATCATAAATCAAACTATTTCCTATCGTATTACTTGCAGTAAACTTAGGCACATAGTTTGCTGTACCACTACCTACTACAGCAGTAGTCCCGTTTATAGCTAAACTACCAGTTATACCAACGCTACCTGTTAACTGTTGTACGTTACTCAAAGAAGAGCCAATGATATTGCTCCCAGTAGTAAATAAGACAGAAGATGTTATAGTCTGTATTATTAAAGTCTGTGCAGTTATATTACCTGTAGCTGTAATGCTGCCGGATATAATTTGAGAACCAGAAAAGTAATTAGAGCCAGTTAAAGCATAGGAACCTGTCTTCTGTACTAGATTATTGACACTTGAAGTAGTGGCATACGTAGACAAGTCTTGTAATGAAGTTCCATTATAATTTAAACTACCTGTAATTAAAGGAGCATCTATTCTCATTAGTTATTTATTTTGCTTTCTAAATCTTTTACTTTTGCAGATAACTCTTTAACTGCGTTAACTAGTAATGCTGTTACTTTTGAATAGTCTAACACCATTATTTCTTCTTGGTTAAATTCTCTATACGAGATTAACTCAGGTTGTACTGCGTATACTTCTTGGGCTACTAATCCAATTTGTTTAGTTTTATCCCCGCTATATTCTGTAATCCAATCAAAGGTATATCCGTTTAATAATTCTATTTTATCTAAAGCTCCTTCTACTATTTCCAGATTAGTCTTTAATCGTAAATCAGATGTAGTATTAAAGTTATTAGCATCTACATCCCCGGAGAAGATACCTGAACCTGTTACGTTCATGCTTCCGGAGAATGAATAGTAACCGTTAGATCTATCTACAAATAACGAAGTAGTTCTAGCCCCTCCTTTAGAGATAATTGCATTACCTGATGTAGGTGTAACAAACGTAACTGTTAAAGTATTTACATCAGTAGCTGTTACTACTTGAGGTATCATTAACTGGTCGTTATTATCGTAGATATCTACGTTTACGTACTTGTAATTTAATCCGTGATTAATTACCCAAGAACCAGTAGCACTTGTTTGCGTAAATAAAAATCTATCTGCTTGTCCGGTAGAAATACCTCCTACAGAGACGTTAGCGTATCCGGCCTGTGCTACTGTAAAACGAACGCTAGTAGTATTGTTATCTACGCTGATAATCTCATCAGGTTGAATAACGTACCCTGTACTATCGTAAATTGTAACGTTTGGATAGTTATATTCTAAATTATGATTTACTGACCAAGTATTAGCTGCAGAAGTCTGGCTATGTAGATACCTACTGTTATCTATATTAGCATTAGCAAAATCTACTGTACCAGATACAATAAATGTACCAGATACTAGAAGGCTACCAGTTATAACACCGGAACCAGAGAATGGAAAACCAGATCCGGCACCGCTACCAGAAATATATGATGCTGTAAATGCATACGATGCTGTCTGTGCGTTTAGTACATACGATGCTGTATATGAATTAGCAGCTTGTGATGCCGATATTGCATTCTGTACATATGAAGCAGTTAAAGCGTTAACAACATAGCTTGCTGTTTGAGCATTTGCTACATAAGACGCTGTCACTGCGAATGACGCACTCTGCGCATTTAAAACGTAAGATGCAGTAGGTACACTAGTTATCGGAGCCCATGAAGCAGAGTACGGAGACGCACTTCCTACAGTAAGGACATAGCCGGCGTAAGAAGCCGATATCGTTGGCAAGTCACCTCCTATGGTTGCTAAAGCATATCCAGAAGAGGCCGAGTCAAATAGTATAGTAGCAGATGCTGTTGTAGCTAAGATAATCGAAGTAGGTATTACCATTTCGAAGTTATCGTCAAAAGCCTGTACCATTACGTACCTATCACCTAATGCATGATCAAAAGACCAGGTATTGGCTGTACTAAAGTACTGTCTTGCCGTTCTACCAGTTACTGTAGTAGGTGATCCAATATTTGCTATCGCATATCCAGCTACGGCTGAACCGAAAGTTAATGTTAACGTATTAACATCGGTAGCAGTAATCGATTGGGGTACTATTACTTCATTCGATGCGTTGTATACAGTTACGTTTGGATAACGATAATTTAACAGGTGATTAAATGTCCAAGTAGCAGATGGAGAAGATTGGGTAAATAATTTACCTCCTGCTACTATTCCTGTAATGCCAGATCCGTCTCCAAAAAATGATCCTGTTATACCGCTTCCAGATACATTTAAACTACCAGTAATAACAGCTGAACCGCTAAAAGGAAAACCTACACCACCTCCTCCTCCGCCGTTTAGAGCAAAAGAAGCTGTTAAAGCATAGGAAGAAGATACTGCGTTGGCTACGAATGATGCTGTTAAGGCATTTACTACGTAAGATGCTGTATAAGAATTAGCTGCTTGTGATGCCGATATTGCATTTGTTACATATGATGCTGTTAAGGCATTCACTACGTAAGAAGCAGTTAAGGCATTTACTACGTAAGAAGCTGTTCTAGCCGTATCTACGTAGCTGGCAGATTGGGCTAATGCTACAAAGGATGCAGTATATGCATTAGCTGCTTGAGATGCTGAAATTGCATTTACTACGTAAGAAGCAGTTAAAGCGTTTACTACGTAAGATGCTGTTAAAGCAAAAGAAGCAGTAGCCACAGACATCGATGATGTTTGATTAGCCGTTATTACGTTAAACCCATTTAACTGTAAAGAACCAGTTATACCAGTAGATCCAGTTATTGCTTGGGTATCTGTTAATTGACTACCTAGTCTATTAGAACCGCTTGAAAAAACGATTGAGGATGTAATTGTCTGTACTACAAGTGTCTGTGCCGTTAATGTACCCCTTACTGTAAAGTTATCTGCCGTAGATGCTGTAGCTGCTAAAGAAGCAGATAAGGAATTTACTACGTAAGAAGCAGTCTGTGCATTAGCTACATAAGAAGCAGTAGTTGCTGTACCTAAAAGGGAGCCTGTAAATCCTAAAGTCGAAGTAACAGAGCCAGAAAAAATAGAAGAGCCAGTTACGCCTAACGATCCTGTAAATTGATGAGTATCTGTTAATAAAGTACCTACTTTTAAAGTTCCATCCAATCTAGTCGAACCAGATACATAAAATTTAGAAGGTATTGTGTAAATATTTGGGTAGTTAATTGCAACATTACCTGTAAAGGCTACGTTAGTTCCATTAGCAATTTGAAAAGCTCCACCCGTGGCATCCGAACCTAAGTTAAATACTTGTCCATTATTTGCAGCATTAGTAAATGCAAAACCACCACCAGGTCTTGATTGCATATAAAAACCTGGACTACTTCCACTAACGAATAATGCTAATTCAGAATAATTTTTTGAATTTATAGTAAGTCTTCTAATATCAGGTGATGTCGGACCAATATCTTCGCCAAAAATTATACTACCAGTACTAGTTTGGCGTAATATACTTTGACCTAAAACAGACCCCGATTTAAAGGGAAAGTACGTGTCTGATATATTTGATGGATTAATAGTACCATTTACGTCTAAAGATCCAGTTATGCCTACTGAGCCTGTAAACTGATGTGTGTTGGTTAATAATGAACCAAATTTAGTACTACCTGTTACAAAGTCTACTGAAGATGTAATGGTCTGTACTACTATCGTTTGTGCAGTTAATGTACCTCTTACTGTAAAATTATCTGCTGTAGATGCTGTTGCTGCTAAAGAAGCAGATAATGCGTTAGTAACGTAAGATGCAGTTAAGGAATTAGCTACGTAAGATGCTGTAGTTGAAAAAGAAGAAGATACTGCGTTAAGAACAAAAGACGCTGTAGTAGCTGTTCCCAATAAAGAACCGGTAATACCTTGTGTTGCAGTGATTGAACCCGTTACCGTAAGCGGTCCTTGTATTTCTAACGAACCCGTAACTACCCCAGAATCTATTATCATTGTGTATCTTCTTTACTATAAATATTTTGTACTCTACTAAGTATACTTTTTATTGCTAAGTATTACTATTCATTAATATCCGTCTCTTAATTTAGTTGCTGTTACTGCTGCTGGACCTCTTGCTCCACCCCATCCAATATTAACTGTATATCCTGAAAGAGTTATTCCTCCATTATTATTATTTGGACCTGGGTTATTATAAATTGCAGATATTGCATCTGAGCCTCCACCATAACCACTAAGATGCATATAATACCACATAACACTATACGTTTCATTTATACCACCCCCACCTCTCATCATATATGCATTTATTAAATATATTCCAGGGTCTAATGCAGCTAAATTATATGATATAGTAGCACCAGCATAAGGTGTAGATGCACAAATTATTCCAAATTCTCCTTCAAATATAGAAGCATACATACCTCCAGTTGCTCTAACACCTCCATTTACATAAACTTTTTCTCCTTGGTCTGTTGTAGTTCCTACAAGTAAATTCCCCCCACTTGTAATTCGCATACGTTCTCCAACAGAACTTCTTACAAACGTTAAATCTGTACTACTTCCACCATTAATCTCCCATCTATCTTCAGATGTTAAATTACTGCTAAAAAATAATCCTGTAGTTAAAGCTACTCTTCCTGTTACGTTTAATGTTCCTACAGTTCCATTAGTATTCCCAATCCCTACGTTGCCAGCAGAAGTAATTCGCATACGTTCAGTACCGTTTATAAGAGTTACTAAAGGATACGCACCTGATGAGTATATAAATCTACCATAAGCAGTTCCTGTAAAGTTAGCTCCTGCAGAATCATCAATACCAACATACATTGTGCCAGACGTATTAGTATACTGTGAGGTAACAAAATTTGTTGTTCCGCCGATATTAATACGAGCATTAGAAGTACCGGTAGAGTATGCATCAATCACATAGAGTGGAGAACTCGTTCCTATTCCTACAATACCACTAGAACTAACGAATAGACCATTAGGGTTTACCCTCAGGCTACCGCTAATAATATGATTATCAGTCAATGCGTTCCCTATGTTTACTCCGCCTGCGGTAACTTGGAACTCTGTTCCGTTAGTAAATACTGCTAAAGAGCCTGTTATCCCAACGCTACCAGTTAACTCTTGAGTATTGCTTAAAGAACTACCGATCTTATTACTCCCCGTCGTAAACAAGACAGAAGACGTTACCGTCTGTACTATTAAGGTTTGTGCCGTAATAGAACCTAATGCTGTTACGTTATTACGTACATACAAAGTATCTGCCGATGAGGCAGTCAAAGCATTAGAAGAAGATAAAGCATTTAGTCCGTAAGATGCTGTTGTAGCAGCTAAGGCATAACTAGAAGACGTACTGGCCAAGGCATAACTAGAAGACGTACTAGCCAAGGCATAACTTGCCGATGTACTGGCCAAAGCATAACTAGAAGACGTACTGGCCAAGGCATAACTAGAAGACGTAGCCGTAGCAGAATAACTAGAAGAAACAGCTGTAGTTGCAAAACTAGCTGTACCTGTTAATCCTCCTACCACATTTATTGAGCCAGATAAGATAGTGTTTCCTGTTACTGTTAAAGAACCAGATACGGTAGGTGAGTTTAATATCATTGTAATTTAGCTTTTAATTCGTCTATTTGTGCTTGTTGTTCTTGGATTGCTTTTACTAAAAAAGGAACTAAATGTCCTGTATCTATAGACTTAAAATCCTCTATAAGACTATCACCTAATGAATATTCTTTGTTATAAACATATTTAGGAAATACTGTTTCAAATTCTTGAGCAATAAATCCAATGTTATTTAATTTTATACTATCGTCCCAATTATTTTTTTCTGCAAATTCTTGTTTATAATTAAAAGAGACTGGATTTAAGGATGTTATCACATCTAAAGCGTTTGAAATAGTATTAATATTTTCTTTTACTCTAATATCTGATGTTTGCTGCCAAGTAGTAGTATTATTATAATTAAACACACTACCAGCATTATTCATAGATATAGCTTGTCTGCCACCAGCTGTGTATAAATTAAAATTATCACTATACGCTCTTATCCAATGACTACCCCAAGTTCCTTCCATTCTTAATTCTGGACCTAATCCTCCACCGTATATATGGAGTTTTTCTCCCGGTGAACTTAATCCTATCCCTACGTTGCCACCATTAGCAATATAAAAAGCATTCCCTACAGAATAAGTATTGAATGCGTAATCCAATGAAGTAGAAGTTCCATAAGCAAATATAGTTCCATCACCGCCTGCATTATTTTGGAATCTAATTATTGCTCCAGAAGATTGGGATTTTAAATTTAATGTAGCAACCCCAACAGTAGTGTTAATTCTTACAGAGCCACCACTTGTAATTGACATTTTCTCTGAATCATTCGTATAGAAATATATAGCACCATTAGCTACATTGTTTAAATAAGCATCACCACCATCTTGTTGTATATTTAATGGATTATATCCAGTTCTACCAATTTTAATACCTCCACCAGCTGCTCCTCTTATTTCTAATGTTTTATATGTAGAAATTGGGCTAATAGAAGTTACTCCGATTCCAACATTACCACTTGAACTAACAAACAACCCGTTAGGGTTAATCGTAAAACTACCACTAACGACATGATTGTCAGTCAATGCATTTCCTATATTTACTCCGCCGGCGCTTACTTGGAACTCTGTTCCATTAGTATTGACAGATAAAGAACCTGTTATCCCTACACTCCCGGTAAGCTCTTGTACGTTACTTAAGGAACTACCTAACCTGTTACTGCCGGTAGTAAACAAGACAGAAGACGTTACCGTCTGTACTACAAGGGTTTGCGCAGTAAGCGTTCCTTGTATTACTTGTGCACCGGTAAAAGTATTAGAACCTGTTGTAGCATATACCCTTTCTATATTAGTTGTTCTAGTAGAGAAAGAACCACTAGCTGCTTCTAACGTAGTTGTTCTCAATGCAACAGAAGAAGAATAATTCGATACATCACCTGCTATACCTGCTATAGAACCGGAAAATGAGCCAGTAAATGAACCAGATAAATTTGTGGTCCCTTGTGAAACTGTTGTCGTTCCTTTTAGTGTTGCTGAAAATATTTTCATTATTGTATGTTATTGCGTTGTAATATTTCTTCTAATGCTGTGTTTTTAGCGGAAAGTTCTTTTATTGCTTCAATTAGTACAGGTACTATATCTGAGTAAGCTATAGTTTTAGTTCCGAATTCATCATCGCCTGTTGTTACTACTTGAGGCAATATTTCTTCTACATCTTGAGCAATAAGTCCTAAATGATTATTGTCATCTAAATTTAGATCTGGTCTTAAAGTTTTATCCCAATTAAAGGTTATCCCATTTAATTGCTTTATTTTATCTAATCCATTTATAACAGGTGTAACATCTTTTTTAAGTCTACCGTCCGAAACGTTGTTCCAGTTAGATAAACCTGCTGCTGTACCATTAGCAAATAATCTATACCCTAAATTTGTTGATGTACCTATTAAAAAATTACCGCCACCATTTAAAGCTATAATATGGTTAGTAGAATATTCCTGTAGATACAAAATACCATTACCTGTTCTGTAAATTTGGTTTTCAGTAAAACCTATACATGAACCAGCATTTGAATTTTTACCTATTGTTGTAGGATTATTTAAATCAACACCGCCGCCGTTTATAGTCATTGCAACAGTTTGTACTTCAGCAGATAGATTAGCAAAGTTACCAGAGTCACCACCTGCTTTAGTATACGTTGATGTACCTAATGCTAATCCACCTCCGTAAACTGCTCTAATCCATCCAGAAGTTGCAGTTGAAATAGCCGAAGATGTAATTGCTTCAAAAGTTGCAGTATTACTATTATTTTGTAATGTACCAACTCTTATTCTTTGGCTACCTCCTGCTGTAGAAACTTCAAGTAAGTATGATGGAGTAGTTGATGCTCCAATCCCTATGTTACTTTGGTAAAGTACCATTGCAGTGGTTAGTACACTACTTTGTAGAGTTTTTAAATACAAAACACCGCCTGTTCCTGCATATTTTCCTCCTTGTATTTGAGCTTTAATTGTACCTATATCTGCCCTGAAATTTAGGAAAGTATCACCCCCACCATTATCTCCTGATATGTTTAAAGTAGCATTTGCAGTTGGGGAACCTATTGTAACATCATTACTAAACGTGGCGGCACCTGAAGAGGAAATGGAAAGTCTTGTAGTTGCATTTGTTTGCAAATTTAATGGTATAGCAGCTTGGGTTGCTAATACAACCGCAGAAGAATTTGCATAGATATATCCATAATCAACATTACTCCCTTTTAAATAAATTTCACTACCTGTAGTTCCGTTTATATTTAATGCAGTATAATTTGGGGAAGCACTTAATGTAGTAGTCCCAATACCAACATTACCGCTAGAACTGACAAACAAGCCATTCGCATTCACTCTTAAACTACCGCTTATTACATGATTATCGGTTAAAGCATTTCCTATATTTACTCCACCGGCACTAACTTGAAATTCAGTACCGTTAGTGTTTACAGACAAGCTACCGGTTATACCAACGCTACCAGTTAATTCTTGAACGTTAGATAAAGAAGAACCGATCTTATTGCTGCCGGTAGAAAATAAAACGCTAGAAGTAACTGTTTGTACGATTAACGTCTGTGCAGTTATATTACCGGAATACAAAGCATTAGAAGCTGTTATGTTTCCTGTTAAAGCTATTGAGCCGGTAATTATTTGATCGCTTTTAAACGAGTTAGATCCTGTAGTGGCATAGCTACCGGTTTGTACCGTAAGGCTAGTTACTCTAGTTGAGAAAGATGCACTAGCAGCTTCTAACGTAGTAGTTCTAGTAGAAAAGCTAGAAGAAGCTGAAATCAAGGTACTTCCTGTTGCTTCAATATTAGTAGTTCTAGTTGAAAAGCTAGAAGAAGCTGCAGTCAAGGTACTTCCTGTTGCTTCAATATTAGTAGTTCTAGTTGAAAAGCTAGAAGAAGCTGCAGTCAAGGTACTCCCGGTAGCTTCGTTATTAGTTACCCTAGTAGAAAAGCTAGAAGAAGCTGCAGTCAAGGTACTCCCGGTAGCTTCGTTATTAGTTATTCTAGAAGAAAAAGATGCAGAATAAGCGGCAGAGCCGGTTATGTTCGAAACATCAGATCCGTTTAGCGATATTGAGCCGGTAAGTACAGCGTTATGTATTAACATTTATTGTATATTGTTACGTTGTAGTATTTCTTTTAATGTATCGTTTTCCGATTTGAGTTCTTTTATTGCTTCAATTAAAACTGGGACTATATCAGAATAAGTGATGGTTTTAGTTTGTATTTCATCTTCACTTGTTGTTACAACTTGTGGTAATATTTCTTCCACATCTTGAGCAATTAATCCTAAATGATTTTTGTCGTCTACATTCAAATCAGGTCTTAAAGTTTTATCCCAATTAAAAGATATTCCATTTAATTGTTTTATTTTATGTAATGCATTTTCAATAGGAATAATATCTTTTTTAAGTCTCCTGTCTGATACGTTTGCAAAACCAGATGTACCAGCAGCGCTACCATTTACATAGAGTAAATACCCCCCATCAGCAGTTTGACCTATAACAAGTCTTCCGTTACCAATAAGTCTCATTCTTTCAGTTCCAGCAGTTCTAAATGTAATAACTGAACCTATTCCAATAACGTTACCTGCACTTATAGTTACGTGTCCTGGGTCTGCACTTCTTTCATTACCTGATAAATATATATGTCCCCCTCTTGTTGGACCATCACCACTTGCACCACATAAAGCTAAATAACCGTCATCAGTACCATCAGCAGTATTAATACCAATTGCTGCATCTTTTGCCATTAATAAACTTCCCCCACTTGTAATTCGCATACGTTCAGTAGCAGTTGTTGGAGAAGAAGATGTACTTTGTGCTTGAGCTCTAAATATTATATTACCTGCAAACGCAGACTCAATACTTAAACTATTTGAATCATTAAATAATCCCCATATATAGTAATTATTTGTATATGAATATACGTTTTCGCCAGTTGGATTTATTTGTAATCTACTAGTATTGTATACACCCAAATATTTAGTTCCATCAGAACCAATTCGCATACGTTCAGTGCCGTCGCTACTTGGATACCTATTATTCCAAAAAGCAAAAGCATCTGTATTAGCTGGTTGACCTATTACCCAGTCTGCAACTGAATCTTGTACAAAATGAACTTGAGCTCCAGTCTGTGTTGCATTTTTTATTGTACCTATTATTCCACGAGTTGGACTAGTTGCTTCAATATGAAGTTTAGTACTTGGCGTAGTAGTCCCAATACCAACATTACCGCTAGAACTAACGAATAGACCATTAGGGTTTACCCTCAGGCTACCGCTTATTACATGGTTGTCGGTCAATGCGTTTCCTATGTTTACTCCACCTGCATTTACTTGGAACTCTGTTCCATTAGTATTAACAGATAAAGAACCGGTTATACCTACACTACCTGTTAACTGCTGTACGTTAGAAAGAGAAGAACCGATAATATTACTGCCTGTCGTAAATAGAACGCTAGAAGTAATAGTCTGTACTATTAGCGTCTGTGCAGTTATAGACCCCAATGCCGTAACGTTATTTCTAACGTATAAAGTATCTGCCGAAGAGGCAGTCATAGCATTTGAACCTGTTAAGGCATTAACGGCATAACTAGAAGATACGGCATTTAATACGAAAGAAGAAGTTAAAGCAAAAGAAGAACTTAAAACAGAAATAGAAGCTGTTTGATTAGTAAGCAATACGTTTACCCCGTTCAAGGATATGCTAGAACCTGTTACTACAAGCGAACCTGATATTGATGGATTATATAGTATCATCTGTTAATCTTTTTTTTATTGTACTATTGTGCGTTTTCTAATGCGTTTGTTTTACTTATGCTCGTCCTGGTTGAAATAATATAGTCCATTCAAATGCATATGTTCCATATCCATCATTTCGTACTCGTATTGCTGCTCCTGACTGGCTTAAATCTATGTTTGCTCCGTCAAATAAAGTAGTAAGTTTATAATAATCCCCGCTGTATGATTGAGCAAAAAATATTCCAGAAGCACAGAAATTAGCATTAGCTCCAACATAAGCAGCTTGTACTGTATATAATCCCATAGTATCCATGGTGTATATAGTACCTGTTGCTCCAGAAGCTAAAGTAATCGTACCACTAAAACTTTTAAAATTAGAAGCATTTACTGTTGAAAAATTACCTGTACCTCCTGTAATAGTACTATTTGAATAAATACTACCATTTACATTAAGTTTATTTCCATTGTCAGTTGTAGTCCCAATCAATACATTGCCCCCACTTGTAAGAGTGAATGGTTGATTTCCAGCAGTTTCGTTATATATGAAAAGTGATGTTGTTCCTAATCCTAATTTATATTTTTGAGCAGTACCGCTAGTTTTTTCAAATGTTATCGTACCACCTTCAGTACCATTACTTGTCATATGCATCTGACCAGTACCACCACCATTATAAGTCGAAGATAAATGAAGTAGTGTTGTTGGCGAACTCGTTCCAATCCCTACGTTGCCACCTGATGCTATGGTCATGACTACTGTGTTATTGGTGGCAAACTGCAATGGGTCGGTAGCTTCTGAGCCAACCACGCTTGCGTAGGCAGAAGCACCAGTAAAGATTTGTCCACCAGCCGAACCCTCACGACCTGCGATAAACCCATGCGCACTACCAACAAGTCTAATGTAGGCATTATTTGTTGTTATGCTGCTATTAAGAAACGATACTCCACCATTACTATCTGAAGCATATACCACTCCTCCAGTTAAATCACCACTAAACGTAGCACTTGTCCCACTCAATGCTCTACTAACTAATGTAACCGTAGTTCCATCATCCGTAATTGCACTATTCCCTATCGTACCACTTGCTGTGAACTTAGGCACATAGTTAGCAGTACCGCTGCCTACTACAGCAGTAGTTCCGTTTATAGCTAAACTACCCGTTATTCCTACGCTTCCGGTTAACTGCTGTACATTACTTAAAGAAGAGCCAATGATATTACTGCCGGTAGTAAATAAGACAGAAGACGTTACTGTCTGTACTATTAAGGTCTGTGCGGTAATAGAACCTAACGCTGTTACGTTATTTCTTACGTATAATGTATCTGCACTAGATGCAGTCATTGCATTAGAAGACGTTAAGGCATTAAGGGAATAGCTACTTGTAGTAGCAAAGGATGCCGAAGCTATAGAACCGGAAATAGTCACTCCGCCGGTAGCTTCTAAACTACCTGATAATATTAAAGAACCTGATAATACTATTGCCATGTTATGCTAATCTAATTAATACAAAGTTTCCGTTTCTATATAAGCCTCCTAATGGAACACCGCCAGCTGCTGCTGCTGTATCGTCAACAAAATTCAATGATTGAGATACCTGTGTTAATAATACATAGCCAGAATTTACTGTTACGTTCTGGTTTAAGGTATTAATGAATGATGAAGTAACTGCATATGATGCAGATGTCGCCGTTAATGCATAAGAAGAACTAGTAGCTGTTACTGCATATGATGCAGATGTCGCCGTTAATGCATAAGAAGAACTAGTAGCTGTTACTGCATATGATGCCGAAGTAGCATTTGGTGCTCCGTTAATACCGGAGAAGTTAGCTACTGCTTTACCTGTTACTGCAGATGCAAAGTATAATTCTGCCGTATTAGTATCTACTGCTTTAATAGCTGCAGGAATAATTACGTAGTCAGAAGGATCGTATACTTCGAAGTTTACATACTTGGAATTTAAATTGTGAGTAAATGACCAAGTAACTGCAGCAGATGTTTGATTTAATAATGAAGTTGAACCTGTTGCATATAACCCTCCTCCATTGGATGCTACTGCAAATCCTGTCGCTGCGTAATCGAATCTAATCTCTGCTGTATAGAGACTAGTACCGACAATATCGTTAGGGATAAGCTGTTTATAGTCGCTTCCGTATACCTGTATTAAAGGATGTCTAGAGTTTAAATTATGAGTAAACGACCAAGTAGTAGCAGCTACTGACTGCGTAAGGAATGTAGTAAAGCCCGGTGCGTTAGAAGCAGATAATGCAAAAGTAGCAAATGATGCAGATGTTGCAAAAGAAGAAGTACCGTATAAGCTTCCAGTTATACCTGCTGTTACATATAAGCTACCTGTTATTACTGCCGAACCTGAAAATGGGAATCCAACTCCGGCAGAACCGCTGATGTATGATGCAGTTAAAGCGTAAGAAGCTGTTATTGAATTCTGTACGTAAGAAGCAGTTAAAGCATTTACTACGTAGCTAGCAGTTTGTGCATTAGCAACGTAAGATGCTGTATAAGCATTAGCAGCTTGTGAAGCACTTATTGCATTCTGTACGTACGACGCTGTAAGTGCATTTACAACATAGCTAGCAGTTTGAGCATTAGCTACGTAAGATGCAGTTGCTGCTAAAGAAGCGCTTATTGCATTCTGTACGTAAGATGCTGTCAAAGCGTTAGTAACGTAACTAGCAGTTAATGCTGTTACTACGTAAGATGCCGTTAAAGCATTTACTACGTAGCTTGCTGTCTGTGCATTAGCTACATATGATGCTGTATATGAATTTGCCGACTGTGATGCAGATATCGCATTCTGCACGTAAGATGCAGTCAAGGAATTAACTACATACGATGCAGTCAACGCATTTACTACGTAACTTGCTGTCTGTGCATTAGCAACATAAGATGCTGTAGTAGCTGTTCCTAATAAAGATCCTGTAAATGATAATGCTGTAACTGATCCAGTAATACCTACAGAGCCAGTAAACTCATGTGTGTTGCTTTGAAGTGAGCCGAACCTAGTTGAACCTGTTACGAATTGAACAGAAGAGGTTACCGTCTGTACTACTAAAGTTTGAGCAGTTATTGTATTTGATACAGTAACTCCCCCTAAAACATTTAAAGAGCCTGTTAACCCATAAGAACCTGATAGCTCTTTTTTGTTAGTCCAAACTGAACCGCTCTTCATTAGTAAATCACCGTAGGAACCCGTAGTAGTATTATCCACTACATCATGAAGTTCTCCTATCTCATATCCATTATCAACTCTAACGTATATTTCACCGTTTCCTGCTGATACCTTTGTAACATATCCTAGTCTTACAGCATGTAAAGGAGCTATAGGTCTAGTAGTAGTAAAGGTACCATTTGCCCCCAGATAAAGATTGTCACCGGCTGTTAATCCCGAGGTATTTAATCCATTAAGGATACCTTCTGTAATTACTACGCCAAATGCGTTGTTGTTTATATTAGCTGTAGCTATACCTAAAGTATTCGCTGAAGTACTATCACTAAGATAAGATGCGGTAGTTATTAATAAATTAGTTCCATCAGAGCCATATATGTGTGTAACTTGTCCTTTAAGTATATTCATAGCAGCCTTTACGGAAACTGCCGATTGAAAGGATAAGGCTGACTGCGTTACAAAAGATGAAGTCAATGCATAGGATGCTGTAAATGTGAAATCAGCAATCGATGCTGTATACGAACTACTTACAGTCCCTTTAACATCACTACCGCTAACATAGCTTGCAGTTAAAGCATAAGATGCAGTTAACGGTACATTTAACGAGTAAGAAGCTGTTAATGCATTAGTGGCATATGAAGAACTAACTGCATTTAATACGTAAGAAGCAGTTTGTGCTGTCTTAATATAAGATGCTGTATGTGAATACGAGGCAGTTAAAGCTTGATTAGCATAAGACGCTGTATAAACATAAGAAGCAGTAACTACGTTACCTCCTTTAGATGCTACAGCTGTTCCAGTTCTATTAGAAGAGAAGTAGATTACAGCGCTACCGGTATCTATAGCATGTATTTGCTGAGGTACTATTACATTATCATTTGCGTCGTAAATAGTAAATACAGGATAAGTAGTACCTAAATTATGAGTAAAGGACCAAGTAGTAGCCGGTGTTGTTTGAAGCAATACTGCATTAGCGCTATTAGTATCACCACCTCCTCCGCCTCCAGGTATATAGATAGAAGCTGTACCGGCAGATATTGTAGCTGTTACTCCTGCTCCATTAAAGTTGAAGAAAGAAGATGTACCTTGTAAATTACCTTCGTCAGCTATGTATATAGCACTTATTCCTCCTCCGCCTCCTGCATTCATAGCATAAGAAGCAGTTAAAGCGTACGATGAAGATGTAGCATTATCTGCAATAGATGCAGTATAAGAAGAGCTAACCGTTCCTTTTACATTAGAACCGCTAACATAGCTAGCAGTTATTGCTAGAGAAGCTGTAGCAGACTGCCCCAATACATAAGAAGCAGTAAGAGCAAAAGCTGAAAACGATGCACTAGTTGCTGTATCTGCTAAAGAAGCAGTGTAAGAACTACTTACTGTTCCTTTTACGTTAGAACCGCTTATGTATGATGCAGAAATTGAATTTACAACGTATGAAGCTGTAAGAGCGTTAACTACATATGATGCTGTTTGTGCATTAGCTACATAACTAGCTGTATATGCATTAGCAGCTTGAGATGCACTTATTGCATTCTGTACATAGGATGCCGTTAAAGCGTTGACAACATAACTAGCAGTAGCAGCTAAAGAAGCACTTATAGCATTCTGTACATAAGAAGCAGTTAAAGCGTTAACAACGTAAGAAGCTGTAAGGGCATTTACTACGTAGCTTGCTGTGTAAGAATTAGCTGCTTGTGATGCAGATATTGCATTTTGTACGTAAGAAGCAGTTAAAGCGTTTACTACATAACTAGCAGTTTGGGCATAGCTAGCAGAAGCAACCGACATACTTCCTGTCTGGTTTTCCAATACAACCGGTATTCCATTTACCGTCAAGCTTCCAGTTATGCCAACTGAGCCGGTTAATTGCTGTACGTCTGATAAACTGTTACCAAATTTGTTAGAACCGCTGCTGTAAATTATAGAAGAACTAACGATTTGTACGTTAATTGATTGAGCGGTAATGTTACCAGTAAATAATGCGTTAGAACCAGAGAGATTATTCCTAACCAATAGGTTATCAGCACTAGATGCTGTTAGTGCATTAGATGCTGTTAATGCATTCAATGCATATGATGCTGTTGTAGCTACATTAGCGTAAGAAGCCGATGTTGTATTGCTAGCATAAGAAGCAGATGTAGCTCTGTCTGCTAAAGAGGCTGTAAACGAAGAACTAACCGTACCAAATACATTAGAACCACTAACGTAGCTAGCAGTTACAGCTGATGAAGCTGTAGCAGGTATATTTAAAGCATATGATGCTGTAGTGGCAAAATCTGCATAAGATGCAGTTCCTAATAAGCTTCCAGTGAAAGAAGTAGCTCTAACTGTACCTAATACATTTATACTTCCAGTATTTTCAATAGAACCCGTAGAAATATATGATCCTGTGAATACCATTGTGTCGGCATTCATAGTCATTAACGTAGTTCCAGTAGAGCCTACTAAATTAGTAGTACCTGATACTATTAATGAACCTGTAAAGGTAGCACTACCGGTAAACTGGCTGTTTGAATTTACTTTCAGGCCGTAAGCTGGATCTACTGATGCTGTTACGCTTCCAGAAGCTATTCTTGTTACCTCTAACCCTACTATAGCAGAAGCAGTAACATAAGATGCTGTAGCTGCAGTAGTAGCAAAAGAAGAAGATAAAGCTGTATTAGAATAAGAAGCTGAGGTAGCTACGCTAGCATAGGATGCAGAAGTGGCTGTATCAGCTAATGATGCAGTGAATGAACTGCTTACTGCTCCTTTTACATTAGAACCACTTACGTAAGAAGCAGTATAAGCATTATCCGCAATAGAAGCAGTATAAGAACTACTAACTGTACCTTTAACGTTAGAACCGCTTACATAACTTGCTGTAACTGCAGAAGAAGCAGTAGCAGGTATGTTTAAAGCATAAGATGCAGTAAGAGCAAAGCTAGAAAACGATGCAGTAGTAGCAGTATCAGATAGTGAGGCTGTAAATGAGCTACTAACAGTGCCTTTTACATTGGAACCACTTACATAAGATGCAGATATTGCAAAGGAAGCTGTAACAGGTACGTTTAGAGCATATGATGCTGTAAGGGCAAAGCTAGAAAACGATGCTGTTGTAGCTGTATCTGCTAAAGAAGAAGTAAATGAACTACTAACAGTACCCTTAACATTACTTCCACTTACATATGATGAAGAAATAGCGGTAACGACATAAGATGCAGTCAGAGCATTAACAACATAACTAGCTGTCAATGCATTTACTACATAAGAGGCAGTATAAGCATTATCGGCTATAGATGCCGTATAAGAAGAACTAACAGTTCCTTTTACATTAGAACCACTTACAAATGATGCTGTATAAGCATTAGCAGCTTGAGAAGCAGAAATAGCATTCTGTACGTAAGAAGCTGTTAGAGCATTAACAACGTAGCTAGCTGTTTGAGCAAAGCTAGCAGTTGCTACAGACATACTTCCTGTCTGATTAGCCGTAATAACAGATTGATTATTTACTGTTAAACTACCTGTTATACCTACTGAGCCAGTAAATTGCTGTATATCGGTAAGTTTGTTACCGAATATATTAGAACCGCTACTGTATACTGTAGATGAAGATACAATTTGTGCTACAATTTTTTGAGCAGTAATTGTTCCTGTAAATAATGCATCAGAACCAGTTAATACGTTTCTGATTATAAAGTTATCTGCAGAAGATGCTGTTAAAGCGTTAGATGCAGTTAATGCATTCAAAGCATAACTAGCAGTCGTAGGTACGTTTAACGCATAAGAAGCTGTATTAGCATACGATGCTGATAGAGCAGCTAAGGCATAGCTAGATGTAGCAGGTATGTTTAACGAATACGATGCTGTTGTAGCATAGTTAGCAAAAGATGCTGAGGTTGAATTGTTAGAATACGATGCGGATGTGGCAGTAGCTGCAGAACCAGCTTGACTGGCATAAGCTGCATAAGAAGCAGATACTACTGAGCCACTGCTGTCAGTACTTGCTAATGCAACGATTGATTCTGATGTTCCTTGTACCTTTTTTAAGTAGACTTTTGCGTCATAGGTGTTTATTGCTAACTCTCCTTGAGCTAAATCGCCAACACTTGGTACTTTTCCAGGTACAGAACTACGTTTTAGTTCTATTTTTACTGCCATAGCAATGGTAACTTTTTAAAGATATGTATCCAGTCGTATTCGTGTCTATCTAGACATTAATAAATATACAATTTACCTCTTTTATATATTCCCTATGATGTCGGTTTGTAAATTAATACCCGAATCTTATTTTGTAGGTTGCGTGTAATGCTTGTATTTCCGCTAATGTTAATACTCCGCTATATACTTTTACAAATCCTACATCTCCAGTCACAGGTTCAATACTTGTAGTAGAAGTATTAAATCTACCAAATAATCTTAAACCATTAAATCCACCACTTCCTGTACGAGTCCCATTTGTTGTAGTAGGTGCAGTATTGGTAGCAATATACGCTTTTGAACTATTAGTTGTATTTAATCCATCGTCGGTAAGCCATATAAAGCGCCAAGTAGCAGTAGCGGTAGTTGAATTAGCACCAACAAATGAACCATTAAATGCAATATTCATACGAGTTGTACCCGATGCCCATATACCCATTAAGAAATCAGGCGATAATGAGTTAGCATTTAGCAACCTACCCCCCGTTACACCATCCCATTTGTATGCCATAAATACCGTATAAGCTTGAGTTCCGGATGAATAATTAGGTCCACCATAAAACATATCGGATGTACCTGTTGATGATTTTCTAAATACTCCACCATTTGCCGAATTCCACGCCATACTAGTACTGGTATTTGTCATTGTAATAGTATAGGCACCTGTACCGGCAATTGTAGAACCATTAGTAGGCATTGCCGAATAGTTAGCGGCATCTAGATCAAATACTAAAGCAGCAGCAGGGGCTGGTATATTAGATGCGGTAGGGGTGTTAGTAGGTGTAGGGGTAGAAGTTAACGTTGGTGTTGCAGTACTGCTATTAGTAGGGGTAGAAGTTAACGTTGGTGTTGCAGTACTGCTATTAGTAGGCGTCTGTGTTAATGTAGGAGTAGACGTTGGAGTTTGCGTTGCGGTTTGTGTAGCTGTAGTAGTAGCAGTTGGTGTTGGTACCGGTTGAGAAGAACCAGAAAGATTAAACGATATACCACCACTATTTAAAACATTAACGAAAGATAAGCTACCTGAACCGCTGGAATTAATTATATGTAGTGCCATAACTCAGAATTAAAAACTACCTCCGTCAACAGGATTGCCATTATAAGAACCAGATTCTACATTAGGTGAATCCGTAACGTAGAATGAACCAGAAACTCTTAATGAAGGAGTACTAGGGTTCGTCTGTAAGATTGTGGCAGACCCAGAGACAACAAAGCTACCAGTAGCTATTAGTTGACTGCCAGATACTCTTAAAGGTACTTCTATTTGATCTAATGTAACTCTTGCCATGTTAGCCGAATTTTCCTACTCCTATAATTTCTTTTGTTGTTCCATCGCTATTAGTTAATAAGTAGCCTAATGTTGCAGAATTGACTGTTAAAACTACATTCGAACCGACTTCAACAAAGCTAACTATATCTTTTCCTGGGATTGTTATACCGTTAGCGTAAAAACTAAAGTTATCCTTAGTAGTAGGCGGTAATCCTGAGCCTCCTGTAGGTTGTAAGATATAAGTATTACTAAAGGTAGCAGTAGTCCCAGAATTTACTGTGGCTGTCTTTGCTTTAGATACACCTAGATAATCTAGGTCAGCAGGATCAATAGTAAAGGTGTTTGATATATTACTTATATTAACTGAGTCATTAACTTGAACACCGTTAAGTGATCTAGCTGTTCCTTGTAACTGCTGTACAGTAAACATTTCACTAGAAGTAGATGTCTCTAATCCAAACTGTATCTGAGCTGTACCAAATGCTTTCTTAGCATTAGCCATATCTCTGTTTATACTATCGGGAATAATATATCCGTTTAATACTATTTGAAATGTACTCCTTAACGTCCTATCTGAGCCCGCTTCTAGTAATACAGATGTAGGGAAAGAATCTATTCTAGCTTTAAATTGAAATTTTGAAGGATCTCCCCAATAAGAATTAGAAGCAAAATTTATAGATTCTATTAACTGATTCATTTGCTCTACAAAGTCTGTAAACATTACTACTGTATATGTTAATGTAACATAATCAGGAGGAAACGCTACTATAAACTCTTTAGAAGGTTTTGAATTAGTTAATATATTAAAGTTATCGTAGAAGTTTCTCTTATTATACTTCTTCTCAAATAAAATAAAATTATGTATTTGATTTCCGTCTAATTTATTACCTAACGAACGATTAGGTTCAAGATTATCTCTTCTAAAAGTAATTAACGGTGCTTGTATTTTACCTGATGAGTCTCTAAGAAAGCCATCTGCTTGTATAGATTTCCATTTCTCCGGTGAGCTGTATACTACAGGTACTAATCTCTTTCTATTATTTTGAAAGACTGATAGCTTTAGTACATTATGGAAATAAAAAGATATGGCTTGATCCATATCCTCAAGACCCACAGCTATACTTACTGTATCATCTCCTTTCATTGAGATCTCTAAAGATCTATTGAATTCGGCTTGACCAGGTTTAATTTCTTCAGAGTATACCTGGTTAGGGTTCCCCATAGTAGGATCGTATGGAGTAACTAACTTATCCATAAATTCTCTACGATTCTCAGGCCTTGGTCGATATGTATTAGGCATCCGGTATAGTTTGGGTTATTCCTATTTTTTCTCCTCTTGTATAATGAGTAGTCAATGTATATGAGTAGCTATCATTACTACCAAATTTTTGCATTCCTTGTGAGTATGAGTAGTCAGCGTCTTTACCCATTATTAACTGATTAGCGTTAACGTTATCTACTTGGTAATATAATTCGTTGTACATAACTACATCACCGATTTCCGGTACTATATTAGCTGCTACAATGTCATCTGTAGCTATCCTAAATACTACCTCTCGAGTTGTGTCAACAGTTAAATCATCTACTCCTACATTAAAATCACCTCTTTCTATAAGACAAAAAAGGAGTACAGGTCCAATATAATTTTTACTTAAAGACTCTCCGTAAAAATTAATAGTAGAATCATCTAAGTTAAGCTTGTAGTAACCTATTTGCTGACTAATAACATCTTGTACTAACTCTCTTGAGATAGTTTTAAATGTAGAAACATCTGAACCGTATCCAAATAATGCCATCTTATCCTATGTAAATCATTAATGGTATGTTATCTAAAGTAGATTTCATAGCTATATTCTCTGCCTGTTTTCTTTCTAACTGGCTTTGTCTTGTAGTTTGATCCAAATCTCCTCTTAATTTTTCTAGCAGAGAAGCTTTTTCTGCTCTTGCATCCGTCAATAAGTCAGCTTGATTTAAAGTCGTCTCATCTCCCGGTACAGGAATAATAGAGTATTTACCTCTTATATAAGCTAAAGCTTCTTTAGCTAAAGCAGAAGTGTACTCAAATATCCAATATCTCCCCGGAGAATTAATTTGACTGTATGTAGGATTAGCGTACGGTACATTACTAACATTCGTGACCAAATTTCTTGACCCAGAGTACGGGCCGTTTGCTGGATTTCTTGCATCGAATTCTGTTGTATATTCAAACCACATATGCCCTACAGCGTCTCCTGGTATAGGGAATACTTTTAATTTATTATCTGTTAACTCAAAAGAGAATTGTGAACGTCTAACTTGGTCAGACATCTCAATCGCCTGTATTCTTTGGATGTCCCAATATAAAGGGAACATCATATAAGATACTGCAGGAGAATAAGAACCCCATCCAAACGTTTCCATTAAGCCTTGGTAGTTGTAACCTGAGCCTAAATAAGGGTCAAAGTAACGAACTATAGCAGGTGTCTGTTGGTAGAATACCCTTTGTATTCTTATTGAATCACCAGGCTGTAATGAAGCAGAAGATGATGCCCAAGCATTAAGGTCATAAACTTGTTTACGTGCTTCTAGTTCAACCGACCCCGAACGCCATTCAACGTACCCTCCTACACCTATTTGCTGGCCGTAATTGTCAGCTATAGCTATAAGATTAGCTAACCCAGGGTTTACTACTGTGTTATTTAATGCTGAGCCGGTAAGAGAACCTTCAAGACTTAAATAGTTATCTCTAATTTTCATTAGATAAACTTCATTACCGTAGGTAGTTACTGCTTCTTCAAAACAAGAAAAGAAGTTAATATCTTGGAGCTCAACCTCCATAATAGGATAGCCAAGCTTTCTTGCACAGAATACAGCTACTTTATTAGCGTCTGATTGGAAAGAAGAATCGGAATCGTAAAATCCAAATGGAGTACTTCCAGTATAGAATGAGCTAGACCCTGGCCATATAGGTTTATTTGCCATTTAATTACAATGTAGTTTTATATAAATAGGGAAGCTCTCGTAAATAAAAAAACAAGCCCCCAAAGGAGGCTTGCTTTAATTACTCTTACTCGTCTTATTAGTTAAGATTAAACAATGTTTAATCCTGCAACTAATACTTTTCCATAAAACTCTGGGCGAACCATTTTCTTAGCGTAACGAGTCATGATACCTTTACGTGGAGTAAATGTATTTGGATCGTACACTAATGGAGTCATAATTAATGGAATATAAGGAGCGTAAACGGCACCAGTCTCTAAGAATTGGTTACCACGGAAGCCCATCAAAATAACGTTCTCAAGCATATATGGATTCTTGTACACTTTGTAACGAGAATTTAATTGACCTACTTTTTGAACACCGAATGCATACTTCATGTTGTCTGCAGCACCGTCTGTATCAGCGGCAAATCCTGGAATAGATTCCAAAATAGTCGATACAGCTGGAGAACATACTAAGAAATTAGCACCACCACGTAATGTACGCTGATGAATTGTGTTAGAAACTTTCTGTAACTTAATACCTAAAGTTTGGAACCAAGACATTTGAGTGTAGTATACACCTGATGTGTTACTATCGAATGCAGTAGTAGTAGCATTGATTTGATCACCTACTTTTGCAGACCAGTACTCAGTAATAGGAGCGTTTTGGATCAACATATCTAAGATTTCTAAGTCAATCTCTAAAGAGATATATTCAGATAACATAGAAGTTAATTCAGCTTCTGCATCTAATGAATGGTAAGCATTTAAGTCTTGAGCAAATTCTGGAGTCCATTGTGCTTTTAACTTACGAGTCTTAGCAGAGATAGCCTCAGAACGCATCTGTACGTTAATTTCTGGTATAACGATAGATGTTGCAGACTGATTGTTTGGATAAGCATATCCAGAAGTAGAATCTTCAAAGTCACCACGAGTAGCAAATCCTGTTTTCTTGCTGTATACAACTTTGTATGCACCAGCAGCAGCAACAGCTTCAGCATTAGAAGCAGATACTAAGAAGATAGCATTACCTCCATCTAAACGGTGGAAACGTTGTAAGTTATCACCAACTGCAACAGATCCTGAAGTCAAAATAAATGAACGAATAGCGTTAGGATCGATGTTTGAATCGATAGACGCTGTAGGTACTGTGATTTTTTTGATTGACATACCAGCAGCTACCAAAGCGATAGAAGCAGAGAATGCTGAATCAAAATTAACATCAGACCAAGAAGCAGAAGCTACTGCAACACCAGAAGCGTTATAAGCTACAGATGCAGAGAAATCGTTAATTGAATAACCGAAACGACCAGCATCATATAAACCACCTTGAGCAGCATTACCCATTCCACTGTCACCTACGTTAGTTTGGTAACCGAATAATGAACCGGAAGTTGCTCCAGTAGAGAAAGGATCTACACCAGAAGTTCCGTATTGGAAATCTAGATAGAAAATTAAACCAGCAGGTAAGTTCATTGGTTGTACTGAAACAAATTCTTTAGAAGCAATTTGTCCGAATACTTTACGTACCAAAGGAAGAGCTACACCAGCCCATTGTTCACCAGTACCAACTGTAAAGTTAGCACCTGAAGTTGTACCACCACCAGTAGAAGAAGATTCTACTACTAATTGTTTTGCTTGATTCTCTAGAATCATAGCCATGTTTTGCTTGTTTTGGCCTTCAAGACCTTCTAGCAAGCCGGATTTGCCCCACTTCTTAACTAAACGCGCAGCATCAGATTGAACTGTATGGTACGGATTAGCAGATTCAAGCAACGAATGTAATGTATTTGACATCTCTAATTAAAAATTTAAATTAAATATTTGGTTTTAAAATACCAGCAAGTTGTTGCATACGAGTTCTAATAGAATCAGACTCTACAATTAACTTTCCTGGTGCGTTTCCCATCGGCTTAGAAGCAAATCCGATAGATTCTTTTATTTGATTTTTCTCAGGTGCAATAAAGTTTTCATTAAGTACACTATAAGTGTTTTTAACTTCTTTTACTGTATTAGCACGGTCGAATGCATTAAGTACTTTAGCTTTTTGTGCCGATGATAAGTTTTTAGATTCGAAAATTTTCGAAGTATAAAGCAACTTAGCATTGAATAGATTTAATTCGTTAATAGAACTACGTAACTCTTGAATAGTTGCGTTAGCTTTATTTAACTCTTCTTCCATCTTATGCTTATCTTCATCTTCATGATCTTCATTACCTTTTTTCATTTTTTTAGCTTCTTCAATAGCTTCTTCTTCTTGAAGTTCTGCTAAAATTTCATCTAGACTAATAGACTCATCGCCGTCACCAGCCATTGCATCTAAATCTTCTATACCTTCTTCACCTGCTTCCTCACCAGCATTACCGGCAAGTACATCAGCTACAACATCGCGAACTAACTCTTTGAATTCTTCTACTGATAATTCAGCAACTTCTTGAGATCCCTCTTCAGCTTCTTCTCCAGCTTCGATTCCAGCTACTTCAGCTTCTTCTTCACCTTCTTCTTCTGCATCATCGTCTTTCTTAGCTTCCTCCATATCGTGTTTGTCTAAGCCTTCTTCTAGATTATCTTCTTCCATCTTCTCCTTACCTTCTTCGGCAGTTAATTCAGCAAGAATTTCATCTAGAGTAGCCTCATCCATAATACCTATAGATTCTTCCATATCTCCTGATGTTGTATCATCATCGTACTCTTCTTCGAGTTCGTTTACTTTTAAGCGAAACATCTCCTGAATCTTAGGAGTGAATGCCTCGGCAATTTGCTGCTTAGCTGCTTCCATTGTAATATCTTTCAACTGCTTAGCATCAGCGATTGCCTGTTTGTACAGATCTTGTTTTGACATAATAAATAAATTGTCGGGATTGCCTATTTAGAGGACAATATTGGATTGTTATGATTAAAGCTATATTGAGATAGCTTATATATTCATAAATATACATATCTAGCCGAGAATGCTAGATCGAGAAAAAAAAATTAATTTAAACAGCAGATTCCTGTCTGGGTGCAAATGATATCTGAGATCAATGAGTGCACTTTTCCGTAAGAATCTTCTAGGATTGGCGTGTACCCTTCTTGTAACCCTCCTACAGGCTTAACGAAGGCTCCATAAGTAGAAGGTGTCGAAACAAAGTCCCAACAGATTAACTCCAAATCATCTTCTACCTGTACCAATCCTTCCCCTAAAGGGGATGTAGAGCCTAAAGCTCTAGAAGATACTCCAACATTTATTCCATTAAGGAATAATTCTTTTAATATATTGCCTGATGGTGTAGGTAAAACTTCGAATCTTCCGTAAAGATCTTGTCCCTCCCACCATAATTCGGTAATTAAATGGCAAACGTTTTTTAAGTTTATTACTGAAGTTTCTGGGTGATCTAGTTCTCCTGTAGCTCTTTTTTCTGCTATAGGCCCTTTAACGTACTTATCTACTTCACGTCTCAATGTATCGAAATCATATACTCTACGGTTAGCGTTAGGCTTACCGGCTGCTTGAACCTTTCCTTCTACAATTAAATTCTTACTAGGATTCATTCTAGCCTCGTTTAACATACGAGGGCTAGGTTCAAATAACATATAATCAATTAATACTTGCTTAGCCATATTCTTATTTAAACAACTTACGAAGGTTTTTATCTAATGCCGCGTTCAAATCGCCTTCCTTTATTAATTTTATTTTAGAGAAAGTCCTTTTAGTTCCTCTCATCTCTTTAACTCCTTCCGGATTCTTTTTACCTCTTTCTTTCTTACCTAAAGATGTTTGAACATTAGCTGTTACTTTTTCTACGCCTTTAATTTTAGCCATTCCATCCTCCTCTACTTTAACTTCCTTTACTTTTTTAGGTTTTTCTCCTTTATTAGAAATTAAAGTTGTATAGTAGTTAGGATCAGAAGATAAGTTCTTTAAAACTTTCTTACCTGCTTTAGCAAAATCTTCGTCAGTTACTGTGTTTTGATCCCAATTAGGAGCAGGTAGAGTAGCATACCCTAGTTCCCATTGCATTCCTTTTCTGAATTCATAAGGGTTAACTGTATCTAAAGTCAATTCATGTTTAATAGCTTCATTTAAGCCTGATTTTTCGGTATAAATTATTTTATTATTTATAAAATCATAAGAGAATACTACTGAAGACCTTCCGAAATAATCATCGGCATTAGGAGAAAAAGAACCATCAATAGCCTTTATAGAGCCATCATCATTATAGTCAACAAACATGTCATAATCATGCCTACCTACATTAGGATAATCGTCTAAAATAGCTTTACCTATTTGAGAAAATTCTTTTGGCATTCCGTTTTTGCCAGCTTTTGTAATTAGTTCATCAATATACCCCTCAAAAGCGGCGTCATGACCTTCTAGATACGAAGTGTCACTAACATATTCTTCTTTTTCTTTCATCATACCCGCCGTAGCAATAAGGGTAGCTAAAGCAGTACTATTTCCTCTTTCAGCATCTTCAGCTGCTTTTTTTACCAATTTAGGGTCTAGCTTCTTATCTCTAATAGCTTTCTCTACTCTATCTGATACAGGGTCTTCATTTAAACTATATGCAGGATACTCTTTTTCACCCCATCCGAACAAACGTCCTGTAGCTAAAATATTTTTTCTTATCCTTTCTGCTTCTTCTGTCTTACCTTGTTTAAATAATTCAAGGCCTTTTTTGTATCTAGCATCTACATTTTCTGGGCCTATAAAGTTAGAATTATCATCCCCCACTGCTTCATCCATACCAGGTCCGTCATGTTGAGCTTTTTCATAGCCCATATCCCAGTTTTTATGCTCAGAAGTATCTCCTTCATAAGGATTTTCTTCTTGGTGACTACCTGCTTCAAATGCATCATATCCTTCTTGCCATGCAGCATCTGGATTATAGTCTTTACCTGCTTCATCCATACCGCCTCTTTCACTTCTAAACCTAGCATTATCGTGGGCCATTTGACCTTCAGACTCAGCATCTATCCATCCGTCAGTCCATTCCTCGTACTTATCTGGTTCGTAATCCTTACTGTATGGATTATCTGTATAGTTTTTTCTTGATTTATTAGCAGCCTTACCTTGGTTATAAGCTGATTCTTCAGGAAAAGATTCTTCTCTTATAATTCCTTTGTTCTTTAATATTTGAACAGCATCGCTATACGATGTAAGATTAGTAATAAAAGGTAACATACTATCTCTCCTTACCTCGTAAAGAAATTTCTCACGGCTTACTCCACCGGCTTTATGTTTTTTGTATAAATCTACTGTTGTCATATTAATAAATATTACGAATTACCTCCCTTGTCCTCTATATTTTCTTTTTACAGCTTTCTCTTTAGGTCCGTTGGTCTTTTTATGTTTACCTACCCTACGGGTTCCGAAAGTAACTTTGCGGTTTTCTTTAACAACCTTTGCCATGTTATTTAAATTTTCTAGCTTTTAAATGTAACTGTGTAACCATTTCCTTAATTTGAGTTAAGGCGTTTTCTGTATGCTTTTTATATTTTAGTCCGTCACCTGCTTCGTTCAATTCGCTCTTTAATCTATCAACGTATTCAAATAGTCGATTAATTTCCTGAACTCTTTTCTTTACAGCTTTAACTGCTTGATGAAACTGTTCTGGTTTAGATCTTGTCTTAGTTTCGTTTCTAAATTGAGAATAATTTTCATTTATACCTTTAACATTTAAAAGCTTAGATATAATATCTAACACCTTCTCTGCTGTTATATGACCTTCTTGATAGCCGTGAAATAACATTTTCTTGACATCAGGATCTAAATTAGGATTATTCAAAGCAGAAACTACCATGTCGGTATTTTCATAAAGTTGCTTGTAGTCAATCATTCCAGATTTGCGATTAGGTATAGAAGGAGCTAGTTTATATCCAAATTTTTCGACAGCATAGTTATGCTTTACTTTACCTGCTGCAAGCATTGGTGCATCTTCTTTTATTTTTTTTACTTTTCCTTTAGCGAAATACTGTTCACCTGCTCCAGGAGTTGCGGTAGCACCAGTAGTAGTTCCGCCTACGGTAGATGATTCTTCTTTTTGCAGTAACTCGTCTAGTATTTCCTCTAAAGATTTCATTATAAAGTAGCTTTAATTTCCTTTACTAACTCGATATACTGCATAATTGATACTAAATGATCGTCTTTTATTGACTGCTTCATTTCAATCGGCTTAATTAAGCTTACTACCTCGTTTAGTTTAATTGTAACTACTTTATCTTTTACTTTTGATTTTAAATTAGTTAATTCAGTCTTTACTTCCTCTAACTTGTTATTCAAATATTTTTTTAACTCTACAGTATCCGAAATGTTATTGATATATTCTCTTAAAACATCCTTCTGTTCGTCAGATAGCTCTATATACCTTTCGTTAAACTTCTCTACTAAGATTCTAAAGGCAAGAGTACGAACATCTTTGTCCTCTCTCATAAACTCCTCTACTACTTTTCTTTCTAATTTTTTTTCATCTTGCAAATCTTGAGTAACATGCTCAAGTATAGTCATTTTATTTGTAACTAATTGCTTAGGATTTGTAAACAGCTTTGAATAATTAGCTTCTAAAAGAGTATATATTGCTGCTGATAATTTATAGTTGTTAACTTTTGCGTTAAAGAAGTTATCTACTTCATAACACTTGCGTATTTCTTTAATAAGATTAAACTTTTCCTTATTTAGTTTATCATGATCTAGTTTCTTACCTTCTTCTATAATAGTAGAAATTAAAGTATTAGCTCTTGATTCGTTGATTTTAGGAGAATTTAATAAAGTACTATAAAGAGTAAACTCTTTTGAAAGTTCTGTATTAGTGTAATACTTCTTTAAAATATCTACTGCCTTAGATTCCTTATTAGTCATCATATCAGATGTTATTTGTCTAACAAGTAGTTCAAAAAGTATCCCTGTATTTTTATATTTAGAATGTTTCTTAATAGAGTTCATATTATAGTACAATGCTATTATAAATAGAAGTTTTTACAAAAGATCTTCTTTTATATTACCTTCGTCAAGTAAACTGTTTTGTTCGAATAGAGTTATTTTACGTTTGTTTAAATTATCGAACAAACCTTTATTCTGGTGGTATACCGTTTGAGCTACTGCATTCTCTAATGCTAAAGCTGAACCACCTGTGTATTTATGTCGTAACCCACCGTCTTCCCCACCTAATGGTTTACTTTTCATATCGTACGTACCCATTCTATCTCTTCCTAAAGGATCGGCCGGAGTATTAATGAATGATTGCTTTTCAGTAGGTCTTCCAGGTACTCTTTTCGGTTCAGATGGATTTTTCTCGTCATATCCTACTGGAACTTCTGTAGCTGCAGTATAATTAGAGTTACCTCCGTATAAACTTGCTATCTGGTGAGGCGTTCCAAATGCTTCTCCTGATGTAGCAGGATCATTTCCTTCTTCTGCTACTTGTTTAAATCTGAAATCTCTCTTCTTATCTTCCAAAAGTTGATCTCTTATGTCGTCATATTCAGACTCACTAAGGTGGAATAGGTTATGGTATATCCAATCTGTAGGGAAAAGACTATTCTCTTGCATTTGACTTGCAAGATCAATCTTTTCTTTCATTAATGCTATTCTCTCTTGGTCATAAATGATAGACGGAGTAGTTAAACTTAATTCAAAGTTTACTAGTGAATCATTTGTGTATCCCTGAGTGTATAAGTGTACTAAAGCTATCTTAGTTAATTCAGAAAGAACTATGCGCTGAATACGTTCTACGGTACGTGCAAAGCGTATATCTTCAGCTGCTAAAGTAGCTTTACCAGTCAAGTCCTTTTCATACCCCATAAAGGCTTTAGGAATCTTTAACGCTGCAAATAACTTATCACGTAAATAGTCAACATCTTCTATACCATTGTACTGAAGTCCTGGAACTGTATCGATTCTAGTTGTAGTATCATTACCACGGACAGGTATAAAGTAATCTTCTAAAAGGTTTTGAATGTTATACTTTAAGTTATACTGCCCGGTTTGTGGATCAATATAAGGTATCTTCTTCATTTTAGATATCATCTTTTGCATATAATTCTCTACCTCGTTTGGAGGAATAGAACCTACATTAAGATAATAAGCTCTCTTATCAGGAGCTCTTACGATACGGTGAATCATCATCGCATCTTCCATTAATACCAATTGCTTAAATACTTTTCTACCAGGTTCTAAATAAGAACGTCCATAAGGAAGATAGTTTACATCGCCTATAAGACGGAAGTGAGCCATTTCGAAATTTTCGAAGAAAATAGTATCTGCTCCACTTCCTAATAAGTTAGCATATGTTGCTTGATACCCACTAGCCCCACTAGCTACAGCAGTTGGGTCATATTTAAACTTTACGTAAGAAGGATTTTTTATATCTGTTCCTTCTTCTCTAACAATAGTATATGCAGAAAAAGGAATAACGTTATAAACACCTACCTTTTCAGCAATCTCTAGCTTTAAATAGAAATCACCAAACTTACACATATTTCTAATCCATGACCATAAATTAAATTCTATATTTAATACGTCGTAGAATAAATTGTAAAGTATTTTTTGAATATTCTCGTCAGATGAACGTATCTGTAATACCTCTCCTTGCTCGTTCTTTAACGTTGATTCGTCTGATATAATATCTAACGCTGATGCTATGATAGCTTCTGTATCCATTGCCTCGTAATCAGCATAAAGCTGGATACGCATTGTGGTGTAATTCTGAGAGGTATTTAAATTATAGGAGTAAGAGTTAGAAGTTGTATATACCTTATTAAATCTATCTACTAGAGCATTAGTCTGTAAAACACCTTGAGTTTGGATACGATCTGTATCCATTACCTTTACTTCGTTACCCCCAACATTACGGATTATTACATCAGTTGAAAAGAGTCTCTTTAATCTATCAAAAACATTACTGTCTGCCATGTATATAAATATTAAATTTTACAATAACCAAGTAATGTCTTCGGCATTACCGTAAGTATCTTGCATTTTCCAAGGTGGAAGTTCACCACTTGCAGGGTTACCTGTATAAATAGAAAAGCCGCTGTTGGATTTATGTACGCTGTTCATAGTAGCTCTAGCTAGATCCATTCCTGTTTGAGTAAATCTCATTGCTGTATCTCTCAAAAATAAACCTATGGACCAAGCCATTACTAAATCGTCATTATAACCATGTAAAGCTTCTGCCCTACCGCTTTTCCAAATAAACGTTCTTAACTCCTCCATGAACCTTTTAGACTGAAAGCTACAAGACTTTTCATGAATATAGGTAATAAGTTTCGAGATTACAAGCGGACGAGTTCTTTGGTTAGTAGAAAAACCAGGAACCATTCCTTCTCCGTTCTCGTACTTTGTAATATACATTTCTATATTAGTTAAAGCTACGTCTGATCTTGGTGAATAATAAAGGTTTTGATAACCTCTTTCTATTGCAGTTTGTACAACATCCCAACCTATATTTGCGTTTTCAATTATTAGAATAGCATTATTCCATTCGGTAGCTACTGTAACCAACATGTTACCGTAATCTCTAGTTCCCATTTGACCTTTATACTCACCTACCTGTTTAGCTAACTCTATATCCATTACATGGAATGCTGAATAGTCTTTACCGTCCCCACGGGCAACGTCAGCTATTACAGCATAACTTCTAGAATAATCCGGATACTCCCATCTCCAGTAGTTCCCGTCTATACCTTCTTTAGATATAGGGTCCATTATAGATGTAGTTTCATACCAGTTTAAATAATCTGGGTCGATTACTGTATTACCCGACGTACTAAAGTCGCAATCACATTCCTGAGCTGCATCTCTTGGTCCAAGAATAGCATCTTGTTCATCTCTCCATTTCTGAGTACGTTCAGGGTGTACTGTCCACGGTAAAGAGATAGGTAAAAATTTATTTTCCCCAGATTGAGCCTTTACAAAAGTTTTATGAAACCAGTTACCAGTACCATTAGGAGTTGAAATAGCTATACATTGACCTCCAGTAGCTAACGTTTGTTGTGCTGCAGTAAAAATTTCATCTACACCATTAATAAACGCTGCTTCATCAAGCATTAAGAGAGATACTGCTTCAGAACGACCAGCATCAGGAGAAGCTGCTACGGCTTTTATTTGAGAACCGTTGGATAAACGTAGACTTAACCGGTTATCTTCATCTGCTTTAATCTTTAACCAAGAAGGAAGGTTATTATATGCAAAACGTACCTTAGTAACCATATTCTTTGCAGTTTCCTGCTTAGTAGCTACTACTAAAACGTTTTTATCCCTGTGAAATAGCATCAACCATAGTGAATATGCTGATACTAATGTGGAAATACCAAGCTGTCTTGACTTGTTAGCAATGGTATATTCATTATTCTTGAAGACATGAAGCACTTTTTCCTGAAAAGGATACAGTGCAAATTGAATTCTACCACGTTGAGGATGTTGAATCCAGTAGTATTTTTTCATGAAATAAGCAGGATCTGTCGCACATTTGACAAATTCCTGCTTTATCACTTCTTTAATAGCGAGTTGCTCGGACATAGACTATTTTATTTTACTTAGCTATTAACAGCACAGCTGCACCACCAAGTAGCACATAGTTGGCCATTTTATGAAGTTTATTCTTCAAAAATAACTTTTTATTTTCACTCTTTAACTTTTCGTACTCTTTCTCCCAACCATCTATCTGCGTATCTTTATTAGTAACTAGATTTTTGTAATCAGTTTCTTTTTCTTTGTACACATCAATCATCTTATCTTTAATCTGTACTCTACCTTCTAAAATTAGTATAGTACTATCTTTTAATACTATTTCTTTTTTAGCCCCATCATACCTAACCAAGTCTACTGCGGTATTTAGTATAACAGGTTCAGCTACTGGTAGAAGATTAGATACAGTATCGCCAGGATACCTCTTATTAAGGTTTGAAACTAAAGCAGAATTGTTAAGTTGTTGAACTTCTTCTACAGCTGCTTCAGTCTTTTCTCTCTCTACTATTATTTCAGACTGTTTATTAGAGTACCTATCTAGAAGCTGCATATCAACAGCATTCATTACAGCTATAGTAGAATCCTTTTTAAGAATACTTTGTTGTAATTGTTCGGCAGCTAATTTTAAACTATCTAATCTAGTTTTAAACTTAGAATTGTCATATCCGTTTCTTTCAAATAGAGTATACAGTATTCCTACAGCAACTATTATAGCTACAGCAATTATAATAACCTTACCGCTTATTATTGGATTACGCAACGCTTCCTGTTAGTTTTGAAATAATATTATGAATAGAATCAACTTTATCACTAAAGCTATTAGCTAATGAATCAAAAGCTGAAACATCTATGTCAGCTTCATTTAATTTAGTAACACTTATAGTTCCTTTTCTAGAAGATACGGACTTATTAGCTTCTTTAACCTCATTAACTAAAGCTCTAATAGCTCCATTTACTTTACTTTCTAGAAGTTGAAATGCTTCTTTATACTTATAGTTTGTTACTTCAGTAGGTTTAGTTTTAAAAGTTACTATGATATGGTTACCTACTTTAATAGATTTGTCTACATCATCATGTAATGTATTTAAATCTTCTAAGATAGAGTAAATAGGCTTTTGCAATTCACTATGCTCTCTTTCTAATTTTTTTAACTCTACGCTAAGTTTTTCTATCTGATCATTCATTTTAGCAAGATTCATTACTGATTGCCCTAAATCAGATTCCTCGGTTACTTCGATTTCCCCTAAGTTTTTTTTTTCATGCGACATTTCATTCATACCATCCTCATCGTCGCCGATTTCCATAGTATCTCTATCTAAATCTGCTTGAAGGTTTTTAATCTGTTGTGGGATATTACCAATCATTTGCTTGTATTGGTGAATATCAATCATGCCAGAAGTAAATTTTTGAACTAATTCATCTTTTTTCTTCTTTAACACAGCCAACTTAGATTGTACTCCTCCTACTCTGTTAGAAGTTTTATCAGATGAGCCTATTTTTTGATCACCATCAGGTATTTCCGGATTGTAATCTTCGTTTATAAATTTCTTAGCTCTTTCGGAAAGTTTATCAGTCTGAGTTAAGCGGTTATTCTTTAAGTACTTTATAAAGTCGAACATTTCTTAATTAGTTTTTATTAATAAATATCAAATACTAAGAATGGAAAAGATCAGAAGATAAATTACTTACTTTTGAATCGTTTTTTAACTCTGTCCATCTTTCTTTACTGTACCTAATTCCGTATATAAAATATTCATCGTCTTTCTTCATTTTTTTTGGATACCTAATAGCAGGTCCTTCAGTCGAATGATACTTATTTTTTCCTTCGTTTACGTATATACAGATTTCTATACCTTCTGGTGTTCTAAATTTTTTTGTCATGTAATAAATGTTTTCTGAAAATAAGAAGATTCTCGTAATGTTACTACCTACGATTCAGTTTCTTCTTCCTTTTCTGTTTCTGCTGGTTTTTCTTCTGCAGGAGCTTCTGGAGCGCTAGTCTCTTCTTTCTCAGGTCCTTTTGTAGTTATTGGTGAACCTGTTTCTAATAACCTTGCAATAGATAAAATTGCTCTCTCTTTTTCCCCTATAGTCAATAGGTAATAACTCTTTCCTGCTACTCTACACTGATAAGCCTTACCTAAAAAGGTAAGGGTAAACGTTTGACCGTTATGTAAAACTATCTTAAAAGTAGTCGGTTTTGGTGCTACTATATAAATTCCTGTTACATAATCTTTAAAATGCTTAGTCATAAGCATAGTTAAGGTTTCAGTCAAACTAGGATACTTTTTTAGAATATAGTTAATAGGGTCTTCTTCGAATTTAACTTTCTCGACATCTTCAGGAGTTGTAAATTCTAGCTTATCTACAGTTACTTCTTCTTCTTCTTTAAGAATACCAAGTACTACCTCTTCGATTAGACCCTTAATATATTTTCTATTAACCATTTCTATTTAGTTATAATTCTGTTCTTCTCCTCCTGCCTGCATTCCAGCGATATACTCTGAAACACTATGCATGTAATCTGCTGCTAAAGTAATATAAGAAGAAACCCACCCTGGTAGGTTATCTCCATCTTTGATTGCTTTATGGATTTCAGAAGCGTTTTTTATCATATCTAAAATCTCAGATTTAGCCATAGATGCTTCATGATCTCCAGATCTATTCCAATCAGTAGCTTGTTGCCCTTGAGTATATCCCTCGTTTTCGTTTACTTTTGCAGGACTTTTTTCTGCTCTAACATGAGGTTTCGTACTCTTAATGTTACGGGTCTTGGATTCTGTAGGCTCATTACCTTTCTTGTCCATTTTCTTCCCAGCACGGATTCTAGATCCTTTATACTCCTCTTCGGGACTCTCGATCTTACCGTCTTTGTCGTAGTCTTTATCAGCTTTCTTTTTGGCTTCATCTATAGTTTCGTTAAATAATGCTACAAGAGATAATTTAGATGTTTTCATTTTTTATCTGTTTAAAGTTACTCTGTTGGTAAATATGTGATACTGTAACTAGGCCAAGGATTATCGTAATTAACATCAAATACTACCGTTTGAGGAATAGTTACAACAGTATCTAGTCCTAAACTAGCTATATCATATGTCTTGTGGTAATGTTCGTTGTGCCAATGTAAAGCAGCACCATCTGAGTAATCACATTCAGCTCTAAAAGTTATAGTACTAAAGGTATAAGTAACGTACAGTACAGGTGTATCTGAACAAGTATACTTACTGCTGTAGAAATCTACTGCATAATGTTTACCTGGTATGCCTTGAAAAGTTAAGTCATAAGAAGAAGCCTCTTTAGAAACTTCTTCGCTTACGTTTGTATCTTCTTTAGAATATACTTGTTCGTAATTAGCACTTACGTTAGCTTCTTTGTAGGAAGCATCAGCAGAAACATCAAAGTTAGTTGAGTTGGTTACTGTCGTTTTATTAGCATATACATTTTTATCGTACTTATGTATAGTTTCTTTCCAAGTTTCTCCTTCTACTATTTCTATATGGCTAGGTGCATTTTGAGGTGGTGCCTTAGCAATAGTTGTGTGGGTATTTAAATAATCTTGAGATACTGAGCTTAGATTATTAGAGGCGTATGTTAAACTGAATCCATCAGGGTCAGAATCAGTTACGTGAGTCTTAGTTCCTCCTTTGCCGCTATTACAAACGTCTTTCTGCTTATTTTGTTCGATACATTTTTGATAAATGTAATCTCCGTATTCTTGTATACTGTTAAATGATAATGCCATATTAATACTATGCTAGAAGTTTATAATACTCTTTAAAATGTTTTATCCTGTCCGGTAGTCCGATAGTACCGCCGTTTACTCTTTTTGTAATTTGAGTAACTACTGCATCGGAAGCGCCACTATCAGCCGTCTTATGTAATCCGTTTTTAGCGAAAAACCAAGCAGCTGAGAGCAAGGCATATTTCGATGAAACCACATCTGGGTTAGACAAAATGTCTTCTCCAATGGCCTTACCGAATGCAGTATAGTTCTCTTTTCCAGTTAACTGAATGTAACCTCTTCCGCGAAATTTATATCCTTCTTTAGTTGCTTCAGCACCGTTACCCATTCTACCACCATATACTCGAGCGGCTATCTTTTCAGGTTTACGTTCGTATTGAGCAGCTAATGCAGCAGTAGGAAAATATTTTTTAAATATTCCCATTAAGCCTTTAGCTGAGTAATTTAAGTTTTCTTGAGTTGCCCTAAACCCACCTGATTCATGACCACATTGAGCTAGAAAATGAGCTAAACGTAAAGGAGTATTAATATTAAATTTAGCAGCCGTGTCAGGTATCATTGCAATAACTGCATCAGGTATATGTCCTTTTAGTTTATTTATTTTTAAACCTCCTACAGTGGCTGGTGAAGGTAAAGATGGAATAGCAGTAGGTGCTGGTGTTTCTATACCGAACATCTTATTCCATGTACCCAGACCTACGATTCCGTCGGGTGTAAGATCATGATCTATTTGCCACTTCTTAACTACTTTCTCTGTTCCAGGACCAAAAACACCGTCAGGTGTTAAGCCAAGCTTAACTTGCATTGTTTTTACCTCTTCCCCTGTTGAACCGACTTTAAGTAGCATAATTACTCTTTATTATAAATATTTTATTTACCTTTATTTTTAATTTTATAGTATATCTGTACTCCTAACCAGCCTATAGATGCTATGTAAAACAAACCAGTAAGAACAGGATTTAACATACCAAAAAAGCTATTTACAAATGCTACTGTTGTACTCAGAACTCCTGCTGTATTTAACAAAGGACTATTAACTGTTGAATCTAAGATGTTTAAAAAAAATGGTTTCATATTACATAAGGGGTTTACCTAAAAGTACTTTTGTTATTTTTTCTCCACCTATCTCTCGTGTATAGCTTCCATCGCCATGCCACTTAAGTTCTTTTCCTTTTAGAACCTTTCTTACTACATTTTCATCAGTAACTATAGCTACTCCTTTACCTATCAAAATCTCAGCCATTTTACCAGAGGCTTCTAAGTAGTAACCTGCATGTTGCAATTCTGATGCCTTACGGTTTACAGCTGCACTTCTTGCAGCAGGTGTTCCGTCGTGTCCAGTAGCTACAAACTTTTTACCTCCTTCTCTCTTCTTAGCAATCGTTACTGCATCAGGGTCAGGGTCATTATCTAAATTAATTACATCGAATTCATCGCCGTTAGCAGCTATATCATCAGGAGATTTTATATTAGAATGTCCTCCGATGCTACTGTATGCATTTTGAATTAAGTCAAATATTAATTTCTTGAAATCATTCAATTCCTCTTTCGGAATAGATGTCCATTTATTCTTTTCCAAAGCAACTTCCAGAAATAACTGATACATGCTTTTCATATTACCATGCCTTACACGACCAGTAATTAGCTTTCCATTTAGGTCCAGGATTTTGACAGTTATGTCTTGCTCTGTAGCTTTTTCTTCTTGCCGGAATGTTCTTTTTAATTTTCATATTAGGGTCTCCGAAGTTAACTTTAACAACGTTACCCTTAGCATTCTTTACATATACAGATCTTTTCTTAGGACCATCAGGAGTATAAAAAGGTTTACCTAATGTTACCTTACGTCCCTTATATTCTGCTTCTTCAATCTTATGTTCATACTCAATTAAGTATTCAGCCAGACAAGACGGACAATAAGCATCTGTTTCTCCAATAGATTCTTTAGTAGGTACACAATTAGGAACAGTTCTACCGTCTTTCTCTTTAGTGCCTACAGGGTGATATCCATCCCAGCAAGGATTATCGTCCGGGTCTCTTAAATCTTCATTCTTTCTGTTACGACAATGACTCTTTCCTGTTAAAAAAGGACGAGGGCATGATGTTCCTTTTACATGAACACGCCCACATTTACCACAACAGGTGCCTTTTTCTTCGTTCACTATTAATGTAAGTTTTCTAATTTATATTTAGTTGTCTCAATTAATGTAACGATTTCGTCGTACTGATTTTGTAAGTATGTATCTTGAGCTATTGATTTTCTGAACTGCTCAACATACTTTGCTAGTGCTACGAAGTATTTTTCGAATTGATCATCCTCTTTAAACATAGCAGGTAAAGAATACCCGTACACAATACCGTAACGACCTTGGTAACTCTCTACCAAACTATCGACTAAATCTATAATACCGTCATAGTATTCACCTAAAGCGATATGAGCAGCATAAGAACCAGGGGTTCTTTTAGTCTGCCAGTGAAAAATCTGTGCTTGGTCTCTTGATGCTAGTAAGGTAGATACAAATTGAGAAAACTTATCCATTACTTCTTTTCTTTTTTATCTTCTTTCTTCTCCTCTTTCTTCTCTTCTTTACCTGGTTTCTCTCTTTCTTTTAAAACTTTTTTAGACTCTTCAACTGCTTTATGCTTGCCTTGTAAGTCTTTTATTGTATCCATTAAAGCTTTTACTAGCTCTCTATGTTTTTCAGCTTCCTCAGGCTCTTTCTTAGCCATTTTCATATGATGCTCTGCCTCTTTATGTAGAATATCGATACGTTTTTGAAGCTTATCAGTTACTGTACTTTTTTTCTCTTCTAATTGCTTAGCCTTTTCGTAGATACTGTTTAATAATTCCTCAGCTACTGCCTCTGCTTCTTCTTTTTCGAAATAAAAGCCAAAAATTTCATTGAACTCTATAGCCCCTCTTCCCCAATCTTTAGCAAAAGTGATAGGATCTGAGTTACGGACTAAATAATTAGCGCTATTTATTTCTTCCTCTACTTGCTCTGGGTCTAGTACTATATAAAAATCTACATCTCCACCGTATCCCATCGAATGAGCTTCTTCTACATGTCCTTCTTTCTTAACATGGCCAGGTAATCCTTTATGTTTAGTAGAAGCGAAATCTGTTGCAGACTTTTGGGACATTCCTTTAGCAGCTTTAGCTACTGCTCCTGTAGGTTTCATTTCTCCTTTTTGAGTAGCATGAACCATACCCATAAATTTCTGTTGTGCTTTTGATTGTGCAGGCATTATCTTATACTTTATTTATAAATATCTATATTTCTTCCTCTTTAGCTCTTTTAATAAAATCTCTAAAATTATCTAAAGCTTCAGTCTCTTTACTTACTTTTGACCAGTCTTCTACTACCCCGTCTTCTGATATAAAAGTATCAGTTTCCTGTACCCAGTTATCTAAAGCTTTCTCAAGGTCTTCTAACATTGCATTCTTGTTAGAGTTCATTATACCTTTCTTATAATCTTCAAACTTACCCTGTACTTTTAGGTTAGTTTCCATATCGGTAACGCAATTAAGACACATTCCATGTATCCTAAACATTTTTACGTTAATCCAATGGTCATTCATTGCAGTCTTACAGCTTGGACATGCTAGAGGTATTTCTAATACTTTTCTTAATGTACCGTACTTGCTAATTGTCTGCTTTATTCCCCTTTTTATAGTCCATGTCTTACCATTTTCTTCCCAAATATCTCCTTCTACATGCTCTACTACCTCAGTATCGTAGCCTACCTGAGTCTGTGTTCCATCTCCGGCTTTACCGGAAATGATATTACGCATACGTTGAACGTCTCTAGGTTTAAATTCTTTATTTAACATAACATTATTTTAATTATCTTGTTCTACGAACTTCAGGTATAATTCCTAAAAGTACTTTAGGGTAAATTTTATATGCTCTATAGAACATCAATCTAGTATTGCCTCCAACTAGGATAAAACGGTCTCCATATTTTAAAATTAAAGGAGGAGGTAGTTTTTCACCTGTTTTGATAGCTTGTTCTATAGGTTTCCAATCTTTGCCGTAGTCGTCGGCGAATTCTTCTGCTTGATTTCTACCTACTATTTCATAAGAATCAGTATTCTCTAATTGGGACCAAACTGCATCGTTCAGTTGAACTATGTCTGCGTCTTCGAAAGCAGTTAAAAGCTCCATTTCACTGATACCTTCTTCTTTTGCTACTCTTGCTAGTTCACCTGCTTCGCCATCTACTGCTTTAGCGTCCTCTAATAAAAATTCGTCAAATATAGCAGGATTTTCCTGTCCATATTTTCTCATTATTACCCCTGCTACTGCATTTGCTTGATTTTCTTCTTCTGAACCTGTCTTGCCTGACTTCTCTCCTATTCTTCCCTCTTCATCTTGCTTAGCATGAACTAGCTCATGAGCTAGTGAACGAAGAATATCAGCTAAATTTCTGTTAACTACTGAAATATAGATCTTTTTCTCTGCAGGTTGGTACCCTCCAAAGCTCTTTTCAGTTGCTGCAAAGTTTCTACTGGTCTGAGGTACTATAGTTGGTTGGATTTGCAGCTTTAAAAAGTCACTAGACCAGTCTACAAATTTTTTTATTTCTTTAAATGCTTCTGGTTTCATACTACTGCCCTAATTGAGCTTTAAATTCTGGAAAATCTTGTTTGTAACCCTCTTTAGATTCATCATTAGCATCTTCTGTATACTGCCAACCCCAATATAACTTATCGTTTATAGAAAAACCGTAGAACTCATGTACTTTTTTCTGTAATTCTAACGTAGTCTCCATATTCCAATTATGACCTAACCAAATCATCCCTGATTCTATGTCGGCAACTACGTTATCTTCACCTAAAGTTGAGTGTCTATTTTCAATCCAATCTAACCTTTCTATTAATTTTTGATAAATTGAGTTAGGTTGACCCCATCTATTAGAGCCTAGGAAAATAACTGTATCACTTTCGAATAATTCTTTACTAATTTTCCACAGTTCATCCTCCGGTGAGTTAAGGTTAGCCCAACATCTATGATATCCGCTTGGGTTTTTCTCTTTATCTTCTAAAGAAGCTTTTTTTAATCCACAGGCATTACCTGTTTTCATAGAGACATTACCTTCACATACTACGATATTCATTTTAGAAACATCAAAAATAACAGCATTTTCTCCTAAAGCTTCTTTAATAATATGAGCTAGTATTAAAGATTTAGGTACCTCGTTGTTGTTTTTTTCAATGTAACTACCCCTATTAGATGTAGATAATAACAATACCTTCTTCTTAGTTTTAAGGTACTTAATAGTTTCGGTGAGTTGATCTAAGATAAACTTAGGTTGATCTGAACTGTACGACACCTCTTCCTGTAAATTCGCTTTATTGTCCGGATTAATGTTAGCTAGTCTTTTGAAAATATCAGGAGTATATCCTTTATTGTTGACTACATCGGGCATACATTTTTTAAATGCTTCATAGTTACCCTGTTCTAGAACATCCCGTACATAAGGAGCGGATACCTCTCCATCTTTCTCAGATATTGTAATGCCTTTTACTTTATCCCCGTAATTTTTTTGAAGAGCTTCTACGTAGTTTTCATCATCCGATTCATCATCACCTGCTACTACGTATATTGCTTTTGCCAAAGGAAAGTCCTGCAAGTAGCTAATAATATCTACTATCGGTGATGTATTTGTACTAAGTATTAACTCTATATTAGGGTTTGGTGATGCTTCTAGGAACTTTTTCCAAACATAATAACTATCATCACCTGTTATACCCTCTATTTCCTTACTAGATATTACAATAACCAATTTTGTAATGTAACTTCTAGAAGGAGAAGCTAATTCCTTAGCTACTCTATAGTGTCCTTTATGGGGTGGTTTAAATTTACCGGGATAAAAGCAAATTCCCGGTTCATTTATTACGTCCTCAGCAATAAGACTACCGAAATTTAAAATATTTTCCATATACTATAAATATCTCTAGGATAATTTAACAGTATTAGGTAATGTCAAAAGCTCGATCTCGTCATCTTTGTTATCTAACCGGAAAATACTGTGTGTAAACTTAAACATATCAAGGTATTCTTCATGTGTTTTCTCACCTTGAACGATTTCCCATCCTTTTCCTTGCATTTTTACCCCCTTTTTATCCGGTCCCCTCTTAGATGACTTAACCCAAAGTATGCCAACCTCTTCAATAACGTCTCCAGTCATCTCAAACCATGCTTGTTTGTAAGCGGCTAGCTGTAAAAAGTACGATGTATGAAGAGAATTAGACGTTTTTAAGTCAATTAACCATAGTTTTCCATCGATTTTAACGATTAAATCCGTGGTTCCTGCATACTTTATCTCATCAGAAAACAGTAAACTCTCACTAGCTATTAGTTCTGGTTTATATGTTTCCCAGAAATCAACTACTTTTATGATCATTTTCCATACATCTGTCTTATAATTTACGTGGCCATTTCGTTCAATCCACCGTAATTCGATGCCTTTTAAGTAGTCTTCTAATGCATTATGAACCTGTGTGCCTTCATCGCCAGCTCGTCTCATAATAATATCAGCATTATGACCTACATCTTTTAACCAGCTTTCAAAGAATTTGTTCTTAGGAAAGTACCCTAAAATTGTAGTTACAGAAGGGTAGAATACCCCCGGAGTACGTTGGTAATACCTTGAATCATGTAGGGTAATTTGTTTAAATTCTTCGTCTACCTCTACAACCTTGTTAAGTTTACCGTCTTTGTAAATGTTTGTATTAGATTCTATCATTATATGTTAATTTTTTCATGAGTAATTTTGAAATAGATAAGGGTTCTGCTTGATGTAGAAGGCGTGTAAATCCTTCAAACCCTAAATCAGAGGGGTCTTTTCCTTCTAATTCCACTAAATAAACCTCTTTTCCTAAGTTTAAAAGAGTTTCACTATGTTTTAATGCATCTTTAATAGCGTCAGTATCTAAAGCTATATAAACAGTAGATACATCCGTCTGCACTAATTTCATCATTAATGCTTTTGATATAGTTTTACCAAATAAAGGTACAGCATTTCTTTTGACAGCAATAGCGTCAAAAGCTCCTTCACATAATATTACAGGAACTTTCCAGTTAATAAGGTATTCAAAGCCTACTAGTTCGTTTTTATTACATCTTGGAGCATCGTATTTTCTGAACGCATCTTCGGCAAATGATCTTGAGATAAAATAGTTTAGCTTTCCGTAGCTATCATAAGAGGGTATTATAATTGAATTAGCATATCTTCCTCTTTCACAATAACCTATATTATACTTGTAGATTTCATCATCCGTAATACCTCTTTGACTTGCATAATGTTTTGCATGCTTACCGATAATAGATGAAATATAACCTTGTAAAGTCTTAAACTCATCCGGTAGCTTAACATCGAGGACTACGTCGTTGCTTTGAGTCTCTCCCTTTGTCTTAAACTTTGAATATAACGACAGCTCTTTTAGCTTATCATTAGAGACATTCAGTTTTTTAAAGAGTGAATAAAGGGATTTTCCTTTAGTAGGAGGTGAACAAGTCCAGCAGTTATAATCCTCACTGGCTAAATTTATCTCTAGCTTAGGTTTTCTATGATTACATATAGGACATGAAAATGCAAAGTTATCCCCAGAAGTTCTACGCCCTTTACCTAATACGGTTTCGGCAACTCCTAAAAGAAGATTTACATTATCCATAGTTTAAAGATACGAAAAATATCTCTAATCTACAAAATCTCGTCTATAAAATTTAGCTAAAATATTGTCGTTATAACTATCCGTTTCTAATACATTATAAATGCATTGGTAGTATAACTCGTAGTATGTATGTTGTTTTTTTGTAATACAAAGTTTAAGTATTTCTCTTTCAAAATTCTCTTCACCATACTCTTTAACATCAGCTAAGAGGTCTTTATTAGACCCCCAATAAGATTGCCAATTAGATTCTTTAGTGATTCTTGTATGAGTAGGCTTTCTTCCTTTACCAGAATGTTCAGCTAACTCTTTTTGAGTTATTTTCTTCTTTAGAGAGTTTTGGAATATCTTCTTTCCTATATAAAACTTACCATTAGCCTTATTTACTATTCTATAAATAAAACCATAAAAAACTGTAGGATCAATTTCGTTAAAACCTTCTGGATAACTCCATTTAGAAATCATATTTTATTATAAATGTTACATCAGTATTAGCAGGCATTGGGAATGCCCTAGCTAACTTACCGACAATTAATAACTCGTTAGCTTCGTTATACAGGCCTACTGTTGTTACATAAGGTGCAAAATCCGAACCTGAAACATTGTTGGCAATAGATCCACTACTATCAGACATAGCAGTAGGGTTTAATGTCATATTAAACTCATTCTCATTAACTTGACATCTTATCTGTTGTTGATAAACAGTAAGTGTTGAATTAAATTTTACTTTGTACGGGGTATATAAATACGTCGGCATACATATAAATAGTTAACATGCTTTTTTAATTTTCTCTACGTTCTTCTGCTGGGTAGAATTCAAACCTATCGTGGTTAATAGGAGATAAAAGAAGTACTGCGGCTTTAATGTAGCCTTCTCTCTGTTTCTGAAATACGTAGCTCATCCATGTTTGTTCGAAAGGATGTTCCCATTTAGTTTCTAAAAATACTTTCCTATTTCCTTCTCTACTAAACCAAACAGGCCAATTACAGTAATGAACTTCACCTTCTGCGTACGCAAGATTACCTGCTGCATCTATCTTAGAAAAAGCAGTTTTAGGAGGATTAGGATCTAAGCCAGATTGAGGTAGATTTTTCTTTTCAGGAAATTCTTTCTCCCTTAGCCATTGAGGTATATTATACCATGCCCATTGAACTGAGTTTTCACCAAAGAACTCGGAGAAGGATAGCTTTACGTAGTCGTAATTGTTAATATACATTACCGACAGAGATTTCGAATAAAGACTAGGAGTATACCTAGCATGTCCCATTTTACAAGTTGCATCTGTATTAGGATGTAGGAACATATCATCCTCGAAAAATATATAATAATCAGCATCACTTTCATTAAAGTGTTCGGCTACCCACTGTCTTCCCCCACATATACCTATATTATCTTTTTTTACATGCTCAAAATCATACTTTTTACATAGAATATCATACTCTTCATCCGTTTCTCTCTTTGTCGAGTTATTTAATAATACCTTTCTAGTTCTTTCTAGAAAATTAGGTTCTACTAAGGTAAACGACTGTAGTAGTTTTGAAAACTGATTAGGTGAGTTATACGTAATTACATATAGAATCGTCTGCAAATCTATAAAGGGTTTTTTCTTAAGTTCTAACGTAGTCCTTACTTCTTTTAAATATTCAAAAAATGGCCAAACAAGACCATTTCCTTCTATTTCGAATCGTTCAATTAAGTCTGGATATTGATGACAAAGGATAGTAAAGATACATTCATCTGCTCCCATATACCCTTCGTTTAAGGTAGAGCTTAATACATTATAGTATAGCCCGTTCATAGTATGAACCATCTCCTTACTCCCTCCAAAGAACCCTCCTCTAGCTACATACTCTACGAAGTCAGTACGGCAATATTCTGCCATCTTCTTTCTTTCAAAGCCATGAATTTCCTCGTTAGAAGTATACGGGTAAGTAATATGAACATACTTACCTATACATTGACTATAATGATCTAAGTTATCGAATACGTTATCGTGCGTAAAATAACCTTTGCCCACAGTATTCGTTAATCCTCCGTCTATCCAATAAAAATACTCTGATTTAAAAGGGTTACCTATAGCGCTATCATTTACCATAAACATCTTACACATCATCATAGGGTTATAAAACTCTAATGCTGCTTGTGGAGATTCCGGTAGCCATCCTGCAAAGTTAGCCCATTCAGGATTTGTTCTTACTTCTTGAACCTTATCGAAAAAAGGAAACCAGGTTTTGAAATCTTCTAACTCTTTAAAATAATAAGCTGTAGGTTTATCACCTCTAATAGCTTTTACCTGCTCTTCTAATTCTCTAGGTATCCAAATGCACATTTGTGCATCTGCTTCAAGCATTTCAAAAAATCTATCTTTATATGCTTGGAAATCTCTTTGAGCCCAACCCTGTAAATCCCCTCTTTTTAAATCCCAAAGGCCTGTTACGATGGTTACTTTTCTATTCATTACTTTTTAACTATTACGGATGTAATACTCCAATTTCCATTTAATCTAAAGATATCTAAAGAAGATATATTCTCCTCTAAGTAACGTGAATCTTCTTCAGAGATAAATTCTGACTTTATTTTACCGGTTTCAATGTATTCTTCTAACATTCCTAATGTAGTAGTCTGTTCTCTGTTACCCCAAATACAGTTAAAATTATTAGGATCACGTACACTTTCGCTTGTATGTAAATCTTCAAGAATATAAAGCCCTCCAGGTTTAACGCATTTAAAAAAAGCAGCTAAAGTAATTTGCTGGTCTTTCATCATATGAGAACCGTCATCCATAAAAATATCTAGATCTGAATAGTCTCTAGCTTTTTCTACTACTTCAATTTCAATACTAGTATTTACTTGAGCTAGTTCTATTCTTGTCTTATCTGGTATTTTAGCAAAATCAGGGGTTAAATCTAAACCGTAGATAGTAGCATTAGGGAAGAACCTCTTCCATACTTCAATAGAAGCTCCTTCATGAACACCTAATTCCATAAATTTAGTTACGGATAAACGAATAGGTTCAAATAAGTTTTGATATACTTTCTTAAAATAGTCATGACCGTAATGTTTATCTGTATGGTAAAAATCACCTAAACTAACTAAACTAGAATGATCTAGATTTATTTCTATATTAAATACTTGGTTATAAATTAAATCTAATGTACGGCCAGGAATCTGGCCATAAGCGTATGCATGAAAAATAAAGTTTTCACTATCGTATCTATCCCAATTAAATGAACGGTTTGAAATTACTTTCATTTGTTCTCTATATTCAGGATAGGAATCGTACATAATTGTTAAAATAGATTGATCTATCCATAATCTATCCTTAAAATAACCAACTTGTACTAAATCAGTTTCCGACATAGTTATTCTAGTAGTAGAAGCCCCTGTCAGGGTACCCCCTAAATCCCACCATGCCTGTAAAAACGTCTTAGACCATTCGTTATTCTTTATTAAGAATACTCCTGCGTTCATCTCACTATGTTCGCTTACGTCCTCTGCAGCAACAAAACTATATGAATCATCTATAAACTGTTCTATTCTACCGTTAAAGTCAGATATAATAGCATCAGTATCTAAGAATAGTACGTAGTCCGGATTTTCTTTTTCAAAAACGTCTAATATTAATTTAGGCTTATACCAAGTAGGTGCTCTGCCTTCTAATCTTTCCCAAATCTTATCGTTATGTTTATCTACGTAATAGGTATATCCCTGTTCTTCACAGTATTTTCTATTTATAGCCTCTGCGTAAGGCCCGTGTATAAGATTTTGTGTATAAAACTGTGCTACTACTATTTTCATTTTTCAAATAAAATAAATGTACCTACTTCTTTTTCAACGTACTCTATAGTTACTTTATCGGTTACTTCTACATTTGGATAAATACTATAAAGTATATTCTTGGATACTAAATAGGAAACTAATTTATCAACCCATATTTGTTGATCTAAAGAGAAGAATGCTATAAAAAATCCATACTCTGCTAAACTTTCTATATAATGTTCCATATACATTGTATATCTGTCGTCACCAGCATCTGTAGATAAATTATAAGTAAAGATCAATTCTAAAGATTTTTCCCCAAAAGGCAAAATAGGGATTCCTGAGTTGATTGTCTGGTAGCTTGAACGAGTATAAGCCCCGAAATACTCCCAGTTATACTTATCTTTATCTAACGAATACCATAGTGGGGTGTTTTCCTTTGAATCGCAATTTACTGTATTTGTTTTATTTGGCTTGGTAGGTGGTACAGGGTAATTTAAAACTAATTTTCTTCTTTGCGGTATATCATTATAGTACGAACTAATTATAGAGTCAGCATGATACATTCTCTTACCTGTTGCATAATGCATTGTAAACAGCTTTTCCCCTACGGCATACGTAGGACACATCATAGGTGTAGTAAACAGTTCACAACTACCTTTGAATAGCGGAGAATTAAAGATAGCCATGTCTTCTAGAGAGTATTCAGTATTGTTATACTCTAATAACTCTAAACACGCTTTCTTGCTAAATAGTATTCCTCCTCCTCCTCCAGCTCCACTCCACACTACATCTCTACCTTCTACTTCTTTTAAGTATTCATCTACAACATATGCATTTACATACGTACCATCATCTACTCTCAGGATGTAGTCAAATTCTCTATTCAGTAATGACCAAGAAATGGCTTCTTGTAAACGCACCAACATTAAAGATGGTTTATTCTCCTGTTGTAAGGAAAAGTAATCGTAAGATTCAGATGATGTTAAATGTAATATTTTATTTAATTCGTCAAAAGATACCTCGTTATTACTACCGTCAAAGAATATTACTTCGTGACCTGCATCTTCAAATCTAGGTACCCAAGTATCCATACAAGGCAATTTCCTAGTTAAATCTGCTCTATCTGAATATACACTAGGAGTACCTGTGTACATAGACTCGCTTCTATACTCTTTACTTGTGTATGCTAAAGCTAGTATCTTCTTTTTCATTATAAATTTCCTTCTAATCTATCACACCAACCATTTGCAGTAGAAAACGGCCAAACAACCCATTTGAAAGGTTTATCCCCCTTTATATTAAATGTTCTCCAAACCTTATAGTAACCGTCTGGGTCATTAGCTATTCTATTTAACTCATCTATATTAGCATCTTGCCTATGTATAGTCTCTCCTTTTTCGTTTTCGAAAGCTACTACCCAAAATTCATAATCAGTAAGAGGTACCTGAGCAGGATATATGTCTATGCAATGTTTAAATACAGATAAAAATGACTCTTCGTATTCTAAAGGTCCTGTGATGATAGGATTAGGAGCTATTCTGTTATCTAAAGTATATTGCTGTACTGCTCTTCTTTTAAAATTGATACCAGAGAATGCTTCGTATTGAGCTAAAGAACGTACTTTTCCGAAATCGTATTTCGAATAATCAAAACCTTCTCTTCTCTCTCCATCCATTCCAAATAATGCTCTATTCTTTTTATGGCATTGAATATTTTTAGCTACCCATTCTTTATCATCATCCCACTGTTTTGTTCTACCTCTCCTAGTATATTCATGCCATGCAATTACTTTATGAGGATGAAATAAATCATATCCCCAAGTATATGAACGAACTGCTAGAGAAATTTCTTCTCCATGGAAGTAATAATCAGGATCATAAGGTACTTCTTTAATCCACTTACCTATAGTAAAAATAAAGTGAGCAGATAGAAATCTAGAGGGTATTGGTATTTTTAACTTTTTCCAATTGGGAATCGTAGCCGGTAAAAAGAATATAGCTCCTTCTGGGATAAACCTGTCATAAGTCATCCACCAAGGTTCTAAAATTCTCTCTTCAGGATCGTTATCTGGATTGAATGAAGATATGTACGATGTTAATAATGGTTTTTTAAAACCGGCTTTCTGAAGCTGCTTAATTAAACTTATACACTCTGTATCCCAGCTTTGAATAAATCTATGGTGGGAGTCTAACTGCAATGTATACTCCTCATCTTTATAGTTTTGCTGTATAACGTGTCTTGCCCAACATGCACCTTTTGATTCTTCGAAAGGAATATCTACTACTCTAAATCTTGGATCATCAGCAAATTCCTCTAAACTATCCCATAGGTCTAATTTACTGTGTTGCCATGCTATAGAAAATATTAAGTTTTCCGGGCTGTCGGCTTTCTCTATACAGTCGCGTAAAGTAGATAATAATTGCGGATCTCTATAAGATGCAATAGAAATAAAAATTTTAGACATAACAAATTAACTTTTCCTTAATTTAATAAATAACTCCTATATTTTCTACTTTAGTACTAACAAGAGCAATACGGATTAGAGTAGAAATAAAACTCAGTTCCTGCTGGAGTAAATACTTGACCCGAATACAACATACATTCCCCGGCAACCTCTAAAGAAGCAGGATACCCTACTCCTTGAATATAGTAAGGTATTGAAGCTGTACAAGTATAATACTGAGCATATTCTATAGGTAAAACTGAAGCTGTAGCTGTAGAAGTACTTGTTGAAGTACTCGTGCTAGTACTAGTACTAGTTTGCGTATTAGTAGGAGTTTGAGTGGGTATATTACAAGTTGTAGCGCTTACTGCTGTTATCTCATTAGTGTAATCTACGTGAGCATTAGAAGCAATATAGTAGTAATACGTGAAATCGTTATTTAAGTAGTAATGACCTGAACTGTAACTGGTATACGACCAGAACGGTACAGGGTTGTTATTGTTGCAATTACTAGTGTCTACGTCATATCTTAAGTATGTATATCTAGCTGTTGCTGTTGCTGTAGATGTTTGCGTGTTAGTACTTGTCTGTGTATTTGTAGCAGTCTGAGTATTAGTAGCGGTCTGTGTTGGTATGTTGCAGGTAGTACCTGAGAACGATGTAATCTCATTAGTGTTATCTGAGTGTGCAGAAGTTGCTATATAGTAGTAAGTACCAAAGTTTCCGTTGATAAAATAGTAGCCGGAGGAGAAATTAGAATAAGACCAGAAGGCTACCGGGTTAGATGTTGTACAGTTACCAGTATTAACATCATATCTCAAATACCTATATCTTGCTGTAGCAGTTTGAGTATTTGTTTGGGTAGGAGTTTGAGTATTCGTAGAAGTACTTGTTAACGTCTGTGTAGGCGTTTGAGTATTCGTAGAGGTACTTGTTACCGTTTGAGTAGGTGTTTGAGTATTCGTAGAGGTACTTGTTACTGTTTGTGTAGGAGTCGATGTTAATGTTCGGGTAGGGGTTTGAGTATTCGTAGAGGTACTTGTTACTGTTTGCGTAGGAGTCGATGTTAATGTTCGGGTAGGGGTTTGAGTATTCGTAGAGGTACTTGTTACCGTTTGCGTAGGAGTCTGCGTACTAGTAGCTGTTACCGACTGAGTAGGTGTTTGGGTACTTGTACTTGTTAACGTAGGAGTAGATGTTAACGTAGGAGTTTGGGTACTACTATTAGTAGGTGTCTGCGTTTGTGTTCTGGTTTGTGTCTGCGTTAATGTAGGCGTCGCAGTTAACGTAGGAGTTCTTGTACTTGTAGGAGTAGGGGTAGGAGTTGATGTTGGGTTGTTACATCCTATAAAGCTACCCGTACTATAAAAATACTTATTGACTGGATTAGGTGAGTCTATTGAAAATATATCTATACGGTATACGTTATTAAACGTAGGTATCTCTACTCCATATGGAACATATGTTCTAGAAGTATCTGAAGAACAAGTTACTGCATAGCTAGATGTATATACTGGACTCCCAGATACGTCTAGATATACCTTAGCTGTTAAATTTACTTCATTAAATAATGGAGATTCTGTACTTCCTGATCTACCGACTACATAAAATCCGTATAATGTATTTGTAGGAGGATTAGAAGAAAGACATATTTCCTCTATATCTAAAGACATAGATTTAGCTCTATTGTAAATGAACACGTCACTAGACCCCCAGGGTACTAGAGGTGAATAGTATCCGTTATCTGCTTCTACAGTACTAGCTGTATTAAAATTACTTGAGTATAAAGTAAAGTCTGATACGTTATAAAAGTCGTTTGCATAACTAGCAGTAAGGAAGCCTCTCTTTATAAAATTCTGTCCGTAGATAGTAGTTGTATTAAAACTAGAAGTAGTATTATATGAATTAACTATAGTGTTTAATTCTGTTATAGAACTAGCATATGCGTACCAATTACTAGTCTTATTTAAATCAGTCGTAGTTAAAAGAAAAGAACTTCCTGATGTATTAGTTACAGCAGTACTGCTAGCTGAAGGCATATTGTATATGTCAACTACTGAACCGCTTCTTATTTCGTAGAATTTGTTATATTGATTAGAGCCAGATATAATGGATCCAGTCACACAATAGAATCCGTTTAATACTTTAGTCCCCCCTAGAGCGTCAGAGTAAACAGATGTACCTGTTACTAAGCCTAGTGAGCTAGTATTAGGGAAGTAAATTTGAGTAGCACTTGGATTACTTTCTAATTTTAAAGTATGAGTAAATGTAGCTACGTATATACCTAAATTACTACCAGATAAAGGTGTTGCATAATTAAAAGAACCAGTAGTTAAATCCGACATGGAACCATACAACCCATTAGCAAAAGTATTAGCTTGGGCTGAACTACTAAAACTAAAAGATGCACTAGGGTCTAAGTTCAAAAATATTTTACCTGGTACTATCTCCATTTGGTTGTTAGGTAGCAAAGTTATACTACCGCTTACTTTTCCACTGTAGAATACACTTGAAGCAGTAACATAAGCATCAGGCTCACCTGAAGTATACGGTAATAAAAGCAAACTATCTATTCTAGTTACTAAAGTAGGATCATCAGCCTTTAGTGAATATTCAAAGCCCGTTACTATTTCTGGGCTTTCAGAAGTTAAAGTTATAGTACTTGATAATTCCTTAGTTGTAACTACACCACCGGCTTGTTGATAAAAATATACTCCATCACAATAAAACCCGTTATTAGTCGTTTCAACTATAGATGTAGTATCGCTACAGGCTCCTTGAGGGCCGTAAATAGAAAGCCCTTCAGTAGTAATTCCATAAGGTACATACCCGTCTTGTACACAGAATGAAATAGATTCATTAGAGTCTATATTATAAGAAACCTCTTGCGTCTTTCCACAAGGTACATAGTATACGTAGACAGGCCACTCGTTAGTATTAAAGAATGTATAAGTTTGACAAGTAGCACCTGGGTCTGGAGCAGTAGAAACTCTTCTTCTCTTTAAAATGTTTCCGGTATTGATATAAGGAGTTGTAGTATAGTGTTTTATAAAGTATTTACACTCTTCTATAGCTGTAAATGTCTGATTTTCAAAAAACTTATAGATTAACTCTATTCCAGATACTATAGCGTAAAATGCAGCTAGATACCCTAATCCTGTGAAAACGGCAGCTGCTATATCAGCTAACTTTGCTGCAGCGGTCTTTGCTAAAACCTGTGTTACTTGCTTAGAAACAGTTGTAACTAATTCTCTACCTGCATCCGACCAGAGTGATACGTCTATAAGTGTTTGGTAAGCTATATTAGTAGTAACATTTAGAAATGCGGTTTGTGCAGAAGCTATTCCAAAAGCTGCTATGGCTTTAAAAACTAAAAATGAGCTTAAAGCAGCAGAGCCAAAAGATTGACCAGTAGCAGCTAAAAAAGATAAATCTATAGAAAATCCGTCTAAAACAGAAGAACTAAAACCGGTTCTTGCTCCATAGGTCAACCTTAAAAGAGCATGTCTTATTCCTGTTAAAGGATAGAATTTCTTTTCTGAAAATACGTATTTAGTAAAAAAGTTATCGTTAGATAATTGCCTTGTTGATGCGTGATACCCTAAAAGAAATTTATACCTAGAAGGTCTTGTTAATGTAGAGATGGTATGTACTTCTGTAATTATACCTAGCTTAGTAATTAATGGATTAGCACATGCATCTACCCCGTCATCATTATCCTGTAAAGTAGTAGGTCCGTTTATTACTTCTTTTTGCGTGTATGGAGAAACTCCAAATAACTTACCTAAAAAAGATTGACTAAATGCAGATGCGGAAAACACATAGTATATAAAAATACCAAATGCCCTGTTAAAAGGACCGCCTACCTTAAATACTTTTCCTTCACTGCCGTAAGAATAGTAATACTGGAAAGCTGGATGACTAAATTCTGCTGTTGCCCATACTCGTTTGTTTTCAGACCAAGTATTAATAGCATGTCTAGAATATAACTTAGTTGTTAAAGCAGGGCTATTGGCTGAGTCGTAAGGAGAATATACGTGAAGTCCTGTTGTATAGCTATATAATGGATTAGGACAATCGTACTCTATTACGAAGTTGTTTCCTGATAATGAAGTGGTGTTACCTATAGTAGTCTCTATGTTTAAATACTTAGTAGTATTCGAACGATTAGAGTTTACTATTACATAGATTCTCTTCTTAACTCCGTTGGTTAATTTATAGTCAAAACCACAACCCAGCCCTATAGGAAAAGGTATAAATAAATCATCTAAATCAGTTCCTACAGCTATGGTAGATTCGTTATCTGTCGAAAAAGAAATACCTGCAAAACTAGCACCTCCATTATAAGTTATATCAAATACTACATATCCGTAATCTGTTGTTGTTAAGTCTAAAGGTATAGATATGTTTGCGTATAAAATTCCCTTAGTATACGTATACGAATTATCTACGCCCTTTGATGTAGAAGTAGCATAGCTTGGTTTAGCATCTACGAAATCAGAGGCAAAATAATTAAGCGTTTTAGAATGACTTAAGGGCATAGTCTATTTTTTATCAAAGGCAACTGATTGGTAAATTGTCGCAGCTACCTGAATAAGTAGGAATACCGCTTGCCAATATAAATATTGGAGGATTACTTATTGTTGTATCTGTTATAGGTTGTTTGTAGAATCCGTTAGAAGTTGTTCCAGATAATAAACTAGAAGAGTACCAAGTAAGGGCTGTTATATCTCCTTTAGAACTACTATAAGCAGATTTATTAAAATAAACTATACTAGAAGTAGGACAAGTACTACAAACTACATTTAAATCGCTAGTAGATAAAGCCGAACCTGAAATGTTATAATAACAGAATTCTTTCGTTACTACATCAACTACATCAAATAATGCATAAATTGTTGTTGAATATCTTAAATTATACGTAATAGACGATAAAGAAGAAATAATATCAACAGTTCCTGGAGAGTTAGACCATGCTATAAAGGTTGTTGTTCCTAGTGCTGTAGCTGATAATCCGTGGTTCGAATCATATGAGCCGGATAATATAAAGGAGCTGGTATACTGGGTGGGGTTAGAAGCAGTTACATAACCTTGAGAGTTATACGTCAAATATGTAGGTACAACTGTTAACGTATAATCACTACATTGAGTCTGTGTTCCTCTATAGAATATTCCTGTTTGGTCTCTTACCCATGGATCTATATAAGCTAATGCTGTACTAGCAGAGTAGTATGATGCAGAGGTAGGTGCAGTCCAATTTAAACCTGCATCTAGACTATACTCATAAGGTGGTAAACCACCTGCTACGTTAATAGTTGCATTACCGCCAGTACAGTCTACAGTAGTCCCTGTTATTCTTAATAAATTAGGAGGTGGTGGGCTAGATGTAGTTGGTGTCGGTGTTGATGTAGGAGTTCTTGTATTAGTAGCAGTTTGTGACTGCGTGTTAGTTTGAGTTTGAGTATTAGTACTTGTTAAAGTTTGAGTAGGAGTCTGTGTACTAGTACTTGTTACTGTCTGTGTCGGAGTCTGTGTATTAGTTGCAGTTACTGACTGAGTAGGTGTTTGAGTACTAGTACTTGTTAGCGTCTGTGTAGGAGTCTGGGTACTAGTACTTGTTAACGAAGGGGTTTGTGTCTGCGTAGACGAATTTGTTAAGGTAGGAGTTTGTGTTAACGTTGGAGTACTAGTTAACGTCTGTGTAGGCGTTTGCGTAGAAGTTAACGTAGGAGTAGATGTACCGCTATTGGTTGGAGTTTGTGTACTAGTTTGAGTATTTGTTTGAGTAGAAGTAGTCGTCAACGTAGGTGTCGATGTTAACGTAGGCGTCTTAGTACTCGTATTTGTAGGAGTCTGTGTAGCTGTTTGACTATTAGTTTGGGTATTTGTTTGAGTATTAGTACTTGTTAAAGTAGGTGTAGCAGTACTACTATTTGTAGGAGTCCTAGTGCTAGTAGGAGTCTGTGTAGGAGTAGGTGACTGTGTTCTAGTAGCTGTAACCGAAGGAGTCTGTGTCTGCGTTGTTGTTAACGTAGGGGTAGAAGTAGGACTAGGGCTAGCACATTCCGGGTCTTGTGCCAAAGCACAGTAGTAAATATCGTTAGTTACATATATTAAGCCTGCTGAATAAAATATGTAACTAACGATATTT